>Ga0182018_10000004_pt1 | contig 327732 bp, 264 predicted proteins | sample 812P2MmetaG_FD_120490 | JGI IMG/M metagenome (GOLD analysis project Ga0182018, IMG submission 120490) | Permafrost microbial communities from Stordalen Mire, Sweden - 812P2M metaG | ecosystem: Environmental > Terrestrial > Soil > Wetlands > Permafrost | place: Sweden: Stordalen | collected... | reverse complement strand
TCCTTGTGCAGACAAATTTCGGCGGTGTCCTCACGATTGCGGGCGCCCCCGTGGGCCAGGAGTTGGGCCAGTACTACCTGCGTACGGAACTACGGCAAGCCGGCGGTGGGAAAGACAAGGCAGACGGATCATGCATGATCGTCGTCGCCACCGACGCGCCGCTGGACGCGCGCAACCTCAAGCGGCTGGCAGCCAGGGCGTGGCTCGGCGTTGCGCGCACCGGCAGTTCGGCCTCCAACGGCAGCGGAGACTACGCGATCGCATTCTCGACGGCGCCTCAGGTGCGCATCCATGCCAATGACAAAGCCCTGACGCGGACCGTGGAAGTGATGACCAACGACGCCATGTCGCCGCTGTTTTTGGCCGTGATCGAAGCTACGGAGGAAGCGGTCTACAACTCGATGTTTAAGGCCACGACGATGACTGGCAACGGACACACGGTCGAGGCTCTGCCGATTGAAAAGACGGTGGAAATCCTCAAGAAACATCGCGTCATCGATTAAATAGCTCACCCTCCCCACTCTGCGCGCTTCACGTCCGTCACTCGGAACAATTCGTTTCGGAAATTGACGCGCGGCCCGAATTTGCACCCTTTTGCTTCACTCTGTTTTTTCGCCACCCCTTCATAATCGCGTCAGGAATCGTTCGCCCATTTCCCCTGCGGTATACTCAAATCCATGCCTTCCGCCCCGAAAAAAATCTTTCTAGTCGACGCCATGGCCCATATTTACCGCGCCTTCTACGCGCCCATGGTGCGCATGAACGCTCCCTTCGGCCTGCCCACCAAAGTTCCCTTCCTCTTTTCCAATATTCTGCGTCGCCTGATCAAAGACTACTCGCCGGACTATATCGCCATAGTCTTCGACACCAAGGCCCCCACCTTCCGCGACAAACTTTTCGAAAAATACAAAGCGCACCGCCCGCCCATGCCGGACGAGCTTTCCCAGCAGATTCCGTACGTCAGAAAGCTCTGCGAGGCCATGCACCTCCCGATTCTGGAACTCGACGGTTTCGAAGCCGACGACGTTATCGGCGCGATGGCCCTGCAGGCTTCAAAACTCAAACTGGATGTGCTGCTGATTACCAACGACAAGGACATGATGCAACTCGTGTGCGGCAACGTGCGCGTTTTGCGCACCGGCACCGGCGGGGCCAAGAGCGACGTGCTCGTCGACGAAGCCAAAGTCCAGGAAATTTTAGGCGTCACCGCCGGACAGGTGGTCGATTACATGGCCCTGCTCGGAGACAATATCGACAACATCCCCGGCGCGAAAGGCATCGGCGAAAAGGGCGCCGCGGAATTGATCCAGAAGTACGGCAGCGTGGAAAACGCGCTGGATCACGCCGGCGAGGTTCCCAACAAAAGATATCGCGAAGCCCTGCAGCAACAGCGTGAACAGGTGCTGATGTCCAAGCAACTCGCGAAAATCGCCACCGACGTGCCGCTAAAGCTGGAGCTGGAAAAGCTGGCCCGCCGGACCGCGGATGTCGGCGCGCTGGCGGGCCTATATCGCGAGCTGGGATTTAATTCCCTCCTGCGCGAACTGGGCACGGAAGCGGTGGCGGCTTCCGCGCCGGTGAGCGACGGGCCCGCGGTAAAGACGGATTATGCGCAGCTGGCGACGGTGACGGAGTTTCGCGAATACCTCGCGAAACTTCCAGAGCGGCAGCCCCTCGCCGTGTGGCTCAATCTCGAGACCGGCGAACGGGAATCCGAGGGATTCGGTACGCGTATCGCCGGGATAGAAGTCTCCGCCAAACCCGGCGAAGGCCGCGCGGTCTGGATGGACGCGGAGGGCGAAGCGCTGCGGGCGCTGCTGCCCATACTGCGGGATGCGAAACGTCCCAAAATTGTGCATGACGCGAAATTGTTTCAACTGCTGGCGGGCCGCGCCGCACATATTCAGGATGCTACGCAGGAGTATTCCTATCTGCTGCGGCCTACCACCGGGAACCACAATTTTGCCGATGTCGTGATGCGCCAGTGGAACTCCATGCTGGGCGGTGGAGCGGGAGAGCGCGCGGATTATTTGCAGCGGCTGGCGCCGCTGCTGCGCGAGGCGGTGAAGCAGCAGGATTTGACCACCGTCTATGAGGACATTGATCTGCCGCTGACCGCGGTGCTCGCCGATATCGAGCGCATTGGCATTGGCGTCGATCCCAAGGCGCTCGCGGCCATGTCCGAATCCATGGAACGCGAAGTGCGCCGCCTCGAAAAAGAGATTTGGGAAATGGCCGGGGTGGAATTCAACGTGAATTCGCCCTCGCAACTCAGCGAAATATTATTCGACAAACTGAATTTGCAGCCGGCCGTCAAACGCGGGCGCGCCAAAGCGCGTTCGACGGCGGTGGAAATCTTGGCGGAACTTTCGGCGAAGCATCCGCTGCCGGCCAAGGTGATTGAATACCGCGAAATTGCCAAATTGAAATCCACCTACGTCGATGCCTTGCCGAAATTGATCGATCCGCAAACGGGGCGGCTGCACACCAGTTTTTCACAGACCAATACCGCCACGGGCCGTCTGAGCTCTTCGGATCCCAACTTACAAAATATTCCGATTCGCACCGAACTCGGTAGGCAAATCCGCGCCGCGTTCGTGGCGGAAAAGGGGAAAATTTTAATTTCCGCGGACTATTCGCAGATCGAGCTGCGCATCATGGCGCATTTTTCGCAAGACGCGGTGCTCCTGGATGCCTTCCGCAACGGCGAAGACATTCACGCGCGCACCGCGCAGGAAGTCTTTGGCGTCGGCCCGCTCGGTCAGACCGCCGAACATCGCCGCGCGGCGAAAGCGATCAATTTCGGAATTATCTATGGCCTCTCCGCCTTCGGCCTCGCGCAGCAGATCAATGTCCCGCAAAAAGAAGCCGCGCAATTCATCAACGCCTATTTCGCGCGCTACAAAGGCGTGAAAGCGTATCTCGACCGCGTGCTGGTCGAAACCCGCAAGAGCGGCATGACCAAAACGCTCTTCGGCCGCTTCCGCCCGATTCCGGAAATCAATTCCCCGCAAGTACAACTCCGTAACTTCGCCGAGCGCACAGCCTTGAATTCTCCCTTGCAAGGCACCGCCGCCGATTTGATCAAGCTGGCCATGATTCGCATCGACGCCCGTCTCAGGAAAGAAAAATTTGCCGCCCGCATGATTTTGCAGGTGCACGATGAACTGTTGTTCGAAACGCCCCCGGATGAGCAGGAAGAACTGCAATCCCTGGTGCGCAAAGAAATGGAAGAAGTGCACCGGCTGGCGGTTCCGGTCGTCGTGGAGATTTGCGCCGGCGCAAACTGGCGAGACATGGAGTAGTGAGTACTCCTCCTCGGCCGGCCCCGAGTGTTTGTACCGGTGCAGGAAAACTCAATGCTCCCGGGCCTTGCGATTTACCGCCGCCGTTCCGTCCACGTTCTTCCTCCCTTCTGACAAATACCAGACAAAAACAATTCAATCATCTGACTTCTCTGTGACAATTTTCCCGCTCAACACGCTCACCGTACTTACGGGTCACATTTTTGAATAGAACAGGACGGGAGCTTTATGGAGAAACCAAACAGTCTTATGAATCGCGCAGTAAATCGCCGGTCACTTTTGAAGACCGGAGCATTGGCGGGAGGGGCGGTTGCAATTGGCGCTGGCTTACTCGGTGGTGGAACGCGCGCATTTGGCCAGGACCGTGAAGACCGGCTTTCCAGAGGGGATATCGCGATCCTGCGCTTTCTCGCCGCCGCCGAACTCCTCGAAAGTGATCTGTGGATCCAATATACGGAGCTAGGCGGTCTCACCCCGGGTCAACTTCCTCTCGAGACCCTTCAGACCCCGCCGCTAAACAGCTATCAGGCGGCCTTTCTGAACCTCGATGGCGATGGCCCGCAATACATCAGCAGCAACACGCTGGATGAAATCAGCCACGCGACTTTCTTGAATGCCTATCTGGAATCAAAAGGTGCGGAGCCGGTCGACTTGGACAAATTCCGCACATTGAAAGGCAGCCAGGCCACGGGATCGACAGGCATCGGCCGCCTCACCAACCTCATGCACCTCAACGTCGACACCAGTTGGTTCACCCGTTATCGCAGCACGAAAAACCCGGACTTTGGTGCTACGTTTCCGCAAGCCGTTACCATCACCAACCGCACCGCTATCCCCATCACCGATGCCGATTTCGCCGATGCCAACCACATTCAGGTCATCGCCAATACTGCCGCGTTCCACTTCGCCATGATCGAACAAGGTGGCTCGAGCCTCTATCAAGCGCTTGGCCGAAAAACCAGCAGTCTGGAAGTGTTAAAAATCACACAGGCCATTGGTGGAGATGAGATCGCCCATTTCCTCGAGTGGGTGGATTTTGCTGGCAATGGAGTCCAACAGCCGGTTGCACCCGTCTCGGACAGCGGCCTGACGTTTCCTGATTTTTTCGCCCCACTCAATCCGAACGAGCCGGCCAGCCCAACCAACCCGAACAATCCGGCGATTCAGCCCAGCTTGATCTTTCCCGTTCCCTGCGAATTCATCAGGCCGGATTTGCCGCACTGCGCGGTGATCCGCCCGACCGATGACAAATTTGCAGGCGCGCAAGCCGCTGTGGCCGCGCTCACCGGCGATCAACTGTTCCTCGGCCAGACGCCGGCGTTCTTCCAAACGCTAAAGCTGCTCGCCGAAGAAGCGGACGCCGCCTTCCGCGAGTTTTGATCGGCGAAACGTTCACCCGGCAGCAGAATGGTCCCGGCTTTCCCTCGCGCGGAGGGAATGCCCGGGACCATTTATTATTTGTGCGAGTGGCGAGTCCGCGAATCATCTCGCCGCAAAGTGACCAAAGCGGGTGCTCACCTGTATTTGCGGGCCACGGCAATGGAACGCTGACGCGCGTGTGATATTCTGAATATCCTCAAGTCCTTTTCGAGGAGATACCATGCAGCATGCCGATAAATTCCTCCAAATCGTGAACGATGCGAAGAGCCGCGTGAAAGAAACGAACGTGGCGGATGTGAAGAAGCGGCGCGCGGCGGGAGAAAAATTTCTGCTGGTAGATGTGCGCGAAGAAAGCGAATGGGCCAACGGCCACGTTACGGATGCGATTCACCTGGGCAAGGGAATTATCGAACGGGATATCGATAAGTTGATTCCGGATCCCAACACGAAGATCGTTCTGTATTGCGGCGGTGGTTACCGCTCCGCGCTGGCCGCCGATAACCTCCAGAAGATGGGCTATACGAATGTGGAGTCCATGGACGGCGGGTTCCGGGGCTGGGAAGAAGCGGGTCTGCCGACGTCGAAGGATTGAGTGGTCATCGTTAGGCCTGCCCGACGGCGCCGCGAGCACGGCTGAAGAGTGCGCGGGCTTCCGGCAAACGAAACAGCAGCGTCGCGGCGAAATAGAGACTGCCGTAAATCCCCAAAACGAATATGGCTACCGGGATCGGCGAACGCGGGCCGACGGCGTGGTGGACTGCCCACGCAAATGCCGCGGCGACGAGCGCTGCGGCCCAGAGCTGTGCGAGAAAAGTCGCGGACAGGCCGCTCGCGCCGATGCGCCGATTTAGTGCGCGGCGCAACAAAACAAATTCCACCCAGGAGGAGATGCCCGCGGAGATGGTGAGTCCGGCCACGCCCCAGCGTGGCTGGATGCCTAACAGGTGTGGCAGGGGCAGCGCGAAGAGATAGCCAAGGATGGTAGTGAGAATGACGCGAACGATAGCGAAACGCAGCGGCGTGCGCGTGTCGCGCAGGGCGTAATAGGTGGAGGCGTAAAGCCGGCCAAGCGTCGAGGCGAGCAGTCCCACGGTGGCGCCGGCAAGAATTCCCCACACATAAATTACGTCGGATTGCGTGAAGCGGCCGGACCGGTAAATGGCGGCAACGATTACGTCGCCGAGAATCAGGAAGGCCACCACCGAAGGCAAAACGAAGAATGCGATTTGGCGCAACCCAGAATTGAGACGCGCGCGCAGGACAGCGGCAACTTCCTCTTCCGCGCCGAGCGCGCCGGACATGGCGGGGAGTTCGGCGGCGGAAACGGACATGCCAAAGAGGCTCACGGGAAGGGTGTAAAGCGTCTGCGCGTAGGCCAGCGCGGCTACCGCGCCGCCGGGAAGCAGGCTGGCGAGCAGCGCGTCGATAAAGGCGCTGATTTGCACCACCCCGCGGCTGATGAAGACCGGAGCGAAATTCCTGACCACCGTACGAATATTTTCCGCGCCGAAATTCAGGGTGAAATGGAAACCGCGAAGCAGGGTGACGACGACAGGGAGTTGCACGGCGACTTGCAGGGCGCTGCCGACCACCGAGCCCCACGCCAAAATTTGCGCCAGCGGGAATTGCGCGTAGCGGCTGCCGTAGATCCACAACGTGGCGATCATGGCGGCGTTCCAGAGTACCGGCGCGGCGTAGGAGAGGAAAAACCGGCGGTGACTGTTGAGCACGCCGAGACACCACGCGGAAAAAACCAGCAAGCCCGCGCCGGGAAAAAGTATGCGGACCAACTGGATGGTGAGTTGGCGTTTTTCGCCGTGGAAGCCGGGGGCGATGGCGTCGATCAGGTAGGGAGTCGCGAGTACGCCGACAAGCACGAGGAGCGAAGTGGTCAGTGCGAGGAGCGAAGCTACGGCGCCGGCGACTTTGCGAGCTTCCGGTTCGTCCTTGCGGGCCAGCAGGCCGGCGTAGACGGGAATGAAGCTGGCGGAGAGCACGCCTTCGCCAAACAAATTCTGCAGGAAATTGGGAATACGAAAAGCGGCTTTGAAGGCGTCGGCGGCGTCGGAGTTGCCGAAGTAATGGGCGAAGATGCGGTCGCGGATGAGTCCGGCGATGCGACTGAGGAAAATGCCCGCCGCGACGAGAAAGGCGTGGCGTTTGGCGCTGGCGGCTGGCTGCGTAGCTACGGGTGTGGTCACTAGCGGAGTGGGACGCGAAATGTCTTTGGCAGTATGAACGGGCTGGGGGCGGCTGCGGGTGAAAAATATTTCGTGGTGTGCTGTCAGGAGCGAGATGGGAAGAGTGAGGCAATGAACAAGCACTACCCCACCCCCGGGGGTGTTTGTGTAACAGCATCATAACAAGGAGTTTAAGTCCGTTTTTCGCGTAATATATAGATATTATTGGAGTTACCACGACCTGGCGTTTTTGGTTCGAGATGCCACCCCTACCCCCGGTTGTTTTTGGCAAAACGTGCGCAGACGCAACAAAATAAAGAGGATGCGACGAATTACGATTGGCAAAACGTGCGTAACCGATTGAAAATAAAGGATCGCGTTTTGTGCTTGTTTGTACGTTTGGCGCGACTGAGATTGGCCGGAGCGAATGCTGCGTGTGAGGATAGACGCGCCTGGAGTTATGGGCGGGGGGAAGAGGCGGTACGGCGATGGAATTTACTGGGAACACGCGGGAGAATACCAGTCCGTTATACGCGGGTCAATGGTACTGTATAGTACCCTAGTACAGGCGTGGGGCAGGCGGAGGACAGCAGGAGGACGGGGCGGCGTTGGGGCTCCTTTGAGCGCGGGGCAATACAGTGTGTATTCCCGCCGAGGTACCCGGTGGAATTTCGATGCCGCTTGCTATACGCTGACGCCTCATTGCGCCGTCAGGATTGTTGATGCAGCTCACACAGGCTGACCCATCGCTTTACGACCCGTCTTCCTACGACCCGTCGTTATACGACCCGTCGTTATATAACCCCGATCTCGCGCCCATCGCTGCCGAAAAGCGATCGTGGACCACCTATAACTACGCTTCGCTGTGGGTAGCCATGAGTGTGTGCATCCCCACCTACATGCTGGCTTCGGGGCTGATCGCGGGCGGCATGAACTGGCTGCAGGCGGTGGGCACGATTTTTCTTGGCAACCTGATTGTGCTGATCCCGATGCTGCTGAATGCGCATGCCGGGGCAAAGTACGGGATTCCGTTTCCGGTTTTCGTACGCGCTTCGTTTGGGGTGCGCGGCGCAAATATTCCGGCGGTGCTGCGTGCGCTGGTGGCCTGCGGGTGGTTTGGCATTCAATGCTGGATCGGGGGCGCAGCTATTTTCTCGATGCTGCGCATCGTGTGGCCGCGCGGCGCGAGCATGCCTGGGATGGTGTGGATCTGCTTCCTGGCGTTCTGGGCCATCAACATGGCGGTGGTGTGGCGGGGGATCGAAACGATCAAAATTCTGCAAGGCATTGGCGCGCCCTTTATGCTGGGCGTGGGACTGTTACTGCTTTTCTGGATCACGCGCAAGGCCGGCGGCTTCGGGCCGGTGTTGCACACGCCGAGCAAATTCCGGACGACGGCGGAGTTTGTGCACTTTTTCATTCCCGCGCTTACCGGAATGGTGGGCTTTTGGGCGACCGTGGCGCTGAACATTCCGGATTTCACGCGCTACGCCAAATCGCAGCGCGCGCAGATGGTCGGCCAGGCGCTGGGCTTGCCCACGGCCATGACGCTGTACTCTTTTATCGGCGTGGCGGTTACTTCCGCCTCGGCGATCCTTTTCGGCGAGGCCATTTGGGATCCGGTGGCGCTGCTGAGCCGGTTCAACGAGCCGCTGGTGGCGTTCATCGCGCTGATCGCCTTGCTGCTGGCGACGCTGAACACCAACGTGGCGGCCAATGTGGTCTCACCTTCCAACGATTTCTCGAACCTACGGCCCAGCCTGATCTCGTTTCGCATCGGCGGGATCATTACCGGCGTGGTGGGCATCTGCATGATGCCGTGGAAGCTGCTCGCGGATTTCAGCTCGTATATTTTCGGGTGGCTGGTGGGCTGCTCGGCATTGCTCGGGCCGATCGCGGGGATCATGATCTGCGATTACTACATCGTGCGGCGGCGGCAACTGGTTCTGGAAGATCTGTACCGCCGGGGCGGGCGGTACGAATACGGAGCTGGGTTCAATGGAAAGGCGATTGTCGCGCTGGTGATGGGGATTGCGGTTGCGCTGGTTGGTCTTGGCGTTCCCGCGCTGCATTTTTTGTATGACTATGCATGGTTCGTGGGGTTTTTTGTTTCTGGCGCGATTTACTATGTGCTGATGGCGTCTGCGTCAGGCGATTTTGGGCCGGACTAATACTTTTTCAACGCAATTCACCTTCAGCTTAAGCCTTGACTCTGGCTGTCTCGGGAATACGGCGGACGCGGACCTTTATATCGACCCGGGAGCCGAGACGGTTAATGACGGATATCAGGCGGTCGGCGGTGAAGCGGCCGAGGTTGGCGTTGCGGATGCGCGGGAAGTCGGCGGCGGCAATGCCCGTGCGGGCGTGGGCGGCGCGGACGGTCAGATGGTCTCGATCGAGCGCCTTGATGATTTCGGCGGCCAGGATGGCTTTGAATTGTTCGGCGTCGGCGTTGTGATGGCCCAGATCGCGGAAGACGTTGCCGCTTCCGCGGAGCAGTTGTAGCTTCGCGTTTTTCATCCGACCTCCTCCTTCAGTCTCTTCAAACGGTCTTTCATCAAGTCGATTTCGCGCTGCGGCGTCTTAATGCCCTGTGTCGATTTTTTCTGGAAGGCGTGGAGCACCCAGATTTCGTCGACGAACCGGACGACGTAGACCACGCGGAAGGCATCACCTGAGAAGCGAGAGCGGGGCACCCAAAATCGTTCTACCGATTTACATCCGGGCCACTCGTCCCGACCAGGATTGACTGGCGAAAACCGCAGAGGCTGTGACGGGCAGGACGTTTTCCCGTTCCTTTCATTTTCTGCGAAGCGACGCGCAACTCCATTTGATCGGTCACGTCGAAGAAATCGTGAGAACGTTCGGTCTGTCTATCCTCTTGTCACTTCGCCACCTGTATCGACGTTCGGGGACTCGGCTTCGTCGTCCACACCGCTTGGTATCTCTTCTAGATCTGTTGAGCCCTCGTCACCTGCCTCCGCGGCGAATGACGGGGAGAATGCGTCTGGATCAAACGGCATTTGTTGGGGGCTAAAGGACGGGTGGCTGACCACCGTTATGATGCGGTCACCGGCTTTGCATCTCGAAGACAACCCGACTCCCAACTCCGAACCTGGCTCGGCCCTAACCGAACTGGCATCCGACCCATCAATCTGAATGGAAGTGACCTTAGTAATCCAAGATTGTTGGCCCCTTAGCACAAAGACTTCGTCTCCGACAGAGAGCGGTGTCTCGTTCATTCTTACGATCGCAATTTTTCCGCCGTAATGTGATTCCGTCACGACGCCGAGCTCGATAAATTGCCCGAGCGAAATCCTGCGCAACTGTGAGTTGCGGAAAAAATTTCGGCCAAAATTTCGCAGAGCACGACCAACAAATCTGCGATGCTCTGAAATTTTGCCGACCCGATGACTTCCGTCACCTCGGAGTGTGCGGCCTCGTTTCTGAGCTTTACGAAATTGTTCAGCTCGCTCTCAAAAGTTGCCGAACCACCAATGCGTTCTGCAAGAAAACCTCTCATGCGAGGATGCCTGGCTATCTGTGATGATGCGTCCTCGATTCCCACGGAACCTAGAAGTTTCGCCAAAATGTCGGCGCGATAATTGTGACGATCCACAAAGAACGCGTCGCTCAGCAGCGTGTATGGACGCCCTCCGGTTAAGCTGTGGGAGAGCTGCGGAATGATATCCATTTCACGGAGATGGCTATAGGGCCCGACATCTCCTAGTTTAAGCAGTATCTGACCGAAGCCCGCCCGATGCTGTCTTGAGACCGCCTGCGGCAGCTCGCTGTAGTTTTCGTAAAGCTGAGGAAGCATTCGCAGGTATTCCGAGATAAGCTCCTCCACGAAGATCGCGTAGATTGCGTACAGCCGAGTGAGACAGGCGCAGTGATCATAGATCTGCCATAGGGTCTTGCCCGGGTCGTTGTGTCGGACGCCTTCCCAAGGATCCCCGGGTTTAACGTCATGGAATAGCTGCCTCGCGTATTCATGAAGCATTGCCAGGTTCTTGGTGTTGCGAACGTCTTCTCTGACCCGAGTGAGTAAGCTTGTGAACATGCTAGCGGAGCTGCTCTCGAATCATCTCGTCGTATAGTCTTATGCGTTCTTGCACGTCTGTCTTGCTGTTGCCTCGTCCAGTAAATGTTCCAGCTGGATGTTTCTCGAAGAGTTGCTGCGTACCGGTGGCAATAAGATTTGCCTTGTCGAGTAGTTCCGCCGCCCGGCTCACGTGACGGCTAATTCCGACCATGACCGCGTCCGCGAAGGCGATGTGTGGCCGCGCCGCCCATGCCTTTTCATCAGGAATCCATGGGCGTAGGAAGTTTTCTCCGTAAATCTTCGAACCGACTTCCAGTGTTCGCTCGAAGAGCGCGCGGAGAAAGACAACGTCCTCGTCGGAAAACGTTCGGGCCCGGATCATATATAAGTCGAGAAATCCCTTCATTCCGTGTTGGTAGTGTTCCGAGCTTCGGAGGGCAAAGAAACGCAACACGATTTCGACGTCTCTCATTGAGATGTAAAGCCTATTTGTGATCAGGTCCTCATCCCGGTTTCGTTCCGCGGACTCGCTATACGCCGGCAGAGACCAAACCTTCCTAAAGATCGGGTTCTTTACCAATTCAAACAACAAGGTATTGAACTTGCCCTGGTACAGGGCATTGCGAACCTCCTGGTGACTGAGGCGCACTCCTCCAGTGTTCAATCGTTCGAATACCTCTTGGCGCAAGAGGGACTCCTCGTCCGCTGAAGTTGCGGACTCCTTTAGCAAAACGATGTATGAGATCGAACGCCGATCGATGCCTTTTTTGATTTCAGACGGCAGTGTGTCGTAGATCCGACCGTTTAACTCTGGCCATTGCTCCAGACCCTCGAGGGTCAGTTTATTCTTGTAGAAATCAAGAATTGCGGTAATACGTTGCTGCCCGTCCATCACTTCGTATTTGGCGAGGTCAGATTCATATACAAATAGAGGGGGAACAGGAACATTCATTATGAAAGACTCAATCAACTTAGACTGTCGAGATGGCTCCCAACGCGGCCTCCGCTGATAAAAAGGTCGGAGTTCCATCCAGCCCTGCCGTTTTAGGGCCTCAACGAAGTTCGGAAGTTGCTCTCGATTAGATTCCGTAACGATCCTCAACTCGCGTTTGGCATATTTGGCGTTGATATCCTCATCCGATATCCTCGTCGGCGGTTCTTTTGCGAGTTTCGACCACATCGAAAGCTCGGTAGGTGCGAACTGTTCCATTAACTCATCCTTTCGCTCATCAAAGCGTAAAGCATACTGCTATTCGAAGTGCTTTACAGCAAGAGTGTGCGTCACGGCTGCCGTCGCCGGCTGATCAAAACTGACATTGCTAGCTTCTGCGGTAAGGGTGTCGGTGAACTCCTAGCACGATCCTGTGCTGAGTTCGGATGGCGTCTTAGTTTGTGTCGCGAAGGCGCGGCGTCGGCGACTGAACCTGGGACCTACAATGGTGGGAGCAACAGCCACGGCAGCCCAAGAGAGATTCTTTGCTGCACATGCCGACCCGTTCGCAGGAAACGGACGGGGAAGAAGAAGCGTCGGCATGCAGGGGTTCGGGTCCAAATCCCGCCGGTGATGTAAGCATTCTTTTAACGCCGTCCGCCAGCCACGCCCACATCCGCAGAACACTTCACAAACCGAAGTATCCCGCGGATGTGGGCGTGGCTGGCAGCCAGCGTTAAAAGAATGCTTGGGCGAGGCTGCGGCGGATTGCGAAGAGACATGTGCTCGGACGGAGAAGCATTGGAGTGTCTTTTTGCGAAAGGCGCAAATGGTTGTCGGGGAGGTGGCGCTGAAATACGAGGAACCGTTCGCTCGAATGGAGAAGCGTCTGGCGTCCGAATTTGCCAGAGCAAACGCGCAAAGGGAACGAGCACGAGTGGGCTGGCGCGTTGGGTGATTGGGTACTGTTGCTTACTTTTCGGCCCGGTGCAGACAGGGAGCGGCGGATACTTGTTGGCACGGAAGATTCGGAATATGGAAATGCGCGGAATACTTGTGGGCTTGGGATGACTATGAACAGCAAACGGGATGAGTTGCGGCTGCTGGTGAATTCGCGGCAGCCGATCATTACCGTGGAGACGGCGGAAGAGGAGCGACTGGAGGCGCTGCTGTTTGAAGTGGCGACGGAGATGGATGTGCCGTTGTTCCGGTGGAGTGTGACGAAGGGGTTGGCGCGCTATCGCGGGGAGGCGATGTACAACTCCGATGCGCCGGAAGCGGCGTTGACGAATATCGCGATGGTGGCGGGGGACGGAATATTTTTGTTGAAGGATTTTGCGCGGTATTGCGAGAACGACAAAGTTTGCCGGAGATTGCGGGAGTTGGCGGGACAGTTTCGGACGGCGCGGCGGTCGATCGTGATATCGGCGGCGAAGGTGGAGTTGCCGGAGGATTTATTGGGGGATGTGGCGGAGTGCGCGTTTGCGTTGCCGACGGCGGAGGAGTTGGCGGCGGGAGTTAAGGATGTGATTCGGGAGACGAGCGCGCGGTCGATGATGGCGATGGAGTTGGGCGCGGATGGCGCGATGCTGCTGGCGCGAAATTTAGTAGGGCTGCCGATGGAGGAGGCGCTGCGGACGTTGCGGATGTGCATTCTGGAGCGGCGAAAATTGGATGAGGGGCTGCTCGAGGCAGTGCTGGATGCGAAGCGGCAGTTGCTGCGGAAGGATGGATTGCTGGAGACGGTGAAGCGGGACGCTTCGTTCACGGACGTGGCGGGGCTGGCGAAATTGCGCGAGTGGATTGGGAAACGGAAAAGCGCAATGACGGCGGAGGGACAGAAGTTTGGTTTGACGGCGCCGAAAGGCGTGCTGATTACGGGCGTGCAGGGTTGCGGGAAAAGTCTGGCGGCGAAGGCGATCGCGGGAGAGTGGGGATACGAACTGACGCGGCTGGATGCGGGTGCGCTGTACGACAAATTTGTGGGAGAAAGCGAGCGCAAGTTGCATCGGGCGCTGGAGCAGGCGCAACAGTTGGCCCCGATGGTGTTGTGGATCGATGAGATTGAGAAGGCGTTTGCGTCGGCGGGAGCCAGTGGAGATGCGGATGCGGGGTTGTCGCAGAGATTGCTGGCGACGTTGCTGACGTGGATGCAGGATCGCGAGGGAGGAGTTTTTTTGGCGGCGACGTCCAACAATATTTCGGCGTTGCCTCCGGAGATGCTACGGAAGGGGAGATTCGACGAGATTTTTTTTGTGGATTTGCCGGGGGCGGAGACGCGAGCCAGTTTGTTCGCGATCCATTTGAAGAAACGCGGGCGGGATGCCGCGGGGTTTGATTTAGAGAAATTGGCGGGAGCCAGCGACGGATTTTCCGGGGCGGAGATCGAGCAGGCGATTGCGTCGGGATTGTATACGGCGTTTGGGTTGAAGCGGCAGCTGAGTACGGAGATTTTGTTGGAGGAGATTCGCGGGACGCAGCCGCTGAGCGTTACGCGGGCGGAGGATGTGCAGCGGATCCGGGAGTGGGCGCGGAATCGGGCGGTCGGGGCGGATTGATCCGCGATTGCAAAATGGAGATGGAAGCCGTCGGCAGTTCTACTTGAGGTTGTCGCTGCGGTAGAGCTGGCTGACTTGAGTGCGGTAGGCGTAGGACATCCAGCGGCCGTCGGGGGTGATGGCAATATCGGCGACCATGGGGCGGAGGCCTATTTGATCCTTGGGAGTGATGGTTTGCCAGAGTTCACGGGCGCCGGAATCGAGGTCGAGTTTGTAAACGTTGAGGCCTGTGGGGGTGCTCAGCTGGGTGAAGACGTGCTGGGTGTCGGAGGCAAAGGCGACGACGGATTCGTGCGGGTCCAGGCCGGGAATGGGTTTGGTGGTGTTTGCGGCGATGGAGAACACACCCATAAAGCCTTGCGGACTGGCGACGAGTACCGAAGTCCCGTCGAGGGAGGCTTCGGGGAGGACACGGTCTGCGATGGCGGTGAGGAATTTTGGCGGCGAGCCCTTGCGATCGGTGATGAAGAGTCCCAAGTCCTGGCCTGATTGGCGGCCTACCAGCAGCAGGCGCTCGCTATCGGGAAACCATCCGCCCCAGCGGGGCTGGAAATTGTCCCAGTGAAAGACGGAGCGTTGGCCTGGTCCGACGGGGACGATCTGGATGTTACCGTCTGCGTCGCCGGGGAGAATGACGAGCGCCCATTGGCCATCGGGGCTGATGTCCGCACCGAAGCCGCCAGAGCCGATGCGTACGGCGGGAGAGCCATCGCTTTTTCTGACGTAGACGGCGTAGTTGTTGCCTGCCAGCGCGGATTGATCGGTGAACAATAGTTCGGAACCATCGCGGGAGATTCTGGGATTCCAGCTGTCATCGAGCCAACTGAGATCGCGCTCGTCTTTTGCCCCATGCTCGAGCAGTCCCATGGAGACGCGGTGATCGTCGGTGGAGACCAGGACGCGGCCCGAGGCGGCGACATCGTGGATGCGCGTGGGAGCGGTGCCGCAATAAACGGTGCGCTGCTTGCCGGAAAGGGTGACCGCGCGGATGCAGTATTGTTCACCGGTATCGGCAGCGGAGAACCAGATTTCATTTCCCGAGGCGGACCAAGCTAACCCTTCCAGAGATTCCCAGCCGGTCGAGAGCGTGCGGGTTACACCGGAGCGATCCACGAGCAGGAGGTCGCCGCGGTCGTCGACGTTCGGAGGATGGCGGAACATGGCGAGGTGATCGCCGTCGGGAGAGACGCGGACGTCGCTGATCCAGTTTGCGCCTTCGAGGAGGATTTTTCCGATGGGATACTGCAAGCGCCAATTTTTTTTATCGTTGTCGATGATGGCCAGGTCGGAGCCGTTGGGAGCCCAGTCAGCGTCGACGACATTTTCGAGTATTTCGCGGGGAGCGCTGCCGCCCATGGGGGTAGTGGCGAGCGTGCCGAACCAATGGGAGTGGGCGAAATAGCGGGGCTTGGTGAGGACGGCGAGCTGGCCTTGGCGGGAGACGGATAGGAGGACCGCGCCGTGCAGTCCGGCGGAGACGGATTCAGGGTAGTCTTCGCGGATGATGTAGGTGTCGACGGGACCGCCGGTGAGTTTTGCGCTGTAGACGATCGTTTTTCCGTCAGGGGCGAAGCGGGCTTGGAGGACTTCGCCTTGATGGAAAGAGGAGCGTAGGAAAGTTGGAACTGCGGAGGGGCGAGGATGCAAAAACCAGGCGATGGCGGAGCCGAGGAGCAGGCCGAGTACGCCAACTGCGGCGGTTAGGGCGAGGGGTTTGCGGCTTTTTGTTGCGCTTGCGGCGATGGCGGCGTTGGCTACGGATTTTGAGGTGGTGCCGCTGAGGGCTTCGAGGGCGAAGGCCAGATCTTTCGCGGATTGGAAACGTTGCTCGGGCTGTTTTTCGAGACAGCGGCGGATGATGCGTTCGAGGCCGGGCGAGACGGGGTGATCCAGTTCGCTGAGTTCCGGGGGATCTTCTTTGAGGATAGCGGTCATGGTTTCCGCGGCAGTGTCGCGGCGGAAAGCGCGATGGCCGGAGACCATTTCGTAGAGGACGGCGCCAAATGCGAAGATGTCGGTGCGGGAATCGATAGCGGCGCCACGGACTTGCTCGGGGGCCATGTAACCGGCAGTGCCCATGACGACGCCGGCTTCCGTGGGAGCGCTGGTTAGCGTTTGGTAGGCGACTTCGGGATTGGAGCCGTCGGTTTTTGCGGCGAGCTTGGCGAGGCCGAAATCGAGAATTTTTACGCGGCCTTCGCGGGTGATGAAGATGTTTTCTGGTTTTAGATCGCGATGGACGATGCTTTTTTCGTGTGCGGCGGCCAAGCCTTGAGCGATTTGCACGGCGTAATCGGTGGCCTTGCGCGGGGAGAGCGGACCGGCTTCGAGTTCCGCGCGGAGACTGCTTCCTTCTAATAATTCCGAGACGAGGAAGGGCGTGCCGTTTTGCTCGCCGATATCGTGGATGGCGAGGATGTTGGGATGATTTAACGCGGCGACGGAGCGAGCTTCCTGCTCGAAGCGGCGGAGGCGGTCGGCATCTTGCGCGAAAGTGGGGGGCAGGATTTTAAGCGCGACGTCGCGGCCGAGGCGCGTATCGCGCGCGCGATAGACTTCGCCCATGCCGCCGGCACCGAGCGGGGCGAGAATTTCGTAGGGACCTACTTTGCTTCCAGGAGTCAGCGCCATGGGTCGGCGAGATTATAACCGAGGAGCGAGAATCGGGCACTGACGATCAAGCATGTTCGGGGAAATTTGGCTGGGGCGGAAGGATTCGAACCTTCACCGGCCTCATTAACAGTGAGGTGCCCTACCAGTTGGACCACGCCCCAGCAGCGTCGGCGGCCTGATTTGGCAGCACGTCACAAGGTAGACTCCACCGCATTCAGGAAGCGGCAAAGGGTTTCCTTAAGATAACACGGACGCCAGAACGGTGCGGAGAAGAAAAAATAAGGATGGCAGTTGCAAAGATTATAGAGAGTTTGCGGACGATTGACGGAGGAAAGGAAAGGCCGGAGCGTTTCGCAAAGTGGGATCTGGCGGTGGAAACGAAGCAGAAACACGGGAAGTTGCGGAGTATGGTGCATCGTTTTGAAACATTCGAAACGGTCACTTCATTGCTCTGGTATGCAGCGCTCGACGCCAGAATAAGTTTTTCTTGCGTGGTTGCATTCCCGAAAGTTTTGGTGGACACTATCGCGTCACAGTTGATCCGGTGAACTGCCTGATCGGATGTGACGGAGGCCGCAGCCGCCGATTTTTCGGCGAGGCTGAGGCAAAAAAAAAGCAAAACTGATGCCCCAGCTTTTTCACCGCAGTGCAAACTCCGCCGCCAGGATCAGTATGCTGGCGGCCGTGATCCTGGCGACCTTGGGATTAACGGTGGTATTTGGCGGGGTGCGTTCACCGAATTTTACCAACCAATATTTAACGCGGGCACAACCCATACAATTCAGCCACAAGCATCACGCGGGCGATGACGGGATCGATTGCCGCTATTGTCACACTGGCGTGGAAGTATCCGCGGTCGCGGGGATTCCGCCGACCAAGACGTGCATGAACTGCCATTCGGTGCTGTTCAGCAATGTGGGTTATCTGGCACCGGTGCGCGAAAGTTACAGCACGGACACATCGATTGAATGGGTGAAGGTGCACCGGTTGGCGGATTACGTGTACTTCAATCACAGCATTCATGTGAACAAGGGGATTGGCTGCTCGACGTGTCACGGGCAGGTCAATCAGATGCCGCTGATGTTTCAGGCAAATACGCTGCAGATGTCCTGGTGCCTCGATTGTCATCGCAATCCGGAGCAGAACCTGCGGGAAAAGAAAGATATTTACAATATGGATTGGAAGCCCGGCCCGGAGCAGGCGGAAAAGGGCAAGCTGCTGGCGGCGCAATACAATATCCGCGGGGTGCGGGAACTGACCAGCTGTTCGACGTGTCATCGTTAGCGCCGTGGGGTTAACGCCGTGGGGTTAGCGGCACGGGTTAGCGACATGGGGCTGATGGGATTGAGTTGATGGATGGTATGAGCCAGCGCGAATTTATGGACGAGCATACGCACACGAACCACGACGGCCAGGAGCACGCGAGTTCTGCGCATGACGATGGTTTGCGCATTCTGAGCGCCACGGCTAAGGCCGATGCCGTTGCGGATGCGCCGCTGATCGAGCGCACGCTGGATTTGGCAGCGGTACGCGCGAAGCTGCAAGCGAAAACCGGAAAACAGTATTGGCGGTCACTCGAGGAACTAGCGGAAGATCCGCAGTTCGAAGAACTGCTCCAGCGCGAGTTTCCGCGGCAGGCGCCTTCGGAGTGGGATGAAGGCGTGGACCGGCGCGATTTCCTGAAATTGATGGCAGCGTCGTTGGCCTTTGCAGGATTGTCCGGTTGCGGCCTGCCGCCACGAGAACACGTGGTGCCGTACGTGAAGCAGCCCGAAGGACTGGTGCTGGGCAAACCGCTCTTTTTTGCGACGGTGATGCCGTTTGGCGCGGACGCGATCGGATTGCTGGTGGAAAGCCACGAAGGCCGGCCGACAAAGATCGAGGGCAATCCCGACCATCCGGCGAGCCTGGGCGGAACGAATGCGTTTGCACAGGCTTCGATCCTGGATTTGTACGATCCAGACCGGGCGCAAGTCAGTACGAATTTTGGGGATCTGCGCAGCTGGTCGCAGTTCCTCGATACAACACAGGCTGCGGCGGCGGCGATCAAGAGCACCAGCGGCGCGGGGTTTCGCATTTTGACCGGGACGATTACCTCGCCCTCCGTCACCGAAGAGATTCAGGCGCTTTTGAAGCTGTATCCGCAGGCCAAGTGGCACCAGTGGGAACCGGCAGTGAGCGATGGCGGACGTGAGGGCGCGAAATTGGCGTTTGGCCGCTATCTCAACACCGTGTACCGCGTGGAAAAAGCGGACGTGATTCTCTCGCTGGATGCGGATTTTCTAGCCAGCGGGCCGGGCAACGTGCGGTACATGAAGGAATTCTATCGCCGCCGGAAATTGACGGGTCCGGACAGCGAGATGAACCGGCTGTATGTCGTGGAGCCTACGCCGACGGTGACGGGTGCGACGGCAGATCACCGCTTGCCACTGCGCGCTTCGGATGTGGAACTTTTTGCACGGGCGCTGGCGGCTAAACTTGGTTTGGGCGGCGGAGCGAGCTTGCCTGGTTCCGAAAAATGGCTTGATGCCGTTGCCGCGGATTTGCAGAAGCATCGCGGGGCTTCGCTGGTCGTTGCCGGGGAACAGCAAAGCGCGGAAGTGCATGCTTTGGCACACGCGATCAATGCGGCACTGGGCAATGCCGGCGCGACGGTATACCAGACCGAGTCCGTGGAAGCGCAGCCGGTGAATCATTTGCAGTCATTGACGGAACTTTGCGCGGACATGGATGCCGGGACGGTGGATACGCTGGTGATCATTGGCGTGAATCCGATTTATACCGCGCCGCATGATTTTGATTTCGCTTCTAAAATGGCCAAGGTGCGCAACACGACTCACGTCAGCGCGCATTTTGACGAGACTTCGGCGTACAGCCAATGGCACATTGCGGAATCGCATTTCCTCGAGACCTGGGGCGATGCGCGGGCCTTCGATGGAACGCTCAGCGTAATTCAGCCGCTGATCGCGCCGCTATACTCCACGCATTCCGCGCGGGAAGTGCTTGCGGCGTTCAGCGACAAGCCCGGCGTTTCCGATTACGACGCGTTGCGCGACCGGCTGAAAGCGACAAATCCCGGCGTGGACTTCGAGAAATTCTGGCGCAAAACGCTCAATGATGGAGTCGTTGCGAATTCGGCGTTTGCCCCGGTGGCTGCCGGCGCGGCGAAATTCAGCGTGGCGAGTTTGCGGCCCGCAACAGCGGTACCCGCGGATCAACTGGAATTCATTTTCCGCCCAGATCCTTCGATTTATGATGGGCGTTTCGCGAACAACGGCTGGCTGCAGGAATTGCCGAAGCCGGTGACCAAGCTGGTGTGGGACAACGCGGCGCTGGTCAGCTCCAAAACCGCGGAAAATCTGAAGTTTAGCCACAAAGTGGCGTCGCGCGGCGGCGAGCATGGGCAGGTGGTTTCGAATGTGGTGGACGTATCGCTTTCGAACAGCAAGGTGACCGCCGCGGTGTGGACCCTGCCGGGCCAGGCGGACGGCGTGGTGGTTCTGCCGCTGGGCTACGGGCGGAGCCGCGCGGGATACACGGGCACGAACAGGGGATTCAACGCGTACATGGTGCGCGCTTCAAATGCGCTGTTCACGGCCACGGGCGGCACGCTCCTGAAGACCGGCGAGAATTATCCGCTGGCGTGCACGCAGTATCACTTCAACATGGAAGGGCGGCAGATCCTCGCCACCGCGACGCTCGACGAGTACCGCAAGAATCCGGATTTTGCACACGAGCCTAAGGACATCCCGAAGGACGATTCGCTGTACAAGCCGCAAGAATTCCCCTACGCAGGAAAACCGGCGTGGGCGATGGCCATCGATCTAAATAGCTGCAACGGTTGCAATGCCTGCGTGGTGGCCTGCCAGTCGGAAAATAATATTCCGGTGGTCGGCAAAGATCAGGTGATGCGCGGGCGCGAAATGCACTGGATCCGCATTGACCGTTATTACCAGGCGGAATCCTCCACGAACGATCCTTCCAGCTACAGCGAGACGCTCGATAATCCCAAGACATTTTTCCAGCCGGTGCCCTGCCAGCAGTGCGAAAACGCGCCTTGCGAGCAGGTGTGCCCCGTGGGGGCCACGGTGCACAGCTCCGAAGGCTTGAACGACATGGTGTACAACCGCTGCATCGGGACGCGCTACTGTTCGAACAATTGTCCCTACAAGGTGCGGCGATTTAATTTCCTGCGCTTCCAGGATTGGGAAACGCCGCAACTGAAATTGCTGCGCAATCCGGAAGTGACGGTGCGCAGCCGCGGCGTCATGGAGAAGTGCACGTACTGCGTGCAGCGCATCAGCAATGTACGCATTGAAGCCGAAAAACAAAACCGGCCGATCCGAGATGGCGAAATCGTGACCGCGTGCGAGTCGGCTTGCCCGGCAGAAGCGATCGTTTTTGGAGACCAGAACGACCCGAACAGCCGCGTCGCGAAATTGAAAGCGCAACAACGCAATTACTCGATTCTCGGCGAGTTGAACGCGCGCCCGCGCACCACCTATCTCGCGGCGGTACGCAATCCCAATCCGGAAATGGAGAAGGCATGAGCGACGCGCCACTGGCCCTCAACCATCCGGAAATTCGCCGCCTGACGCCGGTGATTGCGCCGGGTCATACCTACGAATCGGTCACGGCAAAAATCTCCGACGTAGTGGTGAAGCGGCCGCTGGGCCTTGGCTGGTTTGCGGGCTTTAGTTTGGCGTTTACGTTTCTGATGGTGCTCACGGTCGCGATAGCGTGGCTGATCACCAAGGGCGTCGGCATCTGGGGCATCAACATTCCCATCGGCTGGGGCTTCGCCATCGTCAATTTCGTATGGTGGATCGGTATCGGCCACGCAGGCACGTTGATCTCTGCCATTCTTTTCCTGCTGAACCAGAAGTGGCGCACCTCCATCAACCGTTTCGCTGAAGCCATGACGCTTTTTGCCGTGGCTTGCGCGGGTATTTTTCCGCTGATTCACACCGGGCGGCCGTGGATGGCCTATTACATGTTTCCGTATCCCAGCACCATGGGGATTTGGCCGCAGTTTCGCAGCCCGCTGATCTGGGACGTTTTCGCGGTATCGACGTACGGCACGGTGTCGCTGCTGTTCTGGTTCGTAGGCTTAATCCCAGACCTCGCTACACTGCGCGATCGCGCGCCGCATAAATGGCAGCAGTTCATTTTTGGCGGCTTGGCCATGGGCTGGCGCGGCTCGGCGCGGCACTGGCACCGCTACCAGTCGGCGTACATCCTGCTTGCTGGCCTGGCAACGCCGCTAGTGCTCTCCGTACACACCGTGGTCAGCTTCGACTTCTCGATCGCCATCGTTCCCGGATGGCATACTACGATTTTCCCGCCGTACTTCGTCGCCGGCGCCATTTATTCCGGATTTGCCATGGTGCTGACCATCGCGATTCCCCTGCGCAAAGCCTACGGCCTGGAAGACTTCATCACCATGCGGCATCTCGAGAACATGGCCAAAGTGATGCTGGCTACGGGGCTGATCGTCGCCTACGGCTACTTCTTTGAATTTTTCATGGCTGAATACAGCGGCAACAAGTTCGATGTGTTCCTCGTGGAACAGCGCTTGCACGGCCCATACTCGCACTATTACTTCGCGCTGATTCTCTGCAACATTCTGACGCCGCAACTCCTGTGGATCCAGAAGGTCCGCCGCAATATTCCGGCGCTGTTTGTGATGTCGCTGATCATCAACCTGGGTATGTGGCTGGAGCGCTTCGTCATCGTGGTCATCAGCCTCACGCGCGATTTCATGCCCTCGGCGTGGGGCCGCTATTCCGCCACCGTTTGGGACTACGCGACGCTCGCGGGAACCATGGGCCTTTTCGTTACTTTGCTGTTCCTGTTTGTCCGAGCTTTGCCGGCCATCGCCATGGCCGAAATGCGCGAGCTGGTGGCGCACGGTTCCAAGGAACAAGAGTGATGGAACAAAGGGCACAACTCTACGGTGTGATGGCGGAATTCGAAACCGTGCACCAGTTGCTGCACGCCGCGGAAAAAGTTCGCGACGCGGGCTACAAGCATATGGACGCTTACGCGCCATTTCCCGTGGAAGGGCTTTCCGAAGCGCTGGGACTCCGCCGCAACAAAGTGGCGCTGGTAACGCTGCTCGGCGGACTGTGCGGCGGGCTTGGCGGGTTCGGCTTCGAATACTGGGTCAACGTGATCAGCTATCCCATGAATATCGCCGGGCGCCCGCTGAATAGCTGGCCTGCGTTCATTCCCGTGACGTTCGAACTGACCGTGCTCGGCGCGGCGCTTTCCGCGGTGTTCGGCATGATCGCCATGAACGGTCTGCCGCGACCGCATCATCCGGTATTCAACGTGCAACGTTTTCTTCGCGCCTCTACGGACCGTTTCTTCATTTGCATCGAGGCTAGCGACCCGAAATTTAATTTGGCGGATACCGCGCGCTTTCTCGAAGGCTTGCACCCCCAGCACGTCACCGAGGTGCAGGATGAGTAGCGCCCGGCGCAACGCGGCAAGCTTTTCAACGCTGTTGCTGCTCGCCGCAGCTTCTTGCGCATTCATGCTCAGCGGTTGCGACGAGTTGCGCCAGGATATGGCCACGCAACCCAAAGCCCGGCCACTCTCGCCGTCGGATTTTTTCCGTGATGGCCGCTCGGAGCGCCCGCTGCTGGAAAACACCGTTGCCCGCGGCTCGCTCGCCGACGATCAATTCATGGTCGCCAAGGATTCCAACGCCTTCCCGCTGCCCGTCGACGAGGCGCTGCTCGAACGAGGAAAAGAGCGCTACGGCGCGTTTTGCACCCCGTGCCACGGCCTGCAGGGCGATGGCAACGGCATGGTGGCCCTGCGCGGCATGAAACATCCGCCGAGCTACCACATCGACCGCTTGCGCGAATCTTCCAACGGCTATTTTTACGATGTGATCACCAACGGTTTTGGCCAGATGTACGGCTACGCCGCGCAGATTCCGCCGCGCGACCGCTGGGCCATCGTCGCGTATGTGCGCGCGTTGCAGCTTAGCCGCAACGCGCATGTTTCGGAATTGCCCGCGGAATTGCGCGAAAAGCTTTCCACAGGAGATTCGGCGAAATGACCGCGCAGGAATACAAAGCGCCCGAAAGCGTCAACCGCCTGCAGATGTCGGCTCTGGCCGTCGGCGTCATCGCGCTCATCGTCGGCTGCTTCCTCGGCCTGCGCAATCAGGACAATTTCTTTCGCGCCTATCTGATGAGCTACATGCTGATTCTCGGCTTGGCGCTCGGTTCGCTCGGGCTGGTGATGTTGCAGCATCTGACCGGCGGACAGTGGGGCATCATCATTCGGCGTCCGCTCGAATCCGCGACGCGCACCCTGCCGTTGCTGGCCATATTGTTTCTGCCGATTTTTCTTTTCGGAATGGAGCACCTTTATGGCGCCTGGCTCCACCCGGACGAGCCGCTTTCGAAAATGCAGGTCAGCTGGCTGACGCAGAGCGGCTATCGCATTCGCGCGGTGATCTACTTCGCGGTGTGGCTCGTACTGATGGGCCTCTTTAACTACTGGTCGCGCCAACAGGATATTCACCGTGAGGACCGCGCGCTGCGCCGCCGCTTGAAGATGGTCGCCGGGCCGGGAATTATCCTGTATGTGTTCTCCCTGAGCTTCGCGGCCATCGATTGGGTGATGTCCATCTCGCCGCATTGGGCATCGACGATTTACGGTTTCTTGTTCGTCGCCGGGCAATTGATCTCCTCGCTGGCGCTGATGATCGCCGTGGTGGTGCTGCTCGCGCGCACCGGGCCGCTTGCGGGAATTTTGCAAAAACGCCATCTGCGCGCCCTGGGCGGCCTGCTCTTCGCTTTCGTTATGCTGTGGGCGTATTTTTCCTTTTCGCAGCTTCTGATTATCTGGTCGGGAAATCTGCCGGAAGAGATCACCTTTTACCGCTCGCGCCTTTACGGCAGTTGGGGCGCTGTGGCCATCGTCGTTTTGATCTTTCACTTTTTCGTGCCGTTCTTTTTGTTGCTGTCGAGCGACTTGAAGCGCAACGAGCGGCTGCTCCCGAAAGTGGCCCTGTGGATGATTATCATGCGCCTGGTGGACCTCTATTGGCTGACGCAGCCGGAGTTTTACCACAGCGCGCGGCCACACCCGTTGGATTTTGTACTGCCGGTAGCCTTGCTGGGAATTTGGGTAGCGTATTTTGCGTGGAATTTGAAGCGCGAACCGCTTTTGCCGCTGGGCGATCCGAAACTTGCCGAGGCCATTTCAAGTCATGAGCACTGAGCATCACAAGACGGGGCACGGGAAACCGCACGGAGCATCGCCAAGACCGGGCGGCGAGCCCCGTCATGAAACCGTGGCGTTCGAACAGCGGGACGTCCAGGTCCGCACCATTTACTGGTATCTGTTCTCGCTTGCCGTCGCCACCATTCTCGCGTTTGCGTCGGCGATTGTGATTCTGAACGTCACCACCAAAATGGTCGCGGAGAGCGATGCGCCCGTGATGCCCATGCGCAAAATGATGACCCAAGAGCAAAAGGCCAACGACATGTACCCGCCGGAGCCTCGTCTGCAGGGCATCCCCGGACATGAAATGGATGCGCAATTCGACTTGCGCGAAAAAATCCAGGCGGACACGCAAGCCAACGAGCAGTTGCGCTGGATCGACCAGAATTCCGGCATCGCGCAAATTCCCGTAAGCGAAGCCATGAAATTAATCGTCGAAAAGGGCGTTCACGGAGCCCCACCGGCCGCGAAGCCGCCGGAAACATCCAAGATTGCGCCAGCGGGTGCGCCGCCGACCCCCTCGGCAACGGAGAAAAAGAATTAGGGCGATGCATACGCTACGCACAAACGCGGTGATCGTCGTTCTGCTCCTGTTATTCAGCGGAGGCGCATCGGTGTGCGCGCAAGTTTCGCCTGGGAGTGTGGGCCAAACGTCCTCAACGCTTCCGCCGAATTTGCAGAACGTCGGCTTCGAACCCACGCTCAACGCCCAGATGCCGCTGGATCTGCCCTTTACCGACGAAAACGGCCAGGGCGTCAAGCTTGGCGAATATTTTAATCACGGTAAGCCCGTGCTCCTGGCTTTCGTTTATTACGGCTGCCCCATGTTGTGTAATCAGGTCGAGCAGGGCGTAGTCGGCGCGCTGAAAATGCTTTCGTTCACCCCCGGCCGTGATTACGACGTCGTTTTCGTCAGCTTCGATCCGCGCGAGGATTCGACTATGGCGGCGGAAAAAAAGAAGAGCGTGCTGGACCATTTTCAGCGTCCGTCGACTGCCGGCGGCTGGCATTTTCTCACTGGCGGTAAGGACAGCATCGACGCAGCCACCAAAGCCGCAAATTTCCGTTACAACTTCTTTGCCAAATCAAATTTATTTGCCCACGCCAGCGGCATCATGATTCTCACGCCCGGCGGCAGAATTTCCCGCTACTTCTACGGTGTCGAATATCCCGGTCGCGACCTTCGCCTCGGGCTGGTGGACGCTTCCGCCGGAAAAATCGGCACGCCCATCGATCGCGTGCTGCTGTTCTGCTACCAGTACGATCCGGCTTCCGCAACCTACAGTGCGTCGATCCTGAAGATAGTCCGCCTCGCGGGAATTTTAACCGTACTGGGCATCGTCTTGGCCATTCTGGTTTTCCGGCGCCGCGAACTCGTTGCGCCGCAAGGAGCGCACTAAGCCGTGCAGTCGCAACTGCCACTTTATCCGGAGCAGGCCTCCAACTTCGCGCCGCAAGTCGACGCGCTGATGCTCTTCATCATCGCCATCTGCGTCTTTTTCGCCGTGGCCGTGACTGCGGCAATCATCTTCTTCCTTTACAAATACAAGAGAAAATCCGCGGGCGAAATTGGCGTGGCCATTCACGGCAATATGTTTCTCGAGGCGGCCTGGATCGGCGTCCCGCTGGTTCTCGCGCTGGCCATGTTCGCCTGGGGCGCCGTGGTCTACGTGGATTTCCGGCGTGCCCCCGCCGACACGCTCGATATTTACGTCATCGGCAAACAATGGATGTGGAAGCTGCAGCAGCCCAACGGCCAGAAAGAAATTAACGAGCTGCACGTCCCCGTCGGCCAGAACGTGCGCTTGATCATGGGCAGCGAAGATGTGATCCACGATTTTTCCATCCCGGCGTTTCGCGTAAAAATGGATGTCGTGCCGGGTCATTACAATACGCTGTGGTTCCGGCCCACCAAGCCCGGCAAGTATCACTTCTACTGTTCGCAATATTGCGGCACCGACCACGCCGTCATGGGCGGCTGGGTCACCGTCATGGAGCCGGACGAATACACCGCGTGGCTTTCCGGCACCTCCGGGGTGAACGCCAATCCGGTGCTCGCGGGAGAGAAACTCTTCGCCGAGCGGGCCTGCATCACCTGCCACATAAGCGACGGCAAAGGCCGCGCGCCCTCGCTCAACGGCGTCTTCGGCGGCCAGGTTCGTCTGGCCGACGGCTCAACGGTTACCGCCGACGAATCCTACATTCGTGAATCGATTTTGAATCCAAACGCTAAAATTGTTGCCGGTTATCAGCCGCTGATGCCCACGTTCCAGGGGCAGCTGACCGAAGAGCAGACGCTCGATCTGATTTCGTACGTGAAGTCTCTGCAGGCGGAACCAGTGCCCAGCACGGGTGCGGGAGTTTTGCCCGCGGCCACGGGAAAGAAATAAGTTATGAGTGCGACGACTACAGCACCGGCACACGTGATGCCTAAAGAGCACTACTTGAACGCCGAATTCGGCATCAAGTCCTGGCTCCTGACCACCGATCACAAACGCATCGCCCTTCTGTACCTGGGGGCCGTCACGTTTTTCTTTTTTGTCGGCGGCACTTTCGCTACCATGATTCGCATCCACCTGCTTACGCCGGGTGGCTACCTCGTCTCGCCGGAAACTTATAACAAACTCTTCACCATGCACGGCGTGGCCATGGTTTTCTTTTTCCTCATCCCCTCGATTCCCGCGGTGCTGGGAAATTTTCTGGTTCCGCTGATGATCGGCGCCAAGGACCTCGCGTTTCCCAAGCTGAATCTCATCAGCTATTACCTCTACCTCATCGGCGGCGGCTTCGTGCTCTATTCCTTCAGTACCGGCGGTCTCGATACCGGATGGACGTTTTACACGCCCCTGAGCAGCATTTATTCCAACTCTGCGGTTACGCCCGCGGTCATCGGTATTTTCATCAACGGTTTTTCGTCCATCCTGACGGGCCTCAATTTCGTGGTTACCATTCACACCATGCGCGCGCCGGGTATGACCTGGTTCCGGCTGCCCCTGTTCATCTGGGCGCAGTATGCCACCAGCATCATCTTTATCCTCGGCACCCCGGTGATCGCCATCACCCTGCTGCTCCTCGCACTTGAGCGCGTGTTGCACCTCGGATTTTTTAACCCGGCGCTCGGTGGCGACCCCATTCTTTTCCAGCATCTTTTCTGGTTTTATTCGCACCCCGCCGTGTACATCATGATTCTTCCGGCCATGGGGGTAATCAGCGAAATCATTCCCACCTTTGCGCGACGGCCCATCTTCGGCTATTCCTTCATCGCGGGCTCGAGTATCGCCATCGCTGTGATCGGCTTTCTCGTCTGGGCGCACCACATGTTCCTCACCGGCGAATCCGTTTATGCCGCGCTAGCCTTTTCCTTGATGAGCTATCTCGTCGCCATTCCCTCCGCCGTAAAAGTCTTTAACTGGACCTCTACGCTGTATAAAGGCTCGATCTCGTACGATACGCCGATGCTCTACGCTCTCGGTTTCATCGGACTTTTCCTCGTCGGTGGCTTGACCGGATTATTTCTCGCTTGCCTCGGCCTGGACATCCACCTCCACGACACCTACTTTGTGATCGCTCACTTCCACTACATCATGGTCGGCGGCGCGGTGATGGGTTACATGGGCGGACTGCACTTCTGGTGGCCCAAGATCACCGGGAAAATGTATCCCGAATTTTTGGCCCGCACCGCGGCGGTGGTCCTGTTCGTCGGATTCAATCTCACCTTCTTCCCGCAGTTTGTTCTAGGCTATCTCGGCATGCCGCGCCGCTATCACAGCTATCCCCCCGAGTTTCAATCGCTCAACGTCATGTCCACCGCGGGAGCTTCGATCCTCGCTCTCGGTTATCTCCTGCCGATGATTTATCTGGTGTGGTCGGTCAAGTATGGCCGGGTCGCCGGACCGAATCCCTGGCCCTCCACCGGGCTCGAATGGAAAACTCCTTCGCCACCTCCTACGGAGAATTTCGATGTCACGCCGGTAGTCGATTGGGAGCCGTACGATTTCGCGAACCGGCCGGATCTGGCTTTGCAACCGGGTGTAGCCGGCTTGCTGCCTGCTCACGGAGACGATTGATTTAGAACCTGGCAGCGCGGCGGTACGCAAGGCGCCGCAAAACGATTGAGAAGAGGAGCACCGCGTGCACCGCACCGGAGAGCTTTACGGACAGTTCGAAACGCTGGAACAGCAGAAAGACACGGCCACGCTCGGCATGTGGATCTTTCTGGTCACCGAAGTATTATTTTTCGGCGGCATGTTCATGACCTACACCATCAACCGGCACGCCTACAGCGCGGCGTTCGGCATCGGTGGCAATACCTTGGACCTGAGACTCGGCGGCGGGAACACGGTAATCCTCATCATGAGCAGCTTGACCATGGCCATGGCCGTCTGGGCCGCGCAGACTGGCAAGAAAAGACAGGTTACCGGATTTTTGATCGCCACGTTGATTTTGGGCGGCGCATTTCTGGGCGTCAAAGCGATCGAATACAAACAGAAATACGACCACCACTTAATTCCCGGACACAGTTTCGATATCACTTACTGCATTAACAATCCTTCTTCCTGTGGTCTGGCGGGAAGCGCACTTGAGAATGAGCGGAGAGAAATTGAAGAAGCCATCAATGCGGAAAACAAGGAGCATCCCGGAGAAGGCTTGATTGCTCTCAACGCACACGCACAGCTCTATTTTTCGCTTTATTTTGGTATGACCGGCTTGCACGCCCTGCACATGATCGTGGGCGCGGGCTTGCTGCTGTGGCTGATTGTGCAATCGTTCGGCGGACGCTTCGGCCCGGGATACAACACGCCGGTCGAAGTCAGCGGTTTGTACTGGCACTTCGTCGACATCGTGTGGATTTATCTGTTTCCGCTGCTGTATCTGATTGACCGGCACAATTAGGGGAGCGAGGAGAACACCGCGTGTCTGAACATATCGCTTCGCCAAAACTTTACGTAGGAATTTTCCTGGCGCTCATGGTGTGCACCGCAGCCACTGTCGGCGCTGCGTATATTAAGTTGGGCCCGATGAATATCGTTGTGGCGCTGGCCATCGCCACACTCAAAGCTACGCTGGTTGTTCTTTTCTTCATGCACGCCAAATACAGCCCCGGGCGGACGCAGATGGTAATCTTCTGCGCCATCTTCTGGCTAGGTATCATGCTCGCGCTAACCTTAAGCGATTACGAAACCCGCCACGACGAAAGCCGGCGCACCAACCCGGCGGCCGCGGTCGTTCGATCCGCCTGAAAATCTTTTGTAGGGGCGCAGCATGCTACGCCCCAGCTTGCCTGGGCGTACTGATTCCTCCGCTGAATTTCCGGGTCATCACCGTCGAGCAATTTCAAATCGTCGGAGAATTGCGAGATGCGCAAGCGAAGGTACAGCAAACCCTAGTACTAGATGTCCTGTGGAAAACTTTCGGTAGGAAAAAACAAAAAAAGGGGGGAGTAACGAACCGGCCCAGCCCTCAATCCCCTAAAGGGATCCTCGGCTCGCCTCCCCCACCGCCTGTTAGTCTGCAACCCGCAAGCCAATTATAAAGTCTTTGTTTGCACCACAGTGCCAACTTTTGTCCGCGAAAAAATTGCCCCACTGCCGCGAATTTACCGGTCTGGGAAATCCGGTATTCGCCTTACCCGCAATCCCTCCGTGCCGGGCTGCCGCGACGATGGCAAATCTCCGCGCAAAGCGTTTTAATTTCTTTCAAGATCCGGATGACATCGCCAAGTTGCAAAATGTTCACATAGGGAACCACGCCTGAACTTCTATTAGATTCCATTTCGAACCGAATATTTGCATTTTCACCGGTGCGGCAGTGACAATAAACTCTTACTAAAAACCATGGAGGGGCCCCCACAATAACGCGTTGCACACTTTTTCACCTCCAATTCATTGACAACTCACGCCGCGATAGTTTGACCCCGTCGAACGCATCCTGCTAATGTTGAATGTTACTCTGGCCGCACTCTCTCTACTGTGCGTCAGAAGCTCCTGTGGAGGGAGCGCTGTGGACTCATGGGCCTGACTAAACTGGTGGTGCGCGGCGCGCGGCAGCACAACCTTAAAAATATCAGCGTGGAGATTCCGCGCAACTCGCTCACCGTCATTACCGGCCTTTCCGGCTCCGGCAAATCCTCATTGGCCTTCGACACCATCTATGCGGAAGGCCAGCGCCGCTACGTGGAATCGCTGTCGGCTTATGCGCGGCAGTTTCTCGATCAGATGGAACGTCCCGAAGTGGACGTAATCGAAGGCCTCTCGCCGGCCATCGCCATCGAGCAGAAAACCACCACGCGCTCGCCGCGCTCCACCGTCGGCACCATCACGGAAATTTACGATTACCTGCGCGTCGTGTACGCGTCTGTCGGCGTGCCGCATTGCCCAAATTGCGGCAAGGCCATCACCCGGCAATCCGCCGAGCAAATCGTGCAGTCCATCTTGCACGGCGAATTGTGCCAGCCCGACGACCGCATCATGATTCTCGCGCCCGTCGTGCGCGGCAGGAAGGGCGCCTACCGCAAAGAGCTGGAAAAACTCGCGCTGGACGGCTACGTTCGCGTGCGCATCAACGGTGAACTCTATCCGCTGGACGCGCCCCCGGCGTTGGACAAGCGCAAAAATCACACCATCGAAGTGGTCGTCGACCGCCTGCTCGTCAAGCAAGGCATAGCCTCGCGCCTCGAGCAATCCATCACCACCGCACTGAAGCTGGCATCGGGCCTGGTGACCGTGGCGGTGGTCGGCGGCAACGAACATGTTTTTTCGGAAAAGCTGGCGTGTCCCGACTGCGGCATCTCCGTCCCGCAACTCGAGCCGCGCTCCTTCAGCTTTAATTCGCCCTACGGCGCTTGCCCGGCGTGCAACGGTCTCGGCTCCAAATACGAATTCACTCCGGAGAAAGTCATCGCGGACTGGACGCGGCCGCTTTTCGATGGCGGCCTGGGACCGGGTTCAAGCAGTTCCACGCTAAAGCGCACGCTGGAGCTGGCGGCCTACGCGCATGAGTTCGATCTGGATACACCATTCGACAAGCTGCCCACGCGTGTGCAAAACATGCTGTTGTACGGATACCCGCCGACCAACGGCAAACCGGGCGCCGATAACGCTGGTAAACAAGTCCGCAGCGCGAAGAATTTTCGTTTTCAAGGCATCCTGCAATATCTTGAAAATAATTTCGCGGAGTCGGGCTCGGATTCTTACCGCGAGTGGATGACGCAATACATGGCCGCCACGCAGTGCACCGACTGCCACGGCAAACGCCTGCGCCCGGAATCGCTGGCCGTCAAACTCGGCGGATATTCCATCGCGGATTTCACCGCGCTCTCGCTGCAATCCGCGCGCGCCGCCGTGGACAAAATCATCGCGCACCTCAGCGCCCGCCATAAGGAAATTGCCGGGCGTCCTCTGGAAGAGGTCGCCGAGCGCCTCGATTTTCTTCTTGCCGTTGGTTTGAGCTATCTCAGCCTGGACCGTTCCGCAGCCACGCTTTCCGGCGGTGAAGCGCAGCGCATCCGCCTGGCCACGCAGATCGGTTCCCGCTTGCGTGGCGTTTTGTATGTACTCGATGAGCCGTCCATCGGGCTGCACGCCCGGGATAACGAACGTTTGCTGGGCTCGCTCGAACAATTGCGCAATCTGGGAAACACCGTGCTGGTCGTCGAACACGACGAAGACACCATCCGCCGCGCGGATTTTGTTCTCGACCTCGGCCCCGGCGCGGGAAATGCCGGTGGCTACCTGGTGGCGCAGGGCAAACCGGAACAGATTTCCGCCACGCCGGAATCTCTGACCGGCCAGTATCTCAGCGGCGCCGCGCGCATCGCCATTCCGGAAAAGCGCCGCAGCCCCAACGGAAAATCCATTCAGATTCTTGGCGCCTCCGCCAATAATTTGCGCGACGTGGACATTACCCTGCCGCTGGGATTGCTCACGGTGGTCACCGGCGTTTCGGGCTCCGGCAAATCCACGCTGGTCAACGATATTTTGTACCGCGCCCTCGCGCAGAAACTCTATCGCGCTTCGCAAGCCCCGGCGACGCACCGCGAAATTCTCGGCGCCGAAAATATCGACAAAGTCATCGAGATCGATCAGGCCCCCATCGGCCGCACGCCGCGCTCCAATCCCGCGACCTACACCGGTGTTTTCGCCCCCATTCGCGAGCTTTTTTCCATGCTCCCCGAATCGCGCGAACGCGGGTACAAGCCGGGGCGTTTCAGCTTCAACGTCAAGGGCGGACGCTGCGAAGCCTGCCAGGGCGACGGCTTGCGCCGCATCGAAATGAATTTTCTGCCGGACGTTTACGTTATGTGCGAAGTTTGCCGCGGCAAGCGCTACAACTCCGAAACGCTGGCGGTGCGCTACAAAGCACACTCCATCAGCGATGTGCTCAATTTGCAGGCCGTCGATGCGTTAAGACTGCTCGAAAATATTCCGCAGATCCAGCAAAAGCTCGCCACGTTGGTCGAAGTCGGGCTCGGCTACGTAACCCTCGGCCAATCCGCCACCACGCTTTCCGGCGGCGAAGCACAGCGCATCAAGCTGGCGCGCGAACTTTCCAAGCGTCAGACCGGTCGCACGCTGTACATCCTCGACGAGCCCACCACCGGCCTGCATTTTGATGACGTGCGCAAACTTCTCGACGTGCTCCAGCGATTGGTTTCTCTCGGCAACACGGTGCTGATCATCGAGCATCATCTCGACGTCATCAAGCAAGCCGATTGGGTCATCGATCTCGGCCCGGAGGGCGGCGAAGGCGGCGGCCGCATCGTCGCGCAGGGCTCGCCGGAACTGATTGCGCGCACCAAAAAGTCTTACACTGGCCAGGCCCTGCTGCGCGTCCTGAATCTGAACGGCCACATGAACAGCAACGGCCATGCGAATGGACACGCCATCAGCCCGGAGAGCAAACTGCAGAACGGCCATGGCAAATGATGAATTTATGCGCAGCCGCGGCAGCCACAAACCGTCAATTCTCAAAGCCGCTTCCGCCTTGCACACGGAGCATCTTCTTCATAAAGTGAAGTGAACACCATGAGCGTCTATCCCATTCAGCCCATTACGCTAGGCGCGGTTCGCACCTACCCGTTGGCGTCCCGCAAGAGCAAAGTGAGCGTGCGCGAATTTGCCAAAGCGCCGGCCGCTAACGGCTCGATAACGAGATTTCTGGATTCCCTTCCCGCGATTCTTGCCGGGAACGATTTGCGCGAGGTAGCCGCGGCAATTCGCCAGGCCCAGCGCCGCCGCAAAGCCATTTTGTGGGGGCTCGGTGGTCACGTCATCAAGGTCGGACTCGGCCCGGTGCTCAACGATCTGATGCGCCGCGGATTCGTCTCCGGCATCGCCATGAACGGCGCCGCGCTGGTGCACGATTTTGAAATCGCGCTGTCCGGTGGCACTTCCGAGGATGTCGAAGCCGGCCTGAAAACCGGCGATTTCGGCATGGCCACGGAAACCGGACTTTTTCTCAATCAAATCGCGGTCAGCGCTTCATTCCACGCCATCGGTTACGGCGAAGCCGCTGGAAAATTTCTTGCCGGACGCAAACTGCAACCAGAAAACGCCGCGGCTTCAATTCTGCTGCACGCCTTCAAACGCAAAATACCGGTGACCGTGCACCTCGCCATTGGCACGGACATTCCGCACATGCATCCCATGGCCGATGGCGCCGCGCTCGGCCTCTCCACGTACCACGATTTCCGCCTCTTCTGCGCCATGGTCGCCGGCATGGACGGCGGCGGCGCGTACCTCAATTGGGGCTCCGCGGTAATCTTACCGGAGATTTTTCTGAAAGCCGTGGCCATAGCGCGCAATCAGGGAGTTTCGCTCGCGCACATCGCTACCGCCAATTTCGATTTCATCCAGCATTACCGGCCGCTGCAAAATGTCGTGAAGCGCCCGGTTACTCCGCCAAAAGACAAAGGCGCCACAGCGTCCCGCGGCTGGGCCATCACCGGCCATCACGAATTGCTCATGCCCTTGCTGGCCGCCGCTCTCGCCACGGGCTGGCCCAAAAAGCCAGGGCGCGCGAAATGACCGAGCACGCTGATAACAATTTTCCGCCACTCCCGGATGACAATGCGCTTCCGGCCACACCGCCGCCCGAACCAATCGTGACCGCACCGATGGCTGAATCGGCTGCGACGGACCAGCCGAATTCAAGTGCTGCGCCGCCGCTTGCGGATCCATGGCCATTCGGTGACGCTCACTCCGCATACGTGACCTCGCACTCCAACGAAATTGCGCAGCCGCCATTCAACGGCTTGCAATTACCTGACGACCTGCGAATCTCCTGGTCGTGGATTCATCTGTCGTTTTTTTTGTTTTCAATCCTCGCCTGCTTTACCGTTTTGCCTGTGCTTCTGGCGATTTGCATACAGGCCGTGAGTCACCGGCCGCAATTGCAACTTCAGCAGCTCGCATCGAATGCCAGTTTTCTGGTGGTCACGCAAGTCTTGTGCTTCGGTGCGGTCATGTTCTTTTTATATGTGACCTTGGGAGTTCTGCGCGATGCTCCATTCTGGACCACGCTGGGATGGAAGAAACTTAACCTCAAAGCGAGAGGCGAATTCCTTAAACCGTGGATGTTCCCGCTGATGGGGGGTGCGCTGGCGCTTTTTGTGGCCGTCGGCAGTTCCCGCGTAAAGGATGTCGAAAACACGCCGATCGAACAATTACTGAAGGATCCCCACACGGCTATATTGTTGATGGCTATGGCGGTATTGGTTGCTCCGCTGGTGGAAGAGACCGTTTTTCGCGGCTACCTCTATCCGCTTTTTGCCTCCAACTTTGCAAAGTTGGCGGCATACTATGGCGTAGATTCCAGCCAGGCGGTGCGCTTTGGCACCGCGAGCGGCGTTCTCGTTACGGGTTTCCTGTTCGGCATGTTGCATGGCTGGCAATTGGGCTGGAATGTGACGCTGGTTAGTTTGTTGACCCTGGTGGGCGTGATTTTTACCTTGGTGCGCGCGGCCACGGGAACCGTGCTGGCAAGTTTTCTGATGCACTTGGGTTACAACTCCCTGATTGCCGTGATCACTATCATCCTCACCAAGGGATTTACCGTTGCGCCGCCCGGACACTGATTTTTTCTTTCTCGCATCCCGCGGTAACATTGGAAAGACGCCGCAAGCCAGACAGAGACTGAAAATTGTGAGGATCACCACCGCATGTACGTAGCGCAACCCATCGCCTGGACCGAAGCCGGCGTCGTGATGCTGGATCAACGGCGGCTGCCGCTGGAAGAGATCAGCTACACCTACACGGATTACCGCGATGTCGCGAAAGCCATCCGCGGAATGGTGATTCGTGGCGCGCCGGTAATTGGCGTCGCCGCCGCCATGGGCGTCGCTCTCGGCGTCCAGCATTCCGCCGCCAAATCCGTCGATGAACTTCGCGCCGAAATGGCCGTCATCCGCGACGCTCTGGCGAAGACGCGGCCCACCGCCGTCGATCTTTTCTGGGCCCTCGAGCGCATGGACCGCAAATTCGCCGCGCTGGACAACGCGAATGCCGATCTAAAAACCATCCGGCAAGAAATGGTGGCGGAGGCGCAACTCGTGCACCTCGAGAAAAAAGCCACCGACGAAGCCATCGGCCGTTTCGGCGCGGATTTTATGCCGAAAGAAGGCTACGTCATGACGCAGTGCAACGCGGGCGCGCTGGCCACCGCGGGAATCGGCACGGCGCTGGGAGTGATTCGCGTCGCGTTTCAGCAGGGGAAGAAACTTCACGTTCTGGTGCCGGAGACTCGCCCCTATCTGCAAGGCGCGCGACTCACCGCGTGGGAACTGCTCAAGGGCGGCATTCCGCTGACGCTTATCACCGACAACATGGTGGGACATTTCCTCAAAACGGGAGAGGTCAAAGCTATCGTCACCGGAGCGGATCGCATCGCCGCCAACGGGGACACCGCAAACAAAATTGGCACCTATCAAATCGCCGTGCTGGCCAAAGAAAACAACGTTCCGTTCTACATCGCCGCGCCAATTTCCACGTTTGATCTGGACGTCCCGGATGGCGACCACATTCCCATCGAAGAGCGCCCCGCCGAAGAGGTGACGCACATTCAGGGCGTGCGCATCGCTCCAGACGTGCCCGCCGCGCACCCCGCGTTCGACGTAACACCGTCCCGATACATCACCGGCATCATCACCGAACGGGGTGTGGCTCGCGCACCCTACACGGAAGCATTGCGTGAACTGGCGTCAGATCCGCAGGCCGCCGTGTCGGTTGCTCGATAGAGACCAAACCTCGGCTGCTCAGTCCGCCTCTTGCGTAATTGCCGGCGCCATTCTGGACTTTTGCGTTGCAAGACCTAACAATACGCCCACAATCGTGCCCGGAATCAGAATCTCCACATAGTGCGCGTGTTGCAAGTACGCCACGAGGAATGCCAGCGCGAAGCCCAGCACCGCTCCAAAGGCCACGCCCAGCGTCACCGAGCGGACCTTCAACGCAAATATGCCAGCGGCAATTCCAACCAGCGCATCCTTGATCATCGAGCCGATGATAATCTGCAGCAGCATGGCGCGAACTTCTGGTGTGAACCAGGACGTTGCTCCATCCAGCGCTCCGAGTGCTGCCCCAAGCACAAGCCCCAGAACGATTTTTTTCATCGCAGCCTCCCGGCCATCGAGTTTCTCGATTATTAATTGCGAAGTTCTTTGCTACAGCGAGTAGTGGCCTGGGCGGGAGTCTAACGCAGGATTCTGGAGGATGACAAGACTTCACCGTTCGTAACGCAGCGCGTCCACCGTATCGAGGTGGGCGCCGTCATCGTGGATGCCGAATGCGTTCGGCCAAACTCCGCGCGCGCTGCCGGGCGATGTCCACGAGGTGCGCATCGCCCGCAATTTGATCCAGCAGCGGCAAGAGCGATTGCGGCTCGGGCAGCAACCCGCGGCTGAAATCTGAATCGCATTCCATCAGTGCGTCGTTCATGCCCAGGCGGTCGTACTTCATGCGCCGCGAGAGCAGCTCGAAGTGCTCCTGCTGTCTGGCCAGCCCTTCGAAAATTTGCAACAGTTGCGTCGCCGCGGCGTTCAGCGTGTAGTTGAACTTGGTCTCGTGAACCACCGCGCCCAGCTGCCAGCGAAATGTTTTCTCTCCCAGGCTGGCGATCTTGCGGTGCACATCCAGGTCCTGCCCCTCGAAATGATTCAGTTGCCCGGCCAGTGCAAACATTTTGGCGCGCAACGCCGCGCTCACGATAAAAGGCAAAGAGCCCGGATCGTCATCAAGTTGCCGAATTTCGTATGTCGCGGCATCCGAATCTTCGCGCACCACGATCTCGATCAGCTCCGGCGTGCTCGACTTAAAGACGCGGCGAAACGTGAGACGCGCTCCGTTGTCGGCCGCCGCGCTCTTTTGCGGAGTCTGAGCCCGAAGTGTAACGACGGGAGTGAAAGCGAAACAGAGCAGGCCAGGCACCCAGAAAATCGTCCAGAGAATGAGCAGGGTTCGCAGCGCGCGACGATTCATCGATGGATTATGATGCGAGGCAAATTTACGGGCGTTGTGCTGTTACCGTGGCGAAGGCCGTGAGCGCCGGCGGCCACCGCCATTGCGGCCCTTGCAGCATTGCGCCGCAACGCCGTCGCTATTGGCGAAGTTTCCGTACCCGGCAGCGCGAAGCGCGCACGAGTCCTTTGCGCCTGCAGATGACACAACGCCACCGCCAAGGCATCCGCCGCATGCGCCGGTTCAGGAATCTCCTCCATTCGCAAAAGCGCCCGCACCATCACCTGTATTTGCCGTTTGTCGGCATTGCCATGTCCGGCAACCGAAGCTTTCACTTCCCGCGGCGAATAACTGTGCACCACAATATTATTCTGCGCCGCCGCCAGCAGCACCACGCCGCGCATTTCCGCCAGCCGCAGCGCGGTGCGCACATTCAGCGCGCTGAAAATCCCCTCGATCGCCAGCGCCTGCGGTGAAAATTCCTCGATCAGTTTACAAAGCAAGGCGTGAACGTCCTGCAGCGCCGCCCCCAGCGATTCTTTCTGGCGTTTCACGCCGACGCGCAATGCACCATAATGCAGCAAGCGGCAATTCCGGCCGTCGCTTTCGATCACGCCGTAGCCTGTCGGTCCCGTAGCGGCGGGGTCCACCCCCAGCACACGAAAACATGCGCTGGCAGCCGCGCCCGGTCTCTCAACGATCTGGTGCTGCTTCGCGTGTGGAGAATTCACCGACCAAGTCTACGGCGAACACCTTCGTCAAGCCACAGCTTTGTAGCTTGTCCGGCGTCAAAATCAAACCAGCCCAAAAAAAGAGGCCACCAGCGAATGCGCAAGTGGCCGTGACCGGTTTTTCATCGGTATCCAATGGCGTGAATAAATTCCGCGGCTGGCAGCGTTTGTTTAGCCGGCCACCGCGGCCTGAATCTCCGCCTCATCAATGTCAAAGTTCGCATACACATGCTGCACGTCATCGTGCTCTTCAAACGCTTCCACCAGCCGCACCATCTGCGTGGCCTGCGCTCCCGTAAGCTTGATGTAATTCTGTGGCACCATGGCAATCTCCGCGGACTCCGGAGTAATGCCCGCCTTAGCCAGCGCGTCCTTCACCTTTTCCAGCGCTTCCTGCGGCGTCACGATATACCAGCTCGAGCCATCATCCTTCATATCTTCGGCGCCTGCCTCCAACACCAAGTCGAGCATTTTATCTTCGCTCGCCGCCTCTTTCGCCACGCTGATTTCGCCTTTGCGGCTGAACATCCAGCCCACCGCACCGGCCTCCGCCATGTTCCCGCCGTTCCTGCTCATCAGGTGACGGAATTCGCCGACCACGCGGTTGCGATTGGTAGTCACCACTTGAATCAGCATGCCGACGCCGCCAGGACCATAGCCCTCGAACGTCGCTTCCTCATACACCTCGCCTTCCAGCTGTCCGGTGCCGCGCAGAACCGCGCGTTCGACGTTGTCGTTCGGCATGTTCGCACCTTTCGCCGCCAGAATAGCGGTGCGCAGCCGCGGGTTGGATGTCGGATCGCCGCCACCGATGCGCGCGGCGATGCTAATTTCGCGGATGATACGGGTGAATACGCGTCCGCGCTTCGCGTCCGTAGCCCCTTTTTTATGCTTAATCGTGGCCCATTTTGAATGCCCGGACATAACCCATCCTCTTTGTCATGCACGACCGTCAGCCGGCCTACATTGGGAATTTCACGCCAGTCCGGCGCGACACTGCCGCTTCCACGGAACCAGGCGTGCTGTGCGGAGACCTACAGGCGTACCGCAAAACCCTTGCGGGACCGCTAAAGTTTAGCACAGCCCCCCGAGCCGCGAAACCGGGTATACTTTCGCCGGGCATCTCCTTTGGATACGTCGTATACGCGCGACTTTTTGCTTCTGACTCCACGTCTCCACGCGGCTCGCCGGCCGCGCCACGGGAAAACTGCGAGGCTGCGATGAAGGGCCGCCGTCTGCGCGTGCTGGCGCTGGCCTCGCACCCCGTGCAGTATATGGCGCCGATTTTCCGGCGCTTGGCGGCGTGCACGGCGCTGGACCTGCATGTCGTCTACGGCAGTCTGCGCGGCGCTCAGGCGGCCGTGGATCCGGACTTTGCCACCACCGTTCAATGGGATGTGCCGCTTCTCGACGGGTATCCCTGGTCCCATCTCCCCAGCGGCACTTCTACCCAATTTTTGTCTCGTGTCGGCCATCCCACGCTCTGGAAATTTATTCGCGACGGCGGCTTTGACGCCGTTTTGAGCTTCACCGGCTACCTTCATCCGTCCTTCTGGATCGCTCTCGCCGCTTCCAAACTATCCGGCGCCGCCTTTCTGTTCGGCACCGACAGCGTCTCACTGACCCCGAGGGATGGCCGTAACTGGAAGGCCGGCTTCAAGAAATTGCTGTGGCCATATCTCTTCGGCCTGGCCGACCAGGTCATCGTCCCGTCCACGAACTCCAAGGAGCTGATGATTTCTCTCGGCTTGCCGGAAGAGCGCGTCACGATTACACCCTATTCGGTGGACAACGATTGGTGGATGCAGCAATCCGCAAAAGTCGATCGCGAAGCGGTGCGCCGCTCATGGGGCGCTGATGCGGATGACGTCGTAGTTTTATTCTGCGCCAAGCTGCAGCCGTGGAAGCGGCCGCGCGATCTTCTCCGAGCCTTTGCAAAAGCCAAACTCCCGAATGCTCGCTTAATCATCGCCGGCGATGGCCCCCTTCGAGGGCAACTCGCTTCCGAGACCGAAAAACTGGGAATCGCGTCGCGCACCTGCTTTCTCGGATTCGTAAATCAATCGCAGCTCCCCGCTGTTTATACCGCGTCGGACGTCATGGTCCTGCCGTCGCGATACGAACCCTTCGCCGTGGTGGTGAATGAAGCCATGTGCTGCGGATGCCCGGTCATCGCCAGCGACCGCGTGGGCGCCGCGCGCGATCTCATCGCCCCGGTAAATCCAAAATTCATTTATCGTTGCAGAGACATCGACACGCTCGCCGACATCCTGCGCGAATGCAGCGCGAATCCAGCGGAACTGCGGCGCTTGCGCCAAGCTGTCGTAGCCCGCATGCACGATTGGTCGCCCGCGCAAAATATCGCCGCGACCGTGCAAGCCATCCGCACTGCCGTCACGCGCATCGCCGATGACGCGCAACATGGCGGCGACGCCGCGTCCGCCTCCCGCAATGCTCCCGCCACCTCCTCCAAACTCCACGAATGAAGCTCCTGCTCTTTTCGCACTTCTTCGCCCCCAGTATTGGCGGCGTGGAGACTTTAGTTCTGTCTCTTGCGCGAGGGCTCTCGCAGTTGCGCGCCGCCGATGGTCATGCGAAATTCGCAATCACACTCGTCACGGAAACGCCCGCGGCAGGCTACGATGATCGCGCCCTGCCCTTTCGCGTAATCCGGCAGCCCAGCCGCGCGCAACTCTGGAAATTGCTTCGCGCGTGTGATGTGTTGCATGTCGCGGGCCCGGCGCTATGGCCAATTATTTTCGGACGTTTGGCGGGCAAACCCGTCGTCGTCGAACATCACGGCTTTCAAACTATCTGCCCCAACGGCCAATTGTTGATTGAGCCCGCGGGAACGCCGTGCCCTGGACATTTCATGGCCGGCCGCCACCAAGAGTGTCTGCGCTGCAATTCCGGCAGCGGCTGGTGGTTTTCGCTGAGACTCTGGCTGCTCACCTTTGTGCGGCGAGCTCTGTGCGCCCGAGTGCCCGCCAATATCACTCCCACGCAGTGGCTTGGCAACCTCGTGCAACTTCCCCGCGTGGTCGCCATCCCTCACGGTCTCGATGGCGCCGATCAACCACTGCTTCCTTCGCAGCATGCGGACCCGCCGGTCATCGCCTTTCTAGGCCGCCTCGTTACCACCAAGAGCGTTGGCACGTTGATCGAGGCGGCAGGCATTTTGCGTCGCGAGAAGATGCGTTTCTCTCTATTAATTGTGGGCGATGGCCCGGAACGCGCCGCGCTTGAGGAATTGGCGAACGCCGAGCAGCTCAACGGGATGGTACATTTCACCGGCCGCCTGCGCGCCGACGAATTGGATGCCGCCATCGCCCGCGCCTCCATCGCGGTGGTTCCTTCGCTCGGTGGAGAAGTATTCGGTCTCGTCGTCGCCGAAAATATGTTGCGCGGTTTACCGGTGGTAGCTTCGGACCTCGGAGCCTTCCAGGAGGTTCTCGGGAGTACCGGCCTCACGTTTGAAACGAGCAACGCTTCCGCCCTCGCTGCGCAAATCAGGCGTCTGCTGGACGATCCCGCGCTGCGCGCAAGTCTCGGCCGCCAGGCTCGCCAGCGGGCCATGGCATTGTGCAATTTGCAACGCATGCTTGAAGCTCACGAAAGCGTTTATCGCGACGTGGTTCCAGCCCGTCCGGCTTAGTCCGGCGCGCCGCACTAAACAGACTCGTCCCACCCGAGTGCTGCCATATGCGGAAAACGCCGCGGGGAATGCCACTTCCGTAAATCGCCGTACTCAGCCATAATCATTTTTCGCATGCCAACGTTGCTCAACAATCTTCGCGCTCCCGCGGCATCCGGTGGGATGCGCCGCAATCCCCTGTTCATTCTGGGATTTCTCGCGGTCTTCGCCTACTCCGCCAAAACGCTTGCTGATTACGTAATCAACAACGATATGAACGGCCTGGCTTACCTGGCCCTAATCCTGATCGTCGGCAGTAGCGTGGTGGCCATCCTCAATAACTGGCGCAATGGCGTTTATTTTTTCCTCACCTGGCTGCTGTTCGAGGATTTCGCCAGAAAATTTCTGGGCAACAACATGGCGATCTACTTTGCGAAGGATTTTCTGCTGCTCGTCGTATATATCTCTTTTTTCGCGGCGTACCGCAGGAAAGAGTTCGCCGTTTTTCGCCCGCCTTTTCTGATTCCCGTGCTGCTGCTCGTCTGGCTGGGGGTCATGCAAATCTTCAACCCCGCTTCCACGAGCATCTGGTACGGATTGATGGGCTTCAAAATATTTTTTTATTATGTTCCGCTGGTCTTTGTCGGCTACGCTTTTTTTGATTCGGAACGCGACGTCCGCCGCTTTTTTTTCATAAGTTTGACGCTGATCTTCTTGATTATTTCTCTTGGTATCGCGCAATCCATCATTGGTCCGACGTTCCTGAATCCTACGCACCAGGCCGAGGATCTCCGGCTCCTCAGCGGTCTCTATCGCGTTTCCCCGATAACCGGCCAGATTGCCTACCGCCCCACTTCCGTCTTCGTCAGCGCCGGCCGCTATGCCGATTTCACCATCGTAGCCTGGCTGCTGGTCCTGGGTTTCAGTGGCTACCTCCTCCTGCGCCAGAAAAAGGGCCGTTTCATGGCCTTTACGGCTGTCGCCGTAACCGCCGCAGGCGCGTTTCTCACCGCCTCGCGTGGCGCGCTGCTGTGGGCCCTGATCAACGGCACCGCCACGCTCGTGGCCTTTGTGTGGGGCGCACCCTGGCGGGAAGGCGAAGCCTTGCGTGCCTTTCGCGTAATTCAGCGGGCCGTAGTCGGCGTCGCACTTGGCATCGCCTTGCTGTTTATTACCTATCCCGAAGCCCTGCTCTCGCGCGTCGCCATCTATCAGGAAACTCTCGATCCCAGCAGCTCCACCACGGAACTCGGAAATCGCACCTGGGATTACCCGGTGGAGAATTTCTTGGGCGCCTTCAACTATCCCAACTGGCCGACTGGCTATGGCATCGGCACGACCGCCCTTGGGGGCCAATACGTCGCGCGCTTCTTCAATGTCAAACCGCCCGTCATAGGCGTGGAAAGCGGCTTTGGCACGCTCATCGTGGAAATGGGAATTGCCGGTCTGGCTCTATGGCTGGTCATGGCCGTCGCTATACTTCTTGCGGCGTGGCGCGTGGTAAAAAAGCTTCGCGGGTCCCCGTTGTTTCCCGTTGGCTTCGTCATTTTTTGGTATTCCTTCGTCCTGCTCTTTCCATCCACGTTTGCGGGCATTCAGCCCTACGAAGACTACTTGTTGAACGCCTATTTCTGGCTGCTGTTAGGCATTCTCTTCCGCCTGCCAACCATCAAGCTCGCCGCGCTGCCCGCCGGTACTTCTCCACGTCTGCAAACTTCTCCTCGCGGGTTCCGCTGACTTGCGTCTTGCCGTAGTCTCGCCATTTCTCGATCGCCGCCACGGCACCGAGCGGGCTCTCGCCGAATTGCTTGACCGCCTGGCTCGCGACTACCACTGCGAAATTCATCTCTTCGCTCAGCGCGTCACGGATCTGCCTGTCACGCGGTGGGCTCCGCATCCTCCCGCGGAACCTGGCGTAATCTTCTGGCATCGCGTCCCCGCCATCCGCGGACCTCTGCTTTTCAGCTTTGTGTCGTGGTATTTTCTCAATCGTTTTTGCCGCTGGTCATTTGCGCTCTTCCATCATTTTCAATTTGACCTCGTTCTCTCCGCGGGCATCAACTGCTTGGACGCGAACGTCGTCATCGTCCACGCCATCTTCCACCGCTTGCGGCAACTCTCGCACGACCAAAGCGAGCCTACGCTTCACACGCTCGGTTCCTTTCGCCGCGCTCATCGCCGCGCCTACTACGCTCTCCTCACCCGCCTCGAGCGCCGCATTTACAGCAATCCGGGCGTTGCTCTCGCCGCCGTTTCCGCGCGCACCGCGGTGCAATTAAATTCCTATTTTCACCGGGACGACGTCCGCGTCATCCCCAACGGTGTAGATTCCGTCCAATTCTCGCCGTCGAATCGCTTGTCCCGACGCCCGGAAGCCCGCCTGCGCCGCAAGCTGCAGCCAGACGATTTCGTTTTACTGCTCATCGGCAATGACTGGGACGTCAAGGGCCTCGCAACCGTTATTCGCGCTATGGCCATCGTTCCCGATTTGCCTTTGCAGCTCATCGTGGTCGGCAGCGACGCGCCGCTGCCTTTCGAGCAACTGTCCAAACAGCTCGGCGTTTCCAGCCGTTGCCGGTGGGAGCAGCCCTCCGGAGATGTCCTCGATTGCTATGCCGCCGCGGATCTTTACGTAAGCCCCACGCGCGAAGACTCCTTCGGTTTGCCGGTCGCCGAAGCCATGGCCTCCGGTCTTCCGGTCATCACCTCAACCTTTGCCGGGGTCTCGGCGCTCGTGCAAGATGGCATCGACGCCTTCGTCCTCGGCGATCCGCTCGATGCCCCAACCCTCGCAAAATTGTTGCAACTCCTTCACGGCCAGCCCGAACTTCGCGCGCGCATGGGAAACGCTGCCGCACAGACCGCACTTGCCTGGACCTGGGATCACAACGCCGCCTCCGTATGGCAGCTCCTGAAAAGCCTCAAAGCCACCTGATCCGCCGCGGCAACGCCCTGTCCGCCGCGATTCGTTAGTAGCCCCTTCAACATTTAAAGTAAAATTCCCCACGCACCCTGTTATTGTCCGCAAGGAACGAAATGCCGCAAAACCCCGATCCCGCCGTCCAAATCCAACGCCGTTACTACACCGAAAACGCCCGGCGGTATGACCACATGCACTCGCACGAAGGTTCCCAAGATACCTTCAGCGCCAGATTCGTCCCCGCCATCCTCCGCATGTTGGACGCCCACTCCGTTCTCGACGTCGGCACCGCTACCGGCAAGGGGCTGCGCGATCTCAAAGAGGCTATGCCCCACCTTTTCGTCTGCGGCGTTGAACCGGTTTCCGCCCTCGTGCAGGAAGCCGCGCGCAACGGCAACCTAGCCAGTGGTCCCATTCTGCAAGCCAGCGGCGAAGCCCTTCCGTTCCCCGATGGCAGCTTCGACGTCGTTTGTGAGTTCGGCATTTTGCACCACGTTGGCAATCCCGCCGCCATCGTCAAGGAAATGCTCCGCGTCGCCAGCAAGGCTGTTTTGATTTCCGATAGCAATCGTTTCGGTCAAGGCTCGCCCGTCATGCGCTTTCTAAAACTCGTGCTCTACAAGACTGGCCTGTGGCACGCTTACGATTATTTGCGGACCGGCGGCAAACGCTATCGCATCACCGAAGGCGACGGCCTGGCCTACTCCTACAGCGTCTACGATTCGTTCGCGCAAGTCTCGCAATGGGCCGACCGCGTCATCCTCATCCCCCTGCCCAACGACGATCGCAAATCCACCAGTTGGTTCCATCCGCTGCTCAATAGTGGTGGCGTCCTGCTCTGCGCCTTCCGCGAATATCCCCGATAGCGGCGCGTTGGCGCGCCTGCACGCATCACCCGTTCTGGCCGCCTGCGTTGACGCCCCTCCCGTAATCATGAACTCGTTATGAACTCGCTATGAAGTCGTTATGAGAATGTTGTTCCGCGCCGGGCCGCAAAATCGACGCCCGCCGAAACTTCCGCTATCATCTTCCATTCGAATCGAGGATGGCATGGAAGACACCGCCAGACCGCGCAGCCCTCTCAAGCGCGCCCTAAATGCTCTAGCCGCGATGAATTTCAACGCCCTTCGCGCCCTCATAAGCAGCGGCCCGTCCAGTGCCGAGAAATACATCACCTATACGCATCGCATGTACACCGGCTACGGCCTCCCCTGGATGTGGAGCGGCCTCCCTTGGCGCAAAGATCTCGCGGTCCCGCAGGTTCCCGTCCAGCAACTTTTCCCGGAAATCGATTTCACCCATTCGCCAGATTTGCTCCACCCATTCCCGCGCGGCCTGAGCACCCAGCCCCACGAATTAATGATTCTCGCGCACGTGGTAAGTCTCCTGAAGCCCGAACGCGTCGTCGAGTTCGGCACCGCCGAGGGCCGTACCACGCTGAATCTAGCCCTCCATCTCCCACCGAACGGAGAAGTAGTCACCCTGGATTTCCCGCCGATTCCAGGTCAGAACGAAGTAGGTTTTTTCTATTGGGATCAACCGCTGAAAAGCAAAATCAAGCAAATCTTCGAAGGCGTCGACAAATGGGATTCCGCTCCCTATCACGGCTCCGCTGGCGTCGTCTTTTGCGACGCCTGCGACCAGCCCGACGGCCTGGCCGCCGAAACCGCCCAAGCTTTCAAAGTAGTAAAACCGGGCGGCGTAATCTTCCGCCACGATTACAGCAGCGCCGAAGGCCCCACCCTATACTGGAACGCCTTAGCCAAAGAACTGCCGGTCAAACATCTAGAGGGAACAACACTGTTGTGTCTCCGCGTCCAAGACCAGGCCGTCTACGACAAAATGCAAAAAATGGCCGCCTCTGGCCGCGTCATCCCCGCTTGATCTTGAGAATCCCTTGTATCTTCCACTGCCCTAATCCTCGAAGGACAGTCCGGAGAAACGCCCAGCCATTCACTGCTTCTTCCGCCCCACCACCGCGTTCCGGGTAGCCTCCAAAGTAAACGTCAGCGACTCCTTCGGAATACTCGAAATGAACGGCCCGATCATCCACCCCAGCCCCGCCGGAATCCCCCGCGTCAAAGACACCACTTCGCTCTGCACATAGACCCCGCCATCGCCTTCCTTCACCCGCCACCAAGTCTCCATCCTCCACATAAATCCGTCATCGTCGCCCGGAGCTTTCTCGCGTTCCTCGGCCGTGCCCGCATTCTCCACCTCGGCAATCCGCACTGCCGAACTCCGGCTATGCGCCAGCCCCGGCGTATCGCGAAAATAATGCACATCATGCTCCGTATCCAAAACCACGGTAATCACTTTGTGCCGGCGAAACCGCAGAAACACGCGAAAGTGCTCCCCATCACGCGACAACACCTTCGACCGCTCCACGTCCGGCGCATAGGTAACAGACTGGTGATCGTAATCCTCCAGCACTCGCAACACATCGTCCACGCCAGCCCCCGCAATAAAAATCGCGCCCACCCAATGATGGATCAGCCCTCCAGGACATTTAATTGCCGCCCCGCCATCCAAGGTCTCCAGCCGCGACATCTGCACGTCCCCGCGCTGCAGCGCGGCATAAGCCTCCGCACGCCCCGGCTCGGCCAACCCATCCACCCATAGCGACCCCGCCCCCCGCTTCAACTCCCCATCATTCCGCAAATCCGTAAGCCGCACATACCGCTCAAACGCCGCAGCGGTGTCTACCCCCAGCTGCACGTTCCCGGCACTCACCGGCTCCGTCGCCACCAATCCCAGCACCAGCCCCAGTGCAAGCCACCGTTGTAGCGGTCGCCTTCTGTTTTCCCCGGTCTTGTCGTGGAGACAGATGCTTCCCGCAACACTCTGCTTCATCCGCCCGCCCCCAATGTGTCAGATTTTCCCGACACCACCGACGTGCCATCTCTGCCAATGAACCGACGCAAGTATATCAAAATAAATGCTTTAACAGAGGCTCCGCAACTGCCATCCGATCGACATCACCCTTAATATGCACGAAAACGGCCCAAATCGCCCCAACGATGGCTCACCAAAATAGACCCCCAAAAAAACAAAAGTCCCGGCAAACGCCGAGGCCTTGATCCGCACCACCTGCATTCATTCCAGAAAGAAGAAAAAGTGGCGGGTTGGGTAGCTCGCACACGACCCCTTGCGGAGCCGCTGTCCCCGCGCGGCCCCCAACCCGTTCCTCAGACATTACCCGCCAACCCCTTTTAGACCAATGGGCCGCCAGACTCATTCCAACCAGTACCGGGGTTGTAGTACACGCGCTCGCGGACACCTCTCACGCCGTCAAAGGCGTACCCGAGGCCTGCGCATTTACCTGCGATACCACCACCTGCCGCCTACTGGCGCACAGAACGAATTTTCTTGAAGGAAATTGCCCCAACGAAAAGAAGCGGACAGTATTACTGGGGTGTCGCGGGAGCCGCCGCAGCCGGCGTGTCCTTCGCATGCGTCAGCCGCAAAGTAACCGTCTTCGTCTGTCCAGGTCGGAGGCTTACATTTTTCTGCCAATCCGAATACACCCCTTGCGCAGATGCCCGCACGTCATAAATGTCCGCCCGCAACTTGACGACAGAAAACCTTCCCTTCGCGTCCGTGTGCACCGCATGCGGCGCAACTCCGCCGCCCGATTGATACGTCACGCTGGCATTCGCCACCGGCTTGCCATCCGCACCCAGGACCACGCCACTCAAAGTCGCATCCGCCCGCTGCGCACCCGCGCGCACACCGACAACCAACAATGTTGCCGCCACCAGTACTACCAGCCATATCGGCCCGCGTCTCATGCCGCTCCTCCGCATCTTCGCTTAACGCTCAGTGTAATCCCATACAGCCGCTCCAACGCGGCAGCCAAAAATCGTGTGTCGTTCCATAACCTGTCTTCGGGTACAGCGGAAAAATCCACCTCACAGAACAGACCTCAGAACACGGATGCACTGATTCTGCCAGTGAGCGCCATCTGCATCATCCGCCGAGGATGATCTTTACGGCGTCGTCGCGGTGTCCCAGGAAATGTGCGTCTTTTCCAGCAGAGCAAGGGCATAAGGAATGGGAATGGCTGCGCCTTGCGTTAGCGCTGGTGGAGACGGCGGAACAGTGTCCGCAATCGGCTTGGCCAGGGCAATTGCGGCAGGATGGAGCCAGCGGCCTTCAATTAACCCTACGACCTGGTGCGTGGCGGCGTCGATGACTGGCGCCCCGCTTTGCCCGCGCTCGACTTCGTGGCTGAAGAGAAAGAGGTCAGTAACCGGTTTCCGGGAATCAGCCAGCGACATCGGTACCTGCGGTGTACGAACTGCCGGACCGGACGTAGCAGACTGCGTTTCTAAGTCGCTGCTGTACACGGGCTTTTCTTGCAAAAGGTTTCCGTGGACAGGATTTGCCTTGGTAGGTGTTGGGTAGGTAGGTGTTGCGTTGGTTGGTGTCGCGTTGGTCGGCGCTGCCTCGGACGAGGTGTTGTTGAGAGGCGTGGCGTGCAGAGGAGTCGAATACAGGGCCACAGCTGCTTGCTCGTTCGTAGCCAATGGCATGGAGCGGTAGTCCAGCACCGTAGCCGGGTAGGTGTTTACGATCGGCAGCTCGAAGGTATAGGGATTTTTCAGGCGGGCCGGGCGGAGGGCTGCGGCTTCAACGGCCTGGCCAATTGTAGGCTTCTCGCTGGCCAGGGTCAGCGTAGCTACCGCGTAGGGGCCCGTGAAGGGATTTGGTGTGGCGCGAAGAATGGCCACGTCGTGCTCGGGATCGCTGGCGATTACCGTGACTTTGAGCAGGCGCGGCGGCGCTGAGGGCTGTCGCAGCAGGATGCTGGGCTGGCCGCCATTGCTGAATTCAGAAAGCACGTGCGCGGCGGTTAGGAGGTAGCCGTCGCGATTAATGAAAAAAGCGTTGCCATAAAAAATGTAGTGGTAGCCATGTGTGCCGGGGGAATCGTCGAGCTGGTACACCACGGGGCAGACGGCTTCGGCGAGGTTTCGATCGTCGGTGACGGAAGAAGCTGCAGTCGTCCCAGGCTTGCTGTCGCCAAGCCGAATGGATGCTCCGGCCGTTAGACGCAAGCACGCGAACGCAGCGAGCGCAGCCATGATTGGGGCGGCGATTTGGAGACGGCGAGACACAGTTCGTTTTGCGGCGGCGCCTCGGAACGCGATAAGGGCTGATTGCAACTTCTGCCAATCGCAACAATGCGATTCCGGACCGGGGGTGCCACGCACCTGACCGTCAGGATAGCGGAACGACAGCCGGGCGCAACAGTACCCCAGGACAGTCGGGCCTTACGGTTCACCAGGCCATTCCGCGGTGCAGGGTTAAAGTTTAACCATGGGGAGGTTAATTTTTAACCGCACGACGCGTGGTCGGGCCGCCTTCATTCGGGCCCGTCAGAGCTTGGTCCAACTAAGTACACTGTTTTGAAGACCCAGGCGAAAGTATGGCGAGTATAGGAGTTTGGCAAGCGGCATGCTACCTTGCTCTGCGTAAGAAGCATACAAAATGCTGGAAATCGGAAGGGAGATCGTCATGGCTATCCAAAAGAAAAGCTTGAACAGCAGTTTGAAGGGCAGCAAGAAAGCCAAGTCAGCCGCGGGCCGCGCTGCTAAAACCAAGGGTTCGGTTCGTGCCGCGAAACACGTCAGCATGAAGAAGGGTCTGCCCGTGTATGAGCTTCCAGCCGTTCAGTAAGGCTCAGTTCTAAGACGTTTCGGCTCGCCTGCGAGTCAAAAAAGGCTACCTCCCCGGTAGCCTTTTTTTGTTGGCAATTAAATCTGGATGCTTTGCGGTGCGAGGATTGGTTGCCTATGCGGTCGGAGTTGGCCGCCCGCGTCCTGCCTGAATGGCTCCCTAAGGGCGCGGTGATTAGGATTAAGCACCGAGTAACAGATTTGTTATACTGGCAGGCGCTTCCGTCAGGCTGTTTCATCCCGCCCACGACCTGTTCCCTGAGTGTGGAGTTCGACGCAGCCGCATTTCAGGCATCGGAGTTACGCCCGGATGGATGTGCCCGTGGTTTGCCGGATGGGCCGCGCGAAATGCGAAACACCTTGCAACCCTCTTGGGAAAAGCGGGGTTAGCAGGGTACAGCTAGCAGAACCTGAATTTAGGCGACGAACATGGCCCTCTCAATGATTCCGCGTTTTTCGCGCGATCGCATGCGGCGAAAACGATTCTTGAAACGAGTTACAAACGGAGTGCTGATTGGCTTGATCAGCATCGCCGCGGCGTATTTGATTACGCGGCCCACCGGCGGAGGAGGCTTCAATCCTTCGGAGACGGTGCGCAAGGCGCTGTTGAATCGGAGCACCGGGCAGACCCACGCGGCGAATCCGACGACCAGCGTGGATGGCAACGATGCCGCGTCGCCCATCGACGATCCTGTCAACTATTACGGCTACAAGCTGCGACCCGGTCCGTACAAGGTTACGGAAGTCGGCGATATCGTGCTGCGTGATGCGCGGCGGGATAAGGATTTGCACGTGCGGATTTTTTATCCGGAGACCGCCGGGCGATATCCGGTGATCGTGTTTTCGCATGGCGCCGGCGGGTCACAAAATTGCTGCGAGGCGTTGACCGAACATTGGGCGAGCTATGGATATGTGACGATTCAGCCGACGCATGAGGATTCGGCGGTGCAGCGGCGGGATGCCGGAGAAGAGAATGTGCGCTTTATGCAGGCGGTGCGCGATGCGCTGAAGCAGCCTGGGTTGTGGGAGAGCCGGCCGCGGGACGTTTCGTTCGTGCTGGACTCGCTGGGGGAGCTGGAGAAGCGCGTGGCGGGACTGGCCGGAAAGATCGACGAGCAGCATATTGGAGTTGGCGGGCACTCGATGGGATCCTTCACCACGGAAGCAGTGGCCGGCGCGTTGGTGGATTTGCCTGGGCGCCCTGGGGTCAGTTTTGCGGATGCGCGGGTGAAGGCGGCGTTGTGTTTGTCGCCGCAGGGACCGAGGCAATTTGGGTTGACGGAAACGTCGTTTCGCACGATGCACGGGCCGTTTCTTGGCGTGACCGGGTCGCAAGACAGTTTGGGGCCGATGGCAAACGCGGTCTGGCACAAGCAGCCATTCGAATTGAGTCCTGCGGGGGACAAATATCACGTGTTTATCGAGGGGGCGACCCATTTATCGTTTATTACGGCGGGGACGCTTTTACCGGGGAAGGCGCAACAGGCGGAGAACATTCTGGAGTACACGAATTCGGTGGCGCTGGCGTTCTGGGATGCGTATTTGAAAAAGGATACGAACGCGAAAGCATATTTGCAGTCGAATGGGCTGGCGAGTTTTAGCAAGGGCGCGGCGAAGGTGGAGAGCCGATAGCTTATTGGGGCGGTGCGCGGCTGGCGGGCGATTCGTAACTGTTTGTCGAAACATTTTCCATTTTTTCAAGAGGGTAGGATGGCGATAATTTGCACACGGGTGGTGGTACTGGCGACGCTGGCGTGCGCGTTGACTTGCACCGCGCAAGAGCAGGGACCGCGAGCGAAAATCGATACGGGTGCTATCGAAGGCAAGATGCAGGGGGCGACTCGGACGTTTCTGGGTATCCCTTATGCGGCCCCGCCCGTGGGCGAGCTGCGTTGGAAACCGCCGATGGCTGCGGCCAGTTGGAGTGGCGTGCGCAGGACATCGGAATTCGGCGCGCACTGCATGCAGGGACCGATTTATGGCGATATGGTGTTTCGCGATCCGGGCGCTAGCGAAGATTGCCTGAGTCTCAATGTATGGACTCCCTCGAAAGATGCTACGGCGAAACTGCCAGTGATGGTGTGGATCCATGGCGGCGGATACGTTGCGGGAACCACCTCTGAATCGCGACAAGACGGCCAATTCCTGGCCAAACGTGGAGTGGTGGTCGTCTCGATGAATTACCGGCTTGGCGCTTTCGGTTTTTTCACGCTGCCGGAACTGGCGGAGGAGTCGGGCAGGAACGCGGCGGGTAATTATGGATTGCTGGATCAAGTTGCGGCGCTGCAATGGGTGCAGCGGAATATTGCTTCATTCGGCGGCGATCCGGGAAACGTGACGATTTTTGGCGAGAGTGCGGGATCTTTCTCCGTGAGCTTTCTGATGGCGTCACCTCTGGCGCGCGGGCTGTTCAACAAAGCCATCGGCGAGAGTGGCGCGGCGTTTCCCAGTTCGCGTCTGCCCTTCAAGTCCCTGGCGGAGCGCGAGCAGGCGGATTCCGAATTTGCCAGTTCGATGCTCGGCACCAAGGCGCTTAGGGAACTGCGGGCCGTTCCCGCCCAGAGGATTCTGGATGCAACCTTGAAGACCAGCGATCGGGGATTCCGCTTTGGGCCCGATGTCGATGGATACTTCCTCCCCGAATCGGTGCCGGAAATTTTTGCCGCGGGAAAACAAAATGGCGTGACACTGCTGGCCGGATGGAACCGCGATGAGGGCAATCTTGAGGTGTTAGGACCGCACTTTCCCACGAGCGAGAGCGCGAAGGCCATGGCCAAAAAGGAATTCGGGACCAAGGCCGACGAATTTTTGCGCCTGTATCCGGCGGATACGGATGAAATGGCGACGCGCTCGATGAAAGACTTCGCGGGAGATCGCTCCATCGCATGGTCGACGTGGAAGTGGCTGGAGGCGGAATCAAGTTCGGGCAAAAAACTCTTGTATCGCTACCGCTTTGATCTTTCGCTGCCGAGTGTCACGAAGAAAGAGGGATTAGGGGCCTACCATTCGGCCGAGATCGAGTACGTCTTCGGGACGCTGGATTCGAAAACAGGGATTCCGTGGAGAGCGGAAGACCGCGAGCTCAGCGAATTGATGCAGAAATATTGGGTGAATTTCGCGCGTGGCGGAGATCCGAACGGGCCCGCGCTGCCGAAATGGCCAATGTATCAGCCGGGAGACGGGTGGGAAGTGATGTATTTGAGTGCGCAGCCCAAGGCGGAAAAAGACCCGCTGCGGGAGCGGTACTTATTCTTGAGCACGCTGTGGGGAAAATAGCGCGCATTTTGTGGAGATGCGAAGTCCCCGCGAGTTGGGGATGTAATTGACGTTATCCCCGCCAGAATGATAAAGATATAGGGTTGTACGAGCGGTGCTTTGGGCGCCGATAGATGGCCGCGAGTGCGCGGCCGGGTGTGGCGCTCGTCAAGCAAGAGTGACCGGCAAACGCGGCAGCCACATCGTGCATCTGAACCGAACATTAGAGTGGGCAATAGACTAGCGAAAGACTGGCGCGGCGGATGGGTTTGCGCGGCCGCCAGAGGGACTAAAGAGTGTCGATGAAGAGGTTTTTGACAGCGCTGGCTGTCGCACTTGTGGCGATTTTCGCGGGCGCGGGCTGCAACGATTACGGGAACACGTTCCAGGCCAACACCGGGGCGCAGGTCACCACGCTTTCGCCGTCGAACATCGCGGCGGGCAGCCCGTCCTTCACGCTGACGATTAACGGAAGCGGATTTGTAACGCAGACGTATATCACCTGGAACGGCGGAAAACTGGTGACGTCCGATATTCTGGACTCCGCGGGAGATGTTTTGCAGGTGTATGCGACCATCCCGGCGTCGCTGGTGACCACGCCAGGGAACGCCTTGATTCTTACGCATAATCCCTTCTCGGGCGCGGGTAACAACGGGTTGTCGAATCCAGTAAATTTTATTATTACCCCGCTGGTGCAGCCGAATCCGGTGCCCCTGCTGCAGTCGATTAGCCCGACAAACGTTAACGCGGGATCGGCCGCATTCACGCTGACGCTGACGGGTGCGAATTTTGTCACCAACAGCGATGCGACGCAGGCGGCCACGGTGTCCTGGAATTCAGGAACCACATCGACGATGCTTACCATCTTGTCGGCGAGCAGCACGCAGATCACCGTGACCGTCCCTGCAAACCTGGTTGCCTCGGCAGGAACGACGTCGGTAAATGTAGTGAATCCGCCGAATCAGGCGGGGACGCCGCCGGCGGGCGGTGGAGGTATGAGCAGTCCTCTGGCGTTTACGATCAATGGGCCGGCTGCGCAGGCAGCAGCGGCGAAAGCGCAAGCGGTAGCCACAGAGACGCCGGCGCTGAGCACGGATGGGCGTTATGTGGCGTATACCGCGGGAGACGGTACGCACACACAGATTTATTCGCGCGACACTTGCGAGGGCGCTGCGGCGGGATGTGTGGCGCACACCGCGGTGGTGTCCGTGGGCGCCGATGGCAGCGCGGCGAACGACGACAGTCATACGCCATCGATGAGTGCGGATGGGCGCTATGTCGCGTTTGCCTCGGCGGCGACGAATTTGGTTGCTGTAAATGCAACATCGGGAGTGTCGGAGGAAACGGCCGGCCGGCAGATTTATTTGCGGGATACTTGCACCGGAGCGGCGGCTGGTTGCGCACCGACTACGGAGCTGGTTTCTACGGATGCTAGCGGCCAATTGGTGGGGACCGAGAGTATTCTCCCGTCGGTGAGCGCATCGGGAAGATTTGTGGCGTTCGTGGCGGTGACGGCGAGCAAAGCAGCGGTTGGCTCGAGCAATGCGGCGCTGCAATCGAGTTCGGCGACGAACAGCGGCTACCAGCAGATTTTCGTGCGGGATACTTGTTTGGGAGCCACGAATTGCGTGGCGAAGACTTCACGAATTTCGCTGCAGCCGGGAGACGGACCGGGCGGTAGTCCGGCTGCGGGAACCACGCCTGCGGGCCCGGCGGTCAGCGGCGATGCAAAGAAGGTGGCGCTGAATGGCGGAGGCACGGCGGTTTTGTTCATGAAATCGCTGGCGGTGGATGATCGCGTGTTTGTGGCGGCGCTGCAGGGCGCGCACTAACTGCGTTGGTACGGGATTTTTTGTGTTGCAAGAGCGCCGCGCCCGCCGCGCCCGTGGCATTGATCAAGCGGCGCATTTCGTGACGAATAAACTCTCTTCAGCGCTGGCGGCATATGCAGGCAAGTGCATCCTGATTACCGGTGCGGGCGGTTACATCGGCGCCGCGTTGACGGCGGCGCTGGCCGCAAGTGCCCCGCGATTCTTCGTTTTGCTGGACAACTCCGAACAAAATTTACATGAGCTGGACATGGCGCTGCGCGAACGCGGCGATGCTGTCTACGCCGCGATTCTGGGAGACGTTTGTGACGCGGGGCTGCTTGAGGAAAGTTTGCGCCGCTACCGGCCGGAAATTATTTTTCATGCCGCGGCTTGCAAGCACGTCCCGCTGACGGAGAGGAATCCGCTGGCGGCTATGCGCACGAATGCTATTGGGACCTGGCGACTGGCTCGCGCGGCGGCGCGAGGAGGAATAGAAAAAGTACTGCTGATCTCCACGGACAAAGCGGTGAAGCCCGCGAACGTGATGGGCGCGACGAAGCGCGTGGCGGAGCTGGTGCTCGAGCGCTTGCGCGGCGGCGCGATGCAGTTGCAGGCGGCCCGGCTGGGGAATGTGCTGGGCTCGCCGGGAAGTGTAGCGCCCTTGTTTGCCCGCCAGATTGCGCGGGGTGGGCCGGTGACCGTGACGCATGCGGACGCGGAGCGCTATTTTTTCACCCTGGACGAGACCGTGGAGATTATTTTGCGCGCGGCGAGGCTGGGGCCAGGAACATTCATTCCGAAACTGCCGCCCGCAATGAAAATTACCGGCCTGGCGGAGCGCATGATTCGCGCGTCGCGAAACGAGAAGTCCGGAGAAATCGCGGTGAACTTTACCGAAATGCGTCCCGGCGACAAACTGCGCGAAGAGTTCCTGAATGACGGGGAAAGCGCCGAGGAGACCGAGGACGAGCGGTTGCTGCGGGTACGCGGGCTGAAGATGGATGAAGAGAAATTCGCCGCCGCGATGTGGCTGCTGGAGGAGTTCGTGGAGCAGCGAAATTTGCGCGCGGCGATGGAGATACTTTGCGAACTGGAGCCAGGCTATCGGCCGGGCGAAGCGCTGCTGCAGATGGTGCGGGACAACAGCGAGACCAAGGCGTGACCAAAACGTGAAGAGAAAAATCGCGGTGGTGACCACTTCGCGGGCGGACTACGGCCCTTTGTATTGGCCGCTCCGCGAGTTGTCTCAGCATGCCGCGGTGCGGCTGGAGTTGCTCGTGCTGGGCGCGCATTTGTCTCCGGAATTTGGCGCGACAGTGCGAGAAATTGAAAACGATGGATTTCCGATCAGCGCGAAGCTCGAATGCCTGCTGAGTTCGGATAGCGACGTGGGCATGGCGAAGACCATCGGCGTGGCCACGCTGAGCTTGGCGGATACGTTGGGCGCCATGCGCCCGGATATTTTGCTGCTGATCGCGGACCGCTACGAAATGCTGGCGCCGGCTGCAGTGGCGCTGGCGCTGCGAATTCCGGTCGCGCACATCGAGGGCGGGGAGATCAGCGAAGGAGCGATCGATGATGCGGTGCGGAATGCGCTGACGAAGCTCAGTCACATTCACTTTACCTCGACGGAAACGGCGCGGCGCAGGATCATTTCCATGGATGAGGAAGCGTGGCGGGTGCATCGAGCCGGAGCGCCGTCTCTGGATCATTTGCGACGGAGTACTCTCTTGGGACGCGTCGAACTCGAAGCCAAGCTTGCCATCACGCTGGAAAAGCCGGTGATTGTCGTGGCCTATCATCCCGTGACGATTGCGCGAAATACCGTACAGGAAGCCGACGCGGTGTTTCCGGCGCTGGCGAAAATCGCGGGGCAAATTTTGTTTTGCTACCCGAACGCGGATGCTGGGAGCCGGGAGTTGATCGAGCGTACGCGCGCATTTGTAGCGGGACGCGCGGGGGCCCACGTTTTTGTGAATCTGGATGCGGTGACGTATTGGAGCTTGCTGCGGCAGGCGGATCTGTTTTTGGGGAATTCGAGCAGCGGCATTATGGAGACACCGTCTCTAGCTTTACCCGCGGTGAACGTGGGGTTGCGGCAACAAGGGCGGGAGCGGGCGCGCAATGTTGTGGATGCGGAAGCGGACAGCGAGCTTATTGTGGCGGCGGCGAAGATCGCGCAAAGCAATGCCTTTCGCGCTTCGCTGGCGGGAATGACGAATCCTTATGGAGATGGGCGGGCGGCGGAAAAGATTGTGGAAGTGTTGACGACCGTGCCGCTGACGCAGGAATTGCTCATGAAGCGGCACGGTCACCAATAAGAGCGGTCACCACTGCTCGCGTGCACCGATGATTGCGGGCGCGCCTGACCATGGAAGCGTGATTCGAAGGTTCCGCGAACAAAATATGGCCATACAGATTCCCCTTTCCAGACCGGACGTCAGCGAGGAAGAGATTGCCGCGGTTAGTGCGGTCCTGCGGACGCCGAGGCTCAGCCTGGGCGACAAACTCACGGAATTTGAAGGCGCGCTGGCGCGTTATTCGGGTTGCGCGCACGCCGTGGCCGTCAGCTCAGGGACTGCCGCGCTGCATCTTTCTCTGTTGGTGGCTGGAGTGCGGCCTGATGACGAAGTGATCGTACCCTCGTTTGCATTTATTGCCGTGGCGAATGCGGTGCGCTACGTCAGAGCGGTTCCGGTTTTTGTGGATATTGATGAGCGAACGCTGAACCTGGCTCCTGCGGCGGTCGCAGCGGCGATTACTTCGCGAACGCGCGCCGTGATTGTGGTGCATACGTTTGGCGTTCCAGCAGCCATGGAGGAACTTCTGAAGATTGCACGGCGTCACGAGTTGCGCGTGATCGAGGATGCTTGCGAAGCGATCGGCGGAGATTATGACGGGAGAATTTTAGGATCGCTGGGCGATGCGGGAGTATTTGGATTTTACCCGAACAAGCAAATCACTACGGGCGAAGGCGGAATGCTGGTGACCAACGACGCGGAGATGGCGGCGCGAGCGCGCATGCTGCGGAATCAGGGGCGCGCACCATCCGGGGATTGGTTTGAACATGAGGAGATTGGATACAACTACCGGATTTCGGAAATGAGTTGTGCTTTGGGCGTGGCGCAATTGGTGCGCCTTGATGAAATTCTTGCGCAACGGGCGGCCGTGGCGCAAATGTATTGCGAAAGGCTGCGCGGTATCGCGGATTTGCAATTGCCTTTGATGGAGTTGGGGCGCGGGAAGATTAGCTGGTTTGTTTATGTCGTCCGCCTGGCGGAGCGGTTTCGGGGCGCAGGGCGCGATAGAGTAGCGGCGTCATTGACGGAGCGTGGGATCGGCTGCGGAAGATATTTTGCGCCGATTCATCGGCAGCGGGCGTATCGCGAAGTTCCCCACCGCTGTATGGACTTGCGTGTTACGGAGTCGGTGGCGGAGCGAACTTTGGCGTTGCCGTTTTTCAATCGGATTACGCGTGAACAGGTCGACGAAGTGTGTTCGGCGCTGAAAGATGCTCTCGCCTAGCCGAGGAAGCTGAGGCTCGCGGTTTGAAAATTGGCTAGGTTGGGAAAAATGCTGGGCAAGTCGGACGCGGCTACGCCGAACCACGAGGCTAGCGTTGCGGCGTATTGATCGACCGAAGTGGTCGGAATCCACCGGCCGTTGCTTCCGACATCGTCCGGCCCTCCAGGTGTGAGCGTAGGCCACGTGCCGAACATCTTGTTTCCCTGCACGGCGCCGCCGACGATGATTTGGTGGCCGCCCCAGGCATGATCGGTGCCGCCGTTGGAGCCGGGCTGGAAAGTACGTGCAAATTCCGAGAGCGTGAAAGTTGTGACGTTGTTGGCTACCCCGAGTTCCTGTGTGGCTTGGTAGAACGCGGAGATGGCCGGACTGAGCTGCGAGTAGAGGCCCACCTGCAAGGGCAGTTGGTCGCTGTGGGTATCGAAACCTCCTAGCGAGCAAAAGAAAATCTGACGGTTGATGCCGAGCGCGCTGCGCGCGGAGATTACCTGCGCCACCTGCTTCAACTGTGACGCGAGACCATTGTTCGCGGGAAACACCGTCTGGATCGCAGGAATGTTTTTCAGTGCGGTTCCCAGTACCACCCCTTCTTGAATGGCTTGGCTGGTAACGGTGCTGGCGGACTGCACCAGGGAAAGTCCGCTATCAAAGGTCAGCAGCTGTTGCAGGGCCTGAAACCGGGCTTGGCTGGCTGCCGAGCTATCGATACCTTGCACGCCCGGGGTGCTTCCCGGATTCATCGAAAAGGGACGGGTAACATCTCCGGTGCAGAAGATCGGACTTCCAGCAACCGAGAGAATCGGCGGGAAAGATGCGCCGGTATTGTATGTAGGATTAATTTTGTCGGCGACTTTGCCGGCCCAGCCGGAATTGGGCAGGCCGGAAAGCTGCGTGGTTTGCCATTGGTCCTGCTGGTCGGCGTGGGAGAAAAGATTTTGTGGAAGGTTCTGATATTGCAAGTATTGCGCACGGGTGGTGGGCTGCACCAGCGTGCCCACGTTAGCGAGCACGGCCAGCGATTTCTGGTTGTTGAATAATCCTTGCAGCTCGGGAAGATTGGGGTGCAGACCGAAATTCGCGGTTGAGCCCGTCTGCAGCGGCAGCAACGAGCCCTGCGAAAGCGCCAGGTTGGCGCGAACGGTTTGATAGTTGGCGTAGCCCGCGGTATCGATGGGCACGATAAAGTTGTTGGAATCGTTGCCGCCAAAATAAAAAATGCACACCAGCGCTTTGTAATCGGTGCCGCCGGCCAGGGCGCTGACCAGCCCGAATTTGCTGAGGCCGCCGACGATGCTGGCCGTGGCCGCCGAGCAGCAAGCCAACCGCAGGAAATCTCTCCGTGTATGGGGCGTCATTGTTAATTTCTCCCTGGCGCATTAGCGCCGTATTTAAGTTGTCGCGTTAGCGCCGTATCTAAATTTTCGCGTTCGCGCCGTACGCAAGTTTGTCGTCTTAGCGCTGCACCTGATATTGCGAAGATGAAGTCACCAGATAAATGGCGGTCTTGGCTTGGTTGGTGGTGTCGGTGCTGGCCACGGCGTTGACGGCGGTGATGATGCTCGATTGATCGTCGCTGGACATTGTGCCGTGCAGGAACAGCGTGTTGAGCCACGAAACCATTTGATCCGGCGTTCCGGCGGTAACCACTGGCGAGAAATTGAGTTTTGTGGCGCTGCTGATTTGTCCGTAAACGATGGAGTTGATGAAATTGACGCGCGCCAGACTGGTGTTGGTGTTAAAAATAGCGAATTCCGGGCCGTTCAATGTGGTTTGCGGAATCAGCGACGCGGGCGGATAGAAATTGAATACGCTCGGAGAGTTAAAAATATCTTGCGACATAAGGCTGCCGTTGTATTCAAACCCCGTGCCGTCCGTGGTGGCGTGGAAAGCGCGCGCGATGCTGGCCTCCATGACCACCGGTTCCCGGAGTTTTCCGTCGCTCGCCACGGTAGTGGATGGCGAGTCGCCGCGGCGCGCTTCCGGATCCAGCAGGATCGCGGCCACCGTCGCTTGCATGTCGCCGCGTTGGCCAGAGCCATAGGAATTGAATTTTCCACTGCTGAAGGCTTGCGCTACGCGCTGTACGTAGGCGGGGCTGGGGTTGCTGGTAACCAGTTTTTCGATCAGTTGCGTGGCCACGAACGGCGGAAGATTCGCATGGTTGAAGATGATGGTGAGAACGGAAGTGAGTTCCTGCTCCGCGGATTGCCCCGCGGGCACGGATTGCCCGAGAAATGTTTTCGCGCCGCTATCGTGATCGGACTCCGAGCCGACCACCATGTTTCCCCCGTAGTACGACGGATTGTGCTTCATCAGCGTCGCGCCAGGCATCGTCGGATAGGTCCATCCGGTGAAAGATCGGCCGAGGGCCATCACGTCGGCTTGCGTATAGGTGGGAATGGGCGTTCCGGTATTGTCGACCACCGGCGTGCCGTCGGGATTTAGCTGGCTAAGGCCCAGCGTGAAAAGCTGCATGGACTCACGAGCGTAATTCTCGTTGGCGTGCTGTCCCGCGGCGGGCGCCACGTTATCCACCATGTCCAGCCAATGGCCCATGGCCGGCGTCAGCGTCACGTCCTTCATTACGTTGTAATAGTTGCCCAGCGCATCGGTGGTCAGCACCATCATGTAGTTGGAATAGCCGGTCGGATCGTTCACCTTATTTTCGCCGACCACCCAGATTTCGTTCAGCGCGAAGGCCACACGCTGTCGCAACTGGTCCGGATCGTTCACTGCGTTCATAAAAAAAACATTCTGCACTTTGCCCAGGCCGGTGTCGGTCGTTGCGGGTTTTGGATACGTCGAGGCTGGTGCCGCGAACTGGCCTTGCAGCAGCGTATCGAAGCCGGTTTGTTGCACCTGGTTGACCATTTCGGCTGTGGGGCCAAAGGTGGACTGCTCGAGAAAGCGGTCGGCGGCCGCGGCGGATACCACGCTTCCGCCGTTGACCACTTGCGCGCTGAGCGTTCCGGACGTGGATCCGCCAGGATCGGGATTTTGCACCGTCACGGACACGCTGCCGACCTGCGAAGCTGCGGCCGTTCCGCTCGCGGTAAGCTCGCTGCCGGAAACATAATTGGTGGTGAGCGCCTGCCCGCCGAAATTGATGACCGAGCTGTTGACGAATCCGGTGCCGCCGACGGTGATGGTGAACGCGCCAACGCCGAGGCTCGAGGGACTGACCGAACTCACCACCGGGATGGGGTTGACGAGCGTCACGGTGGCGGAAGCGAATTTCGTGGGATCGGCGGCGCTGGTGGCGGTGATGGTGATGCTGTTGGGATTCGGCACGCTCGCCGGAGCTAGGTAATTTCCTTGCGAGGTGATGTAGCCGATGGTGGAAGTGCCACCGCCTTGGTCGTTGACGCTCCAAACCACGGCTTGGTTGGAGCTGCCCGTAACTGTGGCGCCGAAAGTTTGCGGGCTGCCGGCGTGCACCGTGGCGGTGGCCGGGGAAACTTGCAGGTTGATGGGAGAAGCGGTGGTGACCTGCGCACTCTGCGAGCCGGAGGCGATCGCGCCGGGATCGGGATTCTTAACGGTGATGGAGGCGTTGCCAACCTGGCTGGTGGTGGCCGTGCCGGTGGCCGTTAATTGCGTCGAGGAGACGCGCGTGGTGCTCAGCGCCACACCGTTGAAATCGATGGCTGCGCCGACGGCGAAATGAGCTCCCGTGACGGTGATGGAGAAGGCGCCAATGGGAATCGACGCGGGCGAAATGGCGGCGACCTGCGGAGCCGGATTTTGCAGCGTGAGCGTGGCAGTCGCGGATTTGCTGCTATCGCTGGCTTCCGTGACGGTGATGCTGACGGAATTTTGTGCCGGCGGAAACTCCGGGGCCAGGTATTGTCCCGTGGGTGAGATCGTGCCAACCGCGGCGTTGCCGCCAATGGCGCCGTTCACGGACCAGATAAATGCCGGCGCGCCAGTCGCGGCGGCGGTGAAAGATTGCGCCGTGCCACCACGTAGCGTGCCGACGGAAGGGGTGACGGTGACCACGGCGTGCTGCGGAGCCCATTCGGAGCTAAGCAGCCCGGAGCAGCCGGTAAGAAAAAGCGCCAGAATTCCAGTCAGACATATCGCTATGCGTTTCACGGCGTCTCCCTTCACCACATTTGCCGAACGGAACACTGGAAAGGCGGCGGCAACAGCGTTGTTGCTAAGCCCGGCGTGGATCAATTTTTGTTGCGATTGCGGACCAGGTGGACAGAGGATAGGTAACTGACGAAGAAGACTCTACTGGTCAAGGGTACAGATTACGGGCCACTGTTCTGAAGCGATGATACTACAGAGTACTATTTATTATTGGTTCTGACGGCGGAAATCGTCCCATGGAACTTTGCTGAGTGGCTGACGAACGGCTACGGACGAGTCTCCGCGGTCTCCGCATGCGCCTGAATGAGGCAAATCCTGGTTCCGTTCGGATCCTGCGATAGCGTGAGGGCGCGAATGTTATTGCCACGTTCCGCGAGGAATGCGATGTCGCCATCCGCAACGCGTACCATACGGAAGTGTTCGGGCAAGGGACGCTCGCTGGCGTCATGGCGCGTGTATTCGGGACTGAGATGTTGCGCGTACCAGGAATCGACGGCGTCGCGATCATCCGCGGTGTAGTACGTCACCGTAGCTACGCCCTCTTGGGCTTGCTGCAGGGCTTGGCCGGTGGAATCGGTTCCCGGGAGTTGCAGTGATGAGCGCGGATAGACGGGCAGGCCGGGCCCAATCTGACCTTCCTTTTCCACACGAAAACTTCCGATAGGCGTTCGCAGAACGTTTTTGTTGTTGTTGGCCGCAGCCAAACTCATGCTGTGCAGCAGGCCGTTGGCGATAAACAGGCCGCCGCCGAGCATGACGCCGAGCCCGGCAGTCAGTGCCAGCATCATCCACATCAGTGATTTCGACGATGAGGAATCGGAGCTGGAAGATTCGGACATGGACAAGAAACTCCCAAGGGATGCTGAAGCCGATCGTCCCCAAGGCTATTTTGGCAGAAACGCGGAAAAGCGATACCAGAAAGCGCCGGGGAGGTGCCCTATGGGTTCCTGTTCCTTGGTGCAGGGCCGCGTATTCTCAACAAATGTCAGGGCTTGGCGGCCGGGTAGTGGAGCGGCTGAAGAGTGACATTGGAGAGCAGCGGGTCGTCAAAGCTGGTGCGGTCCCCGGCCAGTTTACGAGCGACGGGCAGCAAGCGGAGCGCTAACGGTTTGCGGGAGCGATAAGCCTGACTGGCGGCGTTGACGATGATGAGTTCGAGCTGGCTGGAGGTGACGTCTCCCGGCAGAGGCACGGCGTCGAGGCCAGTGGTCCCGGCAGAGAAATAATCCAGCAGCGTATCGATGGTGAGGTGGCCTTCGCTGTAGCGTTGCGCCAGGCGGCGGTCCTCAAGGATCGTCAGGGGAACGGCGCCGAAGCCGACTTGTTTCAGGCTGACACCTTGCATGGCGGCGGTGATGGTTCTGGCTGAAGCGATAGCTTCGGGCGAGCCGGCCTGATGACCGGAGAGATTTTCGAGAGCGGCGCCGATGGATTCGTCTTTGGCGGACTGCGGCGAAAGGTCGACGCCAACGTAGGCCCAGCCGGTTTCGCCGTCGACGCGTCCCGCGGAGTCGTCGAGGTCGAATGCCGCGGCGGCCAGGACGTCGGTGAGGCGCTGTTGGGCGGTCTGGGCATCGGGTGCGCCATTCACAGCGTGGGCGACGAGATCGGCGGACTGCAACGCGATGGCGAATTGGTGGCCAAAGCCGTTGACGTACGCGAATGGCAACGACGGCGTGAGCGGCGGGACCATGGCAAGCGCGGCAAAGCGCAAATCGCCCTGACTATTCGGTGTACCCTCGGAAAGCTTTTGGATGATGCGGGCGGCGGCGAGGGCGGCGTTGGGATGCAGGCCCTCTTTGTCGGCGACGACCACGCTGCCGGTGAGAAATTTTGTGTTGAGCAAAATGGTGGTGAGCAATTCGGCTTGCGATTCGCCGTCGCGGATGTGATACATGGCCGGGCCGATGGAGATGTGCAGATGGTCCTTGGCGGCGAGGGCGTCGAGCTGCTGGAAAAATGCCAGGGCTTGCGCGGCGGGCAGGTCGCGGGTGTATTCGGGGAAAGGTTGTGTGGCGATTTGCAGGTTTTGCACGGTGTACCCGCGCGATTCAAAAACGGTTTGCGCGTAGCGAAGCGATTTGAAGGCGTCAGCGATTTGCGCCTGATATTCCGCGCGGTCGAGATTTAGAAAAAAAGTGATGGCGCGAATTTTCGGTTTTTCGGCGTCGGCCGGCATGGTTTGCGCGCGAAGGGTTAGCGCGAAAATTGCGAGCAGAGCCGCGGCGCTGACGATGCGGAGGGTGCGGCGTTTGTGCGCGAATCGCAGCATGGGGCAGTCTCCAGTGGGCGCGCAGAATATTTACGCATGGCTTCCGAGTGAGGCTGCGCCTTTACAAGATACAAGATTCGCCGTGCGGATGTGGAGTTGGCTGCCGCAACGAGTGGGAAGCACCAGCCCGATTGCCTGTGTGCGGTATTCGCAGGCGCCGCAGAAACCGCACAGGCAGGAGTGCCTGTGCTACCGAATCTAGACGAACGCGGAGATTCCGGTAATGCGTTCGCCGATGATCAATTTGTGGATGTCGTTGGTGCCTTCGTAGGTGTAGACGCTTTCGAGGTTGTTCATGTGTCGCATGATGCAGTAATCGTCGACAATGCCGTTGGCGCCGAGGATGTCACGGGCCTTGCGGGCGGTTTCGAGGGCGATGGCGACGTTGTTCATTTTCAGCATGGAGATGTGCGAAGGATCCACTTTGCCACTGTCTTTGAGGCGGCCCACGTGCAGCGCGAGTAGCTGGCCTTTTACTATTTCCGTGATCATCCAGGCCAGTTTTTCCTGCACGAGTTGGTGCGCGGCGATGGGTTTGTTGGCGAATTGCTTGCGCGTTTTCGCGTATTGCAGGGCGGTGTCGTAGCACGCCATGGCGGCCCCGAGCGCGCCCCAGCCGATGCCGTAGCGCGCCTGATTCAGGCAACCGAGCGGACCTTTGAGGCCAGTGACGGTGGGAAACATATTTTCTTCGGGAATTTCGCAGTCGGTGAAAGCCAAGCCGGAAGTTACCGAAGCGCGCAGCGACCACTTTCCGTGGACGTCCCACGCTTTGAATCCGGGAGTTCCCTTTTCCACCAGGAAGCCGTGAATTTTTTCGTCGTGGTCGGCGCGCGCCCAGACCACCGCGACGTCGGCGATAGAGCCGCTGGTGATCCACATCTTTTCGCCGTTCAAAATATACTTGCTTCCCTTCTTCGCCGCGCGCGTGAGCATGCCGCTGGGATTGGAGCCGAACTGCGGTTCGGTGAGGCCGAAGCAGCCGATGGCCTTGCCTTGCTGCAGCAGCGGAAGCCATTTATCTTTTTGCGCGTCGGTGCCGAAGGTGTAGATGGGATACATGACCAGCGCGCCCTGCACGGAAACGAAGCTGCGCAGGCCGGAATCGCCGCGTTCGAGTTCCTGGGTCATCAAGCCGTACGCCACGTTGGACATGCCGGCGCAGCCGTAGCCGTGGAGGTTGGCGCCGAAGAAACCGAGTTCGCCAAGTTGCGGGACGAGATGTTTCGGGAAGGTGCCTTCGCGGCTGTGTTTTTCGATGATGGGAATGATTTCGTTTTCGACGAACTGGCGCGCGGTCTGGCGGACCAGTTTTTCCTCGTCGTTGAGCTGCGAATCAAAATCGATAAAATCCACGCCGCCGAATCCAGCCATGCTTGGATTGTAACAGGGCGGTTCTGGCGGCGGCAATCGGCGCGGGCCCGCAGCAGCCAGTTCCCGGCGCAGCGGAATTTACAAGTAGTTGAGGTGTAACCCCACCCCCCATGTTTTTGCCAAACGTGCGCAGTGGATTGATTCTAAGCTAGTTATCGTTGCACGTCGATGGCGAAACGTGTGTAACTTATTGATTCTAAAGGGACGTGTTTTTTCGAGCCGCAAAAGAGTGCGCAGGCTATTCAAAACAAATCAGTTAATTCTGAATGGTAGTGTCGCGATGTATCTTCGAGGCAAACTGGAGGTCAAACTAAATCGGCGTAGTTATCTACAGGTGAAGTGTACCAGGAAGTGACAAAAAGTCAAGGGGAAATTGTGCTTCCGCTGACGTTTGATGCCCCATTTGAAGATCTTGTTCCTCTGGCCGCCACCAACGACCAGGACAGACATGGTCATCCGGTGGTTTGGTTCGCAACAGTCCTCGCTTCTTTTGGCTGTTTAGTTTGTATAATGCCGCCACACCATGGCGCTTTCCCCTGGCACCAAGCTAGGTCCCTACGAGATCGTCGCGCCCTTAGGCGCAGGCGGAATGGGCGAAGTGTATCGCGCTAAGGACACGCGACTCGAGCGCACCGTGGCGATCAAGATTCTTCCCGCGCAGTTTACGGCCGATCCGGCTTCTCGGCTACGGTTCGAGCGGGAAGCGAAAGCAATTTCCAGCCTGAATCACCCACACATTTGCGTTCTCTACGATATCGGTCACCAAGAAGGCGTTGATTACATCGTGATGGAGTGCCTGGAGGGGGAAACTCTGGCGCAGCGGCTGGAAAAGGGCCCGCTGCCACTGGAGCAGACATTGAAATACGGGGCGCAGATTGCCGAAGCGCTGTACAAAGCGCACAGCAACGGGATCGCGCACCGCGATTTGAAACCCGGAAACATCATGCTGACGGCGACGGGAGCAAAATTGCTGGATTTCGGATTGGCGAAGGAATCGTCACCCCTGGCCAACGCCGCGACGTTGACCGTGGCGAACCCAGCGACGCCGGTCACGCAACAAGGAACGATTGTCGGGACGTTTCAGTACATGTCGCCGGAGCAACTGGAAGGAAGAGAGTTGGATGGGCGGAGCGACATCTTTTCGTTGGGCTCGGTGCTGTACGAGATGGTGACCGGGAAGCGGGCGTTTGAAGGGAAGACGCAGTTGAGTGTGGCATCGGCGATCTTGGAGCGAGAGCCGACAACGTTGAGTGTGCTGAAACCATTGACGCCACGCGCACTGGAGCGAGCGATCCAGCGATGCCTGGCAAAAGATCCGGAAGAACGATGGCAAACGGGCCGGGACCTGGCAAGCGAACTCAAATGGATCGGCGAAAGCGGAAGCCAGTCCGCGGCAGCCGTGCACAAGGGGAGCGACAGGATTTCTGGGAAGAGTTCGGGTCAGTGGTTACCCTGGCTGATTAGCGGTGCGCTGGCCGCACTGTTATTGACGGGGGGAGTGTTGTGGCGCAACACAAAAGTTGAACAGCCACAGAGAAGGTACTTCGCGGCGCCATTGGGGTTTACCGCGCGAGACATGTCGATCGCTCCCAACGGACACACGGTTGCGGTCGTCGGCTACAACGAAGCGGCACGCAAAAGCGTGATCTGGCTTTACGAAGCCGGCTCACAGGAGGTCAGAGTTGTCCCGGGTACGGAAGGAGGAATCTTTCCGTTCTGGTCGCCAGATGGAAAATCTCTGGGTTTTTTCGCAGCCGGAAAACTGAAGAGACTGGAGATCGCGGGGGGCCCGGCGCAGACACTGTGCGACGCGCCTTCGGGACGCGGCGGTACGTGGAACAAGGATGGCGTGATTCTTTTCACACCGACTGGGCGGTTGACGAGCGGACTGTCTCGCGTGGCGGCTTCCGGCGGAACTCCGACGCCGATCGGCGGCGTGTTTCCAGGGCAGGGGGAAGCCAGCCAGCGCTGGCCGATGTTTTTGCCGGATGGAAAACATTACTTGTTTCTTTCAGCGACGGTTACCAAGAGGAGCGAATCCGACGGCATTTATCTGGGAGACCTCGATTCGGAGGAGAGACGTTTGGTGGTGAAAAGCGCAGCGAACGGCGCGTATGCCGCACCGGACTACTTATTTTTTTACAGCGATAAGACGATTTTTGCGCAACCTTTCGATCTGAAGAGTTTTCAGGTGACCGGGACACCCACGGCGCTACTCACGGAACCCCAGTTTTTGCCGAGAATCCTTCGGGTTTCGTTTGCGGTCTCCGATTCCGGCCTGCTGCTGGTGCAGAAAGGCGGCAACGTCTCCTTCTCGCGACTGGCCTGGTTTGACCGCAAAGGAAATGAAGTTGGCACAGTTGGAGAGCCGGATGTCTATTCAAACCTGCTGCTGTCCGCGAATGGGCAATCCGTGGCGGTGGACAAGACCGATGTGGGCAGCCAGAACACGGATATCTGGATGTATGACTTGCAGCGCGGTTCGACCAAGCGCCTGACCTTTGATCCGGGCCTGGACGCCCTGCCGGTGTGGAGTCCCGATGGTTCGCGCGTGTTGTTCACATCGAGCCGCAATAATGTTTTCGACCTGTACTTGAAAACTACGGATGGCTCGCAGGAAGAAAAACTCATCCTGGCTACCGAGGTCGACAAGTATCCGAATGGCTGGTCGCGTGACGGGAAGTATGTGCTGTACACGGAAGGTTCGGACATGAAGTACCTGACCTTCCCGGAAACCAAGAGTACCGTGTTTCTGAAATCCCCGGCGACGTGCAAAAATGCGCAGTTCTCGCCGGACGGCCGGTGGGTGGCGTACGCGTCGAATGAAACTGGGAAATGGGAAATTTATGTCACGTCGTTTCCGGAGGCCCGCGGTAAATGGCAGATATCCACGGCCGGAGGGGAACAGCCGCGCTGGCGGGGCGACGGCAAAGAGATGTTCTACCTTTCGCCCGACATGAAGATGATGGCGGTGCCGGTGAAAACGGGGGAAGGTTTCGACGCAGGCGCACCCGCCGCGCTGTTCCAAGCCAACCCGCGGGAGATCTTAGCGACTTCGGAACAGGTAATCTACGACGTGGATCAGAGTGGACAGCGATTCCTGATCAATACCCAAGTGAAGAGTACCGAGACGCATCCGATTACCGTCATTCTCGACTGGGACGCGGGGTTGAAGAAGTGAGCTTGTCCGCCGGTTGCCGCCGCTCAACTCGATGCTTGTGGTTTTAACCTTCGCCGACGCACTCGTTCCAGAGGTTCGGATTGGTGCGCTGGAAAGTGCTCATCATGTCGATGCAGTCCGGGGAGGCCAGGTCGAGGATGTCGATTCCCTGCTCGCGGAGCCAGGCTACGCCGCCCTGAGCGTTGACGCTATCGCCGACGATGACCTGTTTGAAGCGAAACTGGTAAATCAATCCGGCGCAGTACCAGCACGGAGCTAGTGTGGTCACCAGGATAAGGTCGCGGTAGCGCAGTTGGCGACCGGCGGCGCGGAAGGCGTCGGTTTCACCATGCATCGAGGGGTCGCCGTTTTGCACCAGACGGTTGCGGCCGACACTCACGAGAGTGCCGTCGGGACGGAAGATGGCCCCGCCGACGGGGACGCCTCCCTCGGCTAATCCTATGCGGGCTTGTTCGAGCGCGACGGCCAACATGCCATGCGCGTCCAGTGCGGGTTTCATGCGAGGAGTTTAACACTGCCGCCAAACTTCTTGACCGGACGGAACCGCCTAAGCAGAAATTCGAATTACAGTTGATCCCGGTATTGTTCGAGCGCCACGCGGACCAACTGGCTTCTGGTTCTAACGCCGGTTTTGGCGAAGAGCTGCTGCAGAGAAGCTTTGACGGAGGTCTCGGAAATCTGCAATCGATCGGCGACCTGTTTGTTGGCCAGCCCTTCAAAGACGAAAGAGAGTACCTGTTTCTCCCGCTCGGTAAGTTTCGAACGACGTTGATTTACACCGGGCGGTTCCGCCCGGTCTAATGCTCGCCGAAGCAAGTCCTGTCCAAACAGAGCTTTTCCGTCCATCGTTTCGCGGATGCCCTGAATCAAGAGCGCTGGGGAGCCATGTTTCATGAAGACCCCCGAGATTCCTTTTCGAATCAAGCTAGCGACTTCGGTGTCACTCACGTCGGCGGTAACGAGCAGTACTTTTCCGGCGAAGTTCGCGTTGCGAAGGCGGTCCAGAACGTCCGTTCCCCGCTCCTGTCCCAGATCGAGGTCCAGTAATACAACATCAATTTCCCTGGAGGATTGCACGATCTGGAGCGCCTCGGCGCCGGAACTACAATGCGCCACCACTTCGAAACCGGGTTCAGACTGCAGGAGGCGCGCGACGCTCTCACGGAACAGCGCGTGGTCATCAATCAGTAGTAAGCGGACGTTTTTCTGGCCGGTCTTACTCATCGGAAGTCTCTTGTCTATCAATTACCCGGTTCAGGTTGACGGCAAAGCAACAGCCTGTGGCGCGCGGCTCAAACACCAGCTCACCTCCAAAGCTGCGTAAAATGGCGCGAGAAACATACAACCCCAATCCTGTAGCATCCGCGCCCTGCTGAAAAGGTCTAAAAAGACCGTCGGGCGCCGAGATACCTATTCCAGTGTCCTCGAAACGAATCACCACAGAATCACCGGCCACCACGCTGCTGATGGTCAATTGCTGCTTATCCGTTGTGGCCATGGCCCGATGACTGTTCAGCGATAGATTCAGAAAAACCTGTGCTAATCCATAGCGGTCACCGGTGACCAATGGCAGGTCGTCATGCAAGCGCCAGACGATCTCGATACCAGCCTCGCGGTAAGACGGTTCAAGCAGCACGCGCAATTCGTCGAGGACGTTGGACAGTTCGATCACGGCCAAATCCTGGTCCAGCGCAGGTCGCGACTCCATGGCAGAAAGTTTTTCAAGACCCTCGATCAACGTGCCGAGCGTCCGGAAATCTTCATTGCTCTGCAGACCCGGGAGCCGCGAGAGGTTTTTGTGAACAACGAGGACGGCGCCGGATAGATTCCGAATTTCGTGCGCAATGGCGCTCATAAGGATCGTCGTATTTTTTAAGAGACGATCCAGGCTCAGGTCTTCGCGGTCCCGCAGGTCCTCAGAGAGATCGACGATAATGGCGGCCAATCGCGGTCCTCGCACCGTGGTGAAGGTGGAGAACCAAACAGCAGCAAGGAAGGCCTCACCATTCTTGCGCTTCCCGCGGCATCGAAGTTCCGTGCGGAATTGTCGCGACCGGCGCGTTTGTAGCGCAGCTTGCAATGCCGGAAGAAATTCTCCGATGGACTGACCCACAATTGAGGCGCTGCCCGGCGCCAAAAGACTTTGGCTGGCTTCGTTGCCGAGGAGAACGGTTCCGGTTGAATCAATGGTCACAATCGCAACCGGGCTGCTCTCCACCAGCACTTGCAATTGCTCTTCGATGTCCTTGCGAAGTCCGATGTGGGTTTCCACCTCTTTGAGGTGTTGCAACGTCACCGCACGATTGCGAATAATTTCAGACACAAAAAGCCCAGTGGCGACGAATCCAGCGGAAGCCATCACGAGGCGGGTGATGGCTTCATTCGGCGGCAGTTCGCTAAAGAACTCCTGGAGAACCGCGCAGACCAGAGCGACCAGGGTTATCTGCCAACGTGGAAGAAAGCCGGCGACCAATAGGATCGGAAACAAATACAGAAATCCGATAGAAATGTACGGCTTGGTGCGCCAATCGACGACCGCGATGGCCACAATCAAGATCGCAGCAGTGACTAAAAAACGCCTGCGATTGTCTTCCGAATAAATTGACGAAAATTCCATAAGGAAACTCCGCGAAGAGCAGAGGACCGACGACCAGCCGGTCACCTTCAGTGTAGGCGATTGCGCCGGAAGATAACCTGCGCCCGACCGAAAGATAGGCCTCGGGCGCAAAAGATAGGGCTATTTGTCCCGAAGATAGGTCTCTGTCGCACCGCCTCACGCCTTATAAATGTTATTCACACTTCTCTGAGCTTAATCCGCAAGAACAGCCGGCGCGATGTGAAAAGTGGCAACCAAAGAATGGACTTGGATTGATCTTTCTAGTTGTCCTCTCTCATAGAAAAAGGCCGTGGGTTTCGCTAAATGATTCGTAAATCTGTCGACTTTGCGCTGGAGAATCGCTTTCTCGTCCTTGCGATTGCGTTCTTGCTCATCGTTTGGGGCGCGATTTCATTCCATCAACTTCCCGTGGAAGCGTATCCCGACGTTGCGGACAACTACGTGGAGATCATAACGCAGTGGCCGGGAATCTCCGCAGAGCAAGTGGAGCAGCAAGTCACCATTCCGCTCGAGACGGTGATGAACGGTATCCCGCATGTGGTGCATTTACGCTCGTTCTCCCTCTTCGGGCTTTCGGACCTAAAGCTGATTTTCGACGACGACGAGGAGAACGCCTGGAACCGGGAGAGGGTTCTAGAGCGGCTGACGCAAGTTACCCTGCCGGCGGGCGTCATGCCACAGTTGGGAACCGACTGGAGTCCCGTGGGGCAAATTTACTTCTTCACGTTGAAAAGCACGAATCCGAATTACGACGTGATGGACCTAAAGTCCATCGAAGACTGGGTGATCGAGAAGAACTTCAAGGCCGTCCCCAACGTCGTCGATGTCGCCAGTTTCGGCGGACCGACGCGCGAATATCAGGTTCGGATCGACCCCGATAAATTGGTGTCCTACGGACTGAGCCTCGCTCAGGTGGAGCAACAACTCACCAATAACAACGCCAACGCAGGAGGCGGCTTCATCGAGGCAGGCCTGCAACAAATCGATATTCGGGAAGTGGGCCTGGTCCGCGACGTGCGCGACATCGAGAACACCGTGATTATGTCCAAGAACGGCATCCCGTTGCAGGTCAAGCAATTTGCCGTCGTTTCACAGGGCCCGAAGGTCAGGCTCGGCCAGTTTGGCAGAGCGATTCATCGCGAAGACGGAACCGTTGTCGATAATGATGACGTGTGCTCAGGCATCGTGCTATTGCGCAAGGGCGCCGATGCGGAGGCGGCGCTGAAAGGAATTCACGAAAAAGTGGCGGAGTTGAACGACTACATTTTGCCGCCCGGTGTAAAAGTTGTTCCATTCCTTGATCGCAGTGACTTGCTGCACTACACGACGCATACGGTGCTGCACAATCTAACGGAAGGCATCGTTCTGGTCGTAATTATCCTTTTCCAATTCTTGGGCAATGTTCGCGGCGCGCTGATCGTGGCCCTCACCATTCCGTTTTCGTTGTTGTTCGCCGCGACGTGTCTCAAGCTAAAGGGCATTCCCGCGAACTTGCTTTCTCTTGGCGCGCTGGATTTCGGGATGGTTGTGGACGGCGCGGTGGTGATGGTTGAAAACATCATCCGGCACTTGGATCGAGCGGAGACCTCCCATCAGACACCGACGGAGCGCATCCGGCAGGCAGCTCATGAAGTGCAGCGACCCGTGTTCTATGCCATCGCTATTATCATCACGGCATATCTGCCGATCTTCACTTTGCAACGCGTCGAAGGCCGCTTGTTCAAACCGATGGCTTGGACGGTGGCGTTTGCGCTGCTGGGCGCATTGCTATTCTCGATGCTCATTGCGCCAGTGCTTTCAAGTATCTTCTTCCGCAAAGGCGCAGGCGAATGGCACAACCCGGTGATGGAATTCCTGACCAGGTGCTACCGCGTAGCGGTGAAGTGGGCCATCGAGCATCGCGTCATAACCGTGGGAGTCGCGGCGTGCGGTGTGGTTCTCGCCGTATATCTTGCCGTGGGGGGTGTCATCGGTTCGGAATTTCTCCCGCATCTGGACGAAGGAGCGCTTTGGGTGCGCGGTACGCTCGCTCCCAGCACCGGACCCAGCGAAGGCACGCGGTTAGCGCATCAAGCACGAATTCTGCTTTGTTCTTTTCCCGAAGTCACGCAATGCACCAGTCAAGTGGGGCGTCCAGACGACGGAACGGATACGACGGGCTTTTTCAACACCGAGTACTTTGTGGATTTGAAGCCGAAGGAACAATGGCGTCCGATATTTCATGAAGATAAAGAACGATTGATCGCCGCCATGCAGCGCGAATTGGACAAGATTCCTGGAGTTGTCTGGAATTTTTCCCAACCCATCGCGGACAACATGGAGGAAGCGGTCAGCGGAGTAAAGGGAGAGCTGGCCACCAAGATCTATGGGGACGACTTGAAAGTCCTGGAAGAAAAAGCCAACCAGATCGTCAACACCATGCACCAGGTAAAGGGCATCGAGGACCTTGGAGTCCTTCAAGTCCTGGGTCAACCCAATATTAATATCGAAGTGGACCGTCAGCTGGCGGCGCGCCACCAGATCAACGTCGCAGACATTCAGGATGCCATCCAGACTGCAGTAGGGGGTACCGCGCTTACGCAGGTATTGCAGGGCGAACAGCGCTATGACCTGGTACTGCGTTATCAACCCCAATACCGTGACACACGGGAAGCCATCGAGAACATTCGCTTAGTGTCTCCATCCGGCGAACGCGTGTCACTCGCGCAGCTCTGCAAAATTGAGGAACAGGACGGCGCTTCCGAGATTTATCGTGAGGGAAACCAGCGCTACATTGCGATCAAGTACAGCGTGCGGGGGCGGGACCTCGGCGGCGCCGTCGAAGAAGCCGTTAAGAAGGTAAGCGAGCGGGTTCAACTACCGCGCGGATACCATATCGACTGGGAAGGCGAATACGAGAGTGAGAAGCGTGCCGAAGAACGGCTCCTCTTCATCGTGCCACTGACCATCCTCTTGATTTTTGTCATCCTCTACACTATGTTTCGCTCGCTCAAATGGGCTTTGCTGATTCTCGCCAACGTGGCACTTGCACCGGTCGGCGGCATGCTCGCCTTGTTGATTTCCGGCACGCACTTCAGCGTGTCCTCCGGTGTGGGCTTCTTGGCGCTTTTTGGAGTTTCCGTGCAAACCGGAGTCATCATGCTTGAGTACATCAATCAGTTGCGAGTGAAAGGGCACTCGATTGAGGAATCGGCGATCGAGGGGGCCGTTCTGCGGCTGCGGCCCATTATGATGACGATGCTAGTCGCCACGTTTGGATTGTTGCCCGCCGCACTGTCGCATTCGATCGGCTCCGACTCCCAGCGGCCGTTCGCTATTGTAATCGTCGGCGGCCTGATCTCCGATTTGGTCATGAGCATTTTTCTATTGCCGACGCTGTATGTCTGGGTCTCCGGTACGAGTGACAAACTTCCCGAACCGGAGCAGGGCTTTGAAGAAAGTGTTTAATAGCGATCGATAGTGTCACTAGCGGGGAAAAACCGGATCCGACGGAGGAATAGATTCTCTTTGGCCGCCCTAGAAATCCGGGTGTGGGAAGTTGCTGCGCGCCTGATTCTCGCCACTTGATTGTAGAAGGGAACCGCAAACTGCCACACCGTCGGCTGGGTTGACGAGTTGGCTGGCAACGAGGAGAATTTCTGTTCGTGAACTGAACCGGACAAACTGATTTACTTGGAACCCGTGGCGACTAAACGATTGCGGAAGTTGGAGAAGCAGCCAGAGATATTAATTTTTGATGTGGATGGGGTGTTGGTGGATGTGCGTGGGACGTATTGGAGGTCGGCGCTGGAGACGGTGCGGTATTTGACAGGGAAGCGGGTGACCTATGCGGAGTTGCATCGATGGAAGAGTAAGCCGGGATATAACGACGATTGGCGGATGACGGCGGATTGGGCTACGTCAGTGGGGCGGCCGACGACGTACGAAGAGGCGCAGAAAGCTTTTAATCGGTTTTATTGGGGAGTGGACGGGAAGTTGGGGAACGTGCGGAATGAGAAGTTGCTGGTTACGGTGCGGCAGATTGCGGCTTGGGCGAAGCGGTACGAGTTGAATTTGTTTACGGGGCGGAATCGGAAGGAGTTCTCGTTCACGTTTGAGAAGTGGGCGGGGACTGGGCAGTTTCGCAAAATAATTACCATGGATGATGTTTCGCGGATCAAGCCGCATCCCGAGGGGCTATTTAAGATATTGGGGAAGCGCGATCCAGCGTCGGCACTTTATCTGGGCGACAACATTGATGATGCTTTGGCGGCGCGTGATGCGGGGGTGCCGTTTATGGCGATCGTTGCGCCAGGGGAGCATGGGTATCGGGCGCGCGCCAAGAGATTTCGGGAACTGGGGGCGGTGGCGCTTTTGCCGCGGGCTACGGCGTTGAATGCGTGGTTGAGAGCGTAAATACAAAGAAAAAATCACCTTGATCCAGATGCCTCGGTGGCTGGGGCAGCATGCTGCGCCCTTACAAAAGAATTTTCCATGGGCTAACGGAGTTGGCCCGGTTCGACACCTTTTTTGCGTGCTTCGTCAAGCAGGACGTCGATTTTGGACTGGAGGTCTTTTTTTTTGATTTGCAGGTTGGTCATTTGCTGATCGATGGGTTGCGAGTTGTAGCTTTTGTGGAATTCGCGGTCGCTGGTGGCTACGGGTTCGCCTTCGCTGAAGTCTTTCAGGGTGGCGAACTCTTTGTCGGAATCCGCCATTTGCTCCTGGAGTTTTTGCAATTGCTTGCGGACATTGGCGATGTAGGCCGGATCGGGCGGGTTTTGCACGGCATTTTTACCTTTCACGCCGCGCCCGTCGCCGACCACGGAGATCGGACCAATGCCGCCGGTGACGTCATCATTGGTCCACACTTTTTTGGGTTTTTTGGGGGCAGGCGCCGGGGCACTAGCGGCGGGATCGGAGGATGCGGCATCCGGCGCTGAAGGAGGCGGCGGCGCACTTTGGCTCTGCGGCGGAGCGGTTGTGGGCACTTGTGTGGCGGCAGCGGCCTTCGCGGGCGAAGCGCAGACACCCATGGCGACAACGGTCTGGAATATCACAAGAAAAAATACAAGGAAAGTTGGACGGTGCATCTGGCCTCCAGTCGCTCACAGGCGAGGACTTTCAGCTGGTTCAACGAGTATAGCGAGAAAAGTTTAGGAACACGCGCGGTGGACGGTGCGATTGCCCTATTCGCCATAGGCTCCGTCTTTGGCGCCCGCGGCCAATTCCTGGCGGATGGCTTCGAGGGCCTCCTTCGGCGGTCCGATGCGGCGATACCTGGAATAAAAAGTGCGTTCGTGGAAGGAAAAGCTGGTGAAAAATTTTCTGCCGTCAAAATCGTATTGCGAGAAAGACGGAAACCATAAGCCGGGAGTGAACTCATAGCGCTCCTGCATGAAATGGCTGCCTTTATTCACCTTGGCGAGAAACAGGCCGACGGAAATATCGTCGGTGACTTCGCCCTCGACGCGCGCCAATTGATTGGCTTCATCGTCGATCCATACGAAGCCACGGACGCGGGCAAAAATCCCGGTGGCGCGCGAGGTGGCTTTGTAGGCGGGATTCGGAAGCATGCGGTACTTAGAGAGCATACGGTCGCCGCGCGGTTCGCGAGCGACGAAGGTGAAGAGAAAGGCGGTGCGCGTGGCGTCGATGAGTTCGTCGCGATCTTTATGCTTCTTGGCGATTTTCTCGTAGGCGTCGCGTTGCGCGCGGCCATCACCGGCGGCGAAGGCCAGGGAGGTCACCAGTTTTTCCAAGGCCGCGCGATAGGCGGCAGTATCCGTGGGCGCGCCCTCCGGGCCCACGGGAATGTGGTCGACGCCGGTGCCCGCGGGAATCACGCGCGAGACGCGTATTTCTGATTGGGTTTCCGCCGTGGGTTTTTTGATTTCGACGCGTTCGATGCGCTCGAAAAGGTCGAGAGCGGAATCGTTTCTCTTCTGATTTTCGATCACCAGGTCGAATTTGGAGCGCTGAACCGTTTCGGTGGCTGAATCAGCGCCACGGGGCTGCTGAGGCTCGGCCGTCGCGGACACGAGCAGATAGACAAGTCCAATTAATAGAGCGACATACAAGCGCATCAGGCCTGAGTTCTCCGTGTCGGCAATGGAGGTTCGATTCTGCCGTTGGCCAAACTGTTGCACAATGGAGCCTTGGGGGCGCAATTTCACGAAACGGTCGCGCATGCGCATAATTTTAACTATTTTGCCGTCAACCGGCGCAGCAAATTGCAAGTCGCGTAGCGGTTAGGGCAACCTCCGTCAGACAGCACGCGGAGAATCCAGCTCGGAGGGCCCGCGTCCTAGGGACGATGTCGGTTCAACCCATTGGATTAGCAGAGGCTTATGAGACGGTCATGGCGGGTGGGCAACAAGGGCACGCCGGGGCTTACCGAGGCATCGAAAACACACTACACTATTCAACACCTTCACGTCAGACGGTCATTTATGAAACTCCCGCCCTGGATGGCGGACCTGAAAGCAAAAAGGCTGGCCATGCGTCTTACTATCACAGGGATATGTTAGGTCTATTTTAGGGAATCAAGTTTAGGGAATCAAGGAACGAAGGCGGGCGTTGTTTCGTAGATATGGATGACGGTGAAGAAGAGGTTTGCGACGGCCAGTGGTAATCGAGTTGATGCAGAAGTCTAACGCCTAAAGTTGTGGCGCAGTAGCGCAGGAGGCTGGGTTGGGAGTAACTCCCATGGATCGGTGGAGTGCGGTGCCCCGGGCGGAGAGGACTGCGCCTGCGTTGGCGTCGCGAGCCGCGCGGTTCCGCGCCGGAGCCGTCACCGTGCTGGAAACGTTCCGGTTGGCGCTGGAATCGTTGCGCGCGCACAAATTGCGTAGTTTTCTGACGCTGCTGGGGGTGATCTTGGCGGTGACCACGCTAGTCACGGTGATGAGCGTGGTCACCGGGATGAACACGTACGTAGCCGACCGCATCGCCAATCTTGGTGCGAATGTATTCCTGGTGGACCGCTTCGGCATCATCACCAGCCAGGATGAATTTGTGAAGGCGCAAAAGCGGCCGCTGATCGAGATGGACGATTACGAGCGTTTGCGCAACTCCATGATGACCGCCCGCGCTGTCGCCGCGGAGGACGACCGCAACACGCAAGTCCGCTCCGGCAACGTGAAGATGGATAACACGGACGTAATGGGCGTGACCTACAATTTCGCCGATGTCCGCAACATCAACGTCGCGCAGGGCCGTTTCATCACCGAGGCGGACGACCAGCATCACTCGGAAGTAGTGTTCCTCGGCGCGGATGTAGCCAAGAAATTTTTTGCCAACGTGGACCCCATCGGCAAAACGATCAACGCGGAAACGCATAGCTATCAAGTGATCGGGGTTGCGGAAGCCATCGGCAGCGCCTTCGGCCAGTCGCAAGATAATTACATGATGATGCCGATCGGCACGTACGCCAAGGAATGGCATCGCCAGAGCGATTGGATCGTTATCTTTGTGCAGGCGCCTTCGGCAGAGATGATGGCGGCGACGGAAGACGAAGCGCGCATGTTCATGCGCGCATGGCGCCACCTGCCGTACAACGCGAAAGATAATTTTGCGATTCTGGGCTCCGATTCGATTATGAAATTGTGGCACGACCTGACCGGAAACCTGGCGATGGTGGCGGTGATGCTCGTCAGCGTATTTCTAGTGGTCGGCGGCATCGTGATTATGAACATCATGCTCGCCAGCGTTACGGAAAGAACGCACGAAATCGGCATTCGCCGTTCGCTGGGAGCTCGTAAGAAACATATTTTGTTGCAATTCATGACGGAGTCCGCGGTGCTGGCATCCCTGGGCGGTTTGCTGGGCGTGATTCTGGCGTATGGGGTGGTGTCTTTGGGGCGCGCGACGACCTCCATCCCGATGGAGACGCCGCTCACGGCCATACTGGTCTCGCTAGGGGTGTCCACGGGCGTGGGACTTTTCTTTGGAATTTATCCGGCGATGAAAGCGGCAAAGCTCGATCCGATTGAAGCGTTGCGGGCGGACGGCTGAGGAGCGGCAATGGCACAGGCTTACGGCGAAAATCTGAAGCAGGCGCTGGATACTTTGCGCACGCACAAAATGCGCAGCGGCCTGACCGTCTTTGGAGTGGTGCTGGGTGTCAGCGTGATCATGCTGGTGGCCGGGCTGATCAATGGCTTTGACCAAACCATTCAGGATCAGATTAAGCAATTCGGTTCGGACACGGCCTTCATATCGAAGTGGGATCAAGGCCGGCACGGCGACGCCCCGCTGGAAGAGCGCCAGCGCAAGCCGCTGACCATCGAAGATCAGCGTGCCATCCTGGATGGCTGCTCGGAGGTGAAGAACGTGACGGCGTTTCTTCAGACGGATTGGATGCATCCGCACAGCATTCGAACGAAAGCCGGAGAAGTTACGGCCATCGATTTCCGCGGAGTGCAGCCGAATTTCGGCCAGGTTTACGCCAATGCCGCCACGGTGGCAGGGCGTTTCATCGGCGAGGGAGACGACCTGCACAAAGAGAAAGTGGTTATGCTCGGCGAAAATGTCGCGCCGGTGCTGTTCCCGGAGGGACATCCCGTCGGCAAAGATGTGACCATCGATGGCGGCGATTTCCTGGTAATCGGTGTGGTGGAGAAGCCTAAAGGCGGCTTTGGCATGGGCGACGAAGATCGCCGCGTGTTAATCCCGTACAACACATTCAAGAAGGTCTATTCCGAGGCAGACGAAGTCAGCATGCGCGCGCAAGCGTATCCGGGCCGGCTGGATGAGGCCGTGGACCAAATCAAAGAGGTTCTGGATCGGCGGCGCGGCGTTCCGTACGGCGGAAAGGAAAACTATTCCGTCAGCACCGCGGACCAAGAGGTGGCGGAATTCCACAACATCATGGTGATGGTCTATGTCGCGACGATCGTGCTGAGCTCCATCGGCCTGCTGATCGGCGGCGTCGGGGTGATGAACATCATGCTGGTAAGCGTCACAGAACGTACGCGCGAAATCGGCCTCCGCAAAGCCATCGGCGCGCGCAGTGCGGACATCACCTGGCAGTTTCTTCTTGAGGCGATGACGCTGACATTCTCCGGTGGAGTGATTGCGTTAGTCCTGGTGAACGGGCTGGTGCTGCTGATCCGGCTGACGCTGGACTGGCGCGGCACTGTCCCGCTCTGGGCGGTGGCTGCGGGCTTGATCGTGAGCGTAAGTATCGGGCTGATTTTTGGCGTGTGGCCGGCAACCAAAGCAGCTAAGCTCGATCCCGTCGAAGCGCTGCGTTACGAATAAACCCCAAAAAACTTGGCCAAAGATTCCGCCGAAATCACCCTATCGCATGGCTAATGCTTCTATGGAACGCGGCGTGACGCCTGCAGCTATGGGAGCGTTCGTGCTGGGCCAGACCACTTCCAGTGACGTTTCATGCTTCAACAAGAGTTTTGTACGGCGGGTGATGTGGACGCCTAGGAAATTCGTGCCATCGGCGCGAATTTGTGAGGTGCTGTCTTTTTCCAGCAATACGCTTTCATCGGCGCGGCTAAGTACCACGCGAAAGGCATGTTCGCCGGGACTGACGGGGCAGTCGAAGCGCATGGTGTCGCCGAGGTGCGCAGCTTCCAATGGCGTGGAGAGCAGCAGTTCGTCCCCGGCGTAGACCGAAAGTGTTTCGTCGACGACGGTGGAGACGACATCGATATGCAGAGGGGCTTTAGCGGCGGTTGCCGCTAATTCTGGTTTCGGGGCGGACGATACGCCAGTTGGCCGCCCGGAGAAAGATGCCGGCGACGACAAAGCCGGGGCGGCTCCAGGGCCCGTAGAAACATGCAGTGGTTTGCTCTTCACGGTTGCGATTGGATGCCTTTCGAACGCGTGAGATGCGATTACACCAGAGGGTGATTGCGTGCCCGGTTGCGCGTCCGAGCGGTCCGTGAGGTTCGAGAACTCGGAGGGTTGTTCCGGGGAGCTGACATCCGCGCTACCGACGTTGATGAGCGAGGCCGAGGACGACATCGCCACACTGTTTGCGGGAGCGGCATCGTTGGCCGACGCCGTTTCCGGAAGTTGGACGATAACGCCTGGCTTCGCGTCCATGTGCGCGGCGGATTGGCTGGAACGGTGATGTACGACGGCACGAGCGCCGATACCGAGGACGGCGAGCGCCAGGAGAACGCCCGCGGCAGCACGAAGATCGCTGGTCTGCATGGGGCGCTTCCACCAAGAGCGAAGTTCAGGCAGCTCATCGAGTGGCTTGCTGCGCGCGAAGGGGTAAAGTGAAGCGCCAAGTGCTTCGGCGGTGGCATAACGATTCGCCGGGTTTTTTGCCAGGCAGCGCATCACGACGTGGTCAAACTCCGGCGGCAACTCCGGGTTGTGATAGGAAGGCGGTGGGGGCTCCGCGGAAATTATCTGGGCGCAAACGGCGCCGACGGACGTGCCGTCAAATGGCCGAACACCGGTCGTCATTTGATAAAGAATAATTCCAAGAGAGAAAAGATCCGAACGGCTATCCTGCTTATGTCCCTGAATCTGCTCGGGAGAGAGATACGCGGGAGTGCCCAAGATGTTTCCGGAACCGGAAACCTGTGTGGCAAAACGCGCGATACCGAAATCCCCCAGCTTTACTTGCCCCTCGTTGGTGATCAGGATGTTGGCAGGCTTCACGTCACCATGAATAATTTTGCACTGATGAGCTCTAGCCAGAGCGGAAGCGAGGTCCGCGGCCCACACGGCAGCCCGTTCGAGCGGCAAGCGTCCAGCATTGAGAGTCGTCTCGAGTGTTTTCCCTTCGACATATTCCATCACCAGATACGGAATGCCGTCCTGGTTTGTGCCCACGTCGTACAGACCAATAATATACGGGTGTGTAAGACGTCCAATGATTTGGGCTTCGCGTATAAATTGCTTTTGCAGGTCTTCGGAGCCCAGTCCATGGAGAAAGGTTTTTAGAGCAACGGTGCGGCCGATAGTGGAATCACGGGCTTTATCGACACGGCTGGTCGCGCCGGTGCCAATGGTTCCGATGACCTCGAATCGATTGTGCGGAATCGTCATGATAGATGACTCACGGTGCGCCCCTCTGCGAGCAATTGAGAGTGCCAAGAGGGGCAATCCACAGCAATGACCCAATAGTTCCAAAATCGGAAACCTTCGTACCCCGTCTCAAGGGCTAAGGTAAACACCTTAGTCCCTGTTGAAGACAAAGGACTTAATTTGGGTCGTTAACCTCTCAAGCGGAACGCAAGAGGCGTGTCGCACGGCTGCGCAGCGTAGCCACAGGCAGCGCCACTTGTGCCGGGGTTTTTCGTCGCGCCAAGGGATAAAGCATACTTGCCAATTCATCCGCCGTGCCCATGCGCGCGCCCGGATCTTTCGCCAGACACATCGCTATAAGATCGTCAAAGCCCTTGGGCAATGATGGATCACCGTGGGAAGGAGGCAGCGGCGAGGTATTGAGCACCCGCTCGCAGATAGCCGGCAACGTTTGCGCGTCAAACGGCCGCCGTCCGGTCACCATTTCGTACAGCACCACGCCCAGCGAAAATAAGTCCGACCGTGCGTCCTGGGGCTTGCCGACGATCTGTTCGGGGCACCAATAGGCAGGGGTCCCGAGCAGCGGACTGCCAATTGCGTCGCGGCTGGCCAATCGTGCCATGCCGAAATCCGTCAATTTTACGCGGCCTTCCGTGGTGGTAAGGATATTCGCGGGCTTGACGTCGCCGTGAATGATTCCCTTGCGGTGCGCCACGGCCAATGCGGTAGCTACTTCGGCGGCCCAGGCGCACGCTTTTGCATACGGCAACGCGCCCTTGGTCAACAGTTGCTCCAGCGCCGGGCCTTCCAGATATTCCATGACGAGATAGGGCGTTTGCGAAGACTCCTCGATGCCCATGTCATGCAGAGTAATGATCGAAGGATGCGAAAGTTGGCCGACCACGCGTGCTTCCTGAATGAAGCGCTCCCGGGCCTCGCCGCGCGCCAGGTCGCTCGACAGCAGTTTGATGGCTACGGTGCGAGATATGAGCGGATCGAAGCCGCGCGCCACTTTGCTTTTGGCGCCCGTGCCAATGACCTCAAGAACTTGATAACGGCCGACTTGCAAATAGACCTTTCCGAAGATTCGCGTTCACTGGAGTTCTGAGGAAGAGGATAAAACTCAGAGGTACAACGTTAAATGAAGCAAGCGTTCCGTTGGGAGAGTACGTTGGTACTGGGCCAATAGTTTAGTGCCCGAGCGGAAGCGGGATTGGCGCGGACGGCGGGTTCAAAATGGTCTTCAGGAACAGTGCCAAATCGGGAGCCGAATTCAGGCGCGCCGGGAAGTCGCGCACATAATCGCCCATCTCGTGCTGCCAATGGCGGTGAAATCCGAAAGCATCCATCTCGTGCAGTGCTTGCTCCGCCGGCCAGTGTTCCACGGTCATGCGGTAGGCGGCGACAAAAACACCGGTGCGATCTTCGCCATAGTGGCAATGCACGAAGACGGTGTCTTGCGGGTGGTCGCGAAAGATGCTGAGAAATTGGATGATTTGCTCGTTCGTGGGCGCGGAGAAACCGCCGACCGGAATGCGCACGAAGCGCAAACCGAGCGATTCCACCTGACGTCCTTCGGCTGCGATGGCTGCGGGATCTTCGAGGCGCAGATCGACGACGGTCGTCACACCCAGTTTTTTGAGCTCGGCAAACGCCGGAAGCTGGGGTTGCGCGCCGCGATAGAAGTGATTATTGATTTTTCCCGCATTGGAGACACCCGCGACACGAATTTTTTCGGCTCGAGCAGACTGCATCGACGCAGGGGGTGGCACTTCCTGAGACGGCAGGCGCGCGACTAGGAGCCCGGCAGTCAGCAGCAGGAAAAAGAAACGGAAACGGTTCACCATGAATTAGATGCGAGTAGTCTAGCGTGGGAGTCGGGCGCAAAAAAGCCGCAACCAAATCCGCGCGAACCTGCAAAGACACCACTACAAATAGACACGATGGAAATTCATCAACGACATTTAGCGTTTTTCTCTTGACAGGAAATTTACATCCGTTGATACTGCGATTCCAGATTCGGGGGACGTGGTAGCGCCAGAGCGGACCGAATTGGGGATGGGTTGTTCGCGGTCCGCGCACTGAGACCCACGTAACCAACCGGGTTTACGCGAAAAATCGAGCGCGAAATACCAGCTGCGCGCCCGCTTGCTGGGCACGAAGCTCGCCGTCAGGCTGTGTGATTGGTCATTTCACCAGCCGGAGGCAGAGCGTTGGCGTTTTGTCGCGCTATTTGACGCCATGGGCGGCTCCCAAGGGGCCCGTCTTGATGCGTAAGTGTCGGTTCGCATCTAAATTAGGAACGAAACATTTTGCGGCAGCGCTGAAACCCATGAGCGCCGGGATGTTCTGGAATCGGCGCGCTGTTGTCAACGGAACCCAGCGAATTACCCTCTGCGGGAAGCAGAGGCGCAGGAGCAACAGGGGCTTTCTTCGAGGAGGAAGCCGTCAAGCGGTAGGAGGATAGATGGCAACGGTGAAGCAGGCATTGCACGGTAAATCGCCGGAGACACAGGCGAGCGCGGATACGGCTGGCTCCGCCCGCAAGGGACTGGTGTTCCAGCGCTACTTCACCAGCGGGAAGATGTCCCCGTTTGACGCCGTGGAATGGGAGAAGCGCACCGCGCTGATTGGTAACGAAAAAGGCGTGACCATTTTCCGCCAGGACGGTATTGAAGTTCCGAAGAGTTGGTCGCAAACGGCTACCAACATTGTAGCCAGCAAATATTTTCACGGGAAACCCGGCAGCCCGGAGCGCGAGGGCTCGGTGCGGCAATTGATTGGCCGCGTGGTGAATACCATCGTGCGCTGGGGAGAAGAGGGCGGCTATTTCACGGACAGCGCATCGCGCGATGCCTTCCGCGATGATCTGACGCATCTGCTCGTCGAACAGAAGATGGCCTTTAATTCGCCGGTGTGGTTCAACGTTGGCGTGCAGGCCAAACCGCAGTGCTCGGCGTGCTTCATCAATTCCGTCAGCGACACCATGGAATCGATCATGGGCCTCACGCGTACCGAAGGCATGCTCTTCAAGTGGGGTTCCGGCACGGGCACGAATTTTTCCACGCTGCGCGGCAGCAAGGAAACTCTCTCTGGCGGCGGCATCGCTTCTGGTCCCGTCAGCTTCATGAAGGGCTTTGATGCTTTCGCCGGGGTCATCAAGAGTGGCGGAAAAACCCGTCGCGCGGCCAAGATGGTGATTCTGGACATCAATCATCCGGACATCGTGGAATTTATCGAATGCAAGGTCAAGGAAGAGAAGAAAGCGCACGTACTGATCGCGAACGGCTACGATTCTTCGATCGACGGCGATGCTTACAGCTCGATCTTCTTTCAGAACGCCAATCACTCCGTGCGCGTTACCGATGATTTCATGCGCGCCGTGGAAGAGGATAAAGATTGGTGGACCAAGACGGTTCTCGACGGCCAGCCCAACGAAAAACTGCGCGCCCGCGACTTGATGTACAAAATTGCCGATTCGACCTGGCACTGCGGCGATCCCGGCATGCAGTACGACACCACCGTCAACAACTGGCACACCTGCAAGAACACGGCGCGCATCAATGCCAGCAATCCCTGCTCGGAATATATGTTCCTTGACGACACGGCTTGCAACCTGGCGTCACTGAATTTGATGAAGTATGTAAACAGCAGCGGCGATTTCGACGTACCGGCGTTTAAACACGCCGTGAACGTGACCATTACCGCCCAGGAAATTCTGGTGGATTTTGCCAGCTATCCGACGGCGAAGATCGCGGAGAATTCGCACGAATTTCGTCCTCTCGGCCTTGGTTACGCCAATCTCGGCGCGCTGCTCATGTCCATGGCGCTGCCGTACGATTCCGACGAAGGCCGCGATGTGGCGGGTGCCATCACCGCGCTGATGTGCGGCGAGGCGTACGCGCAATCCGCGCGCATCGCAGAAAAAATGGGGCCGTTCGCGGGCTATGCCGTCAATCGCGAGCCTATGCTGGACGTCATTCGCATGCATCGCGAATCTGTGCGCGGCATCAAGCCGGAACATGTGCAGCCGGAGTTGTTTCTCGCGGCGCAAGAGTCGTGGGATGGCGCATTGGCCCACGGCGAGAAGTTTGGCTATAAAAATTCGCAGGTCACCGTGCTGGCGCCCACCGGAACCATCGGCTTCATGATGGATTGCGACACCACCGGCATCGAGCCGGATCTGGCGTGCGTAAAATACAAAAGACTCGTCGGCGGCGGCGTCATCAAGATTGTTAACAATACCGTTCCGCAAGCGCTGCTGAAGCTGGGCTATACGCCGGAGCAGGCGAGCGAAATCGTCTCGTACATCGACAAGAACGGCAAAGTGGAAGGCGCGCCAGACTTCAACCCCGAGCACCTCGCGGTTTTCGATTGCTCGCTCGCGCCCGCCGGCGGCGGACGTTCCATCTCCTGGACCGGCCACGTCAACATGATGGCGGCGGCCCAGCCGTTCCTTTCCGGCGCCATCAGCAAGACCATCAACATGCCCGAGGAATCGACCATCGAAGATATTTCGAACGCCTACATCGAGTCCTGGAAGCTAGGGTTGAAAGCCGTGGCCATTTATCGCGACAATTCCAAGCGCTCGCAACCGCTCAATGCGGGCGGCAAAAAGGAAGACAAGAAAGAGGAGAAGCGCGCTGAAGCCGTCCCAGTAGCGCAGCCGCTTTTTGAACCGATGCAGCAGGAACTCTTCGCGCGCGCGCAACGCGAAAAAATGCCCGTGGAACGCGCCTCCATCACCCACAAATTCAGCGTGGGCGGCCACGAAGGCTACGTCACCGTGGGCATGTACGAAGACGGCCGGCCAGGAGAAGTTTTCATCAAGATGTCCAAGGAAGGTTCGACGCTCTCGGGCGTTATGGACGGCTTGGCGCTCACCCTCTCGATCGGCCTGCAGTACGGCGTGCCGCTCAAGGTGCTGGTGGACAAGCTGGTCAACACGCGCTTTGAACCCAGCGGCATCACCGCCAATCCGAATATCCGCTTTGTGTCCTCCGTGCTGGACTATCTCGCGCGCTGGCTGGGCGGGCGGTTCATCTCCGCGGACTATTTGAAATTGAACGGTGGAGCCCCCACGGAAACGGGTGCGCTTGGCACAGCGCTCGCTCCCCCGGCACTGTCCCCGGCGGTAATGGCTATGGGCTCCGTGGCACGGCGTGCCGAGTCTTTGCCTTCGAATTCACCCAGCAACGCCCACGAAGGCGCTCCGACCTGCAGCGAATGCGGAATGCTGATGGTGCCGAACGGCGCTTGCTACAAGTGCGAGAACTGCGGCAGCACCAGCGGTTGCAGCTGAGTAGCATCACGCGGACACCTGCGGTTCGTCTGCGCTGCGTCATGAGGGCGAAAGGAAGCGATGAGCGCACTTTCTTCGGCGTCGGGCTTGGCGGCGCAACTGGCACCGGCGCCGCAGAAAACCCGCGGCTTCTTGCATATTGAACGCCACGGCACCGGTCCCAACGCCCTGTACGTGATCACTTACCATCGCCTCGCTTCGCAAGCCGCGCGGCCCAAGCCGTCGCTGGCCGAAGGCGCACATTCCTTAATCGAATTACTGGAGCGCATCGGAGTGGATTTTCGTGTTTCCGAAGTGCGCGGCGCGCTGGAAGATATTCTCCGCTTAGGCTCCGCTAACATTCCGGATCTGTGGCTTAGCGACGAGGAAATGGTCGAAAAGGGTCTGGTCGAACACGCGTAACTATCTTTGAATCCCCAAGTACACATCCGGCGGGAATTTTCAATCCAGCGAGCGAAGTAAGTCTAGCGCGGACGAGGGCGCAGCGGCGGACGCGCCGTCAGCGAGCGTGGACGCATGCGAAAACGCGGACCGAGCGGTGGCGGCACATTGCGCAGAAACTCCCCACAGCAGGGACACCGCCCGTCGTTGCCCATCGGCGCTGTGGCATCGGCCCGCATCCATTGTCCACGGGCCTCGCACTGCGCATTGATGCACTGCACGGTGAATCCGGGCAAATATTGCATTCGCGAATTCTCCTGAAAACCGTCCCGCCCGGCGTATCGCGACGGCTAACGCGATATGCGGAGCTCCCCTGGATGGCCGCAAGCGAAGACTACTGGCGCGGATTCTGCAGTGAGCAGACTGGGGTGTCAAGAGAAAACGCCACAAGATATAGTGGTACCGTTGCAAAACTGTGGATTTCGTCGCCGATCGTGGTGCAAAGGAGGAAATCCGCAGCCAAGCCAAGAATTAGCGGACGAGGTTAGTTTTGTGGGGGTTCGGCAGGTTTCTCGACCGGAGGCGTCTCGGCGATCTGATGGCTCTGCGCTTCCTCTAATGCCGCCAGCCGCGCTTTCACTTCGTCTACTTTTTGCTGTTTATCGCTGATCTGCTGCTGCAGCGCGTCCAGCTTGGCTTTCCCGGCGGTGTCGTGCTGATAATCCGGATTCGAGTATACCGTATCCTGTAGCAGGGCGGACTCGCGCTGGCTGAGCTCTAAGTCTTCCTGTGCTTTTGCGAGCTCTTCTTTCAGCGTTTTGAGCTTCGGGGAATCCGTTTCCTTCACGGGGGTATCGGCTGGCGATTTTGCGGCTGTTGCATCCGCGGCTTCCGCGGTGGCCACCGCAGCCGGGCTCGGCGGCTCCGTTTCCAACTCCGGAGTCGCGACCTTCAATCCTTCATCCCCGGGCTTCATATTTGCGGTGCTGAGATCGTCGTCGGTGATGACTTTCTTTGCGGACGCCGCATCTTTGAGCCGTTCACGAGCGCGCTTCGCGGCATTGGCAATCGACGTATCGGAGGAGTCCGGCGCCTGCGCCCAAGCTCCCGCCAGCGAACACATCTGTGCCAGCAGAATCACCAGAATCAGCCGCGACGAGCGAACGAACCACATGGATGCACCCTCAAACTACACGCAACATCACCATTTCAGGCTGAGGTAAAGCATAGGATAGCTCCGATAAGCGCCGGCAGCAATTGATGTCGCGCCACACGCCGCGAATCTGTCAACGCGGCGCACAGCCCTTCCGCCCCTTCTCCCGAGTGCGTACAGAGGGTGCGCGTAGTGTTTCTGCGACCACTTCCCGTTTATACTTCTGTGTCGGGTCTCTAAATCCTCTGAAACGAGTTCACCGATCATGGTGAAGCAATCATCGTGAAGCAAAAGGCTGCAGTAACCCCGTTGTGGAAGCTGTGGGAGTTGTGGAGCTTAGCCGTGGTGGCTCTGTTGGTGGCCATATCGCCGGCCAGCGTATTCGCCAAGGAACCAACCGGCAGTTCGTCGCCCGGCGCCGCATCGGCGCCTGCGCCGCGTGACCGCGCCAAAACGCCCCAGGATGCGCACCGCTTTTGGGACCAGGACAACGACTGGCTCTTCGCCGGCGTGGGCGCCTCCCGTACCCTGGATTACTTCTCTACCCTGAACTTCCGCCGCCGCGGCAGAAATGAAATTTTCCTGACCAACGATTTAGTCGACAATCACCCCGCCTTTGCCGCCGTCGAAGCGGGTGCCACCGGCTTGTCCATCGGCGTTTCTTATCTTTTTCATCATTATAACCACCACAAACTTGAGCGCTGGACGTCTATCGTTCATATCGGTGCCGCTACCACCGGAGCGGTCCATAACTACTGCCTGAAGACAGCTCACGCGGTGAGCCCGGCGACTCAACTTGTAGAACCTCCGAGTCCTTGAGAACCACGACGTCATCCATGAATACGCCCACGCAGACAGCCGCATTTGCAGGAACGTTGTTCGTTTTGTTTCGCCTGGTGACCCTCTCGATTGGTCTCTGCTGCGTTCCAGCCGCCTTCCCCCAATCGTCCGACCCGGGATTCGTTCAGCGAACCGCTCCGGTGCCTTCCACTTCCCCCGCGTCGCATGAAGTAGTCACGCCGCCGCAGTCCTCGCCCTCCAGCAAGACCGAGCGATATACACTCTCCCACGAGCGCTGGCAGAAGGCCGTCGCCTATTCGCGCGCCGGATACACCCTGTACTTCGTTTCCTACTTCTTTGTGGTGGCCGGTTTGCTGATCATTCTTGGGACCGGCGTGGCCGCCCGGTTGCGCGATTTCGCCGAGCGCGCCACCGAGAAGCGCTGGCTCCAGGGTTTATTTTTTATTCCTCCCCTGGTGTCGTTGGTGGACCTGTTTGATCTTCCCGTTCGTCTCTATTGGCACGCCCTATCCTTGCGCTACGAACAGTCCGTGGAAGGTTGGCCTGCCTGGGCCTGGGACTGGACCAAGGAAGAGATCCTCCAACTGCTGATTTCCGCGATTTTAGGACTCATTTTGTATGCCTTGTTGCGTCACAGTCCGCGCCGTTGGTGGTTTTATTTTTGGCTTGCGCTCTTGCCCATCGTGCTGCTGCTCACCATCGCCAGTCCCTACATCATCGATCCGCTCTTCAACCATTTTCAGCCACTCGCCAATGAATATCCCGCGCTGGTGAGGTCCATCGGCCGCCTCACGCAGCATGCCGGTGTGCCCATTCCTCCCGAACGCATGTTTCTGATGGACGCCAGCAAAAAGACCAACCAACTCAATGCCTATGTCGCGGGGCTTGGTCCCTCCAAGCGCGTGGTGATCTACGACAACACCATTCAGAAAACCACGCCCGATGGCACGCTCTTCATTGTTGGCCATGAACTCGGCCACTACGTTTTAGGGCATGTCTGGAAGGGTCTTCTGCTTTTTGCGGCGGGCTTGTTCGTCGCCATGGTTCTGCTGTTTCGAGGGTTGCATTGGACTATCGCCCGTTGGGGCGGCCGCTGGAAAATCTATGGCCCCCAGGACTGGGCTTCGCTTGCGGTTTTATTTCTACTGCTGCAGGTTCTGACCTTTTTCTCCGCGCCCATCATCAACGGCCTCAGTCGCATGGACGAACATGCCGCCGACGTATACGGCCTCGAAGTCATCCATGGCATCGTGCCCGATTCCGCGGAAGTCGCCGCTCACGCATTCCAGGTGCTCGGCGAAATTGATCTTTCGGATCCCAATCCTCCCGCCTTCATCACCTTTTGGCTGTACAGCCACCCACCGCTCGCCGAACGCCTCGTTTTTGCCCACAGCTATGACCCTTGGTCGCGCGGGCAAACTCCCAAGTATGTGAAGTGACGGGCGTGGGAACGTTCACCGGGTTACGGACGGTTGATTCTTGCTCGACTAATCGCGATGTTTCCCTGCGGTCACCGCGCGCTTTTTAGCGAACGAAGCCACTTTATGCCGATTTCCGCATACCGCCATGGAACACCATCGCCGTCTCTTCGTTCGTGAGCCATCGTAAAAAAACAGCCCGCATTCTGGATTCGCACATACCCGCACGCGCGCGCCTGCTCCCTCGGCGACGATCTCCGCCGCCGACCGCGCAACCGCCGCCAACAGCCACTCCAATCCGCTTTCCCTGGCTACGAATTCGATTCGCCAGCGTCCCGCGCCAAATGCAAGCTCGTCATGTCCTTCCGTAACTCGCAACATGTCGTTAACCGGTTCGACGTGTTCCGCCCTCGGCGTTTCGCGACGGATCAGAGAGTGAAAGATCTGCCGCGCCCCGTTGCGCAGCGAAGAGGCCCGTGCCAACAGCGCTTGCGCGCCGATCGGATCCGTTTCCGGCAGTTCCAGCAGTAGCGCACTGCGTTGCGCCGAAATGACTTGCGTAGCCTCAAGAAACAGAATGAGTTCTTCCCACGATAAAGGACGCTTCGCCGACCCGGCGTTCGCAAAATCCAGAGCCAAGCGGCCGCCTATGAGCGAAACGATTGAATTGGGCGTCAGTTCTTGCATAACATCTTGTGTAACTGAGTTTAACCGGTTAATGTCATCAACCGGTTAAAGCTATCATGCTGGTTATGTCACTGCCAGCTCTTTTTCCTTCACTTGCCCGTAACCTCTCTCCTACAGTAGAATCTGACTTGGTGAGGCATTGAATCGATGAAAAAGCTTGCGGCTACTTCCTGCCTCATCCTCACTGTCTTCATGCCTATGGCATCATTCCAGAAGAGTGCTTTGACACAGCGCGCCGTCGCTCCTTCTCCCGCGGTTCCCAGCTCCCAAGCAGAATCCGCCACCTCGCCCACGCCGGTTCCCGTCATCGTCGAACTGTTCACGTCGGAAGGTTGTTCCAGTTGTCCTCCCGCCGACGCCCTGCTTATGCAACTGGAAAGCGAGCAGTCCATCCCCGGGGCGCAAGTGATCGCCCTTGAAGAACACGTGGATTACTGGAACAGTCAGGGCTGGGTCGATCCCTTTTCATCCTCGGAACTGACCTTGCGCCAACAGCGGTATGCCGAATTCTTTCGCCACGGCAGCTCGTACACCCCGCAGATGGTTGTGGATGGCCAGTGGGAATTCGTAGGTAGCCGGCCGGAGCAAGCCAAAAACACCATTGCCGCAGCTGCGAGTCTTGTGTCGTCCAAAGTCACCGTCACCGGAGGTCAGCTCGATCCGCATGGGCACGGTGAATTCACCGTAACTGTGAATCGCCTGGTTCCAGCGCCTGGAGACACCGCGGAAGTCTGGTTCGCCGTAACGGAAACGCGCTTGCACTCGCAGGTCGCGCGCGGCGAAAACGCTGGCCGCGACTTGGGACACGCCGCCGTGGTCCGCGAGCTGACCAAATTGGGCGCCGCGGACACCCGCAAAGATCCGCCATTTTCCAGCACCGCAAAGTTCAAAATGCGTCCCGAGTGGAACCCGCAAAATCTTCGCGCAGTTGTCTTCGTGCAGGAGAAAAAATCCCGTCACATCCTCGGCGCCGCCACCGCAAAAGTAGTCCAATAACTTTTCCCTGCCCAACCGCGACCGGCCAGCATTACAACGGTTGCAACAGGCTTTGTAGGGACGCGGCATGCCGCGCCCCATCTCGACACGACGTGTCCTCTGAGAAGTCTTGTTTTTTGCAACAATGAGTTCACCTCCGCACTCCATTCCTGAAACGGTCCGGCGGCAAGCCTGTGCTACCGTAGCAGTTCAGGAATTTTCTTGGATATCACACCTCAGCCCCCCACCGAAATTCGCCCTCTCTGGCGATTCCTGCTCTATCTCGCCATCGTCTTAGCGCTTTGGACCGGCAAAGACTTCATCCTGGAGATATTTTTCGATCGCACGCAGTCCCTCACTTCCCCTGTATTCGTATTGCTCCAGGAACTAACGAGCTTTGCCGTCGTCTACGGCGTCGCGCTCATTTTCTCCCACGTAGAGCGCAGCTCCGTACAGGTCTACGGCCTTCCACTTGCCGAGGCATTCGGAAAACGCTTTTGGCAAGGCTGCGTTTTTGGCTTATGCGAGATTTCCATGCTGATCGGACTTCTCGCCGCTTTTGGCGGATACTCGTTCGGCCCCCTGGCTCTCCACGGCACCGAAATCATCCGCTGGACATTGGAATGGACGGTCATCTTCCTGTTGGTAGCTCTTTTTGAGGAGTTTGCCTTCCGTGGATATTCCCTCTACACCCTGGCACAGAGCGTCGGTTTCTGGCCCGCGGCATTTCTTCTAGCTCTCTTCTTCGGCTACCTGCATTCCCATAATCCGGGCGAAAGTCCCCTCGGCGAAATAGGTGTCGTTGCCATCGCCTTGCTCTTCGCGCTGACACTCCGCCGCACCGGTACACTCTGGCTCGCAGTCGGCTGGCATGCCGCCTTCGACTTTGGCGAAACGTTTCTGTTTTCCGTGCCAGACAGTGGCACGGTCTTTCCCGGGCACCTGTCCAACGCCACCCTTCAGGGCCCCGCATGGCTAACCGGTGGTCCAGCGGGCCCCGAAGCCAGCATTTTCAGTTTTCTCGTTATGGCGCTCCTGGCGCTAGCCGTCCATTATTCCTTCCCGCCCGCACCCTCTATACTGGCCAGCGGCACGCCACCAGAGCCGCTCCCCACAGAATAGTTAAGTCTTTTATAATCAATATGTTTCGCTCAAATGACATCTAACATTTTTAGAATGACTAAGTTGCAAGACAACCCCCCGGGGGGGTGGGGGCAGGGACACTCTCGGTTACAACAAACACACAAGCCCAGCATCATCAATGTACTAGCTCGGAAACAAACACCAGTTGCACGCCTGCTGCTTGCGCTTTGGGAAGCATCGTCCTCAGCGCCTCGAGCGTCGCGGGATGGGGATGGCCGATCGCGATCGCCTCGCCCTTTTCTTTCGCGCCGTGCATGGCCAAGGAAATCTGTTTCTCGATCGCCGTCACGCTCTCCACGTCATCGAGAAAAGGGACATTACGAAATGCCGCCGGGACCCCCTCCTGCCGCGCAATGTCATACGCCACCGTGGCCGCGGTAGTCCGGCTGTCCACGTAAAACATGTGGTGCACGCGCAGCGCGCGCATCAACTCACCCATTAACATCGGGTCAGTCGTGGCTTGCGAACCCTGATGATTGTTTACGCCCTGCACGCCGGGCACCTCCGAAAGGAACTGATCGACCAGCGCGGACACTTGCGATTCTGGCATTTCCGATCGAAGTTCCTGTCTTTCCGGCTGTTCCTTGCCCACGGATTGCATCGGCAGATGGAGCATCACTTCGTATCCGCGACGACGTGCCTCGTCGGCAATTTCAACGGAATGCGTATGCTGGGGCAAAACAGAAATGGTCAAAGGAAAGGGCAATGCAAAGATCTGGTCCGCGGTGTCCCGATCGCTGCCCAAATCGTCCAGCAAAATGGCGAGCTTCGCTTGCCCCGGAATCCGGCCTTCCGCGTGCGTCGCATCGCCAGCCGCGCCTGCAATTGTGGCGCTGAAATCGACCTGCACAGTATGCGTGGGCACGCCGTTGTGCCGGAACACGACCGCAAGTCCATCCCGGCTTTCCTTCGGCGCGTCCTGTGTCAGGCCGCCGGAAACCGCGACTACATTTAACGCCTGTAGAACGCGGAAAGCTTCCGCGCGCGCCGCGGAAGCACCGCTACGCGAGAAAATTGTCACCTCCAGGTGGTCTGTCCCGTCGGCAGAGCGAAATTCCGTGCGGACTTGCGAGCCAACCGGCGTTGCGGATTTTGCGGCAGAGGCAAATTCCCGCGTGAGCTCGTGGAGTCTTGCTACCGGCAGAGGTTTTTCAGGATTTTTGCAGCCAGCAGTCCAGGCGATCAACGTCAGGAAGGAGAGGAACGCCAGCGAGATGCTGGGAAGATACGCATCAAGCGTTCGTCTTGGGGAAAGTCGCAATGGCGCCGCAGAAGCGCGAACGTCCGCGGCACGCTCGCGCACGAATATTTACGCGGCCTTTTTGTCGGCAGGATTCTTCAGCAATTCCAGGGCTTTATGAAAAATGGCATCATCCGAGGACAACGGCCGAGGCCCGATTTCAGGCCCTGCGTGGTCGTCCGGCACGACGGCATCTTCGTCGCTGCCATCCGTGGCGTCGTCGGCGACGGCGTGCACCACTTCGGAGGGGGTGACGCCTTCTTCCAGAATCGATTTTCCGCTGGGATTGTAGTAATTGGCCACCGTGAGCACCATGGCGGCGCCGTTATCCATGGAAATGGTTTTTTGCTCGGAGGCCAAACCGAAGGTACGCTCGCCGACCACGTCACCGCGATGATTGGCGAGAAGGGCGGAGGCGAGCACTTCGGCGGCGCCAGAAGTGGTTGCATCGGTCAGCACCGAAACTGGGTTTTTCCAGACGACTTTGTTAGGCTCCGCCGCAAACACTTGCGCCGACACCGTCTGTCCACGCAAGGTCGCCAGCGTGCCACTCGGAACAAACAGCCGCGCCACCGCGACGCCTTCCGAAACCGGACCGCGACCGCACTCGCGCAAATCCAGAATCAACTTGTGAATTCCCTGCTTATCGGCGTCGACCAGCCGCGCACGCACTTCCTCCGCGCGTCCAGCGTCCAGTGATGGCAGCCGCAAAACCAAGATATCCGCCTCCACTTTTTGCGAAATGATTTTCGATGTTGCCAGCTTTTCTCGTACCAATTCGACGTCTTCGGGAGTCGCTTTTCCGCGGCGAATGACCGCCACCTTCACGCCGGTACCCGACTGCCCGCTCAGTAAATTTTCCGCCTGGCCTATCGACATCTCGCGCGTGGTAAACCCGCTGATGGATTCAAAAATATCGCCACTGCGAATTCCCGCCTTCGTTCCCGGACTATCCGGCAAAACGGAAATGACAATCACGTAGCCGAAACGCTTGCTGAGGGTCAGCCCGGTTTCGCCGGTGCCCGGATTCTGGAGCTTTTTCTTGTATTCGTCGTATTCCGGAGGGGTTAGATAGCTGGACTGTGAATCGAGCGATTCCAGCAAACCGTGGAGTGATCCCGCGGTAACCACGCGCATGTTCGGCTCGTCCACGTAGTCCTGCTGGATTTTTTGCAACACTTCGCCATAGACCGTGAGCGACTTGTACGCGCGATCATCCGGCGTGCGCCCGAGAACGTGCCCGATTCCGGCATAACAAAAGATCGCCACGGAAACCACGACAACGCCTACTCGAGCCGTTCGGTTCATGCCGCACCCATTCTCAACCAGTGATCTCTGAAGGACCGCACCGATAGATTATAGCACCGTCCTCAAGTGGGACGCTGTCGCTGCGAAAAAGGAAGCCCGGAGTGGTTGTTGGTTTCGATCCGGGTCTCAAGGGCTTGCGATTTAAGGGCTGCACCCAAAAGGACACGGCGAAGGGCAACTATGATGTATATTTACCACACTAAAACGATAAACCATCTTCGTTAATCGGTTAACTCATTGAAAATAATAAGCAAAATAGGCCAATTCTTCGATGCAAAGTGGTACCATTTGTCAGCTTTGATCGGGATTACATTTGTTTTCATCGACGATGTTTCAATCCACCATTGCCAGAGAATCGGTCGCGGAAGGCGTAGGTCTGCACACCGGGGTCTACGGGTACGTGCGGCTTACGCCCGCGCCGGCGGACACCGGTATCGTATTTCGCCGCGTGGACCTCGATAATTTTCCGATTGAAGCCCAAGGCCAGAACGTCGCCCGCGTCAGCTATGCCACCAGTTTGATGAAACAAGGCGTGCTGTTATCGACCACCGAACACCTGCTCGCGGCCATCTATTCCTGCGGCATCGACAATATTTTCATCGATATCGATTCCATCGAAATTCCGATTCTAGATGGCTCCGCCGAACCATTCATGGCCATGTTGGAGCACTCCGGGGTGCGTCGGCTGCGCCGCAAACGCCGGTACCTGAAGGTTTTGCAGCCGCTTGAAGTGGTGGAGGGCGACCGCCGCATTGGAATCTATCCCTGCGATCGGTTTGAGGTGCGCTGCTACGTCGATTTTCCGCACCCGCAAGTGGGCCAGCAGCAGGTGGCGCTTACGGTCAGTCCTGATTCTTTCCGCAACTGTTTGGCGCGCGCACGCACGTTTTGTTTCGAGCGCGATATCGAACCCTTGCGCGGTATGGGCCTGATTCGTGGCGGGTCACTGGATAACGCCATCGTGCTGACCGACGATGGGGTGATGAACGGCCCGCTGCGTTTCGCGGACGAGTTTGGGCGCCATAAAGCCCTCGATCTTATCGGTGATCTCGCGCTTGTGGGTCTGCCGTTGCTCGCCCGCGTGGAGGCCCACAAAGCCGGCCACTCGCTGCACACGCAACTGGTCAGCCGGCTTTTGGCCGATCCGTCGCTCTGGACCATCACGACGGGAGCGTCTTCGGCCGGGCTTGCGGGACACGATTCGGACACTTCCGCCGGTATTAACCCCGCCTTCGCCGCCGATTAGCGATTGACAACGCCTCCCGCGCGGCCGGTTGCGAAATTCCCACGGCTCCCGCAGAATGACCGAATCGCATGAAGAACAATAAAGACCTGGCCATCGTGATCCTCGCTGCGGGAAAGGGCACGCGCCTGAAATCCAGCGTGGTGAAAGTGCTGCACCAAGCTGGCGGCCGCTCGCTGCTAGAGCAGGTGCTGCGCAGCTGTGCGCCGCTGAAAGCAAAAAAAACCATCGTCGTGGCGGGCCACCAGGCGGACCGTGTGACCGCGGTGACGGAACTGCTGGGAGCGCAGGCGGTACTCCAGCAGCCGCAAAATGGCACCGGCCACGCCATGGTGGTTTCTCGCCGCGCGCTCGGCAACGCCAAGTTTGCCATCGTACTTCCCGGAGACGCCCCGCTGATTCGCACCGAAACGTTGCGGGAGTTGCTGACCACGCATCGTTCCGCGGGCGCTTCGGCCACGATTTTGACGGCGGTGCTGGCCGATCCCAGCGGTTACGGGCGCATTTTGCGAAAATCGGCGTCCAGTGTCGCGGCGATCGTAGAAGATTCACAGCTCAGCGACAATCAGCGCGAAATCAACGAGATCAACTCCAGTATTTACTGTTTCACGTTGCAGAAATTATGGCCCGCGCTGGCGAAGGTGAAACCGAACAACAAACATCGCGAGCTTTATCTGACGGATGCGGTAGCCGCGCTGGCTGCGAATGGTGAAACTGTTCTTGCGCAGATCGCCCCGGACTCCCGGGAGGTGCTCGGCTGCAATACGCGCGCGGATCTGGCGGCCGTTGATCGCATTTTTCGCGAGTCCAAGCGGGATGCGCTGATGAGCGACGGGGTAAGCATTCAGTTGCCGGAAACTGTGCTCATCGATCCCGAGGTTACTGCCGGCGAAGACACGCTGCTGGAGCCTGGCGTGCAATTGCTGGGCGCCACTAAGATCGGAGCGCGCTGCATTATCCGGACGGGCAGCGTGCTGGCCGACGCGGTGCTAGGAGACGACGTAATCGTCGAACCGCACTGCGTGGTGGCACAGAGCCGTCTGGACGCGGGCGTCGTCATCGGGCCGTTCGCCCGGCTACGTGGCGGAACGCACCTGAAAAGCGGAGCACGCATCGGCAATTTTGTGGAATTGAAAAATAGCACGGTGGGAGAAGGCACGAAGGCCATGCACCTGACGTATCTGGGTGACGCGAAAATCGGCGTGAGAACCAATATTGGAGCGGGCACCATCACGTGCAATTACGACGGCTTCCACAAGCATCCGACAACGATTGGAAATCGCGTTTTCATCGGCAGCGATGCCGCGCTGATCGCTCCCGTGCGCGTTGGTGATGGCGCGTATGTGGCCGCAGGCTCGACCATCACGCAAAATGTTCCCCCGGACGCCTTGGGTATCGCCCGCAACCGCCAAGTCAACAAGTCTGGCTGGGCGGCGAAGAAGCGGCGCGAATTGGGGTCCGCAAGAACCGCAAGACCCGCTGCAGCCCGCAAGAGACGGAAACCTGCAGCGAAAAAACGCCGGACAGGATCCGCAGCCCGCCGTTAGGCAATCGATCTAAGTTCAAGTTTTCTGTCGAACTTTGTGGTTTCGGAGTGGTAACATCTGCGCCTCCCCGCGACCTATGGGCGCCATCGCACAATAACCTATGGTGGGTGAAACCAAGCACATTCCGCCGCAGTCCGCCGGAGCGACACCCATGCGCTATCTTCTGGCATTGGCCGCGACTGCTACGGCCTTGCTGTTGCGCTGGGCTTTAGACCGCTACTTTGGCGGAGCCTTGCCGTATCTGCCGCTGCTGCTCGCGACGACCTTCGCTGCCTGGTATTGTGGCGCTTGGCCTGCGGCGTTGAGCACCGTCAGTGGACTAGTGTTCGCCGGGTATTTGTTCGTTCTTCCCGAGCAGTCGTTCACCCCATTTAGTTCGTCGCATGCAGCGTCGACGCTGGCGTTCCTGCTTACCGCGGGAGCGATTATCGCCATAGCGGAGCAGAATCGCCGCAATCTGTCCAGGCCGCAAAGTCGGGGGGAGGAGCGGAACGAACGCGGCGAAAAAGCGTTGCGGGAAGCGGAAGTAGATTTTGACTTTGAACTGGCGACGCGCATGGCTGGTGTGGGTATCTGGATGTGGGATTTGCGTTCGAAGGAAATCCGGTGGAGCGATCAGCAAAAGGCGCTTTACGCGCACCCTCCGGACACGCCGGTGAATTACGATTGGTTTCTTGCCGCGCTGCATCCGGACGACCGCGATTCCGTACACCTAAACGCGCAGCGCTCGCTGCGAGAAAAAACGGAGTACCGTGGAGAATTTCGCATAATTTTGCCGGACGGCAGCACGCGGTGGATCGGGAGCCGGGGCCGGGTGGTTCTGGATGAGCAGGGTAAGGCCATGCAAATCGCCGGCGCCGATTGGGACATCACCGCCCGCCGCCTTGCCCAGGAGCAGCTCGCGCGCAGCGAAGCACGACTACGATTGGCGCAGGCGGCGGTCAATATCGGCACGTGGGAATGGGATCCCGATGCCGATGTCAGCGTCTGGTCGGAACAGAAATACGAACTCTTCGGTATCCCTCCCAGCGACCCGCTGTACGAACAAACGTGGATGGCGGCCATCGCGGACGAGGATCGCGAAAAGGTAAAAGCGATCCGGCAGCGCGCGCATCGCGACGAGTGTGCGGAGGTCGAGTACCGCTATCGGCATCCGCAGAAGGGCTGGCGCTGGATGTATAGTCGCGCGCGCATGGTGCCTGACGGCACGGGCAAGAGAATGATGGTGGGAATTTCCCTGGACATCACGGAGCGCAAGCAGGTGGAGGAAGAGCTGCGTGAGACCGCGGTGCGTTTTCAATCCACGTTCGAGTACGCCAACGTCGGGATGGCCCACGTGGGCCTGGATGGCCGCTATTTGCGGGTCAACCGCAAACTAAGTGAAATGGTAGGTTATTCGCCGGAAGAGTTGATGCAGCTGAAGATTGAAAATATCACCCCCCCGGAATACGTCGAAGAAGATCTGAGGCAGAAACAGCGGTTGATCTCCGGGGAAGCCAGCGCAGTTCAGCGAGAGAAAGCGTATATCCGTAAGAACGGGTCAAGAGTCTCGGTGCGCGTGATGGTTGCGCCTTTGCCTGCCGCCGATGGCGCTCCGCAATATCTCATTTTGGTGGTCGAAGAAATTCGCGGTCTTGAGACGGCATCGAGCGAGCTGGCGCCGTGATAAAGAGATAAAAATCATGCGTCGAGGCGAGGCTGTCGCCAAATTGCTTTGGCGCACGTCGCGTGATCTTATCGCACGGATGCACGACACGTCGGGTAGTTAAAAGCGCGCCGTTACCGCGGCCTGATTGCGCGGGACGCCGTCATCGCAGGGCCGTTGTGATAAACTGACGTTTCCGAAAGTCATCGCAGGAGCTCCACGCATGAAATTTGGAGTGGTGGTCTTTCCGGGGTCCAATTGCGACCACGATGCGTTTTACGCCGTTTCCCATGTCCTGAAGCAACCCGTCGAATTGCTGTGGCACCAGAGCGAGGATTTGGCGGGTTGCGACGCGCTTATTTTGCCCGGGGGGTTCGCGCACGGCGATTATTTGCGGACTGGGGCGATTGCGCGGTTTTCTCCGGTGATGAAGTCGGTCGAGAAGTTTGCGAAGTCTGGCGGGCTGGTGCTGGGGATCTGCAACGGTTTTCAGATTTTGCTGGAGGCCGGATTGCTTCCCGGCGCGGTGATGCGCAATTCGGGGCTGCGCTACATTTGCCGGCACGTGCACATTCGCGTGGAAGCAACGGACACGCCATTCACCCACGCCGCGCGTCCCGGGCAGATTTTAAAGATTCCCATCGCGCACAACGATGGAAACTACACCCTCGATGAAGCCGCGTTGAATGAACTTGAACGCAATCGCCAAATCCTGTTCCGCTACACCACCACCGATGGAAAAGATGACGCGGCGGGAAATCCCAACGGCTCGCTACACAACATCGCCGGCGTGTGCAATCGTGAACGCAACGTGGCTGGCTTGATGCCGCATCCCGAGCGCGCCGTGGAGTCCGTGCTCGATTCCGCCGATGGATTGGTGATTTTTAATTCCATGATCGAAGCGTTCGTTGGCGCGGCCAAGGCGAGCGCTTGATGCCTTTCATCTGGAGCAAAGTTTAGTCCGCGATGGCCACTGTCAGCACCGAAATCAAAGTCACCCCAGAAATAGCGGCAGAGCACGGCCTCACGGCCGAGGAATACGCGCGCGTGCTGAGAATTCTGGGACGCGAACCGAATATCACCGAGCTGGGAATTTTCAGCGTGATGTGGAGCGAGCACTGCTCGTACAAATCCAGCAAAGTGCACTTGAAGCGCCTGCCCACGCGCGGAAAGTTAGTCGTGCAAGGCCCGGGGGAAAACGCTGGGGTGGTGGATATCGGCGATGGGTTGGTCGCGGCGTTCAAGATTGAATCGCACAATCATCCGAGTTTTGTCGAGCCGTTTCAGGGCGCGACGACCGGCGTCGGCGGGATTTTGCGCGATATTTTCACCATGGGGGCGCGGCCCATCGCGATTCTGGATTCCCTGCGTTTTGGGGAGATCGTTCCCGGCAAAAGAACTTCGGAGCAGGATGCGGCGAAAAATCGGCGCATCCTGGATGGCGTGATTCGCGGCGTGGCGAATTACGGAAATTGTTTTGGCGTGCCGACGGTGGGCGGGGAAGTTTGTTTTGAGCCTTGCTATTCGCAAAACCCGCTGGTGAATGCGCTGGCGCTGGGCATCGCCAAGAAAGAAGAGATTTTTCTTGCCAAGGCGAAGGGCGTCGGCAATCCGGTAATTTACGTCGGAGCAAAGACCGGACGCGATGGAATTCACGGGGCATCGCTGTTGGCGTCCGCGGAATTTACGGAAGAATCGCAGCAGAAGCGTCCTAACGTGCAGGTGGGCGATCCATTCGTCGAGAAATTATTGCTGGAGGCGTGCCTGGAAGCGATGCAAACCGGGGCGATTGTCGCGATTCAGGATATGGGCGCTGCCGGACTCACCTGTTCGACGACGGAGATGGCGTCGCGCGGTGGGACCGGTATTGAGATCGATCTCGCTAAAGTGCCGCAGCGCGAGACGGGGATGACGCCTTACGAGATCATGCTCAGCGAATCGCAGGAGCGGATGTTGCTGGTGGCGGAGAAGGGGCGTGAGAGCGAGGTTCTCGCCGTTTTCAAGAAGTGGGGGTTGGATGCGGTAGTCGTCGGCGAAGTACAAGACGGCGGGCTGATGCGGGTCAAAGATCACGGCCGAGTGGCGGCGGAAATTCCCGCGCACCCGCTGGCGGAAGAGGGTCCCGTTTATGATCGGCCGCTTGCGGCGGCGGCCGCGCGGAATGAAACTGCGGCGAATTGGTTTACGTTTGCCGCGGATGGCACGAACCTGACGGGAAATTTCATTAAATTATTGTCTTCACCCGCGATTGCATCCAAGCGGTGGATTACCGAGCAGTACGACACCATGGTGCGCACGAACACGCTGGCTGTTCCGGGAGCGGCGGATGCGGCGGTGGTGCGGATTAAAGAATCGGCGCACTCTTCCGGTGGAAACGCCGCGACCATCCGCGCACTCGCGCTCTCCACCGACGGCAATGGCCGCTGGTGCTATTTGAATCCGCGAGTGGGCGCGATGCACGCCGTTGCAGAGGCAGCGCGCAACGTGGCTTGCACGGGTGCACGTCCGATCGCCGCGACAAATTGCTTGAATTTTGGCAGCCCGGAAAAACCCGAGGTGATGTGGCAGTTCAGTGAAGCCATCGATGGGCTGACGGAAGCGTGCAACGCGCTGGGCACGCCCATCACTGGCGGCAACGTAAGTTTTTACAATGAGACGCTGGGCAATTCCATTTATCCGACGCCCGTGATTGGCGTCCTGGGCGTTTTGGATGACGCCTCCAAGGTGGTGAAGATTGCGTTCCGCGAATCCGGCGATGTGATTTTGTTGTTAGATGGCGCGGCGGCGTCGGTTGCAACGCCACAACAGGCGGCGCGCGAGTTTTCTTCCAGTGAATATTCGAAAACCATCGCAGGCATTGTTGCCGGCGAACCACCCGCCATCGACCTGGCTGCTGAGAAGCGATTGATCGATTGCCTGTTGGCGCTTGCAGCCGAAGGCACGGTGCAATCCATTCACGATATTTCTGATGGTGGATTCGCCGTAACGGTAGCTGAATCCTGCTTCGCCGCCAGCGGCCTCGGCGCGGAGGTGAAGTTCGCCGAAACGGGCTCCCAAGAATTCGCGCTCTTTGGCGAACGCGGTGCGCGCGCCATTGTGTCCGTCAAACCAACATTTCTCTCGCGCGTCCTCGATACTGCGAGACAATGTGGAGTGGCCGGCAAGGAACTCGGCCACGTGACGCAGAACGCCGATTTGCGCATCCAATATCAAGGGCGGCCGGTGATCGACAGTCCCGTCGACAAACTGCGCGATGCCTGGACGCATTCGCTAGAACGCATACTCAAGGTGAAATGACACAAAAAACCGCGTACCAGGACGATCATTTCCACGACGAATGCGGCGTGTTCGGCGTGTTTGGCCATCCGGAGGCGTCAAACCTTGCTTATCTTGGGTTGTACGCGCTGCAGCATCGCGGGCAGGAATCTGCCGGAATTGTGTCGAGCGATGGCGGCGAGTTGCACGCGTATCGCGCGATGGGCGAGGTGGAAGAAATTTTTGTGCCGGGGGTGCTGGCGGAGTTGCCTGGCGATATTGCGATCGGTCACACGCGGTACTCGACGGCGGGCGATAAAGCGCTGCTCAACGCACAGCCGATCATGGTCGATTGCAACAAGGGCAAAATTGCGCTGGGCCACAACGGCAACCTGACGAACGCTGCGGAATGGCGCCGCAAGCTGGAACATCGCGGTTCGATTTTTCAAACCAACAGCGATACGGAAGTGATCGTGCATCTTATTGCGCGGTCGCAGGCGCGCAATCTTTCGGGTGCGCTAGGCGACGCGCTGAATCAAGTGGAGGGCGCGTATTCGCTGCTGGTGCTGACGCCCGATGAACTTTACGCGGTGCGCGATCCGCGCGGCTTCCGGCCGCTGGTGCTGGGGAAATTGGCGGCTACGGCAACAAACGCGGAAACCTGGATGGTGGCTTCGGAAACCTGCGCCTTCGATCTACTTAACGCGCAATATGTACGCGAAATCGAACCGGGCGAAATGGTGCGTATCTCGAAATCAGGCATCGAGTCGATTCACTTTGCGCCGCAAAAGCCGCATCAGCACTGCATCTTCGAGCATGTTTATTTTGCCCGGCCGGACAGCATTATTTTTGGCCGTTCCGTCAACGCCAGCCGCGAAGCGCTCGGCCGGGTTCTGGCGCGCGAACATCCCGTCGATGCCGACATCGTCGTGCCGGTTCCCGATTCCGGCGTGCCCGCGGCGGTGGGTTATTCGCTCGAATCGAAAATTCCGTTTCACCTCGGGCTGATTCGCAATCACTATATCGGCCGCACGTTTATCGAGCCTTCGCAGGCGATCCGCAATTTTGGTGTGAAACTAAAGCTCAATCCGGTTCGCGGCCTCATCGAAGGCAAGCGCGTCATTCTCGTCGACGACTCCATCGTGCGCGGCACCACCAGCCGCAAGATCGTGCGCATGGTGCGGGAAGCGGGCGCCAAGGAAGTGCACGTGCGCATCAGCTGTCCGCCCACGGTTTCACCTTGCTACTATGGCGTGGATACGCCCACGAAGGAAGAATTGATAGCCTCGTCGAATACGCCGGAAGAAATTTGCCGCTATCTGGGCGCCGATTCGCTCGGCTATGTTTCGCTGCCCGCGCTGCGCCAGGCCATCGGCGACGATGCCGGAACGTTCTGTACGTCCTGCTACACGGGCACCTATCCCACAGATCTGGTGCAACTGGAAGTGCGTGAAGGCAGCGGAAATGGCACACTGGGAATCGGCATGCGCGACACTTCCGGCGGTTTGCCGCAAACAGAAAGGCCCGTAACGGTGGAACGTGAAGTCTGAAAAACGCAAACAGCAGGAAGAAGCAGAAGCCAAGGTCCCCGTCGGCACAAAGATTCAGCGCGAAATCATCGCGTGGTTCTGGGTGGCGCTGGCATTTTTGCTGATCAACGGCACCATCGGCCAAGCCCGCGTGATTCCCTCCGGGTCCATGCAAAACACCCTGCTCATCGGCGATCATCTGATCATGAGCCGCATCGGCTACGACGCCGGAGTGCCATTTACCAATATCCACGTGCCGCTGTGGCGCAATCCCAAACGACAGCAAATCGTAATTTTCAAGCCACCCTTCGCGCCGGACCAACCGGATTTCGTAAAGCGCGTGATTGGCCTGCCTGGCGACACGCTGGATATCCGCGATGGTTCGGTGTGGATTAACGGGCAGAGACTCGTCGAGAAATACACCACCGGACCCAGCGAACCCGCTCCGCCCGGCCTGAATCCCAACGGCGGTCCGGATATAAAATTTCCGTACGTAGTTCCGGACAATTGTTATTTTGTGATGGGCGACAACCGCGGCAACTCCATGGACAGCCGGTTTTGGGGTTGCATGCCGAGGCAGAATCTCATCGGCACTCCAGTGATGATTTACATGTCGCTCAACGCTTCGCCCGAGGCGTGGGACACCGGGCAGATTCGCGAGCGTTTTTTTGCGTATGCCAATGCCCTGCTGCATCCCAGCACGGTGCGCTGGAACCGTCTCTTTCGCACGTTTTGATTTTGTGTTGTACTGCACATAGAACAAAATATTGTTTTGCCGGGAGTGAGTCCGAAGTGAACCTCCTGGTCCGCAGCGGCGTTTACCAAGCCCAGTCCGCCCGGAGATGGCGCGCAGTCTGAAAAAAGCCGTACGGGAGATGGAAGTAAAAAGCTCTCCATGAAATACGCCGACGCAGGTGTAAGTATCGCCGTCGCTGATGACGTCAAGCAGCGCATCCGGCACCATGCCAGCCGCACGTTTACTCCCGCCGTCCTTGGCGGCATAGGCGGCTTTGGCGGACTCTTCGCGCTAGACGTCAAAAAGTGGAAAGATCCCGTGCTGGTTTCCAGCGCGGACGGGGTCGGCACAAAACTGAAAGTTGCCATGGCTCTTGGCGTGCATTCCACCGTTGGCGGGGATCTCGTCAATCACTGCATCAACGACATTTTGGTGCAGGGCGCCGAGCCGCTTTTTTTTCTCGATTATCTCGCCATGGGCAAGCTGGAGCCGGAAATCATCGAACAACTTGTCGATGGGATGAGCCGAGCCTGCCGCAAAGCCGGCTGCGCGCTGATTGGCGGGGAAACCGCGGAGATGCCGGGATTTTATCCGCCCGGCGAGTACGATCTAGCGGGTTTCATTGTCGGCGTCGTGGAGCGCCATAAAATTCTTACCGGCAAAACCGTTAAACCTGGCGACGCGCTGATCGCGCTGCCATCCTCCGGCCTGCATACCAACGGCTACTCGCTGGCCCGCAAGCTGATTTTTGAAGTGGCCAAACTCAAGCCAGACGTTTACGTTCCCGAAGTGGGCAACAAGATCGGCGCCGAACTGCTCAAGCCCCATCTGTGCTATGCACCCGCGCTCAAAAATATTATTGCGAAGGGCTGGGTTTCCGCACTAGCGCACATTACGGGCGGCGGCATTCCAGGGAATTTGCCGCGGGTTCTTCCGACAGGGGTAAAAGCGCAGATCGATTTGGATTCCTGGCCCGTGCCGTCGATCTTTAAGTATCTCGCAAAGCTTGGTGAGATCGATACTGACGAGTTGCTGCAATCGTTTAATATGGGCGTCGGCATGATCGTGGTGGTTCCCGCGGCCAGCGTGAAGGCAGTCGAAATTGATCTGAAAAAGCGGCGCGAAAAATTCTTTCGCATCGGCCGCATCGAGCGCTCTGATTCCGGCAAAGCTCGCGTCGCCTTCTCGGGCGCGCTCAATTTGGGATGATCACGTGTCGTCAGCGATTAAGAAAATTAACCCCGTCTTGTTCGTCCCAGCGATTGAGCCCATCCTGCCGTTCTGGGTCGAGCAGCTCGGTTTCACGAAAAGCGTCGAGGTCCCCGCAGGCGACCGCCTGGCATTCGTGATCCTTGAAAAAGATGGCATCGAAATCATGTATCAAACGCACGCCAGCGCCGACAAAGACGCTCCGGCTATTTCAGCGCAAGTGCGTGCTTCCAAGACTTTTCTTTACGTGGAAGTTGCGGATCTCGCCGCCGTCAAACGCGCACTGACCAACGCCACCGTTTACTTGGACGAACGTATTTCTTTTTATGGCGCCACGGAAATTGGCGTGCAGGATCCCGCCGGTCATTTCATAACCTTTGCGCAGATGAGTGCTGGCGTTTAGATTGCCAGACATTGGCAACGAATGGCCCTTTGCGGGTCTTGGGAGAAGATAGAACAATGAAGACCAATGGCAACACGATCTTAATTACGGGTGGAGGTTCTGGGATTGGCCGCGGCCTTGCGGAATCGCTGCACGCGTTAGGGAATCAGGTGATTATCGCGGGCCGGCGTAAGCAAATGCTCGACGAGACTACCGCCGCTAATCCTGGGATGAAGTCTGTCACGTTCGATATCGCAGACGCGGCGAGCATCCGAACTTTTGCGGCGAAGCTGGCCGCCGACTATCCGGCGTTGAACGCGCTCATCAACAATGCCGGCATCATGCGGCCGGAAAATCTCCAGTCTCAGCAAGCCGATCTGGCGGACGCCGAAGCCATCATCACCACCAACCTGCTGGGTCCCATCCGGCTCACTGCGGCGCTGCAGCCGACGCCCAGTGAGATTTGCGTGGAAAATGTGAAGCGGCTGCGCTTCGCGGCGGAAAACGATAACTACGATGCGGTCTTCAATGGTCTCAATGAGGCCATGGCGAGCGCCGCCAATTGAGGGGCGCTGCAGTCCGACCAGCGGCAAACCACAACTTAGCGCGAGGCGTGAATTAGGACGCTACAGCCGTAGCCCCTCACAGGTATTTTCGCAAGTGTTCATTCTAAAGGGGTTAAAGTCCTTTGGATGGATACACTTTTGCAAGTGTTGATTCAGCTTAGATTAGTCCCAGGGAGATCGGCGGACATGGGTGTCTCCGGGTTTGTCCAAAATTCTCCTTACGTCCAAAGTGTACTGCATTGCTAAGTTGCTCCCAAGGAGAATTCTGCATATTTTTTATAGTATTCGGCATAATCCGAAGTATCTAGCATCAATCGATTTGAATTTCGAAGCCACCTTTGCCGTTAGCAACTTGACACGGAGGAAGAGTCGGCCTACACTACGGAGTTTTTAGATGGCCCCGGAAGCGACACTGTGGGGCGGGACGCTCATGGATAAGAAAAGGCTGGAGTATTACAAGAAAAAGCTGGCGGTACGGCGCGAGGAGTTGATGAAAACCATCGCCCGTACCCAGGAAGAGGGCCGGACGGCCGACGACGATCCGACGGTCGATCTGGCGGACAAGGCCGCGAACTCCTATACCAAAGAGTTTTTATTTGGCATGACCAACACCGACCGCAAGATCCTCAACCTGATCGATGCGGCGCTGAAACGCATTGACGTGGATGAATTCGGCGTTTGCGCCAACTGCCAGGACGAATTGCAGCAGAAGCGACTGGAAGCGGTGCCGTGGGCGAAGCATTGCCTGACCTGCCAGGAAAAGATGGAGCAAGGGCTGCTGTAACCACCAGGCTCGCTAGCTCGTCTCGTTATTGCTATAGACGATAAAGTTCTACTTCCGTAAACGGCGCGGCCGGAGTAAGCTGTGCGCTCCGAGATTCCCGTGCCCGAAGCACTGCCAACACGCCGCAAGGCTGCGGTCTGGCTGTCGGCCGCGGGGGATGCGCTGGCCAGCGTGTTCCTTCCCGCGAACTGCCGGATTTGCGAAACGCTGCTGGTGCGCGCCACCCGCGTGCCGATCTGTGATGCGTGTTTGGCTTCGTTCACGGTAATGGCTCCGCGGATTTGCGATATTTGCGGCCAGCCGCTGGAGTCCTTGCAACCGGCGACCGGCGAGGTAATTCATTGTCCGAACTGCAGCCCACCCCGATTCGCCTTTGCGTATGTGCGAAGTTTGACGGTTTACCAGGATGCCGTGGTCAGCGCGATCCTGATCCTGAAATATGAGCGCATGGAGCCGCTCTCCGGATGGTTCGCGCTAAAGTTGGCCGGCTTGGTGCGCAGCCAGGGCGACCGCCTGAAGTCTGACATTGTGGTGCCCGTACCGCTTCACCCCGAACGCGAGCGCGAGCGAGGTTATAACCAGGCAGCACTGCTCGCCAAACCACTGGCAAGGTCTCTGGATCTGCCTTACCGGCCGGTTCTCCTGCAACGCATCCGCGAGCGCCCCCTTAAGAAGATTCTGTCCGTCGAAGAGCGCTGGAAGGCCGTCCGTGGCGCCTTTGCCACACGTCCGGGCAGCCAAGTTGACAAGTTACGCGTCTTACTGGTAGATGATGTACTGACGACTGGAGCCACGCTTGACGCCTGTGCGCGAGCGTTACTCGAATCCGGAGCCCAATCGGTGGTAGGCTTAACTGTAGCCCGAGCGGCCCGAAGCCCCGTTACCAAGTCGAGTCCTGGGCCCAGTCCGAGCTAGCCCGAGGTACGCGCATGAGCCCTGCAAGGTCCAGTGCGAGCGAATCCCGGGGGCGCTATTCCCCCGCAGCCACCGGAGACCTCGCGCCCGGCAGCGAAGGGCCGGCTGACAGTAGACCCCACAACCCGATACCGTTGCGACGTGCGTCGCTGATGCAGGAGCCCGTGCTGGTGCTGAATGCCACGTACGAGCCGATCAATGTGACAGCCGTGCGGCGGGCCATGGTGCTGATGCTCAAAGGTGTGGCGCAGGCCGAGGAGCTGCACAGTGCCGAGGTGCATTCCGCTGCGCATGCCCATAGAGTTCCGTCGGTGATCCGGCTGCTGGCTTACCGGCACATCCCGCAGCAGAGCCGTGCGCTGTCGCGGAAGAACATACTGCTGCGTGACCGCAATACCTGCCAGTTCTGCGGGCGCATTTTTCCGAGTTCCGAGCTGACATTGGACCATGTAGTCCCGCGCTCGCGCGGAGGGCGATCTTCTTGGGAGAATCTGGTGGCCTGCTGCTACCGCTGTAACAATGGCAAGGGCGATCGGACCCCGGAAGAAGCGGGCCTAAAGCTGGCGCGGCGGCCGCGGCCGTTTACGCTGCATACCTCGCGGCAGCTCATGCGGCTCATCGGTCACCGCGATGAACGGTGGCGTAAGTATTTGTTTTACTAGGAGTTGCGTGAAATTTAAAGAAATCTTGAAATAAAGGAAACCTATTCGAGCCTGAAGTCGTCTAATTAGCAAAACCACTTCGAGGACACACCCCGGGAAGCAGTTAAGGCAACCCCTTAACTGCTTCTCTCCTTTTACGGCTGATTTTTTGGTTCGGGGACGGGTGGTTCGATAATTTTGCGATTCTCGGGAAAGCTTTCCATAGCTTCCGTTTCGTCGCGAAATTCCTGGAAAATCTGATGCAGTTGCGTAACCTTGAAAATTTCCTCGACCTTCGGTTTCAGGCCCACAACTTTCATTTCTCCGCCGCTCTTGATCACCGTCATATAGTTGCGCACCAGTTCGCCGATGCCGGAACTGTCGAGATAGCGCAAGCCGTCGAGATTTAAAACAATTTTTTTGCGGCCTTGTTTCAGCAGACCAGAAATAGTGGTGCGCAAACCGCCCACTTCAAACGAAGTGAGGCTCCCGGTGATGTACACCAGCGAGATTGCGCCGGATTCCCGAATCGTTGCGGAAAAGTTCACTTCGTCGCTCCATGCGACTGCTCAGCGCAATTTTACCTGTTGCCAGCAGTGAAAGAACAGAGGAATTACGCGCCGTGAAAGTCGTATCGGAAGTTTCGCCTTTTGCGAGCGGCATCCGCAATGCGGCAATGTAATGACCGATGCAACGCGCCAACGCGCTCAATGGCGCATCACCACGCGCAGGCCCTTTCGCCACGACTCCGCAAAACCCACGCGCGCGACATCCATTTCGCTTGAGAGGTAGCGCAACAGCGCGTCGGTGGTGGAATGAAAACGCAATGCCGGCGCCACCAGATATACCAGCGGGGCGGTTTTCTGCAATTCGATGCCGGGAAAATAGCCGTAACGCGGGAAATCATCTTGCTGCAGATGCCGCCGGATGCGCAACCAATAATCGGCGGCCTGCAATGGCAGGTGAATATGCTCGCCGGCCTTCAGTTCCAGAATGGCGAGCCTGCCGGAGCGGGTTACTGTCAGAAGGTCGAGAATGCCGTGGTCGCCTCCGGCGTTAGCAAATACCTGCGCGTACACAAATCGCTGGTCCAGAGAAGCGTCCACGCGCGTGACATCTTCGCGCACCAAGGCTTCGAGCCAGCGCTCCGGTTGTGCGCGATAAAGCGCGTGGCGCGTATCACTCGCCAGCGGATGGCGATGCAGTTCCAGTTCGTGAATCTTAGAAGCCAGAAGATTTCGCGCGTCGCCCTGGATCGCCTGCCGTGATTCGCCGAGCGACAGAAATAACTGGCCATCTTCCCAATAGACAAATGGCAATCCGCGAAAACGCAGCACAATCACGCGCCCCTGTGCAGCATGCAGCGTGATATTCCGTGGCCCGAGTGCAACAATCGGCGAAAGCGCCGGTCGCGCCCGATCGAGGAGCGCTTCAAACTCGCGGTGTGGCACTAGCCAGGAATCCAAATTGCCCGCCGAGGCGGTGTCGAGCTCTTCCAGCGCCTCGCTACGGGAATCCAGCTCGAACAGTCGTATATTGACGTTGCGCCCCAGAGCGCCGCAGCTGTGAGCCACCGCGCGTGCGCTGTTCGCCGGCAAAATAATGCGCAACTCGCCGATGGAGCCTCGCACTCCGTTTGAGCCACGCAAACGCTCCAACCACAGCAAAGCGAACGCCAGGCTCTTGGCGACGGTATCGTGCGATTCCCGTTCACCAACTCCCAGGACCGCGGCATACGCCGAGCCGCGGTGCAGCCACCCACGCGCGTAGTTTCCCGGCAGTGAGTGCTCCAGGTCCTCGCTGGTCACCAGCGAATCCACAACTTCGTCCGGGAATTGCTGCGCCAGAATCGCCTTTAATCGATCGCAAAATTCCTGCCGCGAGACCTCCCGCGCCTGACGTTGAAAATCCTTGCGGATGAATTCCAATCGGTCGGGTTTCAGCCGGCCAAATCGTTCGACGGACAAAGCCAGGCGATGTTCGGATTGGTCCGTGATGGCCAGCACGCGCCGAGTAAGGTTGTAGGACTCTGACCAGACATGTAACAGCGGCTTCTCCGGCGTCCCGCGAATTTCCCACGAAAGTCCCTCAAGCGGCGCAGGCCGTCCTCCGTTCTCGCGGATCTCGACCATTCCGGAGGCGGCGAACTCCCGCAAGCTGGCTTCGAGTTCAGCAGAGAATTCCATGCCGTTGATTATAGATGAGATAGCTGACGATTCAATATTATTGTGTGGAGGAAAAGCGCAAGGCCGTAATATTGATGACCGGCTGCTGCATGTTCCACGAGGAAGGTACGTGCTCGAAAGAAATCTCAAATTCGCGCCGCGCCCCGGGCGCCAGCGGCGGCGCGGCAACGTCGAGCACCGCTCGCGCTTCACGCAGCACCACCTGATTCAACGTGTCGGAAAAAATCACCGTTAATTCGACGCCCTGTAAGGTCCGGTCGCCGGAATTGACGATCTCTCCCGCCAGCGTCGTGACTTCCTGATTCAGAAAATTCTCCGCGCGGCTCATGGCGATGTTTTCCACGTGTATCTGTGGCGCATACGCTTGTTCGGCGGCGCCGAAAAATAGCTGCGCTCCGGATGGGCTGACGTGGCGTTTCTCCCCGGGTTTATCTCCGTGAAACCAGGGATTCAGCAGAATGCCGCTCGGCAACAGCAGCGCCGCCACCAGCAGGAACGCCGCCACCGCCCCGGCCACCAGCGCGAAGCGGAACGAGCGGCGCGGAGGGGTCGAATCATCTGGCGGACCGATATGGAGCTCTTCGTTCATGCGGTTCCAAAAAGCGAGGATTTTCCCAATGCCTTCCGCGCTAGGCAAGTCGCGGCGCTAACGCCCGAGCATCAGTCGCTGCGCCAGCGGTTCGGGCAGCCGTGCGCTGCGCATGCGCTCCTGCACCGCGGAAATGTCGTACGGCACGCGCCAAAACTCCACGATTTGATGCTCGAGATCCGCGATCGCAAAGGCCGCGCGCGGATCGCCATCCCGCGGCTGCCCGACGGAACCGGGATTTAACAAGTACCGCCGCGCCGGCTCGAGGTGCAGCGCCGTGAACGATTCGCTCGGGCGAGGGCGAATTTGCAGCATCTCCACGCTGGAGTCCAGAAACGAAAATCCGCCCTGATGATGGGTGTGTCCAAAAAACGTCACCGCCGACGAAGAATCGAGCAGGCCATCCATCGCTTGCGAAGGCGTGAATACATACTCGTCTTCATCCTGGTAGGCCCCATGGATGAGCACGATGCCCTCGGTCGGGAGCGGCCCTGGACTGAGTGCGGTGAGCCATTCCAGGTTTCCTGGTTCCAGTTGCGCGCGTGTCCATTCCACGGCCGCACGCGCCACCGGGTTGAAATCGATGGTATCCATGATGCCGGCGATGGCTTTGTCATGATTGCCGCGAATGGTGGTCGCGCCCATCTCCCGGATCCGTGCGGTAACCTGGTTGGGATCCGGCCCGTAACCGACCACGTCGCCGAGGCACACACAAATATCCCACCGGCCCTCCGCCGCGGAGAGCACGGCGTCCAGGGCTGTGGCGTTGGCGTGTGGATCGCTAAGAACGAGTATGCGCGTGCCAGGCATCAGGTGAGCACGAAGGATTATAAAGGAACGCGAGGGACGATGCACGGACCGCGAAGCCCCCGGCCCTCGGCCCTGGACTCACGAGGTTGCCCGGAAATAAACATTTACAATATTTTGAAATGAACTGGGCGAATAATTGCTTGTGGCTGTAACCGTGGTACGAAACAGGAATCCGCTCCCAAAGTGACGAAATATTTTTCGCCATCTCCGAAACATTCTCCCAGGAGCCTTCGTCTATACCAGTGCAGCCAGGCAAGTCTTTGGGAATGTGAAAACGAAAAACCCCGCGGTGGCAGCCGCGGGGCGTGTGACACGCAATCTTTCCGGCCGTTAGTCCAGGAAGTATAGGTGTCTTCCGGGCGAGAGTACTCGTCCGCCGCCCGCGTGTCAACTCGCTCGCTTCCCACCGCGTTTCTGCACGGCTGACTCGTTCGCTTCGAAAGGCAGGATACTTCCATGAAAATTAGTTCCGGATTGCGCATCATTGCCGTACTCGCGGCCGTGGCTCTGGCCACTCCCGCGTTTGCCAAACCCACGGTCACCACCGTCACCATCGCGCAAAGCGCCAAATTGGGCAAAACCGATCTGAAAGCAGGTGAATACAGACTCATGATCGACGGCAGCCATGCCACCGTTCAGAAGGGCAAGAACATTGTGGCCGAATCGGAAGGCCGCTGGGAAGAGCGCGGCGGCAAAGCGAGCTACGACGCGATTCTCATCGGCGAAGACGGCCACGTGAAAGAAATCCGTTTCTCCGGCAAGACCAAAGTATTTGTGTTCAGCGAGTAGGCTAAGGGTCTCGGTGAGCGCGTTCGACGATTCGAGCGGGAGGTGGCCGGCTATCGCCACTTCCCTGCTCGTGAGCCTCTCCGCGCGGATGCTGCAGTGGCAAAATCCCAAGCGATGCCTGCTGCGATTTGCTCCAAGCCACGGCCGTTAAGTGGTTTGCCGCGGCGCGCAAGCTTTTGCTGCTCATACGGTACTGACGCGCTAAAAAAAGGCAATGTGCCAGCTCCTGTCGATGCTTGCCTAGCGAAGTAACATGCAATCGCCATAACTGTAAAAGCGATAACCTTTCCGCACCGCGTGCCCGTAAGCGGCGAGCAACTGTTCGCGACCCGCGACCGCGCTGACCAGCGCCAGCAGCGTCGAGCGCGGTAAATGAAAATTGGTCAGTAGAGCATCCACCACGCGAAATGAAAAGCCCGGGTAAATGAACAACGTGGCCTCGCCACTTCCGCCCTCCAATAGTGGCATGCTGGCCGGTTGCGCCGGCTGCATCAAACTGGTGCGCAATGCTGCGGCCTCCAGGGCTCGCACCACGGTCGTACCGATCGCCAGAATCGGCCGCCCCTCGGCACGTGCCAGGCAGATGCGCTCGGCAGTCTCATTGGGAATATCGTAAGTCTCGGCGTGCATGGTGTGGCCTTCGAGCGTCTCGCTCCGAATGGGCTGGAACGTTCCAAGCCCGACGTGCAACGTGATTTCGCAAAGTTCCGCGCCCCTATTCCTGATCTCTTGCAAAATGTGCGGCGTAAAGTGTAGCCCCGCCGTTGGCGCCGCCACCGCGCCGGAGCGTTTCGCAAAAACCGTTTGATACCGCTCGCGGTCTGTCGCCTCGTCGGCGCGGTCTATGTAGGGAGGCAATGGCATGTGGCCCAGCACTTCGAAATGCTCGCTCACCGTGCGTGCATCTTGTGAACGGAATTCGATCACGCGCAGACCAAAATCTCCGCGGCTGATGATCTGCCCGCTCAGCTGTCCTGCTCCGAAGAAAATTCGTGTTCCCGGCGGTAATTTCTTACCGGGTCTTACGAGTGCTTCCCAGGTATTTGGTGCAATTTCGCGCGATAGAAGAACCTCGATCGCAGCGCTGGGTTGCGGGTTCCGGTGCGAAGCGGGTGGCCCGGCAAAGGGCCCTGCTTCGCGGAAACCGAAAAGACGCGCCGGTATCACCCGCGCATTGTTGAATACGAGCAATTCATCGCCGCGCAAGAGGCTGGGAAACTCCGCAAAATGGCGGTCACTCAGTTGCCCGTCTCGGCGGTCCATTATCAAGAGCCGGGCGCCATCGCGCTGTTCAGGCGGATATTGGGCGATGGATGTTGCTGGGAGCTGATACTCGAAATCATCAAGACGCATAGGAACGAAGTGTATCGAGTGTAGCAGCAAAGTGAAAAGCATCGCGAGAGACGGTATCGTTATTGGGCACGCTTTGCCTGGGATGTCCGATTCAGTGGGTTTCTTTGGATCAAGCATAAGGCTTTAAGTAGCTTACAATCAGATAGTTATCCAGTGTTTGTTGGAGATTAATAATACTTGACAATAGAACGCGCATATTTTATAATGTCGATGTTGTTGTATATAGAAATCGTGGAGGTTTCAACTATCATGTCTGTTCTTAATCGCTGGGAAGGCCAACGCGGCTCTTCCAATTCGCAAGACCACTTTGCCCGTGTTTTCAACGATCTTTTTGAGCGTGCAGGGCAGGAGTCTAATCTGACTACCTGGGCCCCTGCAGTCGACATCTTTGAAAACGAGCACGAGTTGGTCGTAAAGGCCGATTTGCCCGACGTGGATCCCAAGGCTCTCGACATTCGTGTCGAGAACAACCTGCTGACCATCCGTGGCGAGCGCAAGTTCGAAAAGAAAACCACGGAGGGCAGCTACCTTCGTGTGGAACGCTCCTACGGCTCGTTCGCTCGCAGCTTCTCCTTGGCGAACACCGTAAATTCCGAAGCCATCAAGGCTGGGTATGAAAACGGTGTCCTGACCCTGAGCATTCCGAAGCGCGAGGAAGCCAAGCCGAAGCAGATCAAAGTCACCGTGGGTGGTTCGACAACCGCGCCAGCCATGGCTGCAACCGCCGGCGCCAAGTAAGCCGGAACCTCAGGGGAGGGGAGAGAAAGGGGCTGGCTGATTGCCAGCCCTTTTTTATGGTGTTGGGCTTTCTTGCATCGGTTTTTTTCTTGCATCAAATGACCCAAAACGGTCGTCCAAGAGTTACGGTAACGCAAAGCCGGCGCAGCAAGAAAAGCAAGAAACGAAGTGAGGCACGAAATGTTGCAATTTGAAAAAATGACCGTAAAGGCTCAAGAAGCCCTGCGCCAGGCGCAGGAAGTGGCCGCACGCCACGAAAATCAGCAAATCGAACCGTTGCATCTTCTCGAAGCACTGGTGGCGCAAAAAGATGGCGTGGTATCGCCGCTTCTCGCCCGCCTTGGCATTCGCCCGGAGGTGCTGAATCAAGAGACTGCGCGCGAAGTGGCGCGCTTGCCGAAAGTTTCCGGCTTCGATCAGCAGCACCTGGGCAAAGCACTCAACGCCGTGCTCGAGCGTGCGTTCGATGAAGCGAAAAATTTCAAGGATGAGTACGTCTCCACGGAGCACATGTTCCTGGCTCTTGCCGGTGCTGAAAAAGATCCCGCCGGGCAACTGCTCAAGAAGCAAGGCGCCACGCATGAAGCGATTTTGCAGGCCTTGACCAGCGTGCGCGGCACGCAGCGGGTAACCTCGCAAAATCCCGAGGCCACCTACGAATCGCTCGAAAAATACGCCCGCGATCTCACGGATATGGCCCGCCGCGGCAAACTCGACCCGGTGATCGGCCGCGATGAAGAAATTCGCCGCGTGATGCAGATTCTCGCGCGCCGCACAAAAAATAATCCCGTGCTGATCGGCGAACCCGGCGTCGGAAAAACCGCCATCGTCGAAGGCCTCGCGCAGCGCATCGTCGCCGGCGATGTTCCGGATGTCTTGAAGACCAAGAGATTGGTAGCGCTGGATCTCGCGGCGCTCATTGCCGGCGCGAAATATCGCGGAGAATTTGAAGACCGCCTGAAAGCGGTATTGAAGGAAATCACCGACGCCGAAGGCCAAATCATCCTGTTCATCGACGAATTGCATACGCTGGTCGGTGCTGGCGCCGCGGAAGGCGCCATGGACGCTTCCAATATGCTGAAGCCCGCGCTGGCTCGCGGCGAACTGCGCGCCATTGGAGCCACCACGCTCAACGAGTACAAGAAAAATATTGAAAAAGATCCCGCGCTCGAACGCCGTTTCCAGCCGGTACTCGTGAGCGAACCCACGGTCGAAGACACCATCGCCATTTTGCGCGGCTTGAAGGAGCGTTACGAGGTTCACCACGGCGTACGCATCAAAGACGCCGCTATCCTCGCCGCAGCTACGCTTTCGCATCGCTATATCGCCGATCGTTTTCTGCCGGACAAGGCCATCGATTTGATCGACGAGGCCGCGGCCAGTTTGCGTATGCAGATCGATTCACTACCCGTGGAAATCGACGAAATCGAACGCCGCATTCTGCAACTGGAGATTGAACGCCAGGCTTTGCTCAAGGAAAAAGATGCGCACTCCAAAGAGCGCCGCGAACAAATCGACAAGGAATTGGCCAAGTTAAAGGAAGATTCGAGCGGCCGCAAAGCCCGCTGGCAAGCGGAGAAAAACGCCATCGCCACCATCCGCAAGCGCAAGGAACATATTGAGCAATTGCGTGCGGAAGAGCAGAAATTCGAGCGGTCGGGTGAATTGGCCAAAGTCGCGGAAATCCGCTACGGCCAGATCGCTGCCGCGGAACGCGACCTGAAACAGGCGGAATCGCAGTTTGCGTCGTTGCACAAGGGCTCGCCGATGTTGAAGGAAGAGGTCGACGAGGAAGACATCGCCAAGCTGGTCAGCAAGTGGACTGGCATTCCCACCGGGCGCTTGCTCGAAGGCGAAGCCCAGAAGCTCGTCAAAATGGAAGATCGCCTGCGTCAACGCGTCGTAGGGCAGGAAGATGCTCTCGCGCGCGTGGCCAACGCCGTGCGCCGCAGCCGCGCCGGACTTTCCGATTCCAAGCGGCCCATCGGCTCGTTCATTTTTCTCGGCCCCACGGGCGTGGGAAAAACGGAATTGGCTCGCGCGCTCGCCGAATTTCTCTTCGATGACGAAAAGTTGATGATCCGCATCGACATGTCCGAGTACATGGAAAAGCACAGCGTCTCCAGACTGATGGGCGCGCCTCCAGGCTATGTCGGCTACGAAGAAGGCGGACAGCTCACTGAACAAGTGCGCCGCCACCCCTACTCTGTGGTGCTATTCGACGAAATCGAGAAGGCGCATCCGGACGTTTTCAACGTGCTGCTCCAGATTCTGGAAGACGGCAGACTTACGGACGGCAAAGGCCGCACCGTGGATTTTCGCAACACCGTTTTGGTGATGACCAGCAACGTCGGCTCGACGGCCATTTTTGAATTGGCCAACAAGGATCCGGAGCGCGCTCGCAAGCAAGCCATGGAAGCGTTGCGCGCCGCGTTTCGCCCGGAATTTATCAATCGCATCGACGAAATCGTGATCTTCAATCCGTTGGGCAAAGAGCAGCTCGCACGCATCGTCAATTTGTTGCTCAAAAACGTCGAGAACTTGCTCGCGGAGCGCAAGATCACGCTGCAGCTCACTCCGGCTGCGATGGAATTGCTGCTCAGCGAAGGGTACGACCCTGCTTACGGCGCGCGTCCACTGCGGCGCACCATTCAGCGCCTCATCCAGGATCCGCTGGCCATGCGCATCCTGGAAGGCTCGGTCCTGCCGGGTGACCACGTTAAGGTGGATCGCGACGGCCATACCGAGGTCATGAAGTTCGAGCGCACTGCGGCTGCGAAACCGGCCGCCGCGGCGGTCTAAAATAGTTTCTAAAATAGTTGAGGAATACGCGGGACGAGAGGATCTAGGCCATGAAAATACTAAGAACCGGAGCTTTGTTAATTTTGCTGAGCGTGCTGCTGGTTACCGTCGGCGACTATATTGGCGGCGCGAACGGATTAAAGATCGCACTGTTCATCGCCATCGCAATGAATGGCGTCTCGTATTTTTTCTCCGACAAAATCGCACTGGCCTCCAGCGGTGCGCAGCCGGTAACGCGCGAGCAATTGCCACGCTTGTACGCCGTGATGGAACGTCTGGCGTCCAAAGCTAATCTGCCTGTCCCGAAACTCTACGTGATACCGCAAGCCGCCCCGAATGCGTTTGCCACCGGACGCAATCCGCGGCACGCCTCCGTAGCTGTCACCCAGGGTCTGCTCGAACTAATGACCGATGATGAACTCGAGGGCGTAATCGCGCATGAATTATCCCACGTGCGCAACTATGACATCCTTACGAGTTCGGTAGCAGCCACCATCGCCGGCGCGGTCACCTACCTCGCACATTTTGCCATGTTTTTCGGCGGCGGTCGCGACGACCGCGAAGGCGGAGGTGGCTTCGGCGCGCTATTGATGATGATCCTGGCTCCGCTCGCCGCCATGCTGCTGCAACTCGGTCTTTCCCGCGGTCGCGAATACGCCGCCGACGAAACTGGCGCCCGCATGGTGGGCCAGCCTTATGGTCTGATCAGTGCCCTACAAAAACTCGGTGCCTACAACAAACAAATACCCACAACGGCCGTTTCGCCGTCCACCGCCGCCCTCTGCATCGTGCAGCCACTCTTCGGCCGGGGATCCATGTCCGCCCTCTTTAGCACTCACCCGCCTCTGGAAGATCGCATCGCAGCCCTGCGCCAGATGGTCGTATCCCCGATACGGTGAGTCCCACGACATCGGAGTTCCTCGGCGCAGGCCGGTCCAAAAACCTGCACAGATAGAGCGCTCCCGCGTGTAATAGTTCCCTAAATTGCTCGCGACTTATCGCGCCGACCCAAAGTGGGTCTGTAATTTTCTCAAAAACAATGACTTACCTGCCCGCCAGTATTCGGCGATTTGGCCTCCCAAATGCCCTAATTCCCGCAGCATCCTTTCTGCATATCCAGGCCCTGGGGGGCAGCAATCATGAGCTGTAAAGACACTATCCATCTGATTTGTTGGTATTTAGAGGGTCGGCTCTCGCCGGCTGTCGAGACCGAGATCGAAAACCATCTCACGCAGTGCGACGACTGCCGCATGGTTCAGGAAGCCGCTACGACTACTTTAGATCGCGACTTCGGCTCGTCCAGCGCAGCCTCGCGCCGGTCTCTGCTGCGAACCGCCATCCAAGCGGCCTAGCGCGAGCCCGCTAAATCACTGAATTATCTTGGCTTGCCAGGCGCTCCAAAATTCCTCTGCTAAACTGCGGTACCTTGTGGACCTCGTTAGGCGCCGAAAAGCTAGTCCTTCAGTGCCATTTCAGCAATTATTACCAGAACAGGGTCAAACGCGTAATCTTTACTGGTTCTAGTACTTCTATAACCTACCATCGCCACTCTTCTTGCCCCCTCTAACTCTTAGAACTCAATGATCTTAGATTCTCGTCTCTCCCGAACTGACCAGTGGCGAGGCGTATGCTCCCTATCCCTTCGGACCTCATTCGATATCGGGCCTCGTAGCCCAGAAGCGATACACAAGGAGCCGCAGTTATGAGTGAATTTCAAGAACCTGCATATCAGACCACCACTGCCATCACGCCGCGCTGGGTCGGACTGGCCGTGATCGTTTTGGGAGCCGTCTCTCTCGTGGGCGTCGGCGTAGGCTGGAGCGCGCTAAACCAAGCCAAGAACGTCGGCCAGACCGCGGAGATTTCCCTGAAGCAATCGAACGATGCTCTGAGCCAGCGTCTGGCAAAAGCGGAAGACACCAATCAGCAACTACAGAGCGATCTAAAAGTGGTCACAGATAAGCTTGACGTTACACAAGCCGACCTGATCGCCGCTCGCAAGCAGTCCAAGCAAGCGGTCGTGGCCTACGACAAGAAATTGACCGGGCTGAAGACGGACGTCAGCTCACAACTGGCGACCAAGGCCAGCACGGACGACGTCTCCAAGCTCAATGGCGATGTGACCGGCGTTAAGACCGGCCTCGACGCTACGAACAACAATCTCCAGATGGCGCGCAGCGAGATGGGCACGCTCATCGCCCGCAACCACGACGAAATCGACCAGTTGCGCCGCATGGGTCAGCGCGACTATTACGAGTTCACCGTAACGCGTAAGGCCAGCGCCCAGAAGGTTGGCAGCATTCAGGTCGAATTGCGCGACACCAACACCAAGAAAAACCAGTACACCATCAACGTGCTCGCGGACGACAAGGAGTTTGAGAAGAAAAACCGCTCCGTCAACGAGCCCATCTTCTTTTACGTCGGCGGCAGCCGCGCCGCTCTCGAGCTGGTGGTAAACAAAGTCAGCAAGACCACTGCATCCGGTTATCTCAGCATCCCAAAGGCCGCATCCACCGCTTCGGCCAGCAGTACGTCACCCGCACAATAACATCCCAACAAGCAGTCATCCCGGCGCTACGTTTTGTGCGCTCGGATGCAAATGATTTTTCCTGGAAAGAAGAAAGTGACGGGAGGATACCAGAGCATCCTCCCGTTAATTTTTTTGTAGGCTGAAAATCCACAGTGGCGCGGCGCAACCGCGCCCATTCCGTTTTGTCCCACGCTCCATATCCATTACGATGAGATAGCCGCTGGTTTCGGGCGTGCCCTATGAGGCGGGGCTGCGCCTATCAGGGAGCCAGCAAACGCGATATGACCACCCAACTGCTGCACACCAAACGCGCCATAACCCCCACCGCGGAAATTGCCGATGCCGCCATTCTGATTCGCGACGGCGTGATCGAAGCCATCGGCTCCCGCGAGTCCATGACGCTTCCCGCCGGCGCGCAGGAAATCTCCGCCACCCACAGCACCGCCGTCCCCGGCTTCGTCGACGTGCACATCCACGGTGCAGGCGGTCACGATGTCATGGAAGGCACTCCGGAAGCCATGCGCGCCGTGACGCGCACAGTCGCCACGCATGGCACCACGAGCATCGTAGCCACCACCGTCACCGCCAGCCCGGAAGCCACCCTGCGCAGCGTAGCGGCCATCGCCAAATACATCTGCGAGCAACATGAATCCAGCGACGCGCGCGCCGAGGTGCTCGGCATTCATTTCGAAGGTCCGTTCCTCAGCGCCATCAGGCGCGGCGTGCACCCTGCCGAGTATTTGCGTCTACCCTCCGCGGAATTTCTTGAGCAACTGCTGCACGCGGCCGCCGGGAATGCTGCCATCCTCACCGTCGCGCCAGAATTGCTCGGCGCCATCCCCTGCATCGACGCCGCCAGAAAAGCCGGTATGGTCGTCGCCATGGGCCATACGGACGCCACCTACGAACAAGCCCGCGCCGCCATCGCTCACGGCGCACGCCACGCTGTGCACGTCTACAATGCCATGCGCCCCTTCTCCCATCGCGACAGTGGCGTCATCGGCGCAGTCCTTACCTCGCCCGAAGTCAGCGCTGAATTAATCGCGGATAACGTCCACGTCGACGAAGCCGCCATGCGGCTGTTGCTCAAAGCCAAAGGCGCAGGTCACGTAATTCTGGTCAGCGATGGCATTTCCGCCACCGGCATGCCCGATGGAAAATATCAATTGGGAAATTTCGAAGTAACCGTAACCGGCGGCGTCTGCCGCAACGCGGAAGGCAAGTTGGCGGGCAGCACGTTGACTCTCGATCGTGCCCTGCGCAATATCGTCGCGTTGGGCGCCTCGCTCTACGACGCCGTGCGCATGTTGACCCTGAACCCCGCCACCCTGCTCGGCCTCGAATTCAAGAAAGGCGCCCTGCGCGCCGGAGCCGACGCCGATATTGTTTTACTGGATGACGGCCTTCACATCTCGAACGTATTTACGCGCGGAGTCGCGGTGAATTGAGCGAAATTTCAAGCCCGCCGCCCGATGCAAATCAAAATGCGGCGCAAACTAAAATCCATCGCCGCAAACTTCTGAAATCTGCCGCCGTCGCTGGTGTTGGGACCATCGCTGTTGCCGGTGGCGTCAATGCCGTCTCTCCGCTGTTGCTCCCCGAAAAATTCTGCGTCGAGGAAAATCACAGTTACTGGGCCAGGGCCTTGCCGCCGGCGAATCCGCCGCTGAGCCAGGACATGGAAGTCGACATCGCCATTATCGGAGGCGGCTTCACGGGTCTTTCGTCGGCATATTATCTGCGCAGCAAATCTCCTCCCCGTACCGTGCTGCTTCTTGAGGCGCGCCGATGTGGCAATGGCGCTTCCGCGCGAAACGGCGCAATGCTGCTTACACTGACAGAAGACCGCTACATGCAGACGAGTCCGGACTTCGCGCTGGACAAAAAAATCTACGATCTCACGGTTGGGAATATCCGCGCGCTCGCGGGCATTGCGCGCATCGCAGGGGTCGATTGCGAACTTGTGGCGAACGGCGCTCTGCAGGTCTGCAACACCATGGAACATGTTGCGCAGGGAAAAGAATATGTTGAAAAAGCAAATCGTTATGGCATTCCGGCAGAACTCTGGAACCAGTCCAGAACCGCCGAGGCGCTAGGCACCGGCGCGTACCCGGGAGCGCTATTTGATCCCAACAGCGGACAGCTCCACCCAGGCAAACTTGTGCGGGCATTAAAGGCGGCTGCGGAATCTGCCGGCGCAACCATTGTTGAGAATACGCCGGTGATCCACATCGAGGATGGACCGCAGCATCGAATCACCACTGCCGGCGGCCGCACCGTGAAAGCAAAATCACTGGTTCTGGCGACGAACGCTTATTCATCACAGCTGGGCTATTTGCGGCGCGCCGTTTGTCCCGTCTTTGATTACGTGGGAATTACTCCTCCGCTTACCAGCGCGCAACTTGCTGCGGTTGGCTGGAAGAGTCGCGCGCCCTTCAACGATAGCCGCGTCGAAACGTACTACCTCGGACTGACTTCGGATAATCGCATACACATCGGTGGCGGCCCGGTGGATTATTGCTTCAACGACAATACGGCGGAACCTTTGGCCGCCGAGCGGGGATACCAACGGCTCCAGAACGAATTGCTGCGCATTTTTCCTCAACTGACCGGAGTGAATTTTGAAAGCACATGGAGTGGCGTGGTGGATATGTCCTTGGACCAAAGCCCAGCCGTCGGGGTGATGGGCAAACACGACAACATCTACTATGGAATTGGCTTTTCGGGACACGGAGTGAATCTCACATCACTCTTCGGGCGAATCATTGCGGACCTGGCGACGGGAGGCGGCGAACAATGGGCTTGGCTGCCTTTTGTGAATCGCTTGCCGCCCTACCTGCCGAACGAACCATTTCGCTGGCTCGGTATCGAAGCCGCTCTACGCTACTACCGGCTTACGGATTCCAAGACGCCCTAAGACTGACACTGGGATTGAAACCCAGCGCGAGAATTGCCGCGGCTATGTCTGCGGGTTTAGCGGAACATTCAATTCCGTCGCCAGTTGCTGCGCATTAAAAGGGCTGCACGCAAAATAACGCCCGCCAATTTCCAGCGTCGGCACTTTGCGCTTGCCATTATTCGCCCGCATCACCAACTCCGCCGCGGCATGATCCTCTTCAATATTCACTTCGCGAAACGCCACGCCGCGTTCCTTCATAAACGATTTCGCACGCCGGCAATCCGAACACCATTCGGTGGTGTACATCGTTATGGCATCCATGGCTGGGCTTGCCTCCACAAAATTAGATGACGCGCGCACTCCCGGCGTCGCATTTGGACGCTCTCTTCGGAATCGCTGTAGTGACCCTGATTTCCAGCGGTAGCTATGAGGTGGTCATCGGAACGCCGCGATGTTTTCTCGCCACTTGTATGCGGATCAGCGCCCGTTGCAACGCCACTGTCACGCGGTCCCAGTCCAGGTCTGGCGCATTGGACGCCATGCGCTCTTGGGCGCGTTTCAAAGCCGCTTCCGCCCGCGCTACGTCGATTTCCGCCGCCATCTCGGCGGTTTCCGCCAGCACCGTCACGCGGTCCGGCAGCACTTCCGCAAACCCGCGGATAATCGCAATCGGTTCCGACGCCGCTCCGCCGTTCTTGCTGTGGTACGTCAATTCGCCGATGCCCAGCTCGGTGATCAACGGTGCGGCACCCGGCAGCACACCCAAATACCCGTCCGCGCCCGGCAATTGCACCTCCACCACCGTTTCGCGCAGCAGTTCGCGCACCGGCGTGACGATGATCAGTTCTAGAGCCTCCGGCAGCATCTTTATTTACGAACCCGCCTTCATTTTCTCGGCCTTCTTCAGCGCTTCGTCGATCGTCCCCACCATGTAAAACGCCTGCTCCGGAATATCGTCGTACTTGCCTTCAACGATTTCCTTAAAGCTACGCACCGTGTCTTCGATCTTCACGTACTTGCCTTCCAGCCCGGTGAACTGCGCCGCCACGAACATTGGCTGCGACAGGAATTTTTCAATCTTACGCGCGCGCGCCACGGTCCGCTTATCATCATCGGAAAGCTCTTCAATACCCAGAATCGCGATAATGTCTTGTAAATCTTTGTAGCGCTGCAAAATCGATTTCACTCCGCGCGCCACGGCGTAATGTTCCGCGCCCACAATGCGCGGATCGAGAATGCGCGAATAGCTGGCCAGCGGATCTACCGCGGGATAAATTCCGCGCTCCACAATCTGCCGGCTCAAGTTGGTGGTCGCATCGAGGTGCGCAAAGGTAGCCGCCGGCGCCGGGTCCGTGTAATCGTCCGCAGGCACGTAAATCGCCTGCACCGAGGTGATCGATCCATTCTTGGTAGAAGTAATGCGTTCCTGTAGCTCGCCAATTTCCGTGTTCAACGTCGGCTGATAACCCACCGCCGAAGGCATGCGTCCCAGCAGCGCCGAAACTTCCGACCCCGCCTGCACGAAGCGAAAAATATTATCGATAAACAGCAGCACGTCCAAATGCTCCTGATCGCGGAAATATTCCGCCACCGTCAGTCCCGTCAATCCCACGCGCAAACGCGCTCCAGGCGGTTCCGTCATCTGTCCGTAAATCAGCGCCGCGCGCGATTTTTCCGAATTACCGGGCACCACCACGCCGGCTTCCTGAAATTCAATCCACAGGTCATTGCCTTCGCGCGTACGCTCGCCCACACCCGCAAACACCGACACGCCGCCGTGCTGCATGGCCACGTTGTTGATCAGTTCTTGAATCAAAACCGTTTTGCCGACACCCGCGCCGCCAAACAATCCGATTTTTCCGCCCTTCAAAAAGGGCTGAATCAGATCGATAACCTTGATTCCCGTCTCAAACATTTCTAGCGTTGTCGACTGATCCTCCAGCGGCGGCGCCGGCCGGTGAATCGAATAATTCGTCGGGCTCGTCAGCGGCCCCAGCTGATCCACAGGCTTGCCCAGCACATTCATCACGCGCCCCAGCGTCGCGCGCCCCACCGGAATGGTGATCGGCGCGCCGGTATCCACCGCCTTCATCCCGCGCACCAGGCCCTCCGTCGGCTCCATGGCCACCGTCCGCACGCGCCCTTCGCCCAGGTGTTGCTCCACTTCCACGGTCACGTCCACCGCTTCCGGCACATCGAAACCTTCGCTCGATATCCGCACGGCGTTGTAGATCGCCGGCAAATGTCCCGACTCAAATTGAATGTCGAGCACCGGTCCAATAATCTGGACCACGTGTCCGACCGCTGCGTTCTGTTCCGCCATGCTCTCTCCTAGGCGCCGTAATTCGCGCCGCTCACGATTTCGATAATTTCCTTCGTAATCGCCGCCTGCCGCACTTTGTTCATGTGCAGCGTCAGCGCTTCAATCACGTCGCCGGCATTCTTCGTCGCCGAATCCATGGCCACCATGCGTGCGGCATATTCCGCCGCGGAAGATTCCAGCATGCTGCGCAGCACCTGTGTCTCGATGTAACGCGGCAGCAATTTTCCAAGCAACTGTTCTTCCGGCTGTTCGTAAATATAGTCGACGGGCGTCTCGTCTTTTTTCTTCTCGTCCGTTTTCCCGCCCTTTTCCTCATCCGCCCCTTGCGGGCCGTCGCCGTCGCGCTTCTTGCCATCCTCGCCGCGAATCTCTTCCACCGGCAGCAACTTCTCCACCACCAGATTCGCCGTCATCACCGACTTGAATTCGCTGAACACGATATACACCGCGTCGATCTCTTCCTTCGTGTACAGCTCCGTCACCAGCGCCGCGATATCCCGCGCCACGCTGAATTCCACCTTCGCGAGCACATTCACGTACTCGGCGGCAAACGGAAATCCCGCCTTTTTCAGCGAATCGCGTCCCTTTTTTCCCACCGGAATCGCCACAATCTTCTTCCCGTCCTGCTTGCGAATAAAATCATTCGCCTTGCGCAAAATGTTGCTGTTGAATGCTCCTGCAAGTCCTCTTTCGCCGCTCAGCACGATCACCAGAATATTCTGCTCCGGCCGCTTCGCCAGCAAGGGATGCTCCGGCTCGTCAATGCGCGACATGATCGAGCGCAGCATGCGCGCCAATTCCAGCGCGTACGGCCGCGCCGCCAGCGCCGATTCCTGCGCCCGCCGCAACCGCGCTGCCGCAACGAACTTCATCGCGCGCGTGATCTGCTGCGTGTTCTTCACCGAACGGATGCGGCGCCGGAAATCGAGAAGTGTGGCCATGTTTAGTTATTGATTGTTTTTTCCGTCTCCAAATATTTTCAAACGGTGCGCGCTTACTTGGCCGGCGCGGGAGTCGGCTTATCGCTGGCTGGCGCCTTGGTCGCCGGCGCTTTGCCCGCTGGCGCTTTCGTTTCCGGCGCGGCTGGAGCGGCATCTTTGATCGATGCCATAAACCCTTCCTTAAAAGTATCCGCGGCTTTTTTGATGTCTGCCTTGATGCCATCATCAAGCGCTTGTTTTTCCGCGATGGTTTTTAGGATGCCGGCGTTGTTGTTCTCCACGAATTGTATAAATTCGCTTTCAAACCGCCGCACCTGATCGACCGGGATATTATCGATCACTCCGCTGGTGGCCACGAACAGGCTCAAAACCTGTTTCTGCACGCTGAAAGGCGCGAATTGGTCCTGTTTCAAAATTTCCGTAAGCCGCTGGCCGCGGGATAGCTGCGCCTGTGTGGCTTTGTCCAATTGGTCCGCGCCGAACTGCGCAAACGCCGCCAGTTCGCGATACTGCGCCATGTCCAGCCGCAAAGAACCTGCCACCTGCCGCATCGCCTTGATCTGCGCGTTGCCGCCAACGCGGCTCACCGAAATACCCACGTTGATCGCCGGACGAATGCCCGCGTTGAAAAGGTCCGCCTCCAAATAAATCTGGCCGTCCGTAATCGAAATCACGTTCGTTGGAATGTATGCCGAGACGTCGCCCGCCTGCGTTTCGATTACCGGCAGTGCCGTCAGCGAACCCGCGCCCAGCTTGTCGTTCAATTTCGCCGCGCGTTCCAGGAGCCGCGAGTGCAAATAAAATACGTCGCCAGGAAACGCTTCGCGTCCGGGAGGACGCCGCAGCAGCAAAGAAATTTCGCGGTACGCCTGCGCGTGCTTGGAAAGGTCGTCGTAAAAAACCACCGCGTGCTTTTTGTTATCCCGGAAGTATTCGCCCATTGCACAAGCCGCATACGGCGCGATGTACTGCACGGACGCGGGCTCGGACGCCGAAGACGCCACGATGATGGTGTACTCCATTGCACCGGCATCCGTCAGCGTTTTCACAATCTGCGCGATCGTCGAACGCTTCTGTCCAATCGCGCAGTAAATACAAATTACGTCCCCGCCCTTCTGATTGATAATTGTGTCCAGAATGACGGCGGTTTTTCCCGTTTGACGGTCGCCGATGATCAGTTCGCGCTGGCCGCGGCCAATCGGGATCATCGCGTCAATCGCTTTGATACCGGTCTGCAGCGGCTGCCGCACCGGCTGGCGATCCAAAACGCCTGGCGCCAATTTCTCCAGCGGATTGCGTTGCTTGGAAGTAATCGGTCCTTTGCCGTCCACCGGCTCGCCGATTGGATTCACCACGCGGCCGACCATTCCTTCGCCTACCGGCACGGACATAATCGTATTCGTCCGCTTGACGGTGTCGCCTTCCTTCAATTCTGAAGACTCGCCGAGCAGCACCACGCCGACCTGCTCTTCTTCCAGGTTCAACGCGATGCCAAACATGTTGTGTGGAAACGCGAGCATCTCGCCGGCCATTACCTTGGCCAGTCCGTGCACGCGCGCGATGCCGTCGCCGACGCTGATGATCGTCCCGACTTCGTCGACCGCTACAGTCTGCTCGTAGTTCGCGATCTGCTCTCGCAGAATCTTGCTGATCTCATCTGCCTTGATATTCGCCATTCCCGCTCCGTCGCCTTCCTAAAACTTGTTTTGCATCCCCGCCTCGCCCTTTGTTACGTCAATTCGCTCCGGCAAAAGGCTGGCATCGTAAAATCACTGTCTTTAACTCACAACGCTACTCCACCGACAGTCGCGCTCGCATCTGTTCCAGCCGGTTGCGTAGCGAACCGTCGTAAATCGTGTCGCCCACGCGCACCAGCGCCCCGCCGAGCAATTCCGGGTCGATAAAATAGTTCGGATCCACGTTTTTACCCGTCAAGCCCGCCAGGGATTTTGTAAGTTCCGCCTTCTGCGCTTCCGTCAGCCGTACTGCCGAATAGACCTGTGCTTCGGCAATCCCCTGCCGCTGCCGCACCACTTCCGCAAAGGCCTTGGCGATTTCCGGCACGTCGTTTGCCCGCCCGTGGTCGGCGATCACAAACAGGAAGTTCCGAATGATCTTGCTGGCGCCCATGCGGCCGGCAATTTTCTCCAGCACCCCGCGTTTGTCTTCGGCGGTGACCGCCGGGCTCGCCAGAAAATTTTGCAGTTCCGCGGATTCTTTATAACTTGCCGCGAATTCCTGCAATTGCCGTCCCACCGGTTCTGCCGCCCCTTGCTGCAGCGCGATATCCGCCAGCGCATTCGCGTATTGAAAGCTGACGGACTTCAATTCGGCCTCGTTTCCAGGCTTTTCACGAAAGCGCTTACCAGCGATTCCTGCACTTGCGGTGTCAGTTGTTTCGCCAACAGCGGTGCCGCACCGTCCACGGCCAGCTTGGCTGCCAGCGCCTTCAGCTCGAGGCGCGCGGCACGCTCCGCTGCGGCGATCTCGGACTTGGCGGCCACAGCGATTTTCTCTTCATCGCTCTTCGTCACCGCCCGCAAACGCTCGGCTTCCTTGGCCGATTCGCGCGTGGCCTTTTCGCGCAGTTCGCCCACTTCTTTTTCCAGGTTCGCGAGCTTGTTTTCCGCTTCGCGCAGCAGTTCGTCCGCTTCTTTTTTTGCCGCCGTGGCTTTCACGATCGCGGAGTTTATCTTTTCCGCATTGCCGCGAAACCACGGCGGCAGCACTTTGCCAAAAAGCCAGATCCCCGCTCCGGCCACCAGCGCGAAATTAATCCACTTAAAAACTTCTTGCGTATCCTGCGTCTTCGAATTGCTGTTGGTGTCCTCTTCCGCGCGTACCACGCTCGCGCCAAAGTCCACCGCGAAAAATATCGCGCAGATCGCGCAGCCCATCAGCAAAATGCGGGAAAAGCGCTTCATCGAGCCTCGCCTGGCGGTCGCAGCGGTGATTGCAGCAGCCGGTTCGCGATTTCCGCGGAGAGCTGCGGCACGGCGATTTCCACGTCGCGCAGCGCGGCGGTCAGTTCTTTCGCCACAGTTTCCTTCCCTTGTCCCACTTGCATCGCGGCTTTCGCGCGCGCGTCTTTCAATTTCGCGGCGCGCTCGTCCAGAAATGTCTTTCGCGCCGCTTCCTGCTCGCCGTAAACTTTCGCCCGCGCCTCCCGCAGCGCGTCGTGATACTGCTTCACTTTTTCGCTGGCCACCGCTTGCGCATTTTCCGCGGCTTTCCGCGCTCCGGCGGTTCGCGTTTCGCGCTCGGCCATCACTTTCAGCACCGGCTGGAAGAACAAAACACGCAGTAACATATAGAAAACAAGGATGATCAGGACTGTCGGAACAGCCTGAAGAAACAGTTCTCCCAGTTGGTGAAGGATTTCCATTTAAACTGTGACGCCGAACCCTCGTCTGTGTGTGAACCGCGGAGCGGTTTCCGCAAGCTGGCGGCGTTTCCGTGTTCCGACCCGGGACGGATGACACGGCAGGCCTGAAGCCACCAACTCAAACGTCAATTTATAACATCCGCGACGTGTGTGCGTCAATTCGACGCGCCACGCAAGGTTCCGAATCGCCGCGATTACCGCGTTATGGCGCGGGCACGCTTGCAATTGCGGTGCGCGGAAAGCAATCATGCCAGCATGCGTGTTTGTGTAACGGGCGCCACGGGTTTCCTTGGCGGCGCGGTGGTTCGGCGGCTGCTCGCGGAGGGAACGCCCGTGCGGGCCCTGGCGCGGTCTTCTGCTGGCGCCGACGAACTTGCCGCGTCTGGCGCGGACGTGGTGCGCGGCGATCTTGGCGATGCCGGCGCGATTGCCCGGGCCGTCGATGGCGCCGATGTGGTCTACCACGTCGCCGCGATGGTCGAAGCGCCGGGTGATCTCGCGGACTTCCTGGATGCCAATCGCGGCGGCACGGAGCGTGTGTTTCGCGCCGCACTGCAACAGAGCGTTCGTCATATCGTTTACACCAGCTCGATCGCCGTCTACGGCCTCGTGCGCAAAGGCCAGGTCATTGACGAAAATTCGCCTTACGATGAAAAGCCGGAACTGCGCGACGCGTATTCGCAATCCAAGATTCAGGCGGATGCGTTCGCGGTTTCCTTTGCGCAAAAAATCGCGAGCCAAAATACGGATTCAGACCGCGGTCGCAACACGAGTTCCGTCACCATTCTTCGTCCCGGCGTGATTTATGGCCCGGGAAAGCGGCTTCCTTTTGGGCTGCTCGGTTTCAGCGCCGGAAAAACCAGCGTAATTTTCGGAAACCGCAATAATCGCATTCCGCTGAACTACATCGAAAACCTCGTCGACGCCATGCAGCTTGCCGCGCACGTCGAGCACCGTGGGCTGCGGCAATATATCGTGCTCGACGATGACGAACTGACGCTGGCGCAATACCATGCAGCGCGAAAGGAAATGCAAGGAACACGCGCGCTATTTTTCCCCGGGGCGCCGGTGCTCGCCGCAGCGCACTTTGCGGAAGCGGTGGGCCTGGTGAAACCGGGCGCCGGCGATTTTTCCGTGCGCCAGGTGCAGCGCGCGCTGCAGAACCGCCACTATTCCACGCAGCGGATTCGCGCAGAGCTGGGCTGGAGTCCGCGGGTGCCGCTGCGCGAGGCGGTGCGCCTCTCGCTGAACCGATCCTGAACTGGCCCAGAACTGGCCCAGAACTTGCAATGCTCTTGTGATCGCCTCTTCGGGCTTGCCTCCAGACAATCATGTAAGATATTTTCACCAGCGTTGTTTGTCCCGGTGGTGGCGAAGAGATGCATCTGCCAATTCATTTGAGGTTCCAGATTTGACGGTTGCCGCCATCGCTGTTCTTGCCATTGCCGCGATCCCGTTCATCTACTACCTGCTGGCGCTGTACAGCTCGGCGCGGTATTTTTCCGTGGCGGCGCGGGAGAATCCGCGCAACAACGATTTCTTTCCGCCCATCAGTTGCCTGAAACCCATCAAGGGACTGGACGAAGACGCGTACGAAAATTACGCCAGCTTCTGCCGGCAGGATTATCCGGAATACGAGATTCTTTTTTGCGTGGACAGAGACGACCCCGCGCTGCCGGTGCTGGAAAAACTCGTGCGCGATTTTCCCGAGAAGCAAATTCGCCTGATTTTTGGCTCGGGGCGCAACGCCATCAACGACAAAGTGGGCCGGCTCGTGCGGCTGGTCGATGAAGCGAAATACGATTTGCTGGTGATCACCGATGGGGATATTCGCGTCGGGCCGGATTATTTGCGTACGGTGGCGCACCCATTCCGGGATCCGAAAGTTGGCGGCGCTACGACTTTGTATGCTTCCACCGAGGAGACGAAATTCATTCAAGAGCTGCAATCCATCGGAATGATTTCCGATTTTTTTGCCGGCATTCTGGTGGCCTGGCAACTGGACGGCGTGAAATTCATGTTTGGCCAGACGATCGTAATGACGCGGCAGGCCAACGCGGCGTTCGGAACCTATCGCGTGAATGAAAATAAGCCGGCCGACGATTTGCTGGCGGGCCGCATGGTGGCCGAACAAGGTTACGAAGTAAAACTGCTGCCTTACGTGGTAAAAACGGTGGCGGATTTCAATTCCATGCGCGATCTCCTGTACAAGCGCACGCGCTGGATGACGGTAATGCGACTGATGCGTCCCTGGGGACATTTCGGCTTGATATTTACCTGGGGATTGCCGTGGTCGGTGGTGGCGATTGCCGTGCACCCGACGCTGGCCGTTTTTTGGGGATTTCTTGGCGCGTACGTAGTGCTGCGAATTGCCATGGCGTGGCTGATCGGCGTTCATGGCATGAAGCAGCGGGGAATTTGGCGCAAGATGCCGCTGATTCCGGTATGGGATGCCGTAGCGTTCGGTATATGGCTGGCGAGTTTTACGCGCAGCACGATTCGCTGGCGCGGCGTGAACTATACGATTCGCGACGGCATGCTGGTCCTGCCTTCGCAGGCGAAAACGCAAAATGCCGCCCGCTGAAAAGGTGCACCCCACGGAAATGGTTGGCAATTTGTTCTCGACGTTCACGAGGGTTTCGTGAGCGCGAAGAAAGTAGCTGTTGCTGGAGCGGGAATCTACGGCGCGACGATTGCGATTCGCCTGGCCGAAGCGGGTCACCACGTAACGCTGTTCGATCCGCTGGGAATATTGCGCGCGGCCTCGGCGATCAACCAGTTTCGGATCCATTCCGGTTACCACTATCCGCGCAGTCCGGAGACCATTCGCGAAACCCTGGAGGCGCGCGCGGAATTCACCGAAGCGTACGCTCCGGCGATTGTACGGAGCAGCAAGCATTTTTATGCGATTCCGAAAGAGGGTTCGCAGACCTCGCCCGATTTGTTCGAGCAGGTGATGGCACGGCACGAAGTATTTTTCGCGCCGTGCCAACCGGCGTGGATGAATTTTGGATTCATCGACCGCTGCTATGAAGTGGATGAGCAGATCTACGATCCCGACATTTTGCGCAGCACGGTGGAAGCGCGTATCGCGCAACTCAGAATTCCGTTCGTGCCGCGCGAGTTCACCAACGAGATGCGCGGCGAATACGATTTCGTGATTCGCGCGTGTTACGGAATGGGTCCGAGCCGCGGACTTTTCAAAATTGCCAAGTATCAGGTGGCGGAAAAAATCCTGATCGAACTGCCCGAGGAACTGCGCGGAATTTCCCTGGTGGTGATCGATGGTCCGTTTACGGCGTTCGATCCCTACGGCAGTTCGGGGAAAGCGCAGTTCGGCTCGGCGAAGCATACCAATCACTGGAGCACCACCGATCCCTTCGCGGCCGTGCCGGAACCATACGCCGGGCTGGTGAACGCGCTGGAGTTTGCGCCGTTCGCCGGGACGCGGTTCGAGCAAATGCGCCGGGATTCCGCGCTGGCGGTTCCGGCGTCGGCGGGAGCCAAGTATCTGGGTTCCAGGTTCACCATGCGCGTGGTGGAAAATAATCCCGCCGAGGACCGACGTACGCTGCTGATCCAGGAAAGCGCGCCGGGTGAACTGCACGTTTTCTCCGGCAAAGTGGTAAGCGCGGTGAAAGCCGCGCGGCTGATTTGCGAACGTATTGAGCGCGGCGCCTGACGTTTCGGTCTGCTGGATTCGCCGCCCATCGTTGTCAGAATTTGTTGCAAACAATGGACTTGCTCCGAGATAAGATGCGCCCCACCCCCCGGGGTATCTCTGTAACATACTTATTCTAAAATGTTTAGTTTCGATTTTCGCGTAACATATAGATACAATTGATTTTACGGAAGAAGTGGCGAGTGGAGAGTGCGATCCCAGATTGCAACGGGGAGGTCGTGCGACACGCGGTGGACGTAACATGAACCATTGTAGCCAGGCTGGATCGATTTGTCGATGCTTAGTAAGTACAGGTACTAGTATTGTACGTGTGGCCAGCGCAACGTATGCAGGTAGGGTGCAGGTAGGGTGTATTCGAGGTCGTAGGAACACTGTCCGTCTGCGATTGTACTGGTGAAGGTTCCGCGCAGTAGAGCACCGACCAGACTTTTTCAGGAGATTTGAGAGATGCCGCTACGAGCTTGGTTACTTCGATTTTTGTTGGGCGATCCATTGGTCGGTGCGAGCGTCGAGTAAATCGAGGGGGAGGGTGCCGCCGTCGAGCATTTCGTCGTGGAAGGTGCGGATGTCGAACTTGGGGCCTAGTTCTTTTTGGGCGCGGGCGCGGAGTTCGCGAAACTTTAGCTGGCCGAGTTTGTAGGCCAGGGCTTGCGCGGGCCAGGCGATGTAGCGGTCGGTTTCGGACTGGATGCTGGGCTCGTCCACGGCGCCGGACTTGCGGAAGAAGTCGACGACTTGATCGCGGGTCCAACCTTTGGAGTGGATTCCCGTGTCGACGACGAGACGAACGGCGCGGAAGAGCTCCGAGGAGAGGCGGCCGTAGTCGGAGGCCGGGTCTTGGTAGAAGCCGATCTCTTTGCCGAGCTGCTCTGCGTAGAGGCCCCAACCTTCGGTGTACGCGGTGAAGCCGAGACTATGCTGGCGGAACTTGGGCAGGCCGGTGAGCTGCTGCTGGATGGAGAGCTGCAGGTGATGCCCGGGAACGCCTTCGTGATAGGCAATAGACTCATCGTTGACGAGCGAACGAGTGGCGAAGTTAGAGGTGGCGACGACTACGCGGCCAGGGCGCTTGCCGTCCGGCGTGCCGGTGTTGTAGTGGGTGGCCATGGCCGCCTGGAAGGTCGGTATGGCTTCAACGGTGACCGGCGATTTGGGAAGCAGAGTGAAAAGCTCCGGGAGTTTCGGTTCCATCTGGGCGATGTAACGGCGGAAGTCGTCGAGGATTTGGTCGGAGGAAGTGGGAATGTATTTGGGATTGGTTTTGAGCGAGGCGCGGAAAGAGGCGAGGTCGGCGAAGCCTTCTTTTTTGGCGATGACGGTCATCTCCGCCTGGATGCGGTCCATTTCGCGGAGGCCGAGTTGGTGGATCTCATCGGCGGTCATGTGGGTAGTGGTGCGGGTGTAGATGTAGTGCTCGTAGCGCTTTGGGCCGTCCGGAAGAGAGGTGACCGCAAGGGTGGTACGGCCCGCGGGAGCGTATTCCGTTTGCACGAATGCGGCGAATTTTTTGTACGCGGGGAAGACTTCATTGTTGATGGCATCGGTGATTTGCTGGGTCAAGCGCTGCTGATCCTCCGGGGAGATGCTCGGGGGATATTTTTTTGTGGGCAGGAGAAATGGGTCCGCGTCGATGATGCCCTGGCACTGGGCAGGGATTTTTTCCAGGAGGAATTTTACGGGCATGAGGTGGTCCTGCATGCCGGCGCGGAGGACTTCGGTGGTTTGGGCGAGTGCCCGGGGAATCTGGTGGAGGCGGACGATGTAATCTTCGTAGTGCTTGACGGAGTCAAGAGGAACGGAAAGCGGCAGATCCGCAAAGTTGGTGTGAGCGCCGCCCATCTGGTTAACAGACATCTCGTATTCTTTGAAAGCGAAATCGGCGATGCGCTGGCGAAGGATACGTCCCAGGAGGTCGTGTGACAGCTGGTCCTGGTCGGAAAAGCCGGTCGCCGGGATGGCCATCAGGCGGGCCAGGAAGGATTCGTTGATTTTATTGCGTTGGGCGATGGCGGCGAGGGAGTATTCGTTGAGCTGGTCGTTGTAGCGGTAGTCGCCGTAATCGGTGGCGCGTTCGGGATTATTGCGGAGATCGGACTCATATTGCTCGTCGAACAGGGTGTTTTGCGCGGCGAGGCGGTCGGCAAGTGGTTGCAGAGATTGGGCGTGGAGAGAACCGGCAGTGAGGGCGAGGAAAAGCGAGCTCAGGCACAGACAGCAGAGCATCCGAGTTGTGATGGATTTTCTTTGTTTTATGGATGGCATCGGCGGAGCTTATCACCGTTGCGGTTAAGTTGGGAGTGCACGAGCTAGTCCTGTCCGGGCTTGGGCGGCACGGGAGATCGTTCGCGGGCATCTTGAGAGGCGCCCGCAGTTATGGCCACGCTCTGCTGACGCGCTGCTCCGCTGATGCGTGGATTAGACTTGGGCCATGCCGCCGTCCACGAAGAGCTCGATGCCGGCGACGAAGCTGCTGTCGTCGGAGGCGAGGAAGACTACGGCCTTGGCGATTTCGTCGGAGGTGCCGACGCGCCCCAAGGGGACCATGCTGGCCATGCCGGCTTTGAATTGGGCCAGTTCTTCTGGAGTGGAGACCAGGGTGGCGACTCCCGGAGTGTCGATGGGGCCGGGGCTCACCACGTTTACGCGGATTTTGCGGGATTTCAGATCCATGGTCCAGGTGCGTGCGAAGGAGCGGACGGCAGCCTTGGTGGCGCTGTAGACGCTGAAGTTGGCCATGCCTTTTATGGAGACGATGGAGGCGTTGAGGATGATGGAGCCGCCGCCGGTGAAGAGCGGGAGAGCTTTTTGTACGGTGAAGAGCAGGCCTTTGACGTTGGCGTTGAAGGTTTTGTCGTAGTGCGCTTCGGTGATGGAGCCTAGTTGGGCAAATTCGCCGCCGCCGGCGTTGGCGAAGAGTATGTCGACGCGGCCTTTTTCTTTTTTGACTATGGAGTAGAGTTTATCCAGGTCGGCGAGATTTGCTACGTCGCCTTGGACGGCGGTTACATTTTTTCCGATTTTTTTTACTGCGGCGTCCAGTTCGGCTTGGCGGCGGCCGGTGATGAAGACGTAAGCGCCTTCGGCGACAAAGCGTTGAGCGGTGGCCAGGCCGATGCCGCTGTTGCCGCCGGTGATTACCGCTATTTTCCCTTCGAGTTTGCCCATTTTATCTCTCCTTCATGTGATGGAGGTCGCGTTGCTCATTTTTGAGACTTGCCGAGATGGGGCGCAGCATGCCGCGTCCCTACAGGTGCATTGGCTGCGATTGCGAAATGCTCACACGCCAACTTTTTCTTCACGGCTTTTAGCGGTTGCCGCCGGAGATGACGAGTGTCTCGCCGGTGAGCCAGGAGGAATCGTCGGACGCCAGGAAAACGGCGGCGGGGGCGATGTCTTTCGGCTGACCGACACGACCGAGAGGCGCTTTAGCCTCAAAATCCTTTTGAAAATCACCGCCCTCGAATCCCGCGTTCTGCACGCCCTCGGTAATGACCAAGCCGGGGTTAATGGAATTTACGCGAATTTTCTTAGGGCCGAGCTCCTTGGCGAGCGACTTAGTCACGGCGTCGACGGCAGCTTTGGTGGCGCTGTACACGGAGGCGTTCGCGGGGGCGAGGGTGCTGACGACGGAACTAATGTTGATGATGTTGCCGCCGGCGGGACCAAAGTGTTTCACGGCAGCTTGGGAGGTGAGAATCAGGCCGAGGACGTTGAGGTTGAACTGTTTGTGGAAGGAGTCTTCGGTGACGAACTCGAGCGGCAAGAACTCGTAGATGCCGGCGTTGTTCACGAGGATATCGAGAGTACCGAAGGCTTTCTTCGATTCGGCGAAGAGGCGGTCAATATCGGCGCTCTTTGCGACGTCGGCCTTTACGGCGACGGCTTTGCCGCCGGCTTTGGTGATTTCCGCCACGACGCGGTCCGCGCCTTCTTTGCTGGAGGAATAGTTGACGACGACAGAGGCGCCTTCGGCGGCGAGATGCTTGGCGATGGAAGCGCCGATGCCTTTGGAGGCTCCGGTGACGATGGCAACTTTATTGGGCAGTTTCTTGGACATGAACATCTCCTTAGAGTTTCATACTGGCCGGTACTTAATAGCTCATGAGGCGCGGTGGCCGGCAAGAATTTCTTACCGACTGGTATGTTATGATGCGGGAAGGCCGGGAAGGATACAAAAATGTTGGACGCCAGGAAAAAGACTGCAAAGAAAGAGGTTAGGGCCCCCGGACGGCCGCTGGCGTTTAATCCGGAGAAGGCGCTGGAGAAGGCGCTGCAGGTATTTTGGAAGCACGGGTACGAAGGAGCTTCGCTGACGGAGCTCACTAAAGCGATGGGGATTAACCGCCCCAGCATGTACGCGACGTTCGGGAATAAGGAAAAATTGTTTCGCAAGGTGCTGGATCGGTATGCCAATGACTCCGCGAGTTACGTGCGTGAGGGATTGCGTGAGTCGACCGCGCGCGGCGCCGCGAGGAAAATATTGTTTGGCGCCGCGGATGCGCTTAGCGAGCCGGGGCATCCTCGTGGATGTTTGCTGGTGCAAGGGGCGCTGGCGTGTGGGGAAGAGTCAAAATCCATCCAGCGGGAATTATGTTCGAGGCGCGGCGCGGGAGAAGCGCTGATTCGCAAGCGACTGGAGCGGGCGAGATTGGAAGGAGATTTGGCGGAGGGTATCGATCCGACGGAATTGGCGGGTTACGTGGTGGCGGTCCTGCATGGGATGTCGGTGCAGGCGGTGGGTGGGGCCAGCCGGGAGAAATTGCGCGGGATTGCGGAGCGGGCGTTGCGGGCGTGGCCGGAGTGATGCGGGGAGCGGTGGTTAAGCGCGGGCCAGATCTTTTTCCAGGGATTTGGCTTTGCGGAACCAGGGGCGTGCTACGCGCTGCATGTAGCGGGGGAGGGTGCGTTTTTTGGCGAGGAGTTTTTGCGTCCATTCACGGGCTTCGGCGGGGCGATTTTGGAGTTTCAGGAAATGGGCGTAGTTGTAGAGGGTTTCGGGAGTGGTGGAGAACTGAGTGACGTTGGCGAAGAGTGGCTCGGCGAGCTCGAGGCGGCCGGTGCGGGCATAGGCGTCGGCGAGTAGCCCCGGGGCGCGGTAATAGTCGAATTTGGGGTCCTTGGCGACCACGAGCTCGAGGTCGGGAATGGCGGCGGCAAAATCGTTCAAGCCCAGTGAACATTGCGCGCGGTGATAGAACGCGTGAGGGGAATCGTTGCGGGCGTTGATGGCCTGGTTGAAGGCTTGGCGGCCTTTTTCGAATTGCTGTTGTTCGAGGAGGAGTTCGCCGAGTTCTTCGTAGTTGCCAGGGGAGGGATTGTCGAGGATTTGCGTTTCGAGGATGTTGATGCGATTGCGGCGGCCGAAGCCTTGGAAGACGCCGCGCAGGAGACCGAGATCGGGAATGGCTTCCACTACCAGGTAGACGGCGGCGCCGAGGAAGCCGCCGAAGATGATTACGAAGAACCAATAGTTTTCCGGACGGCGACGGACGAAATGGATCATGGCGGCGATCTGAACGAAGATGCCCCACGGATAGAAGAGATGGCTGAGTCCAAACATAGCGTTGGTCCGGTTACTAAGATGTTCCGTTTGCCACGGATGGTCAAACAGAACGTGGAGAAAAAGTGAGGAGGAGTTATCGCACGGATGGACGGGCAGCGGCGAGTGGCGGTTCAAGTTGCGGTTGATGAGCACACTCGACGGGTGTAGGCTGCGCGCTGCGGATGGAACGGAATGGACGGCGCGGCGGCTTCGTACGTGGAATTTTTGTACGCGATGGCTTAGGAGATTTTGCGGAGAAGGTGCGACGTTTCTAACCGGGAGCGATTGTGAGACCAAGAGGATTTTCGCGGCGCGAATTTTTGATTATGACGGCGGGAGTTCCTGCGGTGATTTCGCCGGCAAACTTCGCCGGGAGTTTCCCGCGGGTGAGCGACGGAGGCGCGAAAATTCCCGTAGGCCTCGAACTGTATTCGGTGCGAGACGAGTTGAAGCGGGATCCTGAGGGCACGGTCCGCGCCGTGGCGAAGATGGGTTATCAGTGCGTGGAATTTTATGCGCCTTACTTTGATTGGACCGAGAGCCAGACGAAGTCGATGCGGAAGTTGCTCGACGATTTAGGGATCAAGTGTTATTCCACGCACAACGATGCGGCGTATTTCAACCGGGAGAATCTGCCGCAGGCGCGGGACATGAATTTAATCTTGGGCAGTAGATATATGGTGATGGCGAGTTCCGATGCGAAGACTACGTTGAACGAATGGGAAAAGCTGGCAGAGGTGCTGAACGCCGCTGCGGAACAACTCGAGCCGGCGGGATTGAAGGCGGGGTATCACAACCATCAGACGGAATTTGCGATGCTGGAAGGGCGGCGGCCGATGGAGATTTTGGCGGAGAGAACGAAACCCGCGGTCATGCTGCAGCTGGATGTGGGGACTTGCATAGAAGCGGGCGCGGATCCGGTAGCGTGGATTCACGCGCATCCGGGGCGGATTCGGTCGATTCATTGCAAGGATTGGGCGCCAGGAGCGGGCAAAGGATATCAAGTGCTGTTTGGCGAAGGAGTGGCGGATTGGAAGGGGATTTTTGCGGCAGCGGAAAACGGCGGAGGGTTGGAGTTTTATCTCGTTGAACAGGAAGGCAGCCGGTATTCGGAATTGGATACGGCGAGCAAATGTTTGGAATTGTTTCGCGCCATGCACGCCTCGTAGCGGTAAGCCGTCCGATTAAAGAACATTGAAATAGCCATCGTTGGTTGTGAGCTGTAACAAGACGCCGAAGAGGTTGGAGAGTCTTGCGGCGGTGAGAATGGTGTGTTTGGAGCCGTCGGCAACCATGCGGCCGTTTTTCAGCAGGATGATGCGGTTGACCTCGGGGATGATTTCGGAGACGTGGTGGGTGACCAGGAGGATGCCGAGGCCGGACTGGGCGAGGTGGCGGAGGGTGCCGCGGAGTTCGAATTGCGCGGCGATGTCCAGGGCGTTGCTGGGTTCGTCGAGCAGGAGGGTGTGGGGTTCGTGAACCAGGGCGCGGGCGAGCAAGGTACGCTTGGCCTCGCCGGAAGACATGTGGGTGAGGGGACGGTCGGCCAAGTGGGCGATGCCGATGCGGGTTAGCGCGGCTTCAGCGCGTTGGAGGTGCTCAGGCGAGGGGTGATGGTGTGGGAAGATGTGGGTACTGCTGAAGAAGCCGGAGAGGACGACGTCGCGGCCGGTGGCGCCGGTGGCGCACGAAGCCAATAGATCGGGCGAGACGATGCCGAGCAGGCTGCGGAGCTGGAAAATGTCCCAGCGCTGGCGGCCGAGGATTTCGATGGAGGAATTGGGGGAGGGGAAGGGGTAGCATTCACGGGTTATCGTTTTGATAAGAGTGGACTTGCCGCAGCCGTTGGGGCCGAGGATGCAGACGTGTTCGCCGGTGTCGACGCGGAGGGTGAGGTCATCGAGTGCGGGCGACTGTGCTGTGGAAGAATCGGAGTTGCCGCGGAAAACGGTGACGTGGCGGAAATCGAGGAGCGGAGGCATGGGTGTATTTTAGCTAGAGATCCTTGAGAAAACCACTGATAGCAAGGGGTTTAGTGGCTCAGAAAAAAATAAGGAGGCGAAAATTGTGAGATCTTCGCCTCCCGGGGTGGTGGGTAGTACCGAAGACAACTTGAGGGTGTCAGCAGTCCCGTATTGCGGGTTCTGCGGCGTTACCACCGCACTGCGTAAGGAATGCGTCAGAACGCAACCGTCAAGGAGCCTTCAATTAAGTTTTTTTGTAGCACTGCCGGCCGCGGGTGTCAACGGTAAAAAGGGCGATCGCGGGGTTTTTTGTGATTCGTTACGGTTTATTCATGGGGCGGTTGACGCAAAAACGGTCAGCGGACGCCCGGTGACCTTTGCGAGTTCAGCGGCTGGTATGAAATACGGCAGCTCAGGCGGCAGTGGGCACGATTTTATGGTCCAGCACTCCGCGCACCAGGCGCGCCAGGGCCGTGGGGCTGTAAGGCTTCTGCAGGTAATGCTCCGCCGAAGCGACGCCGGCCACGCTGTGGTTTTCCTGAGAATAGCCGCTGGTGAACAGGATGGGGAGATGTGCGAAAAGCTTGACGAGCGTTGCGGCGGTAGCCGGACCACCCATTTTCGGCATGATGACGTCGAGGATGGCCAAGTCCGGCTCGTCGTGCTGGCAAAGGCGAATGGCTTCTTCTCCGTCGCAAGCCGCCAAAACACGATACCCCAGCGAGAGAAGGGTGTGCCGGGTCATTTCGCGGATGGAATCATGATCTTCGGCAAGAAGAATGGTTTCCGTGCCACGCGTGGCGCCGGAGGACAGCGCAGGTTTCGCAGCCAAGGCCTCGGCGGCCGAGCGCTCCATCAGCGGAAAATATGCACGAAACAGGGAGCCCTGACCGGGTTCGCTATAGACGTGGATGAAGCCGAAATGTTGTTTGACGATGCCGTAAACGGTGGCGAGGGCCATGCCGTGAGAAGAGCCCTTGGTGCCGTCGGCAAAGAAAGGCTCGAAGATATGCTCGCTGGTTTCGGAGTCCATGCCAATGCCGGTGTCCGCCACAGAAAGAACAGCGTAGGAGCCGGGCGCCACGTAAGGGTAGAAGCGGCAAAAGGAGTCATCCAGCTCGGCGAGTTCCGTCTCAATGCGCAGCAGGCCACCGTTGGGCATGGATTCGCGCGCGTGCAGGCAAAGGTTCATGAGCACATGTTCGATTTGCGTGGGGTCGGCTTTGATGGGACCAAGAGGAGATGTCAGGAGTTTAAGCTCGATATTCTTGCCCAGGACTTTGTCGAGAAATTTGGTGATGCCAGTGGCGACGGCATTTAAATCCACGGCGCGCGGTTGCAGAATCTGGCGTCGTGCAAAGGCCAAGAGCTCGCTTGTGAGTGTAGCGGCGCGGTCGGCCTGCTCGCGAATACGGCTAAAGCGCTCGGCGACCGGCGACTCGTGAGCGTACTGCTCGATGCCCAGTTCCGCCCAGCCGATAATGGCGCCGATGACGTTGTTGAAATCGTGAGCGATGCCGCCTGCCAACTGTCCGATGGCTTCAAATTTCTGCGACTGGCGCAATTGGCGTTCCATGGCGCGAAGTTCGGTAACGTCTTCGACGATGATTTCCACGGAACCCGGAGGCTCGGGGGGCGAGAGCAAGCGGAGGTGCAAGCGCACCGCGAGGACGCCGCCGTCGGGACGGCGCCACTCGGCATCCGCGCCATGCAACTGGCCAAACTCCCGGCAGGTGGCCATAAGCTGCGCGAACTGTTCGGGAAAACGGAAGATGTCCTGGACGCTGGCCGGTTGATGATCGTTGGCCTGCAGGTTCAGGATGCGCCGCAGTGCGGGATTGGAGTCCAGGAAGCTGCCATCGGCGGTGGCGCGGCAGATACCGTAGATGGAATGCTGCACGAGGTCGCGATTGCGAAGCTCCGAGAGCTGCAGCGCTTGCTGGTTCGCGAGATGTTCGCGGCGCAGCGCTTTTTCCGCCAGCGCGCGCTGCAGGGCCGAGGGCAGACGCGAAAGGTGATCCTTTAAAACATAATCGTCGACCCCGCGTTTGATGCAGTCGACTGCGGCCTCATCGCCAAGGTTGCCGGTGACGAGCAAGAAAGGAATGTCGGGATCGCCTGCGCGCACGTAGGTGAAGGCGTCCATTCCAGTCCAGCCAGGGAAGCGATAGTCGGAGATGACCGCGTCAAAACGGCCGGAAACGAAGGTCTGTTCAAACCGCTGTTTGTTTTCAACGTGGGTGTGGGTACAGAGCAAACCCGCGCGTGAGAGTTCGAGGATGAGCAGTGCCAGGTCTTGCGGCGAGTCCTCAGCGATCAACAGGCGCAGCGGAGTGTTTGGCTCGGGCGCAGAAGGTTTTGCGGCAGCTTCCTTTTTCATGCGGAAACCTGGAGCAGGTCTGGGTTCACGCGCAGGCCGGATTCGATGGTGTCCAAAAACTCCGGAAAGGTGCTACGGTCCTCGCAGGTCCACATGCCGCCATTCACCGCAAAGCGCAAGGAGCGCGAAGACTCGCGCTGCTGCGGAACGGCGGCCAGGCAGCGTTCGAGCCGCTGGCGGAGAATGGATGCGCCGGCTTCCGTGGAATCCACGGCCAGAATCGCGAATTGTGCTTCGCCGATGCGCGCCAAAACGTCGCTGCGCCGAAAACAGCCGCCTAAACCGGTGGTCAAATCCTGGACGGCATGTTCCGCAGCGGCGTGGCCGTCCGCTTCGCGCAGCGCGGCCAAATTCTGGATCAGGATGCAAAAGAGCGCGAGCGACCCGCGATTGCGGCGGGTGAGCTCCAGGGTGCTGGACCCCAGCGTGAGCAGACCATCGCGAGTGTACCGCCCGGTGCAGGGGTCGCGGAGAAAATCCGCCAGCCCCTCGAGCGTATTGCGCTCCAACGCGCCGCGAAAGACTCGCGCCAGCGTGGCGTCATTCATAAATTCGCGCAGCACGTAGTCCATGGCCCCTTCGTGCAGGGTGTCCTTAGCGCTTTGCTTTTGTGCTTCGGTGGCCAGCACGATGATGGGAACGTTCGGTGCGGCGCGGTGGACGCGACGAACGGTTTCTTTGGGGTGAGGATAGGCGGCCGCGAGATCCAACAGAATGATTTCCGGGTACACGACGCCCAGCGTGGGAATCAGCGTGGTAACGCTGGAGACGGCGGTTAGCTCCAAAGCGTGATCCGGAGGCGAAAAAAGACCGCGGAGCGCTTGCGCGACTTCTCCGGTGGCGTCGCCCGCGAGCAAAATGCGAATGGTCTTGGCCTTGGCCAGCGGAAAATTGTTGGCGGTGGTCGCGAGAGTTGCGGCGGCTTGCGAAAGCGGAGGAGCGGAATTAGCCATCACCTTTAGACCTGCGTGGACGGGACCCGAGAGGGCAGTCCTCTGCAAAGAAATGAGTAGGGTAGGGGGTGCGAGCATTGTGACGCACCAGAAGGAGGAGTCAATAGAACTCCGGACGAAAGGTATACGGTACTTTTAAGGGACTTCGCGCGACGCGCGTCGGCTAGGCGCCGAAGATTTCGTTGATTTTGACGGCCAGCTCGAAATCGAGGTTGCTCAGGCCCGCGACGCTGTGGGTGTTGAGGTCGATCACGACTTTATTCCAGACGTTGGACCATTCCGGGTGATGGTTCATGGCTTCGGCGACCAGCGCGACACGCGTCATATTGCCGAAGGCGGCCACGAAATCCTTGCACTCGAAGGCGCGGTGGAGTTTGCCATTCACCAGGCTCCAGCCTTTGGCGAGGTTCATCTGTTCCTTGATTTCGGGTTCCGTAAGTTTTTTGGCGTTCGTCATGACCGTCTCCTGGGCGCTGCCGGAACATTATGCTTGGAGAACGAGCGCCGGGCAATCTGGCGCCCCGTTTTTGTTGGGGGTGGGTTGGTTTTACGTTGCCCGGGCGGGGGAGTTCCTTTATCGTAGGGGGCTCGCCGCAGGGAAACGCGCGCGGTGTGAACGGTCAGCGGCAGACAAACGGAGACGGAGAACGACGTGAAAAAGAAAATTCGCGCCATCCAGTATGGTGTCGGTCCCATCGGCGCGTCCATCGCGAAGCTGATGCGGGGAAAACAAGCGATTGAAATTGTGGGGGCCATCGATAGCGATCCCGCGAAAGTGGGGCGTGATTTGGGAGAAGTGGCGGGCGCGACGGATGCGCCTTGGGGCGTGAAGATTTCCGCGGATGCGCAGGAGGTGCTGGGGCTTTCTGCGGATGTGGTGGTGCACTCCACGTCCTCGTCGCTGCCGGCGGTGATGGAGCAGCTTCTAGCGTGCCTTGAGGCGGAAGCCTGCATCGTGTCCACCTGTGAGGAATTGGCGTATCCCTATCGCACCTACCCGGAACTCGCGGCGCAACTGGATAAGGCCGCCAAGGACTGGGGGGTGGCGCTGGTGGGCACGGGCGTGAACCCAGGGTTTGCCATGGACAAGCTGTTGGTGACGCTGGCAGCGGTTTCGCAGCAAATCGAACACGTCAAGGCGGTGCGCATAGTTGACGCGGGAACACGACGGCTGCCGTTGCAGAAAAAAGTTGGCGCTGGGTTGAGCGTCGAAGAGTTTCGCTCCAGGGTCCAGGCTGGAGAGATTAAACACGTCGGGCTGCCGGAGTCCGTGGCCATGGTCGCGGACAGCTTGAATTTGACGGTAGACGAAATTACCGAAACGATTGAGCCGGTGATCGCGTCGGCCTTGGTACAGACGGAGTTCTTGACCGTGGAAGCCGGACAAGTGGCCGGGGTGCATCAGATTGCGCGCGGCCTGCACGACGGCAAGGAGCTGGTGTATCTGGAGTTGCAGATGTACGTGGGCGCAAAATCGCCGGCGGATACCTTGGAATTGCGCGGTTCACCGAATATTTCGCTGGTGATTCCAGGTGGTTCGCCCGGCGATATTGCCACGGCGTCGGTGGTGGTGAATACCATTCCAGTGATTTTGGATGCTCCGGCGGGATTGCGCACGTCGCGGGATTTGCCGATTGGATTTTTTTCGCCAGACGCCCGGCCATAGTGGGCTGCGATAAGTTGTTGCGCGCAGGCTGGTGCGTTGCTATCCCGGCGAGGCACCGGGTTGGGAAGCATCCTCGGTGAGGACCGCGTCGAGCGCGGTGACGAAGAGCTTGGCGTCGGCTTCCGAAAAAATCAACGGAGGGCGGAGTTTTAAGACGTTGTGATGAGGGCCGTCGGTGCCCGTCAATATGCCGTGGTCGCGGAGGCGGTTGACGATATAGCTGGCTTGGCGGGGCGCTGGCGTCCGGGTTTCGCCGTTCAGCACCATATCCAGACCTAAGAATAGGCCGAAGCCGCGAACGTCGCCAATTAACGCATGTTTTTCCTGCAAGGCCATCAACTCGCGTTTCCAGTGTGTGCCTACGTTTAACGCATTTTGCTGAAGATTCTCATCGCGGAGAACATCCAGCACCGCCAAGCCTGCGGCACAAGCAACTGGATTCCCTCCGAAAGTGCTGAAGAATTCCATGCCATTGGCAAAGGACGCGGCGATTTCTTGCGTGGTGATTACCGCGGCCAGCGGGAAGCCGTTGCCAATAGGTTTCCCCAGGACCACGATGTCGGGGATTACTTGCTGCGTTTCAAAGCCCCAGAAATGCGTGCCCAGGCGGCCGAAGCCGACTTGCACTTCGTCGGCGATGCACACCGCGCCTGCGGCGCGGACGTGGCGATAGGCTTCGGCCAAGTAATTTTCTGGGAAGACGATTTGGCCGCCGACGCTGGGGAGCGTTTCGGCCACGAACGCGGCGATGTGACGATTGCTCGACTGTGCTTGGCTCAGGACTTCGGCTACGGCATCGGCGTATTTTTTACCGGCTTCGGGATCTTCGCGACGGTATGCGCCGCGGTAGTCGTCGGGCAGCGGCGCGACGTGGACCCACGGTTTGCGTCCCGTGCCGCCCGGGCCGTTGAATTTATACGGGCTGATGTCGATCAGCGTGGAAGTCTGGCCGTGATAGGCGTGATCCAGAACGATTACGTCTTGGCGTTGCGTGTGGGCGCGGGCCAGGCGGAGGGCCAGTTCGTTGGCTTCGCTGCCGGAGTTTACGAAAAGGCAGGCGCGCAGGGGTGCGGGCAACAGTCGCGCCAGGCGTTCGGCGTAGCGCGTGATGTGGTCGTGCAGGTAGCGCGTGTTGGTGTTGAGCAGGGCGAGTTGCGCTTGGACGGCGCGTACTACGCGTGGATGGCTGTGGCCGACAAGCGGGACGTTGTTGTACACGTCTAGAAATGCGCGGCCGGTGTCGTCGTAGAGGTATTGCTTCCAGCCGCGGACGATTTTCAGCGGCTCCTCGTAAGAGAGACTGAGATTTTTCCCTAGAGAATTTTTTCGCGCGGTCAGCGTTTGCTCGCGGGTTGGTTCAGCGGCAGGGAAATATTGTTTCGGGATGTTCAGCAGGAGATTCGGATCGGGGGAAAGGCTCGTCCAGATTTTTCGCTGTGAAGCGAGTGCGACGCCTGGGAAGTCCGTGCCGAGGTCGAGAAGGTCAGTGATGATTTGAAAATGGAGGTGCGGAGGCCAGCCGCCGTTTTCCTGAGCGGAGCCGATGGCCGCGAATCTTTCGCCTTGGGCGATTTGTTGGCCGATTTTTAGATTTTTTAGGGATTTGACGGTGAGATGGCCGTAGAGCGTGTAGAAATTGTCGCCGCTGGCGGTGGAGTGCTTGAGGATGACTACCGGGCCGTAGTCGAGCGGCTGCGCATTGTCGGCGAAGGCTTCCACCGTTCCTGCCAATGGCGCATGGACTGGCGCGTTTGGCGGAGCGAAGAGATCGATGCCCAGATGAATGGTGCGGTGCTCGTCGGTTGGATTGTTCGAGATTTTGAAGATTGCAGTGGGATACAGGAGCCGGGCTTCGTTGTAGCGGCCGACGCCGATGGTGGCGTTTGCGCACTGCAGTTCGTTGGAGATTGCGCTCGTAAGAGTCGCCAGTTCCGCCTTGGCTGGATCGGCGCCGAGAAAGACGCTGCCAACGCTGAGGTCGAAGACATGCACCCCCGCGTTGCGCGGATTGACATCGAGGATTGGCGCTGCGCTTGGCGACTTTTTTCCCAGATAATCCGTGACCGCCGCGGATTTTGCATCTGCTGGAAAACCGCAAGCATCGTGAAAAACGCAGTGTGCGAAACGCGGATTTATTCTGGCCAGGCGTTCGAGCGCTTGCCAGGCGGGAGCTTCGCTGACGGTGATGTACGCATCGCCGGGACGCAGCTGTTTGCGCTGGGCGCTGACGACCACACTCACGGCCAGGCGCATGGCGATCAGCGGGAAAAGAACTTTGCTCTCGGCTTCCAGTAGCGGGTAGGCCTGGTGGTATCCAGAAATTATGGATGCAGCCGCTGCTAATGGATCGTCTTTTCCGAGGATGGCGTAGGCGGCGGCGATAGCGGGCTCGGACGCGGTTACGCCGTGGTGCATATCGCCGAAATCGATGACCGCGCGTGCTTGGCGCGGTTGCGGCCAAGGCTCGCCAACCAGCACGTTGTGATCGTTGGCGTCGCCGTAGATTACGCTGCGGCGAAGGGCGGACAGGACGGGCACGACTTCGGATTGGTACAGCATCAGGAATTTTTTTATCAGCGCGTGCTGGTTTTCGTTTTCGACCGAGTGAAGGGCAGCGGCGATCCATGCGGCGCGCGCGGAATCCCATTGCAATTCGCGGTGCGCGGCGGGGTGAGAAAAGCTCAACAGTGCGGCGTCGGTTTCTCCGAGGAGTCGACCCACGCTTTCGAGAAGTTTGGGTGTGTGCGGATTGGCTTGAGCCAGGGTCACTCCGCTGATATAGCTGAGCAGCCAGACGATGCGCTCGTCGCTGTTTGATGACGTGATAGTGGTGAACAGATTGCCACCACTGTTAGGAATCACGCGCGGAAAATGGCGACGAGGCAAATGTTCGGCCAAGTGCCGCAGGGCTTGGACTTGCATGACGACGAAAGATTCTTCGCGGGCCGGGTGCATGACCTTAAAGACGAAGGCGCGGTTGTCAGGAGTGACCAAGTGGAAGTTGTCGTCATATTCGCCGGGGAGCGATTTGGCGGTGACGTCCAGATTGTAGAGTTCGCGGGCTAAACGAGCGGCCTCGGATTCCGTGGTGGGATGGCCTGCGCGGGATTCAAGAAGCATCGGGGAATGTTAGCTGCTGACGGACGTCGCGTGCAATTGCGAGGAAGCACCAGACGAAAAAAAGCGCCCGCCTCCCCGGTTTGAGCGGAAAGCGGCCCTTATAATTCATCGTCGTCGAGCGTGCCGATGGGTGAGCCATCTGGCGGCGGCTGCGGGGTCGGCACGGTAATGTGTTTTGGATCTTTTTCAAACTGATCGATTTGTTGCACAGCATAGAAGTAATGGGCGTGCTCGGGAAAATCGAGTAACTTCCAATTTTGCGCGTTCAGCCAGTCTTTCAGGTCGGCGAGTTCCAGGCCGGCGATGGCACGAACTTCGTCGGTGGCTTGCTCGTTGGCGGCCAGGGCCATCAGATCGTACAGGGCGATGTTGTCTACCACGATCGAGATTTGTTGCGGATAACCGGCGCCGTGCGCAGACTTCCACGTGGCGGAGAGTATCGCGTCTAGAATTTCCTTCAACGTTGGCGATTCAGCGTTCCGCGCGTGGAATTCCACGATGCGGGCGGCGCGGTGCGGCTCGAAGAGAAATTGCAGCGATTGTTGCGCGGCGGCTTCCGCGGGAGCCAGGGCGTCGAAGGCCGGGCTGGTATTGATTTTGAAATGTTCGCGGCCGCGTTCAAAGTCAGGCGGGCGAGGCGGGATCATCTTTAGCAGTGGCTCAGGCAGCGCTAAGACCTCCGGCTTTATGGTGGCGAGGACGGCGGCCAGTGCGCGGCGCTGTTCCGCGGGCGCAACAATTTGCGTGGGAATTTGGCCGTCGCCGCGGAGTGCGAAGGTGTAGTCCATGCCGCCCACCAGTTTGCTCGCGGCTTCCACTTGATAGCGGTGGAAGAGATAGATCGGGACGAGCGCGTCCTCGATGGTCGCCAGCGGAGCGCCTTCGCGGATGTTGTTTTCGCCGAAGCGGTTCAGGGCCGCTGCGCGGACTTGCATGATGCGATTCAGCTCATCGATGGCGTTTTCGCCAGAGTCCCATAGATGCGCAACGCTGCTCGATGAGCCAGCGGGGCGGGCATCTTGGTCGGTCAAGTAGCGGAGACCGCTAGCAAAGGCGTCGGTCAGGATTTTGTTTAGCGCGGTGTGCTCGTCCGTTTGCTTGGGGGAGTCTTGATAACCCCAGGCGATCGAGACTTTGTCCCATGCTCCGATTCCCGTGGCGTAGGCGTCGGAGAGATCAGGGGTGCCGTCGGCGCCTAAAGTAACGTAGGGCGGCGGGTAATCCATTACAGAAGAGCGCTTTACGGTACTGGCGGTGTAGTTGTGCATCAGGCCCAGCGTGTGGCCGACTTCGTGGGCGGCTAGCTGACGCAAGCGGGCCAAGACCATGGCTTGCATTTTTGTCGAGACGGGTTTGCCTGATTCGTAGGGGGCGAGTAAACCTTCAGCGATCAAATAATCCTGGCGGACGCGCAGCGAGCCAAGGGTTACGTGGCCTTTAATGATTTCTCCGGTGCGCGGATCGATAACCGATTCACCGTAGGACCAACCCCTCGTGGCGCGATGAACCCATTGGATGACGTTGTAACGGAGATCTAAAGGGTCGGCGCCCTCGGGCAGGAGTTCGACACGAAAGGCGTTCTTGTAGCCGGCGGCCTCGAAAGCCTGGTTCCACCAACTGGCGCCTTCGAGAAGTGCGGAACGAATTGGTTCGGGCGCGCCGCGATCGAGATAATAGACGATGGGTTTCACCGGCTCGCTTACGGCGGCGCTAGGATTTTTTTTCTCCAGGCGATGGCGTGCGGTGAGGCGCTTCTCGATCGGCTCACTGATGGGCGTTGCGTAATCCATATAGCTGATGCCGAAAAAGCTGGAGCGTGGATCGTAGGCGCGCGGTTTATAGCCGGGCGGCGGAAGCTGGACGAAGGAGTGGTGCTCGCGGACCGTGATCGATTCTGGCGAAGGCGTGACCTGGCGAACCCACGCACCCGGCTCGTCGCCAGCGAAGGTCAGTGTGGCTTCCACCTCGGTGTTCAGAGGGAAATTTTTCGTTTGTGGCAGGTAAATAGCGCACCGTTGCGGATCGAGGCGATAGTTGCCCTGGTGGGTGCGTTGCAGCGTTTCGGGAATGTGGTGGGCATCGCGGAGGAAGAAGTCGGTAGCGTCCACCAGAGCGGTGGCATTTTCTTCCGCGGCAACGGTAAAGCCCGCCAGAACCGATTCGGCGAAGGAGTCCTTTACGGCGCGTTTTTCGTCGGGATCATTGGTTATGGCGCGGTAATCGAAGTTCTCTTGGACCAGGAGCACTTTGTTACCGCTGCGCTCGAACCGGACGATGCGCGTGGCCCCCAGCTGGCCGCGGTCGAGTCCGATGTCGTTCGAGCCGAGGCCCGCGGACAGCGAGGATTGATACAGAAATTCGGTGTTCCACTTGTCAATGGCCAGCCAAAGTTTCCCCTGTTTGGCGTCCCAGAAGAGATTGAAGTAGCCGGGGAGGATTTGCGCGTTGGCGGTTTTCGCAGCGATAGTGGGCAATTGTACGGTTTCATCCGCTGCAACCGTCCTCGGCGGCACCCCTGAAGTCAGGAAGAGCGCGGATAGCAGCATGAAGCGGCGCATGACGTTCAGCATTTACGAAGCCTCCGAAACGAGCGAATGCTTTATAACACAAGGCGGCGGGACGTGCGGAATTGGCGTCTGCTATACTTTTGATGTTTCCGCGCAGGAAATTCATCGGTGACCAAACTTCGCATCTCCATTGTGCAGTATCTGAACACGGCGCCTCTGGTGTGGGGATTTACGCACGGGCCATTGGCTGGGAAATACGAGCTTTCGTTTACCGTGCCGTCTCAGTGCGCGGAGGCGTTGCGCGCGGGCGAGGCGGACATCGCGATCATTCCGGCGATCGAGTATCAGCGCATCGGCGAATTGGTGCTGCTGCCAGATTTGGCGATCGCGTCGAAGAAGCTGGTGCGCAGCTTGCTGCTGGTGGCGAAAAAACCGATCGCGCAAGTTCGGAGCATCGCGCTGGACAGCAGTTCGCGAAGTACCCAAGCGCTTACGCGGATTTTGTGCGCGGATCACTGGCATATCACGCCGAATTTTTTTGAGACCGCGCCGGACTTGGAAGCGATGTTGCAAGACGCCGATGCGGCGCTGTTGATTGGGGATCCCGCTTTGCGGCTGGCCATTTTGATGGAAGGCAAATCGCGGCGCAATGAGCATGGCGTGCTGCTTTGTAGCTCGGAGGCCGCAGGATTGCACGGCGCCGAGCCGCTAATCGTTTACGATATGGTCGAGGAATGGCAGCGAAGCACCGGGTTGCCTGCGGTACTGGCGGTGTGGGCGGCGCGCGATGGCGTGGCGACCGAAGAGGTGCTGCGGGATTTCTCCGCTTCGCGAGATTTTGGGATGGCGCGTATCGCGGAGATCAGCGAAGTAGCGGCGCGGGAATTGCAATTGCCTCCGGCGGCGCTGGCGGCTTATTTGCGGCGCAACATTGACTACGCGCTGGATGGCGACAATCGGCGGGGGCTGGAACATTTTTTCACGCGTGCGGCGGCGCTGGGGCTGATCGCGGGAAATCGTGCGATTGTCTGGGCTAGCAGCGCCAGTTCACTGCGCCAAACGGTTGGAAATCGGATTTGAGATTGCGGGTTGAAATCGCGGGTTGAGATTTGCGAGGTAGAACGACGTGGGACTGACTAAGCAGGCGGCGGTTGAAATGCTGGAGTCGGATGATTTGGTGGGTATCGGGATGGAGGCGCACGCCAAGCGGCTCGAGAAAAACGATCCGCGGGTGGTGACGTACCAGATCGACCGCAATATCAACTATACGAATTTTTGCACCGAGTATTGTTCGTTTTGCGCGTTTTACCGGCCCATTGGCGCAAAGGACGGCTACATTCTGTCGTTTGAAGAGATTTACAAAAAAATCGAAGAGATGCTGGTGCTTGGCGGGACGGGGGTTTTGCTGCAGGGCGGCTTGCATCCGGATTTGCAGATTGAGTATTACGAGAATCTGTTGCGGTCATTGAAAGAACGCTTTCCGACTGTGCATTTGCACTGCTTTTCGGCCCCGGAAATTTTGTGCATCGCGGAAGTCAGCGAACTGAGCGTTGAGGACACCATTCGGCGCTTGATGGATGCGGGGTTGCAGTCGATCCCCGGCGGCGGCGCGGAAATTCTGGATGATGAGATTCGCGGCAAAATTGCACGCCTGAAGTGCACCAGCGATGACTGGGAGATGGTGCATCGCGTCGCGCATAAACTGGGCTTGCGAACGACCGCGACAATGATGTTTGGTTGCGGCGAGGAATTGGCGCACCGCGTCAATCATTTTGAGCGTATCCGGCGAATTCAGGAAGACACCGGCGGGTTCACCGCGTTTATTCCCTGGATGTTTGCGCCGGAAAATACACCGCTCGGGAAAAAAGTCCAGGAAGCCACCGCCGTCGATTATCTAAAGACGCTGGCCGTCAGCCGCCTGTACCTCGACAACATCGATCATATTCAGTCCAGCTGGCTTACGCCGGGAATAAAAGTTTGTCAGATTGGCCTGCAGTTCGGGGCCGACGATGTGGGAAGTATTTTGATAGAAGAAAATGTGGTGTTCGCGGCGGGCGTGAAGAACCGCACGAATGAAGGGGAGTTGCGGCGGATTATTTCGGATGCGGGCTTTATTCCGGCGCAGCGGGATACGCTTTATCGCTCGTATGTTTTGAAGTGACGCAAGGATGTAAGAACGCAGGCTGATCTCCAGTTGTCCTTGCTTCCCCGCCTCCTTACTTCTTCCTGCTAAAGGCGTTCTTTTTTGGGCGTAGCCCGCAGGTAGATTTCTACCTCGATTCCGTCTTCCAGGTCGAGATCTTCCAGCGGATAGAGAATGCCGCTGCGGAAACGGGCGCGCACTTTGCGTGGGATGCCGCTGGTGTCGGGCCTAGGCGCCGGTTTGACGGGAGCAGCAGTTTTTTCTTCGGCGGCAGATGATTTGGTGGCAGGGAGATTTTTGTCCGCGGAATGCGCCGAAGAGAGATTGGCGGCGGCCTTAAGCGGCGCGAGCACCGGAGACGCCGAAGAGGAGCCGGCAGTTTCGTCGAGCGCTTCGTTGGCGAGAGCGTCAGCGTCTTTATTTTGCTCGCGGTAGACGTGGCTGATCGCGAAGTGCTCGAATGTGACGGACATTTTTTTGGCGCGCTCGAAGAGCGGGCGAAGCTCTTCGCTTTTCACTTTGTATTGCCCGCGCATCTGCTTGACCAGAAGTTCGGAGTCGCTTTCGATTTGCAGCGCGCGGATGACGTGCGATTGCGCGTAGTCCAGTGCGGCAATCAACCCATAATATTCCGCGACGTTATTGGTCGTGCGTCCGATGTATTTTTTCAGCTTGGCGACGATCTCGCCTTTGGCGTCGCGGATGACCACGCCGTACGAAGCCGGGCCCGGATTGCCCCGCGACCCGCCATCGATGTTGGCGCGATGAGCGGCGAATTTCTGTTTGGCGGCGGGTTCTGCCGGGAACAAGCCGCCGCTGGGAGGTTTGGTTGCGCGCGGCATCAGGAGTTGGGCTGCGCTGGAGTCGCCGCATCTGGGGAAGACGGTGCCGCCGGAACGATGGGCTCAAGGGTGTAGAGAATCAAACCGCAACTTTCGCAGCGGAAAACTTCTTCGTTACCTTCGCGGCGTAATTCCTCGGCGATGTGCGGCAGCACGCGCATACCGCAGCCGCGGCATTGCCCCTCGCGGGCTTCGGCCACTGCGGTTCCATTGTGACGCTTGGCGATACGTTCGTAGAGCGTGCGAAACTCTTCGGGTACCGGTTCGAGCGCTTTGGCGCGCTCCGCCAGCGCTACATCCAACTGTTTTTTCTTTTCGATGTGCAGCGCCTGAATGCGTTTGCGTTCCGCGTTTACGGCCTGCTCGGACTCGCGCAGATCCGCTTCGGATTTGCGCACCCGGCGTTCGGCTTCTTCGCCGGCGACCATGGCGGTGAGCTGGCGATCCTCGGAGGCGGCCATTTCGGCTTCTGCGTTTGTGATTTCGTGCTGCAAGGCTTTGTACGCTTCGTTGGTCTTCACCGCGCCGCTCTGGTCGCGATATTTTTTGGCGCGATCTTTCCACTGCTGCACGTCAAATTCGATCTTCTTGCGCTCGCTGACATCGTGCGCTTGCGCCTCTTTGGCGGACGCGAGCGCAGCCTTTGCGCCAGCCAGCTGGGCGTCGGCTTCCTGAACGCGCTTGGGAAAAGTATCCATTTCGGCGCGAATGGCGGAGACCTGATGATCGACGCGCTGGAGTTCCACCAGACGGGGTATGACGGAATGCATCGGACAGCGATATTACCATAGCGACGGGTGCAGGGGATTGGGCGGCTTGCCAGGGAGTACGCCTCCGTGGAAGTGCGAACGAAAGCGCCCCTCAGAAAGCCGGTAGTACCCGGAAGCCTTAATGGACTTCAGCGATTTCCATATTTTGGTCGATGGCCAGCACGGGATAACGGATCGATGAGTTGGGCGCCGCCGGTGCGTGTTTGGCGGTGACGGTAAAGTCCTGGCCGCTACAGGCCACGGAAAAAAAGTAGCCATCGCGCTCGGTTTTGATAATGGTCAGGGTGTTAGACGTCGCCAGTTCTTCAATGTTCACGCATTCTCCGTTGATGGCCAGGTATGCCCGTTCGGCCTGAGCGATCTGCAGCAGGTCGGTGCGAACTCCCACGAGATCGATGGCCTGTGTGGGCGTGGTGCCCTTGTCGGTGACGGGCATGCGTTTCACATAGACCTCATAGACCCTAAAAGACACTGCGACGAAGACGAGCAGGCCGGCCAAAGAGCGCATGGGGCAATCTTGGCGGGTCGGCAGACGCGTTTCAAGTGGGCCTGAAGGCCGGGTGTGCAGTATTGGAAAACAGCATCCGCAGCGGGCGCCGCCTGGTTGATTTCTCTGTTAGACTGCCGTTGCCGCCGAACCCTCCCCGGTGCAGCGTTTCCCTTCGGAAATTGAGGACGATGACTGCCACGGAAGTCCTGGCTGAGCTGTCTGCGCTGGAAAACGCCCGAGAACTTGATCTCGAAGAGGCGCGCAGCATTCAGGCCCTGATGCTCCCCGGTGAGGCCCTGCGCGCCGGCTCCGTCACTATCTCCCACGAATTTCAGCCCGTCACGGAAGTGGGGGGAGATTTTCTCGATTATTTCACGCTGGCGGATGGCAGCATCGGCCTCTACCTCGGGGACGTTTGCGGCAAAGGCCTGTCTGCGGCGCTGTACGCGGCGCTGGCGGTGGGCACCCTGCGCGGCGTGCACAAGACAGGACAGTCGCCGAGCAACGTGCTCGGCATGCTGAACCGGCGTCTGACCATTCGCGGCATCCCGCGGCGTTATACAGCCATGCAATATGCGGTGTTCGACCCGGAAGGCGGCGCGATGCGCATCGCCAGCGCGGGCATGTGCGGGCCGTTTCACATTTCGCAAGCCGGTTGCAAGGCGCTGGAATTGTCCGGATTTCCTCCGGGACTCTTTCCCAGCGCCACTTACGAGAGCCATGCGCTGCAAATTGCCCCGGGCGACTCCGTGGTTTTCTGCACCGATGGGATCATCGATGCCATGAACGACGAAGGTGAATCCTACGGCGCGGAACGCCTGACGGAACTTTGCGGCCTGCGAGCGCATGCTTCGGGCCAGGAACTGCTTGAACAGATTTTTGCCCACGTCGAAAGGTTCACGGACGGCTGCGCGCAGCACGACGACATGGCGGCCGCGGTATTCCACTACGCCGCCGAACCATAGCGCCGTGTGAGAACTCGATTACCACATCGCGGACTGCATCCATCTCAGGAAATTACTGCCGCGAGGGGCAGCTCTCACGCCATTTCCATAGTCCCGTAACCGCCGCTGTGTAGAAACTGCGCAAAACCATCAACCTTTTTGATTGACTCGGCCAGCGCTCTCCAGTAACTACAATAAGTAAAGAACTCGTGCTATAGGAGAGCTCGCGATGAACATGAAAACACCTTACGCCATGGGTGTGGCGTTTCTGTTGTCCCTGTTGTTGGCGTTACCCGCGGAAGTATTCTCCAAGCCGCAAACCACCGGGCAACGCGCGGGCGAAGTTTCCCGCGTAATTCCCGCCGTGAATATCGCGCGCGGACCGAAGACCATCAGCGCTTCGGCGAAGTCCGTGGTGCTATGGCAGGACCAGATCAACACGCTGGCGAACGCGCGCGCGCGCGTCGGTCTCGACGATGGCTCGGTGTTGAATGTGGGTGCGGATTCCTCCATGCGCGTGGTCAAGCACGACGCGGCAGCGCAACAAACGGAGCTGGAAATAACCTACGGAAAGCTGCGCACCCAGGCGCAAAAAATCTCCAAGCCCGATGGAAAATTTGAAGTGCGCACGCCCGCCGGTGTCGCCGGCGTGGTGGGCACGGACTTTTACGCGGCCTACGAAAACAACGTGATGAACGTCATCGTGTTTGAAGGCCTTGTGCGCGTCTGCAACCTGGCGGGAGCCTGCGTGGTGGTTAAGGCCGGCCAGATGACCAACCTGCGGACCAACGATAGCTCCGCCCCTCCCGCGCCCGTGCAAGCCACGCTTTCGATGCTCACGAGCGCAACCACGGATACGGATAGTGGCGGCAGCTTGGCTCCGTCGCTGGTGGCTGCGAGTGCGCATCACATCGGCGTAAGCACAGCGATCGTCATTGGCGTGCTGGCGGCCATTCCTGCTGTTGTGATCCCCGTTGTAGCCAGTCACGGCAGCAACAAAGGGCCGCAACCGACGGTGCCAAACTGTCAAGCCAATCCGGCTTCGGCAAACTGCGTCTCCGGATAATTCGCAGCTAAGGACATCCTAAGGCCGCACGACCTGCCTGGAACGCTGGGCGCGCCAGGCAGCGCAGCGGCATAGCCTGATTTTATCGCGATCCGGTGCTGCTACGCGTGCAACGGTATCCGCGGCAAATGCGTCAAATTAGTGTGAGCATACTTGCTGCGATCGTTTGTGCCCCTGTGAACGCTGTACTACACTGAGCATTCCGCAGACTTGCCTTAATCTAAGTGAGGACTCCCTTGAGTAGAGTTATCCGTAACCGAATCGTTTTCTTTTTTTGCACGGCTCTTCTGACCGGCCTGTTGTTTCCTGCCGCGCGCACCACCACGGCTGCGCCGCCGGAGGTTCCCGCGAAACGCTCGCCACTGCTGGCGGCCATGCAGGCGGAGTTGGAGCGCTCGATAAAGACCTTTGGCGGGCAAACGCCGCCGGCCTATTTCATCGGCTACACGATTACCGATTCGCAGCGGATGAATGTGTCGGGCTCGAATGGTGCGTTGCTGAACAGCGGCGAAGATCGCAACCGCTGGCTGGAAGTCGCCGTGCGCGCCGGCAGCTACAAACTGGATGACTCGCACAAAGTGGGCGACAAGGAAATGCCTAATGGCGGCCCGGGCGCTCCGGTCCCGGTGGACGACGACGCGCAAGTGGTGCGCCGCGCGATCTGGCTGGAAACCGACAAGCAATATCGCGCCGCCGAGCAGGCCTACATCAAAATCAAGACCGGCAAGGAAGTGAAAGTGGAAACTGCCGAAGGCCAGGCGCCGGATTTTTCCCAGGAGCAGCCGCACGTGTTTGTCGGACCGCAGGTTTCCATGTCCCTGGACCGCACGCCGTGGGAAGAGAAAGTGCGCGCGTATACCAAATCGTTTCGCGATTCCACCGCGGTGATCAATTCCATTGTCACCTTCACCGCGCAGGCGGACAACGACTTTCAAGTGACCAGCGAAGGCACGCAACTCCAGTTCGGGCAGATTCGCTACCGCCTGGAACTCTTCATTCAAGGCAAAGCCACCGATGGCATGGACATCGACCGCTACTACAACTTTGACTGGGTGAACCCCTCGGACGCTCCGGATGATAAGGCCGTGTTTGCCGCGGAAGCCACCATGCGCAAGGAGCTCGAAGGACTTGTCCTGGCGCCGCTAAATGAACCGAGCGTCGGTCCGGCGCTGCTCACCGGCCGCGCGGCGGCGGTATTTTTTCACGAAGTGTTCGGACATCGCGCCGAAGGACACCGCCAGAAGGACGCTTCCGAAGGGCAAACCTTTGCCAAGAAAGTGGGCGAGCCGATCCTGCCCAGTTTTCTCACCGTGATTGACGACACCACCATGAAGAAGTTGGGCTCGCAGGATTTGCTGGGCTACTACCAGTTTGACGATGAGGGTGTGCCGGCGCAGCGCGTGACCCTGGTCGACCATGGCGTATTAAAGGCTTTTGAAATGTCGCGCTCGCCGCTCATTGGCTTTCCGGCTTCCAACGGACACGGCCGCCGCCAGCTCGGCGCTACACCAGTCTCGCGCCAGGGCAATTTGATCGTGGAAAGCAGCAATACCATGACCAACGCGCAGCTGAAACAGAAATTGATCGAGCTGATCAAGCAGCAGGGAAAACCCTACGGATTGCTGATCGATGACATCGCCGGCGGCTTCACATTTACCGGGCGCGGGCAGCCGCAGGCGTTTCAAGTTTTGCCACTGGTGGTTTACAAAGTGTTTCCCGATGGACGGCCGGACGAACTCGTGCGCGGCGTGGATATCGTAGGCACGCCGCTCGCTGCGTTGACCAAGATCGTGGCCACCGGCGATACGCCAGAAGTTTTTAACGGCTATTGCGGCGCGGAATCCGGTTCGGTGCCCGTAGCGGCGGCTTCTCCGGCCATTCTCACCAGCGAACTCGAAGTGCAGAAGAAAGAGAGCTCCACAGACCGGCCGCCGATTCTGCCCGCGCCGGCGCATGACGACGCAGTCGCAAAAACAGGAGGTGCCCAGTGAATCGCGCCTCCGCACGAATCGCTTCGTTCTTCCTTGGCGCCGTGTTCGCCACCGCGTTAGCCAGTGCGGCCTTCGCGGAAGATCCCAAGGACAACGACCAGACCCTGCACGCCATGCGCGACGAAATGAATCGCTCCAAGTCGCGCCTGGAGTTGACCATCCCCGGCGTGCCACAGCCGGTAAAGCCTTATTACATCGAATACCGGCTGCTGGACCTCGATGTGCGGGAAGTCGTGGGCGATTTTGGGGCGCTGCTTTCCAGCACGCATACGCGCACCCGTTTCATGAATGTTTCCGCGCGCGTCGGCAATTACCAGCGGGACAGCTCGAATTTTGTGAGCGATGACGGCTTCCGCGGATTTATCGGCCCCACCGGCTCCGTCGGAATCGATCGCGATTACAATTCGTTGCGCCAGGATTTGTGGATCGCCACGGATCAGGCTTTTAAGGAAGCTGCGGAAACTTTTTCGCGGAAACAGGCCTACCTGGGCACGCTGGCGCGGCAAACGGATATTGATGATTTTTCCCAGGCCGAACCGTTGCACATCGTCGAACCGCTGGTTTCTCCGGATTGGAACACGCGCAATTGGGAGCAGGAAGCGCGCGACTCCTCCGCGGCGCTGCGATTATTTCCCGAACTCTATGAAACGCACGTGAGCTACTACCTCGTGTATGCCACGGAGTATCTGGTAACCAGCGAAGGTACGGAGATTCGCACCAATCGTTCCTTCGCTTCGATTGAGACGGCCATGAACACGCTGGCCGACGACGGCGTCCCGCTCAGTCATTTTTATGCCACCTATGCACCGCGTCCGGCCGACCTGCCCGCGGTAGATAAAGTGCGCGCGTCTTTGAATGTGACGGGCAGCGAGTTGATGGCCCTGCGCGCTTCGCCGACGGCGCTGGACTACACTGGTCCGGTGCTTTTCGAGGCGCGTGCTGCGGCGCCACTCATCGCGGAGGTTTTGGGGCCGGCAATGAATGGCGCGCGTCCGCCAATTTCTTTCAGTCCCGTGATGGAGCAATTGCTTACCAATCTGGGTGGCAAGAGCGATTGGGTTACCCGCACCGGCGCGCGTGTGCTGCCCACCGGCGTGACGCTGGTGGATGATCCGACGCTGACGGAGTATCAGGGCCATCCGCTGCTGGGCGGATACGCCGTCGATGAGGAAGGCGTACGAGCGCAGAAAGTAACACTGGTGAAGGACGGCAACCTCAAAGGTGAATTGATGTCCCGGCGTCCTGGACCCGATTTTGCGGCCTCGAATGGCCACGGACGAGCGGCGTTTCTCGGCGACGCCCTGCCGACCATGAGCAATCTGCTGTTTACCTCGAGCGACGGGATCTCTCCCGCGGAGCTGAAAAAGAAATTCTTGGACGACTGCCGCGCGGAGAAGCTCAGCTACTGCATCGTGGTGCGCGAAATGGATAATCCCTCGATCAGCTTGCTGCACCAGGAAGATTTTCAGGAATTGCTGGCCAGCTTTGGAGGCGGAGCGGGGACCGGCGATCGTTTGCCGCTGGTCATCTATCGCGTGTATCCCGATGATGGGCGCGAAGAATTGGTTCGTGGCGCCCGCATTATCGGTTTGAATGCGCGAACGCTGCGCAATGTCTCCGCCATTGGCAACGATAGTTTTGTCTATAACTACATGCAGAGCCAGGTGGCCGGGTTTGCCGGAACGGCGTTCGGCGCTTTTGGCTCGGCGCAAAATGGGCTGCCGGCCAGCGTGGTTGCGCCCTCGCTGCTCTTTGAAGAATTGGAAATTCGCGGCGCTCGCGGCGAACCGCAGCGCCTGCCCCTCTTGCCCGCTCCGCAATTGGCGGCCCGCTGACACTCGCCAAATGCTTGCCTTTTGTGGCACCTATAGCACTTGAGGCACTTTTGGTAATCGTGGCACAGCCAATCCTGGGCGTGCGCGCCGTGGCCCGCCCGTTTTTCCCGGGGCAGTTGAACGTAGTCAAAGTGATTGAAACAAAATGAACGAGACCACAAGGCGCAACTTCATCTTCGGGGCGGCCACCGTCGCAGCCGCCGGCCTCTTGCTCGGCGTGCAGCGAATCTGTTCCTCCGCCTTCGCCGATTCAGACGATACCGCGGCTAGCGGCCCGGTAAAAATCGCGCAATTCGCCGCCAACGGCACGCCCACGGGAATCGTCTCGCTCCCCAAGGTGCGCAAGAACTTGGACCAATGGAAAAAGCAACTCACGCCGCTGCAATTTGAGGTCACTCGCCAGGCCGACACGGAGTGGGCCTTTTCCGGCCCTCTCGACAAACAGTTCGCACCAGGTCTCTACCGCTGCATCGATTGCCAGAATGCGTTATTCGATTCGCATACGAAATTCGATTCCGGGACGGGCTGGCCCAGTTTCTGGGCCCCCATCGCCCCCGAGAATGTTCACGAGAAAAGCTCGGTGACCTTCGGCAGCGTCTTGCGCGAAGTAAAATGCGCCCTCTGCGACGCGCACCTCGGCCACGTTTTCACCGACGGCCCCAAGCCCACTGGTCTCCGCTATTGCATGAATTCGGCGGCCCTGCGTTTCATCCCCATAGCGGCCGCCTTCTGAGGCGTGCCGTCCCGCTGTCCGGGTGCAAAGCCGATCGGGATCATTGGGAGTATCGTCATCTCGCGCACGGAGAATCATTGGCCCGGGGAATGCCCGCGCACCGGGTCACGGCAATTCCCGAGCACTTGAGGTAGTCTAAGCGGGCAATGCAGGTTTCCCAACATTTCGAAATGGCCCGGGAAAAGAAGCGGGCGGCGCTATTGAGCGTGGCCTCGGCGGTCCTGCTGGTCTCGCTGAAGAGTTTTCTCGTCCTGCGCACCGGCAGCTTGGGCGTTCTGTCCGAGGCCCTGCATTCTTCGCTGGATCTGCTGGCGGCGGTGATCACCTTTCTTTCCGTGCGCGTCTCGGACCAACCTGCCGACGCGCGGCATCCCTACGGTCATGGGAAGTTTGAGAATTTTTCGGCGTTTGTGGAAACCGCGCTGCTGTTGATGACCGCGCTATACATCGTCTATGAGGCGTTTAACCGGCTGTTCTTTCATCACGTACACATCCAACCGAGCGTCACGGCCGTCCTGGTGCTCTTCGTGGCGCTGGCCATTGACATTACGCGCTCGCGAGCGCTTTCGCGTACCGCGAAAAAATACGCCAGCGAAGCCCTGGAAGCGGACGCGTTGCATTTTTCCACCGACGTGTGGAGCACCATGGTGGTAATCGCGGGAATCGGCTTGGTGTGGGCGGGAGAAACCTGGAATCTGCCGTCGCTGATTTACGCCGACGCCATCGCCGGTCTAGTGGTCGCCGCCGTGATTTTGTGGGTGGGCTCGCGGCTGGGCAAGCGCACGCTGGATGCCTTGCTGGATGTTGCGCCAGAGGGCTTACAGGAGACCATTGCACGCGCGGTGGCCAGCATGGACGGTGTGCTGGACGTGGACCGCATCCGCGTGCGGCGCGCGGGCAACCGCCACTTTGTCGATGCCACCGTCAGCGTGGCGCGCACTGCCAGCCTTGAGCAGGTGCACGCGCTGAGCGACGCCATTGAGAAACGCATCGGAGAAATTGTGCCCTCGGACGTGATGGTGCACGCCGAACCGCGCGCCCCGCAGGGAGAACACCTGTTCGAGGCCATTCGCGCCATGTCGCAGAAGCGCGGACTGGCCATCCACGACATCACAGCGCTGCAGCAGGGCGGCCAGCTCTTTGTCGAGCTGCATCTGGAGGTCGACGAGCAGCTAAGTTTGCGCGACGCGCACCGCCAAGCCACGGAACTGGAAGACGATATCCGCGAACTGCGCAGCGGACCGATGGAAGTTACCATTCACATCGAGCCGCTGGGGCGGCGCATCGCCACGCCGGACGCCGATGCGGGAGAGATGAAGCAGCTCTCGCGCGCCATCGAACTATTCACCAACAGTCTGGCGTCGGAATACCCTGAGCTGGTGAATTGCCATGATGTGCGTGTGCGGCGGGTGGAGCACCGTATCGTGGTTACCTGCCACTGCATTATGAGCAGCGCCTTGCCGATTACCCAGGTGCACGACGTCACCGCGGCGCTCGAAATTCGCGTGAAAGAAAACTTCCCGCAGATCTATCGTGTCACGATACACCCGGAACCCGTCGAAGAGCGGTAGCGTGGTTGTAGGGGCGGAGCATGCTGCGGCGCGTGCTATGCGGGTACAATGTGGACCCACCCCAGAGGGTGGCCGCTACAAAGGATCCGGTTTGCCGAATATCGTGGCCGCAAACGCGAGCAACACCGGGAAACATTCGAGCACGTAACGCGGCTCGGGAGTTTCCAGCGTCGTAAGAAAAGCGGTACGCAGCAAGACGAAGATCGCCAGCGTCATCACCGCGGGATGGACGCTGCGATTCCAATGCCATAAGCGCCATGCGCCATATATACCCAGGACCACATAGAAAATATTCAAAAGAAAAAATCCCACGGTTACCGACTGATCGACGCGATCATCCTGCCAGGACTGTTGCAACGGAAACACCGTTCCAGAAACGGGCAGCAACTCAATCCGCGGCGTAAACCACAGCGTCGCCGCGCGCGCCGCTGGCAAGAGCAGGTACGTTCGCAGCGGATGGCGCGCGGTGCGCTCGCGGGCCAGTTGCGCGAAGGCCGCGTCTTCCTGCGGCGTGAGCGTCAAGTCGTTGTTGTACTGTTCGAGAATATCCGCCACACGGGATTTTTCTTCCGGGGTGTCGAACGCTCGGCTCGGAATCGCCTCGACTTCGATCACGTCGTCATTTAGCTTCCAGGAAACTTGATAAGCATCGCGCACGCGAAACAGCCAGGTTTTTTCCCAGGCCATGAAACCTTTGGGGACCAGTTCGCTGGGAAGATTGGAGTTTTTGGGCGAGAGCAGTTGCACTTCGTGCAACGTAACGGCGTTTCGCGCGGCCCAGGGAAGTAACGGCAGCACGCAAGCCACGCCGGACAAAACCACAATCCGCAGCCAATACCGAAATTGTCCCTGCGGCAGCAGCACGAAGGCCGTGCCCGTCCAGGCGGCCACCAGCAGCAGGGGAGTCTCGGGGCGGAAAAGCGTGCCAGCGCCGACGGCAAGTCCCGCACAAATCGCAGCCACACGATAGTTGAGAGGACTTTGCGATGGTTGCGTTGTTGGCGGAAGCACCAGTCGATCGCTGGCCGTTGCCAGCGCAACCAAAAAAAACAGAGCGACCGCGGTGAAGAAGACGGCCGCGGTTTCGGTCAACAACGTGGCCGAATAGTTGGCAATGAACGGACAGCACGCGGCTAGCCACACTCCAGCGACGAACACTGGTTTGACCCTTGCGCTGCGGTCGACGATGGCAAGCAGCGCGACACCCAGCGCTGCGATTACCAGGCAATCCGCAAGGTCCACCAAAGCTTGCGCGAGCATCACGAAGAAATGGGCTGCCGTACCGATCTTGCCCGTGAGCAGGTAAATCAACACCAAAAACGCGGGGTAACCAGGCATGCGCAGATCCACAGGGGTGATCGCGCCCCCGACGTTCATGGCGTAAACGTGGTGTTGCAGCCAATTCGTGGCCATCTGTTCGTAAAGAACGGTATCGCCGGAAGTGGCGGGGAATTTGAGGATAAACATCAGCCGCAAGCCGAGGCCTGCGAATAGCGCGGTAATTGGGCTAGAGAAAACTCGCTTCATCGATGAAACGCATCTTACAATGAACTACCGGTAATGCAGTACGCGGAGTCGGGGTACACCACGGAGAACGGCTCGCGGACGGGCCGCCACAGGAATTCATGAAGGAACGCAGGCCAATATTTTACGATGAGGAACGGGTCCGCTGGCGCCGCACGCGGCGGCTGATGGAAATTTCGGCGGTTCTGCTGACGCTGCTGCTGGCTTATTTTTTTGTGACCATCGCGGTCAGCGTGGAACTTCCGGCGGGTCTATTGCCGAGCACCAACCTCGGCCTGCATGCGTTGAAACTAAAGAAGAAGCCCACGCCCGCGCGGGAAGGCCGGCAGCGGCGCGTGGCGCATCTCGGGACCGTTCCCGCCAGCTACGATCCCTTGCGCGCGGCATTTTTTGTGAGCTGGGATCCCAACAGCCTGGCTTCGCTCAGAAGACATTACAAAGACATCGATTTGCTGCTCCCCGAACAACTGCATGCGGTTAGCGCCGACGGCTCGATCACCATTGTGGATTACGAACACGGACAGCGCACGGCAAAATGCACGCCGGCCGATGCGGTCAGTATTTTGAAAGAGGACAAACTACATCAGTGGATGAAAACCGCGAACGTCGAGTTGCCCATGATGGGCCTGCTGAATAATTACGACGGCGTGTCCTGGCGCATCAAGGAAATGGTGGAAATGCTGGACAGCCCCGCGGCACGGCGCAAACTTTCTCAGGATTTGGTGCAGTTCGCCGTGCAATCGCATGAAGCGGGCGTTCTCGTGGATTTTGAAGAAGTGCCCGACGAGAGCCAAAAACACTATCGCGAATTTGCCGCGGAACTGGCCGCCGGCATGCACGCCGCGGGCTTGAAATTAATGATCGCCCTTCCTGCGCGCGACGACGCTTACGATTACGAATTTTTCGGCCAGCAGGCCGATGCCATCGTGCTCATGAATTTCGACGAGCATTGGCTGACCTCGCCATCCGGCCCCATCGCCTCCCAGGATTGGTACCTCGAAAACTTGCGCCAGGTGCTCGAAGAAGTGCCGGCGCAAAAAATTGTGGTGGCCATCGGCAGTTACGCGTACGACTGGACGGAAACCGCCAAGAACAAGCCGATCACCGCGGAATCGCTGACCATTCAGGAAGCGCTGCTGCATGCCTACGAATCCGAGGCGCAGGTGGAATTCGACGCGGCGTCGCTGAATCCGCATTACTCCTATTCGGACGAACAAAATCACGTCCACCAAGTTTGGATGCTGGATGCGGTGACCGCCTATAATCAGTTGCGCGCCAGCGAGCGGCTGGGCGTGCAAGGCACGGCGATGTGGCGATTCGGCTCGGCGGACACTTCCATTTGGCCGATCTGGGATGCGACGAGGCCGGACGATGCCACGCGCAATAAACTGACCGATCTGCCTCCCGGGCCGGATCTGATCCTCGAAGGCAACGGCGATATCTGGCATTTTGTGGATACGCCGAAAAATGGCCAGCGCAGCTTCACGTACGACCCCAACACCGATCTTTTCACCGGCGAAAAATACGACGCCTATCCGCTTTCGTACAACATCGACCAAATCGGCGCGGCGGACAAAAAATTGGCCATTAGTTTCGACGACGGACCCGATCCGCGATGGACTCCTGAAATCCTGGACATCCTGAAACGGAAGGGCGTGCCCGGTACGTTTTTTGTAATTGGCGTGGAGGCCAGCCAATACCCTGAAATACTTCGCCGGGAATATGCCGAAGGGGACGAAATCGGCAACCATACCTACACGCATCCGGCCTGGGACGAAATTTCGAAAACGCAGGCGCGCTGGGAGTTGAACCTCACGCAGCGCCTGATCGAGAGCACTCTTGGTGTCAAAACGATTTTGTTCCGACCACCGTACGGCATCGACCATCAACCTGAATACGCCGAAGAAGTGGCGCAATTGCCCTTCGCGCAGGACATGGGCTACCTGATCGTTGGCCAGAAAATTGATCCGCACGACTGGCAACTGGTCAATGGGAAACCGTATCCGGCGCAGGACATTATCGATGAAGTTCTGCAGCAGGCCAACGACGGAAACATTATCTTGTTTCACGATGGTGGTGGCGACCGCTCACAAACCGTCGCCGCATTGCCGAAAATCATCGACGCGCTGCGTGCCAAGGGTTATTCGTTCGTTTCCGTTTCAGATTTGCTGGGCAAGACGCGCGCGCAAGTGATGCTGCCGCTTTCAACACAGGAACAACTGGAAGCTCGCGCGGATGGATTTATTTTCGACCTTTACCACTGGTTCCGGCTGGGCATTGCCACAGTGTTTATCGCGGGCATTGTGCTGGTCAGCGGCCGGGCGCTGATTATCGGCATTTTGGCCTTGATCGAAAAATGCTTGCCCGATCACCATAAACTTTCCGATCCGCCGCCGACGGTCAGCGTCTTGATTCCCGCGCATAACGAAGAGACGGTCATTGTACAGACCGTGAATTCCGTATTGGCTTCCGATTTCGCGGACTTGCGCGTCATCGTCATCGACGATGGTTCCATCGATGCGACCAGCGCGCTGCTCGAAGAACATTTCGGTAACGAACCCCGCGTGCATATCATTCACCAGGTGAATCGCGGCAAACCCGCCGCCTTGAGCGCCGGAATCGCAGCCGCCGACACCGAGATTCTGGTTACCATCGACGCCGATACGGAAGTCGAACCGGACGCCATCAGCAAGCTCGTGCGGCATTTTTCGGATCCGAGGGTGGGCGCGGTGGCCGGCAACGTCAAGGTGGGAAACCGCTCGCGCTGGCTTACGCGCTGGCAAGCCCTCGAATACATCACCAGCCAAAACATGGAGAAGCGCGCCTTTGATTTGCTCAATTGCATTACCGTGGTGCCCGGAGCGCTCGGCGCGTGGCGCCGCACAGCGCTCGAAGCCGCGGGAGGAATAACCGCCGATACCGTCGCCGAAGACGCCGATTTGACCATTGCCATCCGGCGTCTCGGCTGGCGCATCAGCTACGATGAAGAAGCCATCGCCTGGACGGAAGCTCCGGAAACTCCGGGCGTCCTGATTCGCCAGCGTTTTCGCTGGACCTTTGGCACGCTGCAATCTTTTTGGAAGCACAAAGACACGCTCTTCCGGCCCAAATACGGAACGCTGGGATGGATAGCGCTGCCCAATATTTTTCTGTTTCAGGTTTTACTTCCGCTGATTTCTCCCGTCATCGATTTGCTGTTTCTTGGGGCCGTGCTGCTGTGGGCTTTGGAAAAATGGCATTTCCCTTATATTCCCCAGATTCATTCCTCGACGGGCGATTTGCTGCGCTCGGTGTTGTTCTTCATCGGCTTTTTGCTGATCGACCTGTTGACCTGCGTGCTCGCGTTCGCTTTGGAGCGCGATGAAGATTGGACTCTGTTGGTGCCCGTGCTGCTGCAGCGCTTCTATTACCGGCAGTTGATGTACGTCGTACTGTTCCGTTCCGTCAAAGAGGCTGTGAGTGGCAGGCCGGTGGGATGGCATGGCGTCGGTACCGAAGCGCCGCGGCGCGCGCTGCCGGCGGGGACGTGACGCCGCTCTTCCTTCTGGTGAGTTGTTTCTTGCATCGAGAACTATAGTTTTCAGCATCGAAATTTGTTATGCTTCGCGCAGGTACAGGGCTGTATCCCGCAATTAAGGAACGGCACCGGAGGCCATCATGAGCGTTCTTCCCCAGGCGGGCGGCGGAAAAGTAACCGTGCCCGATTTGTTGCAACGAAAATCCCTCGCTACAAATTCTACGAAACAGAAAATCACCTGTCTCACGGCATACGATTACCCCACCGCGCGTCTGCTCGATGAAGCCGGCGTGGATGTGTTGCTGGTGGGCGATTCGTTGGGCATGGTGGTGCTTGGCCATGAGACCACGCTGCCGGTCACCATGGAAGACATGCTGCATCATGCAGCCGCGGTGCGCCGCGGCGCCAAACGCGCCCTGCTCGTTGTGGATATGCCTTACGGCAGCTATCACGCCGACACTACGGAATCGCTGCGCAATGCCGTGCGCTTCATCAAGGAAGCCGGCGCGGAGGCCGTCAAAATCGAAGGCGGCGAACGTCGCCTGGAATTGATCGTGCGCCTGATCGAAGCGGAAATTCCCGTCATGGGTCACGTAGGACTTACGCCGCAATCCGTAAACGCGCTGGGCGGTTATCGCGTGCAAGGCAAAACCGTGGCTGCCGCGGAGCAACTGCTGCGCGATGCCCGCGCCGTGGAAGCCGCGGGAGCGTTCGCCGTGGTGCTCGAGGCCGTGCCCCGGGAACTCGCGGCACAAATCACGCGCGAACTGCGCATCCCCACCATCGGCATCGGCGCCGGTCCCGACTGCGACGGCCAGATTCTCGTGATTCACGATATGCTGGGTCTGAATTTTGCGCATACGCCGAAGTTCACGCGGCAATACGCCAACCTCGGCGAAATCATCACGCGTGCCGTGAAAGATTACTGCGAGGATGTTCGTGGGGGCACTTTTCCATCCGACGGCGAGTCGTATCATTCGGGACAAACCGTGGCGCAATGCAAGCCAGTTTCCGTAACGGACTAATCCAAGCCCAGGAGCTCCGAGCTGCAATGTCGCCAGACGAGATGTGCGTGTTGTACGACTACAACGCCTGGGCGAATCATCGCTCTCTTGGGGCCGCGTCAGCGCTGACGGCGGAACAATTCACTCGCTCGCTGGGTTCCAGCTTCTCTTCCGTTCGCGAAACCCTCGCGCACATCTGCGGCGCGGAGTGGATCTGGTTGGAGCGCTTTCAAGGCCGCTCGCCGTCCGCTTTGCCGGACACCAAACAGTTCGATACCGTTCTCGATCTGCGTGAACACTGGCTTTCACAGGAAGCCCGGCTGCTCGCGTTCGTGAAAGGGCTCACGCAGGAAGACCTCGATCGCGTGATCGAATATCAAACCATGAAATTTGGCGCCTATCGCAATCCGCTTTGGGAATCGATGCAGCATGTGGTGAACCACGGCACCTACCATCGCGGGCAGGTCACCACCTTGCTTCGCCAACTTGGAGCGCGGCCCATGCTCACGGATCTGATGCATTTTTATCGCGAGCGCTCTGCCGGAGCCGCGGCCTAGCGGACCGGCTCATCCTTGGACACCATCCGAACCATCGCCTGGATGAAGGAAACGGCGCGTCAGACGCGCGCCGAAAGCCGCATCATTGGTTTTGTCCCGACCATGGGAGCGCTGCATGCGGGCCATTTATCGCTGGTGGCGCGCGCCCGGCAAGATTGCGATCCGGTGGTCGCTTCGATTTTCGTAAATCCCAAACAGTTCGGCCGCCACGAAGATTTTGCGAAATATCCCCGCACCATAGAAAACGATGCGGATAAACTCGCCTCCGCCGGCGTGAGCGCGCTGTTTCTGCCGGAAGCCGCGGAAATGTACCCTTCCGATTTTTCTACGTATGTGAACGTCGAAGGTTTAAGCGAACGGCTGGAAGGTCGCACTCGTCCTGGCCACTTTCGCGGGGTTACCACCGTGGTGCTGAAGCTCCTGGAAATTGTGCAGCCGCATTTTGCCTATTTTGGCCGCAAGGATGCCCAGCAAGCGCGCCTGATCACCGTGATGGCGCGCGACCTCAACCTTGACACACAAATCGTTCTCGGATCCATCATCCGCGAAAGCGATGGACTGGCCATGTCCTCACGAAACGTATATTTGACGCCGCAAGAGCGCACTGCCGCGGCGGTCTTGCATCGCGCGCTTACCGCCGCGAAAGAAGAATTGAGCCAAGGGACGCGGGACGCTTTGCAACTGCAGAGCACGCTGCGGCGTATCCTCGACGCCGAACCGCTCGCCAGGCTCGATTATGCGGAGATCGTCGACGCCGAATCTTTTGCGCCAGTCGCCCGGGTAAGTCGTCCCTGTTACGTCCTGCTGGCCGCCTACCTAGGCAAGACGCGCCTGATCGATAACATGCTGATCGAACCTCGGGAAAACGACTCGGACGATTTTCTCTTTCACTTGTGATCGCGAGAACTATCGTCGCGTCCGGAGGGCCCGACTTAATTCGGGCCGTTGACGCAGTGCCACAGAATGAGGCTTTAGCACCTGGGAACTGTGTTATTTCAGTTCGTCGAGAACTTCAGCGGCATGTCCCTTGGCTTTGACGTTGTCCCACACCTGCGCGATTTTTCCATCCGGGCCAATTAAATAAGAGCTGCGCACAATGCCCATGAACGAGCGGCCCATGAATTTCTTCATGCGCCACGCGCCATAGGCCGCGATCATTTTGTGCTCCGGATCGCTCAGCAAAGTAAAATTCAGTTTCTGTTTGGCGGTAAATCCCGCCAGCATTTTCGGCGGATCGGCGCTCACGCCCAACACTGCAACATCCCGCTTCACGAACTTGGGACGCAAATCGCGAAATTCGCAGGCTTCAATTGTGCAACCGGGCGTATTCGCCTTGGGATAAAAATAAATCACCACACTCTTGCCTTTGAAATCTTTCAGCGACACCTCTTTTCCGGTCGCATCCAGCAGCTGAAACTCCGGAGCTTTGTCGCCAACTTTGCGTGCGGTCTTTGCCATGGTTGCCTTTCCGCGGGCGCGGCGTCAGGAGAGCAATTTACGCAGCACGTCATTCACAACTTGCGGATTGGCCTGGCCACGCGTGGCTTTGATCACCTGGCCGACAAAAAACTTGAACACGCCTTCATTGCCCGCCTTGAATTTGGCCACATTGTCGGCGTTCTTCTCGATAACCTCGCGAGCGATGGCTTCAATCGCGGACGTGTCGCTGCTCTGCGCCAGTCCTTCCGAAGCCACAATTTCAGCCGCGCCCCGTCCGGAATCAAACATGAGCGGAAACACTTTTTTCCCGATCGCGCCGGTAATTTTGCCGGACTCGACCAGCTTGAGCAATCCCGCAAGGGCTGCGGGCGAGACGGGACTCGTCTCGATTTCTTTGCCAGCGTCTTTCAGGCGCCGCAGCAATTCCGTCTGCATCCAATTCGCGGCGCTTTTTCCCGGCGCTCCCGCCTTTACCACGGCCTCAAAATAATCGGCCAGCGCTTGCGAGCCGGTCAGGACTTCGGCGTCATACGGCGTGATCGCAAAAGCCGCCACAAAGCGCGCGCGCTTGGCCTCGGGCAATTCTGGCAAACTTTTCGCGGCAGCCTCGCGCCACGCCGCGCTTACGTGTACGGGCAAAAGGTCCGGCTCGGGGAAATAGCGATAATCGTGCGCTTTTTCTTTCGAGCGCATCGCAACCGTGTGGCTTTCCACCTGATTCCACAGTCTCGATTCCTGCGGCACGCGGGCACCGCTCTCGAGTGCACCGATTTGCCGTTCAATTTCGTATTCGATGGCTTTCTGCACAAACCGGAAAGAATTAAGATTCTTTACTTCGACCTTTGTTCCGAATTCCGTCGTCCCGCGCCGCCGCACGCTGACGTTGGCGTCGCAACGCAGTGAACCTTCCTCCATGTTGCAGTCGCTTACGCCGGTATACAGCAGGATTTGCTTCAGCGCCGTCAGATAGGCGTAGGCTTCCTCCGGATCACGCATGTCCGGCTCGGAAACAATCTCGCTAAGCGGCGTGCCACAGCGATTGAAGTCGATGTAGGCCTTGTCGGCGGAGTGCGCAAAGCCTTCATGCAGATTCTTGGCCGCGTCTTCCTCAAGGTGCAGGCGAGTAATCCCAATACGCTTGCGCGCGCCCGCATGCTCGATTTCGATCCAACCGCCCGTAGCCAGCGGCAATTCGTATTGCGAAATTTGATAGCCCTTCGGCAGGTCCGGATAAAAATAATTCTTGCGCGCAAATCGCGAGTGTTCGTGAACGGTGCAGTTCAGCGCCAACGAAGCCCGCATACCCATTTCCACCACGCGCTTGTTCAGCACGGGCAGCGTCCCGGGCAACCCGAGACAGACCGGACATACGTTGCTATTGGGCGCGTCGCCAAAGCGCGTCGAGCATCCACAGAAAATCTTCGTCCTGGTTTGCAGTTGGACGTGCACTTCCAGACCGATCACCGGCTCATACTTCGCCAGGACTTCCGGCGAGAGCAAAGTCTCTTCTGGTGTGGTCTTCGCCATAGCAGAGCCGAGATTATAGCATCACGCCAGCGGCTGGACAGGTTCCCGGAATTGCGGAGAAAGTCGCTCGGCGAGGGCGAATCCACCGAAGAGCATTGCCGAGTAGAGAGCGTCTCCAGCGAGTGTATTCCAGAAGAATGGCAAGCCGGCAACGTAGCAGGCTACCAGGCCCGCGGAAGTCCGCGAATAGGAAAGGCCGTACGCCCATACGGCAAAGTTTGTGACCACAAAAAACTGAATGGCGCCGATGAGCGTGGCCCCTCCGATCCAGGCGACCGTTCTGCGATTCTGCAAAAAAAGCCCGATCGCGACATTTACGAGGAAGCTTGCGTACACCACCGGCATCAATGCGTGAAAGCCGATAAAACAATCTCCGGCGAAGAGTGCCAGCAAGGGAAATGCGAACGCCAAGCGCCGGTCGCGCAGCATCGCTCCCGAAAAAAGCGCCATGGCCCCCAACGGCGTGAAGTTCCAGGGATGCGGCGCGATCCGCAGGGCCGCGGCCAAGGCAATCATGACCATCGCAAGCAAGGCGCGAAACATAAGATTCTCGGTCTCACATGACAAGGCTTTCATCTCTGTGCCTCCTCTACCGGCAAAAGATCGCAAAACAAAAAAGAATTTCGCTCCACAACTTCACCCGTGCGAAAAAGCACTGGGCTTTGAAAAATCGGGCCGTCAAACACAAATGTATGAAACTCGCCGTTTTCCCCGCAAGGATCGACATTCGGCGGCAGTTCCTCGAAGAACGCCGCATCCAGTTCCCGACCCGCGAATCCAGGCGGCAGAACCCTGGGGTCAATGCACGCCGCGACCGCACGAAAGCCTTGCGCGTGGAAAAAGCGGATCAGCTCCCGCGTATCTCTTTTCCAAATGGGAAAGAGCGCAGTCATTCCCATGCGTGCGAGATTTTTCTCCCGGTAAACGCGCAGATCTTCCAGAAAGATGTCGCCGAATGCGACCTTTCTCACGCCTTTTTCATGGTGAACGCGCAGCGCTTCCTCCATGCGCGCCTCGTAGGTTGCGTTGACGCACTCGGGCGGAATGCGCACTTCGTGCAGCGGCAGGCCAATCGATTGCGCTTGCCGCTGCAAGAGTTCGCGCCGTACGCCATGCATGCTGATGCGCTCGTAGCCTTCGGTTACCGTGGTGAGCAGCGACACCACGCGATATTCCGTCTGTCGCAGCAGTGTGTGCAGCGCCATGGCGCTGTCCTTGCCGCCGCTCCAGCAAAATAAAACGGGCTCTGGCGCGCCCATCAGTTCCTGCCGCTGAACGTATACCGCACGCCCGCGCGCGCGTCTCGGCCTAGCGCGGGATAGCCGAGAGCATCTTGATATTGTTTGTCGAAGAGATTGGTCGCCCGAGCATACAACGATACGCCGCGACCGAGACGATAGCTGGTGGCAATGTCGAACCGCGCATAGCCGGGATTGCGTGTGTATCCCAGGCCGAGAAAATCGCTGTCGGTCCGCACGCCGGTAAAATATCCATCCATGGTGACGTTGAAACGGTGGAAAGCTCCATTCAACGTGAGCGAACCGGAAGTCGCCGGCCGTCGCAGCAGTCGGTTGCCAGGAATTTCCGAAGGATCGAAAGCATTCGGCGACGCAATCACCAGGCTGTCGTCGTAAGTGTAATTTCCCGCCAGGTTTAGCCAGCGCGTAAATCTGGTTTCCCCGGTGAGGTTGATTCCGCGCGCGCGAGCAAGATCGGTGTTGAAGTAATATCCAAACTCCTCACCGGCGCCAGGGACGTTGATTCCGCATGTGTTTGTGGTCGCGGATGTGGGCGTGCAGAATTCAAAGCTGACGATGTTGTAGAAACGGCTCGAGAAATACTCGGCGGATAACTTGATGCGATCGTTGAGCAGTTTTTGCTCGATGCCCGTCGTCCAAGTCTTGCTGGCCTCCGGTTTCAGCGAAGGATTTCCGAAATCACCAAAGTTGTCGCCGTAAATCTGGTCGAACCGCGGCTCTTTAATGCCCTCGCCGTAGAAAACGCGATACAGCGTGTCGCCCCAGAATCCCTTTCCGTAGTGCAACGCCAGCGCTGCTCCGATGCGCGGAACCACGCGCGTCCCAAAATTGGCATTGTCCTCGGCGCGCCCGCCGAAATTCAGGGAAACGCGGCGCTGCGGCCGATATCGGAAATCGAGAAACCCCGCCTGATTGTTCCGCCGCGCGTGCGGCACGTCTATTGATGTAAGGAAGGCATTTTCGACTTCATATTGATAGCCGGCCGTAACACCGAAATTCGAAAGCACGTAGCTCGTTTGTGCGCTCACATTCGCGCGGTTGTATGCATAGTGACTGTCTCCGGTGAAATCGCAAAATTCCGCGGTGGCGACAGCCGTTGGATTGGTTTGCGGGCAGAACGCGTTGGGATCGGTGGCATAAAAACTTTGCAACGGATTATCGTTGTCCTGCCGCGTGTACGATTCGCCGCCGCTGACCTCATGGCGCCAGTGTTTGCCCGTGGAAAAATCCCATCGCGCGTTGGCGCTAAAGATGTCCTGGTCGTACCGCTGGTATAGGCTGGGCGGTTCAAATACCGTTTGTCCCGGAATGCCGGCGTTACTGTCGTTGTTGCGCAGCGTCAAGCGGAGTTGGTTGGTGTCGGTGATCCGGTAACCGAAATCGCCTGAAAGCGTGCGATTGATAAACGCATCGTTCGGTCCCTGGCCATCCGTCTGAAAATAGGAAGCGGCAGCCGAATAGTCGAAAGCGCCCAGTAATCCGCTAAGCTGCGCGCCGCCGCGACCCGAAGAAAAACTTCCGCCTTCGGCATACACGCTGAATTCCGGAACGCGCGTTTCGCCGCGATGCGTGAAAAGCTGAATGACGCCGGAAACCGCGTCGGTGCCATAGATGGCGCTCTCCGCTCCGCGAACGATTTCTATCTTGTCGATATTGTCGAGCGACAGATCGGAAAAATCCACGGCCCCGCCGGGAGGATTGATGGGCGCGCCGTCCACCAGCACCTTGGTGAAGTTTGAGTTGCCACCGTTAAGAAACACGGAAGCCGTCCCACCCTCGGGCCCGGTGCGGCCGATGGCCATGCCCGGAGCAAAAAGGAGCGCATCGGGCAAAGTGACCGATTGCCGCTCGTCAATCTCTTGCTTCGTAATCACGGTGACCGAAGCCGTGCTTTCGTCCACGAGCGTGGGCTCGGCTTGGGCGGTGACGACGACGCTGGCAGACAGCCGCTCCAGTTCGAGATGCACATCGAGCTGACGCTGCTGACTCGCGGCCAGCTCCATCACGAAATCGCGTGGAACAAAAGCGTCACGCACGAACCACACATGATAGCGGCCTGGCGGAATCGCGAGGTGATAAGCGCCGTCGGCGGAAGAATTTGTTTTCCAAACCTGGGCGGCAGCGTCACCTTCGATGCGGGCCGTGACCTGGACCCCGCCCACGCCCGCGCCGCTGGAATCCAGCAGCGTGCCAGAAAGATGCGCATCCTGGGAATGTTCCTGAGCTTGCGAAGAAGTCAGAACTGTCAGAAAAAAAACGGCGAGAAGTGTAAAACGCAGAACGGCGAATTTCATAGGTCTCCTCTGCTCCCTCACGCGCGGGAGCACAAAGGTTGTCCGGTGCAATTCCCAAAAACTGCACGGGCTGCAGACTTCGCCGGTCTCCTGGCTTGGCGGTCTTGCCTGCTGGCAACCTTCCCGCAACGCTGCCCGTGATTTGCAAAGAGTGATCGAGCTGCAATCACACGTTTGAATTCACGAACGTTTCGCTGCAGTGGCCTGCCAGCTACTTTCCCGCCTTACAGTCGCGCGGCGGCGACGGTTTCTCTTGCGAGTGCAACCGCGATGCGGTTGCCCGTCTTCCCGAGCACGAAGTCTGCGATGGTTGCGAGGGGCGCTGACGCGCTCTTTGGCACGCCGTGTCCACTATGGATTGTTCAATTCCGCGTCATAAAGTCGCGGCATGATTTTACATTCACAAATTCGTTTAAGGCCGTTCCGGCGGCGCTCCGGACCACACATGCACGCGCGGCCTCCCGGACGGACCGGTCTCCACCGTCAGCGGCGTCTGGAACACCTGTTCCAGTAGTTCGGCCTGATACACGCTCGCCGGCGGCCCCACACGCAAACACCGCCCGCGCTGCAGCAGCGCCACCTGATCCGCATATTCCGCCGCCAGATTCAGTTCGTGCGTCACCACCACCACGATGTAGCGATTCACCGAAGCCAGCTTGCGCAGCGCATCCAGCAAATCCACCTGCGCCGCAATATCCAGATGCAAGGTTGGCTCGTCCAGCAAGAGCAGCACGGGCTGCTGCGCCAAAGCCCGCGCCAAAATCACACGCTGCTTCTCCCCGCCGGAAATTTTGTCCATCCAGCGGTCCGTCAGGTGTTCCGCGCCAACCTGCGCCAGCGCGTTGCGCGCCACGGTAATGTCTTGTTCCGTCTCGAAGCGCAGCGCCCGCCCGTAGGGATGGCGCCCCTGCAAAACAAATTCCCACGCGCGTGATGGGAAGAGCAGTGTGCTCTCTTGCTGCACCATGGCAATCCGCCGCGCGCGCAGCCGTGGCGTCATCGTATGCGTCGGCGCACCGTCCAGCAGCACACGTCCAGAGAGCGGCGCCAGCGCCCCCGCAATCAATTTCAGCAGCGTGGACTTGCCGCACGCATTCGGCCCGAGTATCGCAACGATTTCACCAGCCCGGGCCTGCAAACTCATGGCTTCCAGCGTAAATAGCGGCGCCTGCGAAGGGTGCGCGGAGTACGCGTAACTCACCTGCTCCACGCTCAGGCTAACGCTCGTGTGCGCCGCCGCAGCCACGGAGTTTCGCGCCGCGCTGCTCATGCCATTCCCCGCCGCAGCAAATAAATAAACAGCGGCGCGCCTACCAGCGCCGTAAACGCACCCACGGGCAACTCACTCGGGGCCACCACCGTGCGCGCCAGCATATCGGCCAGGACCACGGCAATCGCCCCTCCGAATGCTGCCGCGGGAATCAACATGCGATGGTCCGAACCAAAAAACAGTCGCATCACATGCGGCACCAGCAATCCTACGAAACCGATAATCCCGCTCACCGATACCGCCAGTCCGGTGAGTATCGAAGCGGCAACGTACACCACTATGCGCACGCGCGGCACGTCCACTCCCAGGTGCATCGCTTCTTTTTCGCCCGCGAGCAGCAAGTTCAGATCCGCCGCCGTGGTGTAGATCGCCCCGGCCGCCAGAAAAAATCCCACTCGAAGCACCCAGTTCAGGCTGGGCTGCAACGGCGTCGAGAGATCCCCCATCATCCAGAACGCCATTCCCCCGCGATCGCGGCCGGACATAACATTCATCAAAAACATGATCACCGCGGAGAGAAACGATGCCGTAATAATTCCCGACAGCAATAGCCGGTTGCCATCGATCTCCCCATCCCGCAGTCCAAGGAAATAAACTCCCGCAATCGTCAATAGCGCTCCCAGAAACGCTCCGATCGGGGTTAGGAATACCGAAACCTCCGGCGCCAGCGCCAGGTGCGGCTCAATCATTACCGCCAGAATCGCCCCCACGGCAGCGCCGCTCGACACGCCCAAAACATACGGATCGGCCAGCGGATTTCGCAGCAGGGCTTGAAAGCTGGTTCCCGCCACGGCGAGCGATGCCCCCACGAAAATACCCAGCACGATCCGCGGCAGGCGAATATCAAAAATGATCAGGCTGTAATTACTGGATAGTTCGCTGGTTTGGTGAAATGCAAAACGAATCAGATCGCGAGCCAGCCCGTATAGCGATACCGGCACCGCGCCAAGTTTCAGCGCCAGCACCACCACGATGAATAAGACTCCACCAAGCGCCGCACAGCGCAAAATAACGCGCTGCAATGTCAGCGGTCGCATGCGCACACCTCAAGAACTCCGCGATCACCGAGTTTGCTATCGGAGAACCCTCGCGACAAGGATGGCGACGTTTTCTGCGGAACGGGATTCACCTGTTTGTCCGGAACTGCGCTCGGCGGCTCGGACGGCGTTCCCTCGAACGCTTCCGGATGCAGTTGCCGCGCCAGATCCTCGATGGCCGAAACAATGCGCGGTGCGGGACGATTCACCGCATCGCTGATCACCGCGAATCGCCGATTCCGCACTGCCTCCAGATTGCGCCATCCCGGCCGCACCGTCAGCGCTTCCAAATCCGCGGGAGCATTTTCAGCATGCTGCGCGGCAAACACTAAAAACTCCGGCTGCAGCCGCACCACTTCTTCCAGACTCAGTTGCGGCCAATCCTGCGTTGCATCCACAATCGAAACCCCACCCGCTTTACGCATGGCATCGGCGATGAACGTATCTTTTCCGATGGTGATCAATGGCTCCGTCCAAACAATGAATAGCACGCGCCGCGCGGGCAATTCGCCGATACGTTGTTGCAAGTCCACCAATCGTTGTTGCAAGTCCTCCGCAAGCGCCGCGCCGGCGGATGCCGCGCCCAACACATCCGCCAGCTTCGCGGTAGAAGCGATAATCTCCTGCACCGTGTGCGGATCGGTGGCGTAAGAAGCGATTTTCAGATCATCCAGCGCGCGCACGGTTTCAAAGCGATTCAAACCTTTCGTAACCAGCACCAGATCCGGATGTAACGCCGCCACTTCCTCAATGCTCGGATTGACCGCGCCTCCAACCTTATTTTTTTTCTGCGCGTCAGGGGGATAGTCGCAATAATCCGTATCGCCCACCAGATGATCCTGCAGGCCCAACGCGTAAACGGTTTCCGTCAAGCTAGGCGCCAGCGAAACGATTCGCTCTACCGGCTGCGGCACGCGTACTGTTCGTCCCGTCTCGTCCGTAACGTCACGATAGCTTGGCGAAATCTGCGCCGGCCCGGTTTTCCCTGCGGGCGTTTTTTCTGCGGCAGGTGTTTTGTCCCCGCCCGGTGTCTTTTCAGAAGTTGCTTGCGGAGGCGATGGCTGTCCGCCAGGAGCCTGCGCGATTATCGCGACAGCGCAAACCAGCGCGCACGCCAACGCCACAAAAACTCTTGCCGTCCAGCGCGCGGATTTCATCGTGTGCGACAAAACTCTCCCCCGGCGAGAGACCCAGCGACGCCCGTAAGAACTCCGCAAAACAAAAAGCCCCACGAGACAACCGAGGGGCTCATCGACCGCGTTCTTTCTCGCGAAGAACGCACGTCTCGGCGGCATGGGAGGGTGGCCTGGCTTACGGCTTGTTCAGCCGCTTACAGTGGCGGGACCGCGGCCGATTTTCACGGCCTTCCCCGCTGCCCTTGCCTGCGAAATGAAAATCGAGTGTATGACGCCCCTTCTTCGCTGTCAATCCGCGTAAGCCGCGAGCGCAAACTGGACTATTTATTCTTCCAATTGGGCTTCCGCTTTTCCACCAGCGCCCGCAAACCTTCCTGCGAATCCTCCAGCCGGTACAATTCATTCAGGAAAATATCCATCGATTTTTTCATCCCATCCCGCAGCGACAATCCCATGCCCCCCAGGATCGCCTTCTTTGCCATGGCCAACACCGGTCCCGAATGCGCGGTAATCCGGCTGACCAAATCCTTCACCGTCTGCTCCAGTTTCGCCTCCGGCACCAGTCGGTTGACCATTCCAAGCTCCAGCGCGCGCTCGGCCGTGACTGCTTCTCCCAGCAACACCAACTCCAGCGCCATCTTGGGCCCAATCAAATACGGAAGAATCGTCGAAGCCAGCGGTGGAAAAACTCCGATGGTAATCTCCGGCTGCGCAAAGCGCGCTTTCGGCGAGGCAATCACCAAATCCCCGAACGCCGCCAATTCCGCGCCGCCCCCAATCGCTGGCCCATTTACCACGCACAACACCGGCTTGCCAATTTCCAGCATCGCCGCGAACGCACCATGAAACGCGTCCAGCATCTGAAACACGCGCTGCGAAGTGTATTCGCCGATATCGATTCCGCCGCAAAATACCTTGCACGCTGAATCCAAAACCAGCAATTTCACTTCATCCCGCTCCCCCGCGGAGGTAATGGCGTCGGAAATCTCCCGCAACATCACTTCATTCAATAAATTGTGCTCCGGACGGTTCAGCGTAATTCTGGCCGCCGCGCCGTCAATAGCAAATTTCACAAACTCAAATTCTTCCGGTTTACGACGCACATTTTGCGCCATAAACTCCGGAACAGCCGTTGGCCGAATCATGCAGCCTCCTCATCAACCTTTACGCGTGGGGTCAAATCTCGTACCTGCCGGCAACTACGTGCGAGCCCTGGCTATACGCCAAAAATGTTAGCACTTGGGCCACGCGACGCTCGAAGAGTCCAGACCTGTGGTGCGCAATCAGTTCGCACGCATCGCACCTTCGGGCACTCGCATCTCCATTGCTGCGTTCCCTCACAGTGGTTATCCTGAAGGCGTTTCACGGAGCCCTGCCCTGGCCACCACGAAATCAAATTCCATCGCAGCCGTCGCCGTCCGCTTGCTTCACGATACGGATTCCGATGGTTTTCCACCTGCACTCCAATGGGACGCCGTCACACCGCTGCGCTTCGACTCTGACTGGCAAGGAAAGAACGCCGACCCCCAGCGTGAAACAGAAGTCCGACTCCTCTGGACGCCCGAAACCCTGTTCATCAAATTCCACGCCCGCTCTCGCGTCATTACCGTTTTCCCCGATGCTGAACCCTCCGGCCGTCGCGATCGGCTTTGGGACCGCGATGTCGCTGAAGTTTTCCTCCAACCCGATCCTTCCGACCCCACGCATTACAGGGAATTGGAAGTCAGCCCGAACGGCATGTGGATCGATCTCGATATTGCCCCTGGCGTTAAAGCCAATATGCATAGCGGTTTGCGACGCCGCGTCACTGTGAATCACCCCGGCAAAACCTGGATTGCCGAACTCGCCTTGCCCATGCGGGCGCTCGTCGCGTCATTCGATCCCGCCGCAACTTGGCGCGTAAACTTCTTCCGTGTTGAAGGCCCGGCCGAGCCCCGCTTCTACTCCGCCTGGCGCCCCACCGGTACTCCCGCGCCAAACTTCCACATCCCCGCCGCCTTCGGTAAACTTAACTTTAGCAATTCGAGTTAGTTAGCCGCAGAATCCGGCCCTACCATCCAGCCCGCGAGTTTGCTCACCAGCAGCCCCCAAGGTTCGCTCAAATATCCGTGGAATATGTCTTGACAAGATTGCTGCTGATTTGTTAATGTTTGGGTGTAGAGAAGTGCGCCTGCCTTGTTGCAAACATCCAATTCTAACCTTCCGTGGAAAAGCTTGTGGCTTGGGGCAGGCTCCAAAAATCCGGCTTTATCCCAGTAACTACTTAATAACGCTAAAAGCACTCTAAGCTCTTTAGAATGAATACTTGCAAAAGGTTGTGAAAACAAAGGTACTTTAACTCCCTTTAGAATGACAACCTTTTGCGAAACAGGGGGGAGTGGGCCTATAGTACAAACTATAATCGGAACACTATCATGCCCCGACTTTGCTTGACCCTCGGCCTCAGCGTGGCCATGCTGCTGCCCGCAGCCCCACTCGGGCTCGCGCGCCCCCAGGCCGCGCCATCGACCGCCCCCGTGGTCACCAAAGTCGAACCACCCAACTGGTGGATCGGCATCACTCCCGAACTCCAACTCCTGATCTACGGCCACAACCTCGAAGCCACCCACGTCACCTGCAATCTGGCAACGCTGCACATCTCCCGCACGCAAGCCACCGCCGGGGGCGATTATCTCTTCGTCTGGCTGAAGATTGCTCCTGAGGCTCGCTCTGGCACGGCCGTCTGCCGCATCAAAACCGGAACCGGCGAAGCAACGTTCGAGCTTCCTCTGGCCACCCGCTCACTTACGCTCGGAAAATTTCAGGGTTTAGCTCCCCAGGACTCCATCTACCTGATCATGCCGGATCGCTTCGCCAACGGCGATCCCACCAACGATCAGCCTGCGGGCGCTACCTCTTCCTACGACCGTTCCAAACCGCGCGCCTACCACGGCGGCGACCTGCGCGGCATCCGCGACCATCTTCCGTACCTGAAAGATCTGGGGGTCACCACGCTGTGGCTGACACCGATCGTGAAAAACGGCGCGCCGCAGGATTATCACGGCTACGGCGCGGTAGACCTTTACTCCGTGGATCCCCATCTCGGCACGCTCGACGACTATCGCGAGCTGATCGCCGCCGCTCACCAGCAAAAAATGAAAATCTTTTTCGATGTCGTCCCCAATCACGTCGGCCCGCTGCATCCCTGGGTAAAAGATCCGCCCTTGCCAGACTGGTTTCACGGCACCGTGCAGCATCACCTGAATTCTTCAGCAACCGAAGACCCTTCCTTCTATGGCCGCTCGGCAAAAACACCGAAAACGAACGACCTCTTCGAGACCTTGGTTGATCCCCACGCTCCCGCCGCCCTGAGCCGCAATCTCACCGACGGCTGGTTCTTCGGCGTGCTGCCGGACCTGAACACGGAAAACCCCGCGGTAGCCCAATATCTTTTACAAAACGCCATCTGGTGGACTGAATCTTCCGGCCTCGACGGTTTCCGCGTTGACACGTTTTCCTATGTGCCTAAGCTTTTCTGGGCCAATTGGAATGGCGGACTGCACACCGTTTATCCCTTCGTGACCACTGTCGGCGAAGTCTTCCATCCCGATCCCGAAGTCACATCTTTCTTTGTCGGTGGGCGCCGCTGGGATGGCATCGATTCTGGAATCACCACCCTCTTCGATTTCCCGCTCTGCTTTGCCCTCCGCGACATCCTGCTGCACGATGCGCCCGTCGGAAAAATTGCCGATATCCTTCGTCAGGACGGACTATATCCACACGCGGAAAATCTCGTAACCTTTTTTGGCAACCACGACCAACCGCGTTTCTCCAGCGGCGAAGACGACTCGCTGGTAAAACTTAAATTGGCGTATGGTTTGGTACTGACGCTGCGCGGTATCCCCGAACTTTATTACGGCGATGAGATCGCTTTGCCCGGCGGCGCTGATCCCGACAACCGCAGAGATTTTCCCGGCGGCTGGATCGGCGACTCGCAGAACGCCTTCCTGCCCGCAGGCCGCACACCTCGCCAACAGGAGATTTTTACTTATGCGCAATCGCTCCTGCGCTTGCGCCGCGAACACGTTGCGCTACAAACCGGCCGCCTCTGGCACATATTTTCCGATCAAACCGCGTATGTTTTTCTCCGCGAGACGGAAGAAGAGCATTTGCTGGTGGCGTTCAACAATGGCGCCACACCACGCACTTTACGCATCAACGTAAACGACACGCCGCTCCAAATGCTGCCAGCCGCCTCCTCACTCTTCGGCGAAGGAACCGCGGAAATCACTCGCAGCGAGATGCGCGTCACCATCCCCGCGCAGTCCATTACAATTTTTAATTTGTACTAGGGAAGAATCCTTTGAGGGGCGCACGAAGAGCATCCAGATTAATAATTGATTTGCGCGGTCCACGCATGCGCGCCGCCGGGAACCAGAAACGTCACGCTGTGCGCACCCGCGTCATAGCGACTGTCCGCGATTGCTTGTCCGTCGAGAACCACGGCTTTCGGCGCGGCTGTTGCGCCGTACAAAATAATTTCCTCGGCGGTCCACCAGGGCTGAAAAGCATTTTTTCCCACCGCGCTCGCGATGCTCACGGAGCCGCTGGAAACCTGGCAACTGTAATTCACCCGTAGAAATTCTCCGCGTTGATAAGCAAACGTATGACCGTCATCCTGATAAAGCGTTCCACGGCAGTCATCGCCGGGATACACGCGCAATTGCAGCGGCCCGACTGGCGTTTCCTGCGTGCTTTGCACCAGCGGCTGCATCGGAACGATCGCTCCCGCGCGCACGTACAATGGCATCTCCTCCAGCCGGGGATGCAACCTCAGCGGCATAGCGCTCGCATGCTTTTCGCTGGTCCAGAAGTCATACCAATCGCCGGGCGGCAATTGCACGTTCTCCGTATCGACCATCTCAGTCACGACCGGCGCAACGAAGAAATCCTTCCCCAATAAAAAGTCCCGGTTGTCGCCGTAAAATTGTGTTTGTTCGGGATACTCCAAAAAAAGCGGCCGCATCAGTGGAATTCCTGTCCGCGTTGCTTCCTCAATTCCGCTGTAAAGATAGGGCAAAAGCTTGTAGCGCAATTCAATGTAGCGCCGCCGCACCGCCTCTTGCTCCGTTCCGCTGACCCACGGCTCCTGGTCCGCGGTATCTTTTGCGGTGTGATCGCGATAAATCGGATTGAACGCGCCCACTTCAAACCAGCGCGTCAACAAGTCCGCCGGCGGCGATCCCGCAAATCCGCCGATGTCGTCGCCAATCAACGGAAAACCCGAAATGCCCATGCTCAGCAGCATCGGCGTGCTCATCTTCAGATGATTCCAGGTGCTGCTGTTGTCGCCGGTCCACGTCGCGGCGTAGCGTTCCGCGCCGGAATATGCCGCGCGCGTCAGCACAAACGGCCGCTCATCGGGCTGCAATTTGCGTAGTCCCTCATACGTCGCGCGAACGTTTTCCATTCCGAAAACATTGTGAATCGCGCGATGGTCAAGCTTGGTGCCGTCGTCCAAGCGGTGTATCGCGCTCAGCGGCATGGTTTTGTCCGCGCGTTGAAACACCGAAGGCTCGTTCATATCGTTCCAAAAGCCCGCAACACCCATGCCCACGAAGTCCTTATAAAGCCCGCCCCACCAATCGCGCACTCGCGTGAGCGTGAAATCCGGAAACACGCTATCGCCGGGCCATACCGGGCCGACAAACACACTGCCGTTCGCGTTGTGCACAAACGTATCGTCCGCCGTCCCGGAATCGTACGGTACGTAGCCATGCCCGGGGTTTTTCTTGATGTGCAAATCGGTGATCAAAATCGTGCGCACGCCAACAGTTCTAAAATCCGCGATCATTTTTTCAAAAGTGGGAAAATAATTGCGGTTCACGGTGAACGGCGCATAATCCTGCTGATAATCGATGTCGAAATAAATCGCGTCCAGCGGGATTTTCTTGCTGCGCATGGTCGCCACGATCTCTCGCGCCCGCGCTTCCGGATAATAGCTGTAGCGGCTCTGTTGGTAACCCAGCGACCACAGCGGCGGCAAGGGCGAACGCCCCACCAGCGCCGTGTACGCCGAGATGATTTTCTTGGGCTCCGGTCCCGCAAAAAAATAGTAGTTCAGCTCGCCGCCTTCAGCTCCAAACGAAAAATAGTCCGGCGACTCTTTGCCAAAATCAAAAACGCTGCGCCACGTATTATCAAAAAAAACTCCGTATGCTTTCCCGGCTCGCAAACCGATAAAAAATGGAATGGTCTTGTAGAGCGGATCCGTCGATTCCTGCCACCCAAACTCGTCCGTATTCCACATCGTAAACGCCCGGTTGCGCCGGTTCATCGGTCCGGCCTTATCTCCCAAGCCGTAATAATTTTCATCCGCCGGCATCTTCTTCCAAATGTGAATGCGTTCGCCGTCCCATGCCATCGGCAGCGTGGGCTCGTCTGCCAGCAAGATGTTCCCTTGCAAATCGGCAAAGCTGATCAATAGCGGGGACTTGTGGACGATCGCGACGGTGCTGCCTGCCGTCACGCGCACTTCGGCTTTGCTATCCTTGATCGTCACCGCCGGCGGCTGCGGCGCGGCAATCACCGCCCAGGAAAAATCCTTGGGAAACGTTTCGTTTGCGGCAACACGAACGCGAAATACACCATCGCTCACCGCGGTAATCCGCACCCGAGCAGCCCCAGCCGTCAACTCGACGCCGTCCGCAAGTTTCTCGACTTTTTGTACGTCGCCAACGTGGTGCCAGCCTTGCGCCATCGCGCCCGCAGCCACCAGCAGAATCCCGCAGACACAGATCGCCATGCGCCTTACGCAACTGTTGAACATCTTTTGCATGGTCGATCCTCCAGCGAAGGCATCCGCTCGCGCCCTAACTACGCAGCCGCGAGCCATTGCTCGAAAAACGCGGTCGCCTTGGCCCCTTCAATTCGCCGCCGCACGGCGTCAAGCACGCGACAGCGCGCAGCTTTCGCGTTCCCGTAAAATCCAAGCCAATAAGGTACGTGAAATTCCGCTGTTTCGCGCGTGACGTCGATCTGTCCGCCGCGCAGCTTGAAGAAGCCTTGCAAAAAAATCACGCGCAACGCCTTCTCTCGCAACAATTCTTCCGCGCGTTCCGGCGTTAACACGGCGGCCAGATGATTGCGCGTCTCCACCGCGACAAGCTGCTCGCCATGCGGCAAAGCGGGAAACTCAAATAGATCCAACGAACCAGTAACGGCATCGAGCGCGAGCATTCGCGTCTGCAGCGCGCCCGCCATATCGTATTGCACGCGATAGCACCAGTACGGCACGTACGCGTCGGCAATACGCTGCAACGGTCCCGCGCGCATTTTCCAGTAGCGCGCCGACGCGCCTTCGGAAAACGTCTGCAAGGCTTCTTGCCGCGTCACATTCGGTTTTAGCGTGAGGAGCGATGAGGCGCTCATGAGCGATTCCGGGGCTACCGGAAGTGAATCCACAAAACGATCACCGTGGCGATCAACAGCAGAGAGAACGCAATGTTCATCTTGCGTTCAAATGGCGTTTCCCTCGCGAGGGCCGGCGTGCCTACCACGACCGTCTCGATTTTCTCGTCGACCGTCGCGAACGTCAGTCCCGCCAATTTCTTCCGGTCCGGCGCGGGAAACATCATGCTGACGCCGATCAGCACCAGCGTGCACACCACGAACATGAAGATCGCATAGTGCAAAAAGTTAAGATCCACCAGTTGGCGGATCAGCGGTGGAGTGTAATGCGCGGTTTTGTCCAAGACTTCCATGACGAAGCGCACCGCGCCGAGGACGAAACCGACCAGCAGCGAACTGATCGCGCCCTGGCCGTTCATGCGCGTCCACAGAATCCCGAAAATAAAACACACCGCGATGGGCGGGCTGATGTACGCCTGCACGCTCTGCAAATAGATCCACAGCTGCGTGCTCAGCCGATCAATGAACGGAACCCACAGCAGTCCGAGCACCACCATTCCGCCGGTCGCCACCCGTCCAAAAAAAACGAGCTGCGCTTCACTGGCCGCCGGCCGGACCTTTTTGTAAAAATCCAGGGTGATCATCGTCGACGCCGAATTGAATACCGAGCTCATGGCTCCCATCAGCGCCGCGAGCAGCGCGGCAATCATCAGCCCCACAATGCCCGTGGGCAAGAGATTGACGATTAACGCCGGGAAAGCAATATTTCCATTGGTGACCTTGCCATCGACCATGGTGAAAATTTGCGGATAGAGCGCGAAAGCAATCAGTCCCGGAACCACCAGCAGAAATACCGGCAAAACTTTGAGAAATCCCGCGAAAATGGTTCCCGCTTTCGCGTGGCCTTCGTCCCTGGCGGAAAGCACGCGCTGCACGATCACCTGGTCCGTACACCAATACCAGATGCCCAGGATGGGCGCGCCGAAAAATATTCCCGTCCACGGAAACTCGCCGTCCGTAGACGGGCGCATCATGTGGAAATAACTGGCGGGAACTGCTGCCCGCAGCCCGGCAAAACCGCCGACTTTTTCGAGGCCGATAAAGGTGAGCGCCGCCGCGCCAAGCAGCAAAATAATCGTCTGCACCAGGTCGGTGTAGATGACGGCGGCCAATCCACCGGCGATGGTATAGATCCCGGTGGCCACCAACAGAACGATGGCGACCGTCCATTGATTCCAGGTCACCACGCGTTGCAACACGATGGCCGCGGCATACAAGTGCACGGAAATTTTCGTGAAAATATAAGCGATCACCGAAATCGTCGCCAGATAGGTCGCGCAGTTTCGATTAAAACGCCGCTCCAGAAATTCCGGCATGGTGAAGACATTGGAACGCAAGTAAAACGGTACAAAAACCCAGCCGAGCAGCAACAACATCAGGCAGGCCAGCCACTCGAAATGCCCCACAGCCAGTCCCGACGACGCGCCGGAACCGGCCAGGCCGATAAAATGTTCGGTGGAAATATTGGAAACGAAAAGCGAAGCGCCGATGGCGAACCATCCGATGTTGCGGCCCGCCAGAAAATATTCTTCGGAGCTGCGGCCCTTTTTCGCGAAATAAAATCCTATGCCAAAAATAATGACGAAATAGACCGCGATGATGGCGATGTCCACCGGCGCCAAGATCCGGTGTGTCACTGCCACCGACGATGCAAGCGGCATCCGTGTCTCCTGAGCATTCTCCGGAACAAACTGAAACCGGATAAAAAAGTGCGCGTTCTGTTGCCGACGTGGCTGAGCGTCCTGGCCGGATATGGCGAAAGGTCGGAACCCCCTCCAACCAGCCACCGCGGCGCACTTCACCAAGCGAAAAACGACCCGGCGCAGTCTATAACAGGCTACTGCCAGTCTCAATGACCGATTGTCGCTGACGTGACGTCTTTCGTAATTCCGCTACCGACAGGCGATTGCAACGAATCGCCTGAGGAGCAGCATCCGATATTGTCAGCAGTGAAGCGAGCGGCATGCCTTTGCATCGTGAGGGATCCTCATGTGCGGGGCGAAACCACGTTTCCTGTTCCGCAGCCAATCCCGTTACAATACTTGAGATGCCACATGGACTTGTGTGCTTATGAGGGGAAAAATGATCAAACTACTCTGCTTCTTGTTTTTCTTCGCCGCCGCCGCGGTTATGGCTGCCGACAAAAGCGTCTATGATTTCACTCTGAATGCGATTGACGGCCAGGCGGCGCCGCTCTCCGCCTATAAAGGGAAAGTGGTTTTGCTCGTCAACGTCGCCAGCCGCTGCGGTTTCACGCCGCAATATGCCGCGCTCGAATCCGTCTACGACAAATACAAAGACCGCGGTCTGGTGATCGTGGGTATCCCCGCAAATAATTTTGGCGCGCAGGAGCCAGGCACGAATCAAGAGATTAAGACGTTCTGCACCACGAAATATCAGGTCACGTTCCCGATGATGGCCAAGATCAGCGTGAAGGGCGACGACCAGGCTCCGCTCTACAAATTCCTGACGGACAAGACGACGCATCCGCAAACCGGCGGCGACATTCAGTGGAACTTCACGAAATTTCTGGTCGGCCCGGACGGCCGCATCCTAGCGCGATTCGAGCCGGACGTTACTCCCGACGCGCCGCAACTCACGGCGGCCATCGAGGCGGCCCTCGGCCGCACCGCGCGCTGAATATTTTTATTTGCGGTCACACGGCGCTGCATCGCGAGCACCACGTTCGCCGTCCATCTCATGCCAATTCTTTCCTTGCAAAACGTCACCAAGGAATACAGGAGCGACGGCCAGCCTGTCCGTGCACTCGATGGCATATCGCTGGAAATTTCTCCCGGCGAATTCGTCGCGTTGGTCGGACGCAGCGGCTGCGGCAAATCCACACTGTTGAATCTGGCCGGCGCGATGGATTTTCCAACCTCCGGCCAGGTTTTGCTCGGCGGCGTTTCCACGTCGGCGCTTGGCGATGCCGAACTCACCGTGCTGCGCCGCGAAAAAGTCGGTTTCATTTTTCAATCCTTTCAGTTGCTGCACACGCTCACGGTTTTTGAAAACGTCGAGCTGCCACTGCTGCTGGCCGGCAAATCCGGTGCACGCGCCGCCGCCCAAGAACGGCTGGCAGCCGCCGAGCTCGATGGTCTCGGGGATCGCTTACCGCATCAGCTTTCCGGCGGGCAAATGCAGCGCGTAGCCATCGCTCGCGCGCTGATTCATGCGCCACAAATTTTGTTGGCCGACGAACCCACTGGCAATCTCGACAGCACCACCGGCAACGTGATTCTCGCTCTTCTCCAGCGGCTGACGCGCGAACAAAATACCGCCACGATCGTCGCGACCCACAGCCTGGAAGCCGCCGCGCTGGCCGACACGGTGGTGCGCATGCGCGATGGAAAGATTGAAGAAATCCTCCGACGCTGACATGCCGCGCGTAATCCTATTTTATCGTTTACTGGTCCGGCCGCTTTTCCGCGAGCCGGTACGCACCGCGCTAACCGTATTCGCCATCGCGCTGGGCGTCGCGGTGGTCCTGGCGATCGAGCTCGCCGGCTCCGCGGCTACTGGATCGTTTCGCTCTTCGATGGAAACGCTGGCGGGCGACAACGATCTGGAAGTGGTCGCCACCGGAGGCGTGCCGGATGCGGCGGTCGACACGCTCGCGCGGCTTCCCTTCGCTTTGCATGTTTCGCCGCGCATCGAAGACTACGCGGTGCTGCCGGAAACGAAACAAACGCTGCCGCTGATCGGCCTGGACCTAATCGCCGAAGGCCGCGCGTTTACCGGCGCGAATTCTTCCGCGAGCGTGCTCGCAGGCACGATGGAAGATCCACAAGACGCGCTGCGCGATCTTGAGAGGCTTGACAGCGTCTGGGTCGGCTCGAGCCTCGGCCACAAAACCGGCGATCCTATTCCTCTGCTCATCAACGATCAAATCAAAACGTACAGCGTGCGCGGCGTTTATCCCGATGCGAACGGTAACGAATCGGCGGTCGTCATGGACATCGCCGCGGCGCAGCGGGCGTTAACGCGCTTTGGCCGCGTTGATCGCATCCTGATCAAAGTTCCCGATTCGGCGTCGCTTGGAATATGGCAACAACGCATTCGCGCAGCGCTCCCGCCCGGTCTCGAGTTGCGGCCGCAAGGAACTAGAACGAACGAGGACCGCCGCATGCTGGCCGCGTTTCGCTGGAACTTGCGGTTGCTCAGTTACATTTCGCTCGTCGTCGGTGCGTTCCTGATCTACAACACCATCTCGGTTTCGGTGGTGCGCCGCCGAGCGGAAATCGGGATTGTCCGCGCGCTGGGCGCCAGCCGCAACGTGGTGCAGGCTGCGTTCATTGGAGAGGCGGCTACATTGGGAGTGATTGGTGCGCTGTTGGGGCTGCCGCTTGGGCGCATCATGGCTTCGGGCGTGGTTAAATTGATGGCCGTTACGGTCGATGCACTCTACGTAAGCAGCCGGCCCGGCCCTATCGAGCTGGGCGCCACTTCCGTCCTGCTCGCGCTGACGATTGGCGTTGGCGTAGCGGTAGCGTCCGCTTACGCTCCCGCGCGCGAGGCTTCACAAGTTTCACCGGTCGAAGCGATGGCCCGCGGGCGGCGCGAATACGATGTTCGCGTTCACAAATTCCGAGACTTGGCCGTCGCGGGGGCGCTGGCGATAGCCGCCGCGGCTGCGGCGCGCGCTCCCGCGATTGCCGGTAAGCCGCTGTTTGGTTATCTTTCGGCGCTGCTTTTAATCGTAGCTTCCGCGCTGGCGATTCCAGCGTTTGTGGATGGCGCCAGCCTCGCCACTTCCTCGTTCCTCAAGCGCACGCTTGGCGTAGAAGCGTTACTGGCGTCGCGCAGCCTTTGCGCGTCTCTGCGACGAACATCGGTGCTGGTCGGGGCGCTTTCTACGGCGATCGCGATGATGACTTCCGTCGGCATCATGGTCGGGAGCTTTCGCCAGACGGTGGTTTTGTGGATGGGCGACCAACTGCCCGCCGATCTTTACCTGCGACCTGCGGGCAATCCCGCCGCCGACCGGCATCCGACGATTTCGCTCGATCTCGCCAACGCCATCGCCAAGTTGCCCGGCGTGGCGGCTGTCGATCGCTTGCGCAGCTACGAAATTACTTACGACGGCATGCCCGCCACGTTGGCCTCGGCGGATCTGCAAATCCTGCGCAGCTACAAACATTCTGATTTTTTCTCTGGCCGCCCCACAGACCGAGTGCTGGCCGATATTCACAGCGCCAACGCGGTGGTGGTCAGCGAACCGTTCACCTACAAGCACCACGTGAAGACCGGTGACACGCTAAAACTCTCGCTGGGCAATAGCCAGGCCAGCTTCCGCATCGTCGATGTCTACTACGACTACTCCAGCGAACGCGGCAACATCATCATGGACCGCAACACCCTGCTGAAATATCTTCCGGACGAGACGCCCTCAAATCTGGCTGTTTATGTGGATGCGCAGACCACCGTTGCCAAGGTTCGCGCCGAAATCGAACAAGCCGCCGCGGGCCACCGTATCCTGATCTTTTCCAACGCCAACCTTCGCGGCGAAGCCATCCGCATTTTCGACCGCACCTTCGCCATCACCTATGCTCTGGAGGCCGTGGCTATCCTCGTGGCGGTGATGGGCGTGGCTGGAGCGCTCCTGGCGCTGGTGATCGATCGCCGCCGCGAACTAGGTTTGCTGCGCTTCCTCGGCTGCTCCGCGCAGCAGATCCGCAAGCTCATTCTGGTGGAAGCTGGGCTCCTAGGCCTGCTCGCCAACGTCGCTGGAGTCATTTTGGGCTTCGTCATGTCCCTGATCCTAATCTTCGTAATCAACAAACAATCCTTTGGTTGGACCATTCGCTTCCATTGGTCGGTGGCCGTTTTGCTGGGCGCGCTGACCAGCGTGTACATCGCGACCGTGCTTGCGGGCCTGTACCCAGCGCAAATCGCCGTGCGCCTGAACCCGTTAGAGGTAGTCCACGATGAATAGCCAACCCGCGCCGAGCTTCCACGATCGCGCAACGAACTGCCGCGGTCATTGCAAACCAAGAAACGGTCGTCTCGCAGGGACCTGCTTTTTCTTTTTACTGTTTTCTTTCTACATAAACGCGCAGACCATCTACCAGACCGCGCAACCGGATTACCACTATCAATTCCCCCGTGACCATTTCAATCACCCGACCTACCAAACCGAATGGTGGTATTACACCGGGAACGTAACCGCCGCGAACGGCCAGCGCTTCGGCTACGAACTGACTTTCTTCCGCCAAGCAGTGGATCGTGATGCCGCAAAAGATAAAACCTGGGACGTCCAAGATGTCTATCTGGCCCACCTGGCCTTAAGTGACCTCGATGGCGGCAAGTTCTACCACACTGAGCGTTTAAATCGCCGCGGCCCCGAAATCGCAGGCGCAAGCGAAGCCGAGCAAAAAGTCTGGAACGGCAACTGGCAAGTAAAGTGGAATGGAGAAGATCAGAGACTGCAGGCCATCGGCCCAAACTTCGCGTTACAACTAAATCTACACCCCGAAAAACCGCCGGTAATCCAGGGCGAAAATGGCATCAGCCAGAAAGCCCCGGGCGCAGGACACGCCTCGCACTACATTTCGCTGACGCGCATCGCCACCAAGGGTGAACTTAAACTAAACGGAAAGACTTACGAAGTAACCGGCCTGACCTGGATGGACCACGAGTTTTTTACCACGCAACTCGACCCCGCCCAGTCAGGCTGGGACTGGCTGAGCATCCAGCTGACCGACCACACCGAACTAATGCTCTATCACTTCCGCCGCAAAGACGGCACGGTAGATCCGTTTTCTTCCGGCACCTTCATCGACGCCCAAGGGAGAACCACCCACCTTCGCGCGAATGATTTCACCCTCGAGCCCACAGGCGAAACGTGGAAGAGTCCGACCACCGGAGTCGTGTATCCAATCCGCTGGAAAATAGCGATTCCCAGACTCTCGCTAATCCTTGAAGCGAAAACCCAGTTGGCCTCGCAAGAACTAACCGCTCAATCCCATCTAGCGCCGAGCTACTGGGAAGGCGCCATGACCTTAAATGGCACGCGTGACGCCCAACCGTTTTCCGGCGTGGGCTACCTGGAACTAACCGGCTACGAAAGCGCCATCCTCCTTCCCTAACTGTGGCAAGCAGATCGATGCACCGTCTCAAACATCCGCTCGTTCGGAACCGCGATCGTCGCGGAAGAAGTAAGCCGCACCGCCAATCACAATGGAGAAAAACGCCACCGCTCCAGCCAGCAGCGCGAACGCTCCATAGTCCACACGCGCTCCGACAACCGTCGCGAACCGCTGCGACCAGATCGGCGCATAGCCCACCGCGTCGTGCGCCGCGGTACTCCCCGCCGGCGTCGTGGTCCAAGGCACAAAACCGCAAAGAATCGCTAATCCAATGATAAAGGCCAAGAGCGTCACGCGATAAAATGTTTTCATACCGCACAGTCTACACCAGCGGGTTGCCGTCCTGAATACTCGCGGGCGAACCGCTGGGTCTAGTTGCTGTGAAACAGCAGGTCTTCAAGCGCCATCCGCCGCACCTGCCAAAAGTCCCGCACCTCGTTATTCACGATTAGCTGGCATTCGCCTCGAGCGCTAAAAGTCAGGGTTACATCGAGCAGCGGATCACCGATATTGTCGCGGACCAAAATGGCGTGCTCGGCGAGACTGAACTTGACCGACTTGCGCGCCTCTTTGGCTTGCAGGGTCACGGTAAATCCATCGTCAGTGTCAGCCACGGAAAATTCATAGGCGGAATTGTTGGGACGCAGGCTGTTGCGGGTTTTGACGTCCTCCTCGACCTGCAAGCGAAGCGTTTTGAATACGGCGGGAAGGGAACACGAGAATCGCTCCGTGACCCAGTCGAACTTCGTCTTTTCCTTTTCCGCGTTGCCGTTCGCGTTCTTCTCTACTTTGTCGTTCACACTTTCACCTCGAAAATTTCGCCCAGCTGCGAAAAATACTGCCCGGCTCGAGCCTCCAATGGCTGGCCGACAAAGCAGCATCCCATGCACTTTATTGGATTATCGGGTGTGGAGTTTCGGGTGCCTCACCGGGCGAGTGACGAGGGCATCAGGCGGGCCGTCCACCGCCGGGCTGGGTCAACATCCAAGTCTCCCCAAAGCGCGCGCGCCGCAGGAAAGTCCTCTTTCGACCAGCACCGGAATCCCCGCCGCTCCGTTCTCAGAAAATAAGGCGGGGTGGGTACGCTACTCATCCACTTACTTCGTGGCCATGGCCAGCGATTTCATCGAAGTTTCTTCCGGCAGCAGCGTGTAGTCCGGAAAATGGCCGTGTAGCTTCTCTCCCGCGGCGCCCTGAGTTACGGACTGCACCAGATATTTTCCACCCACGAAGCACCCTTTCCACGATTGGCCGATGCCGCCAAAAACTTCTTCACGGTCTCCGCGTGAGCGCACGGTGTTGATGCCGACCTTGAAGCCGCGCAACTGTTCGGCCACGCTCCGCGCGGTCTTGGCCTCGTCGCAGGCGATGGACGACACCAGCGAGCCGTTGGAAATATTCATCTCGGTGATCAGTTCTTCCAGGTGATCGACAACCACAATCGTGTCGATGGGCCCAAACGGCTCGTTGTGATACAGCTTCGTATTCTTCGGGATATTTAGCAGCGCCGCCGGACCGACATACGCGGAAGTATCCTGATTGGGAAAGATCATGCTTTCCCGCAGCGGGGCTTCAAACAAACTGATTGCGCCCTTTCCCAGCGCCTCGGTGTACAAGACGCGCAACTCTTCCACTTTTTTGCTGTTGATCAACGGACCGAAATCCAGCTTGGGCAAAGGATCGTTCTCGCTCTCCACCATGACCGGATTTCCAAAACGCAAGGAACGCAGCACCGGCAAATACATCTCCAGAAATTGCGGAAACAATTCCCGTTGCACCACGTAACGCACATACGCGGTGCAGCGCTGCTTTCCGTAATCGAAGCCCTTGCGCATCTGCTGCGCCAGATTCGCCCAATCGGAAAAATTCCAAACGCCATAGGCGTTGACGCCTTCCATTTCCAAAATGTAGCGTTTGTTTTCGTCGTACAGCGTCGAGGCAATCACGCCGCCGTTGGTCTTGCCGCCGACGAACGCCAGGCAATCGACCGATTCGTTGCGCACCAAAGCGTCGCTGAGTTGTCCGCCCGAGCCACTTACCAGCGAAACCGGCAAACCGCAGCGGCGCGCAATCGCGTGCGCGAGCGAGAGCGCATACAGACTCCCATCCGTGGGCGTCTTGGAGATTACGGAATTGCCCGCGAGCAGTTGCACCAGCACGCCGTGCATCAGCACGGACATCGGATAATTCCACGAAGCAATATTGGAAATCAGACCGATTGGCGCGCGCTTGCCCAGCATTCCCTCGATATTTTCAACATACCACTCCACCCCGCTGAGGCAGCGGTCTATGTCCGTGAGCGCCTGCGCATAAGGCTTGCCAATTTCCCAGATCAACAGCAACGCGATCAGCTCCCGCTGCTCGCGCAATTTGCCGACGCACTCCGTCACGCGCCGGCGACGCTCATCGAGATCCACGTTCGCCCAGGCCACCGACTCCGACTTGGCAAATTTAACCGCGCTCCGCGCGGTTTCCAGATCGATCATGGGAATACGACCCAGGCTACGGCCGTCCACCGCGGATTCATAGTGGCGCCCAAACCCAGGTTCCCGCCACTCGCCTTCAATCAGGTTCAAAATCCGGCCATCGGAGGCAAAAGCCTCCGGCATCTCAATTTTCATCTTTTGGACGAGCATTTCCCACTCAGCCGCAGGCGCGATCATCGGCATGCGCATCCTCCCAAGTCCCAGAACTTAGGGGAGTATAGCGAAAGGCTCAACGAACCCAGAGGCAACAAAACTAATCGCGGAACACCGTCTGCGCTTATACTGTTCCCGGCATACGGCGCCCCTCATAATTTGCTTGGTCGTAACCTGTTGCCGGTCAGGCAACTTCACCACACGCATTCCGTAATTGACGATTACACTGGATTCACCGTATACTCATGGTTTGCGTTTAGCTTTGGAGGAATGATGTACGCAGTCATAAAGACCGGAGGAAAGCAGTATCGCGTCGCGCCGGGCGACACCATTCGTATCGAGCGGGTAGCGGGCCAAGTTGGTGAAGACGTTACCTTTGGCTCCGTTTTAGCGGTGCACAATGGCGACAAGAAATTTTTGCACGGCGAAGACGCCGGCAAAGCTACCGTCACCGGCAAAATCGTGGCCCAGGATCGCGCCAAAAAGGTCATCGTGCTGAAGTTTAAGAAGACCAACCAGTACAAGATTCGGCGCGGCCACCGGCAGAACTACACTTCCGTGAAGGTCAGCGAAATCAAGCTGTAAGTAACTAATTCTCCGGGTCTTAGCCCGGCGTTCCATAAAAAGGATTGCGCAATGGCACATAAAAAGGGCGGCGGTTCCTCAACAAATGGCCGCGATTCACACGGTCAGCGGCTGGGCGTAAAGCGCTTTGGCGGCCAGCTCGTCAACGCCGGCACTATCTTGATTCGGCAACGCGGCACCAGGCATCGCCCAGGCGAAAATGTCGGCAAGGGCAAGGACGACACGCTGTACGCGCTGGTGACCGGGTACGTGAAATTCACCGACCGCGGACGCCACGGCCGGTACATCAGCGTAGCCCCGCACGAGCGGGCGGAAGCCAGCGCCGCGGTGAACTAACGCAGCGCCGGAAGTGCAACGTGGTGCGCAGTGTCCGATTTTTATCAGCGGTCCTGGCTAGCCGGGACCGCTTTTTCTTTCTACAGGGGACTTGAAACGTGTTTGTTGACCAGGCAAAAATTTCAGTAAAGGCCGGCGACGGCGGAAACGGCTGCGTGGCGTTTCGCCGCGAAAAATTCGTTCCGCGCGGCGGACCCTCCGGCGGCGACGGCGGCAGCGGCGGCAGCATTTTCGTGGAAGCCAATCCCAACGACAACACGCTGCTGCGTTATCGCTACAACCGCGAATTCAAGGCGGAGCGCGGGCGCCACGGTGAAGGCTCCAACTGCACCGGCCATTCGGGAAGCGATATGATTTTGCAAGTTCCGGTCGGAACGCTGGTCTTTGATGAGCGCAACCACATCTTGGCGGATCTGGTGGCGGCGGGTCAGCGCGTGCTGGTGGCGCATGGCGGGCGGGGCGGGCGCGGCAATCAGAATTTTGCCAAGCCCTGGCATCAGGCGCCGCGCGAGCATGAAGATGGTTTCCCTGGCGAAGAGCGGCGCCTGCGTTTTGAATTGAAATTGCTGGCGGATGTTGGACTGGTGGGTTTTCCAAACGCGGGAAAGTCCACATTGATTTCGGTGATTTCCGCGGCGCGTCCGAAAATCGCCAACTATCCTTTCACCACGCTGGAGCCGAATCTTGGCGTCGTCAATGCCGATGGTAAGGAGGGCGCGAATGTCGGGCGCACGTTCGTGGTCGCCGATCTGCCCGGACTGATCGAAGGCGCGCACCTCGGCCACGGTTTGGGCATACGCTTTCTGCGGCACGTGGAGCGCACGCGTCTTCTGGTGCACCTGATCGACACCAGCGATGCCACGGATGCCGATCCGATTCAGTCTTATGGCGTGGTCGCGGGCGAGCTGTCATCATTCAGCGCATTGCTGGCGGAAAAACCCGTGATCGTGGCGGCCACGAAGCTTGACGCGACTACCGATCGCACCCGTCTCGATTCATTGCGCGAATTCTGCCAGCAGCAGGGCCTGGAATTTCACGCCATCTCCGCTCCGACCGGCGAAGGCGTGCGCGAGCTGGTTCGCGCCATCGCTGATGCTTTGGACAAAATCCCGCGCGCGCCGGATTCCGCGCTGGACTTAGCTGACGACTCCACCGAAGATATTAGCGACGCTCCACAACCCTCCCGGGAGGCGCATTGACGACCGCGCAGGCGCATCGCACCGCCGCCAAACACCAGCCCCGCCGTATCGCGCTTTTCGGTGGATCATTCGACCCCATTCACAACGGCCACGTGGCCGTGGCCCGCGCCGCCGATCGCCGCTTTAATTTTGATGAAATGAATTTTATTGCCGCCAGCCGACCGCCGCACAAACTGAAACAGCATCTTGCGCCGTTTCCGCACCGCTTCGCGATGGTGTCGCTGGCCTGCAGCGAGCATCCGCACTTTGTTCCATCGCTGGCCGAGGCCGGCGAAGATTTCAGCGGCACGCAACTGCATTATTCCGTGGATACCGTGCGCTATTTCCGCCACGTGAACAACGCGCAGGGCGATCGCGTCTATTTTATTATCGGCGCGGATGCGTTTCTCGACATTCCCATGTGGAAAGAGTACGAAGCACTGCTGGGGATTTGCGATTTCATCGTCGCCAATCGTCCGGGCATCCGCCCGGAAGCCCTGCGCTTGGTGATTCCGCCCGATTTGTTTGCCGGACCCAATGAAAAACGCGACGCGGAAAGCGATCCTCCGTCGCAAGTCGTGGCGCAACTGCGGCGCACCACGGTGTACCTGCTCGAAAATGTTGCGAGCGAGATTTCCGCTACAGACATTCGCCGGCGCGCCAACCGCGGCCAGTCCATTCACGGACTGGTTTCGGGACGCGTCGAGGAATATATACTCAAACAAGGCCTATACCGTTGAAATTACAATCTCTTCCGCAAGGCGTGCGGCTCGCTGTCGAGGCCGCGCAAAGCAAAAAAGCTGCAGGCATTACCGTCCTCGATCTGAAAGAGCTGGGGGCCTTCACGCAATACTTCGTGATCTGCACGGGCTTCAGCACCCCGCAGGTACAGGCCATCTGCAGCGAAGTCGAAGAACAGTTGCACAAGAATATGAGGCGCTCGCCGGAACATCGCGAAGGGCGCGGCAGCGCCGAGTGGGCGCTGTTGGATTACGGCGCGTTTGTCGTGCACGTCTTTGGCGAGCAGGCGCGGCGCTTTTACGATTTAGAGCGGCTGTGGCGCTCGGCTCCGAAATTGGTGTTGCCCGACGAACCGGAAGGGCCGCGCGGCAGTTCCTCGTTCGGCGATATCGCCTCCACGGATAGCGCCGTCGCGCCATGACTGCGGAGCGATTGCCGTGGGTCTCGCAGGATCCGGCGTCGCTTCGTCTCCTTGAACTCGCGCAAAAAGTCGCGCCCACCGCGACGACGCTGCTGATCGTCGGCGAAAGCGGCACTGGCAAAGATCACCTCGCACGCTTGATCCACGAAATCGGGCCGCGCCGCGACGCTCCGTACCTAAAAATCGATTGCGCCAGTTTGCCGCCGCATCTGGTGGAAAGCGAACTGTTCGGTCACGAGCGAGGGTCGTTCACTGGCGCCGTCGAACGCAAACTCGGCCGTCTCGAAATGGGTGGTGTGGGCACCATCGTGCTCGATGAAGTCGCGGCGCTCTCTCCGGAAGCGCAGGGGAAAATGTTGCGCGTGCTGCAGGAACGGTCGTTCGAGCGGCTTGGCGGCACGGAAACGCTGCACATTTCGGCGCGCATCATTGCGCTGACCAACACCGATCTCCCGACCGCCGTGAAAAGCGGAGCGTTTCGCGAAGATCTCTACTTCCGCTTGAACGTTCTCACGCTCGCGGTCCCTCCGCTGCGCGAACGGCGCGCGGATATTCTGCCGCTGGCGGAGTATTTGCTGAATATTGTCCGCGTGGTTCACGGCCGTGCGGCAGCCGCGCTCAGCGAGAGTTCCCGGCGCATGCTCAGCGCCTACAACTGGCCGGGAAACATTCGCGAGTTGCGTAATGTGCTCGAACGAGCCGTGGTATTTTCCCGCCCCTCGGTGGCGGCCACGGATCGAAGTTCCGCCGGTTCCGGCGGCGAAATGCTCCTTGAGCCCGCCGACTTTCCGGAAAATATTCGTGTTGCGGCGGGCGGCGCATCGTATTCCGGAGCTGGACTGCTCTCCCTGGAAGAGATTGAACGAAACGCGATCGCTGCAACCCTGGAAGCCACGCACTATCAGATCACTCGCTCATCGGAAATTTTGGGCATCAGCCGCAAGACGCTGCTTGAGAAGCGCAAGAAGTACGGACTGAAGTAGCTCCGAGCCGCCATGCGAATCTGTCTGCTCATGCTGGGCAAAACACGACGTCCCGAGTTGCGGGACGTTTTTGACGATTACGTTAAACGCATCACCCATCACGCGGGAATCACGGTGTTGGAAGTGCGCAATCCTGAAGCGGCGCTGAAAAAGCTCGATGCGGATCGCGCCGCAACCGTCGTCCTACTCGATGCCGCCGGGAAAAGTCTCGATTCCGACCGTTTTGCCAAATGGCTAGCCGAGCATCGCGACCGCGGGCTTCGCGAGCTGATTTTTCTCTGTGGCGACGCCGACGGTTTTCCCGACTCGCTCCGAAAACGCGCGCATCAGAAAATCTCACTCAGCGCCATGACCTTTTCTCATGAACTGGCGCGCGTCATGCTCGCCGAACAGCTGTATCGTGCGTTTGCCATTCTTTCCGGTAGCCCCTATCCCAAATAGCGCCGCTGGTGTACAAACGTAGAGACTATGTCTATTCGCATTTCAGTTGACGAGCGGCAACCCTCCGCTTCCATCGAAATTCCGCTGGCCAAGCCGCTTCCCGATTACGATCTCGAACAGCTGGAGCAGCCTACGCCTCGCGATGTCGATGCCGTGCTCGTCTCGCAAGGTTTCCGCGATTTAGTAGATGACGCGCGCGGGGTGCTGCTCGATCTGCTGGCACATCCTCCGCGCACGCCAAATGCGCCGGAGAACACCAATCTGGATTTCACGCACCAGCCGCCAGCAGCGCTGGAATTGACGCAATTAACCGGAGCCATCTGTCCGGGCGACGACAACGTCTACCGTCCGGGATTGTGGATCGTTCTGCGCGATACCCACGCGCAGGCCCATGCAGCGCTTCCTCACGTTACGCAGGAACGTATCGCCGCCATTGCCGAGGAATTTGTGAAGCGGCTCGAACTTGCGTGATTCCGTGGCCCAGGATTACGCGCACGCTAAACTTGACGTTTTGATTTCAACTCCCCACACTAAATTGTTTTATCCGCACCCCTGACGAACTTAGGGGCAACAGACCATGTCGGAAGAAAAAGGATTGCTGATCGTTTATACCGGGCCGGGTAAGGGGAAAACGACCTGTGCTCTGGGAACGGCGTTTCGTGCCGTAGGACAAGGGCTTCGCGTCTTGATGGTGCAGTTCATCAAAGGCTCCTGGCATTATGGCGAGCTGGACGCGGCGAAAATGCTGGGTGACGATAAATTTGAGATTCGGCCGATGGGCCGCGGTTTCGTTAAAATTGGCGGGGCGGAAACCGATCCCGCGGATATCAAGCTGGCTGAGGAATGCTGGCAGGCCGGGCGTGACGCCATTTATGGCGGGAAATACGACTTGGTGGTGCTCGACGAAATCAATTACACCATCAGCTACCACATGCTCGATGCCGACGAAGTCGCCAACGCATTGAAAAATCGCCCTGAGCGCGTGCACGTGATCTGCACCGGCCGCAACGCGCACGCCAAAATCACCGAGATCGCCGACCTGGTCACCGAGATGCGCGAAGTGAAACACCCGTACACCAAGGGTATACTTGCCCAGCGGGGGATCGACTACTAAGCAGGCGCTCCGCGCTAGTGAGCAAGCGAGACTTTTATGGCCTGGTTCAAGCGGGAAAAAAAATCGATCGAGCAAGCTACCGCGCCTGAGGATCGGCGGGTTCGCACGGAAGGGTTGTGGATCAAGTGCGATTCCTGCCGCACGATTGTTTTCCGCAAGGATCTCGAGGCCAACCTATTCGTTTGTCCCAAGTGCCAGTTTCATTTCAAGATGTCCGCGGTGCAGCGTCTGGAAATGCTTCTCGATGGACGCTGGACCGAGCACGATGCGGGCATGACCTCTACGGATCCGCTGAAGTTCGTCGATATAAAACCTTACGCCAAACGCATCAAGGACGCGCAAAAAAGTCTTGGGATGAACGACGCGATTATCACGGCGGAAGGCCAGCTAAACGGCCGTCCGGTGGTGATGTGCGCGATGGAATTTGGATTTATCGGCGGCTCGATGGGCGCGGTGGTGGGCGAGAAGGTTACGCGCGGAATCGAGCTAGCGCTCGAAACGGGTCAACCGTTTATCGCTGTATCGTGCTCCGGCGGAGCGCGCATGATGGAGGGCACCATCAGCCTGATGCAGCTGGCGAAAGTCTCGGCCGCCCTGGCGCGATTCGATGACGCCAAGCTGCCTTTCATTTCCCTGCTGACGGATCCGACCACCGGCGGCGTTACCGCCAGTTTCGCCATGCTCGGCGATCTCAATATCGCGGAACCAGGCGCGCTGATCGGATTTGCCGGGCCGCGCGTCATCGAGCAGACGATTCGGCAGAAATTGCCGGAAGGTTTTCAGCGCAGCGAATTCCTGCTCGAACATGGATTTCTCGATGCCGTCGTGCCGCGCAAAGAGTTGAAGGCTTTTATCGCCAGTTCGCTCGACCTGCTGCTCACGTAGGCTGAGCGAACAACTTTCTCGCACGCAACGTTCTAACTGAAAAACTTCCGCACCGATGAACTACGACGCCGCAGTCCATTATTTGCTTTCTCTCGGCCGCGAACTCGCCGCGCCAACGCAGGCTGCGGCGGCCAAGTTCAATTTGGACAATATTCGGATATTGGCCGAGCGCCTCGATCATCCCGAACGGGCCTATCCGAGTGCGCATATCGCCGGAACCAATGGGAAAGGCTCCACTGCGGCTTTCCTCGAAGCGATTCTGCGTGAGGCGCGATTTCGCACCGGACTGAACACTTCGCCGCACCTGGAAAAAATCAATGAACGTATTCGTGTGAACGGCGAAGCGATCAGCGACGAGCAATTCGCCGCGGCGTTGACGCACATCCACGAACTTATCGAAAGGCTCTTGGCCGAAGGCAAATTGCGCGCTCACCCCACGTATTTTGAGTGCGTAACGGCCATGGCCTTTGCCTTCTTTGCCGCGGAACGCGTGGAATTTGGCATTTTCGAGGTGGGGTTGGGAGGGCGGCTGGACGCCACGAATATTCTTTCGCCAGTGGTGACCGTTCTTACGCGTATTGCGTTCGATCACGAAAATTTTCTCGGCCATTCACTGGAGGAGATTGCCGCCGAGAAGGCAGGAATCCTGAAGCCGGGCATTCCGGTCGTGATTGCCGCGGAACAGCGCGCCGAAGCTCATCGGGTAATTCAGCATCGTGCCAACGAGCTGGGCTGCCCAATCATTGATACCGCCGATGCCTATCGTATCGGCCGTGTGGCCGTCGAGGCAGGTTACGTCCGTGCGATCGTGACAGAAGCTTCTTCAGGCTGGTCCGCGGAAATCGCGCCACGCCTTCCGGGACGGTTTCAACTGGATAATGCGCTCAACGCCGTCGCCGCGGCGCGCGTTCTAGCCGCCAGCGGTTTGCGCATCCCCGACGCCGCGATCAGCGCGGGCATCGCCGCCGCAACGTGGCCCGGCCGCATCGAAAAGCTTTCTTCCCGGCCAGATATTTATCTCGACGGCGCGCACAACCCATCCGCCGCTCGCGAACTCGCGACCTTCCTTAAAGAAAATTTTGCTGGAAAAGATGTTCGTCTCCTTTTCGGCGCCATGCGCGACAAGGCCGTCGACGAAATCGCCGGAATCCTCTTTCCGCTGGCAACCGAGGTAATTTTCACCGAGCCACGCAATCCCCGCGCCGTTTCCGCGCCGCAGCTAGCGGAAATCGCCGCGCACCATGCGGCGCGTTCGCGGATAATTGCAGATGTGGAAAAAGCCCTGGACTACGCTCTGGCGCAATCCGCTCCCAACGACGCCATCTTCATCACCGGATCGCTCTATTTGGTCGGGCAGCTTCGTCACCACTGGAAAAATCGCGTGCAGATACTCAACTGCGATTAAAATGAGCCATCGTCCCCTGTGCGAGCCCTCGGCAATGCTCTCAGGGCGTCAGCACTTGTTCGACCGTGAGGGACGATATATCGTGCCCTTGCCACTGAGGAATCAAGTTGGTTGCAAAAATCAAGCGCCAGTCGCCGTCCGTCGCGTCTAAACCGTTAGTCGGCATCATCATGGGCTCCACCTCCGACTGGGAAACCATGGAGCACGCCGCCGCAACCTTGACCGCCCTGAGTGTTCCACATGAAACACGCGTGGTCTCCGCCCATCGCACCCCCGATTTGCTCTTTGCATACGCATCCACCGCGGAATCCCGTGGCATCGAGGTGATAATCGCCGGCGCAGGCGGCGCCGCGCACCTCCCAGGCATGGCGGCGTCCAAAACCGTGCTTCCAGTGCTCGGCGTGCCGGTAGAATCCAAAGCGCTAAAAGGGCTCGACTCCTTGCTGTCCATCGCGCAAATGCCCGCTGGCATTCCGGTTGGCACGCTGGCCATCGGCAAAGCCGGAGCTATCAATTCCGCGTTGCTCGCCGCCGCTATCCTCGGGGTAAAACACCCGCGCATCCGCGAAGCGCTGCGGCAATTTCGCGCCAGGCAGACTAAAAAAGTTTTGGCCACCTCCAATCCTGCTCATCCTGCAGGGGCGAGAACGAAAAGGAAAACCGCGTGAACGTCGGCATCCTCGGCGGCGGCCAACTCGGTTACATGCTTGCGCTAGCGGGCTATCCGTTGGGACTGCAATTCCGCTTTCTCGATCCCTCTCCCGAAGCGCCCGTAGGCCGCATCGCCCTGCGCGTCAACGCCGATTTCACCAATGCTGAGGCTCTCGAGCGCTTTGTGAACGGCCTCGACATCGTCACTTATGAATTTGAGAATGTGCCGGTAGCCGCCGTGAAGACGCTGGCGCAACGTGTACCGGTGTTTCCGCCGCCGATGGCCCTCGAAGTCGCCCAGGACCGCCTGCGCGAAAAAAATCTCTTCCGCAAGCTGGAAATCGCCACCCCGGATTTTCTTCCCGTGACGAATACCGCCGGACTAGACGCCGCGGTGCAAAAACTCGGTCTCCCCGCGGTGTTGAAAACCTGCCGGCTGGGCTACGACGGTAAGGGCCAATGGCTTCTTCGCCAAGCCAGCGACGCCCTCCGTGCCAAATCCGAAATGCCCGCGCATGTTCCCCCCGCTCCGCCACGTTCCGCTGCGCCACATTCGGACGAGCCGCCTTTCGTGCTCGAACGCTTCGTACCCTTCTCTCGCGAACTGTCCATCCTCGCCGTCCGTTCCCGCGCGGGCGAAATCATCTTTTATCCCGTGGTCGAAAATCACCATCGCGAGGGCATCCTCCGCCTCTCGTTGGCTCCGGCTCCGCGCCTGGAAACACACACTCGTCTTGCCGCCGAAGATGTCGCCCGCCGCGTACTCGAGGCGCTGGACTACGTCGGCGTCCTGGCCATCGAGCTATTCGAATGCGAAGGCAAGCTGCTCGCCAACGAAATGGCCCCGCGCGTACACAATTCCGGCCACTGGACCATCGAAGGCGCGGTCACCAGCCAGTTCGAAAACCATCTCCGCGCCGTCTGCGGCTACCCGCTGGGCTCCACGGCCGCCACCGGCCATTCCGCAATGCTCAATCTAATCGGCGAGCTTCCCGATCCCAGCCAAGTCCTGGCCATCCCCGACGCACATCTGCATCTTTACGGCAAATCGTCCCGCCCCGGGCGCAAGCTGGGCCACGTCACCCTGCAAGCCACCTCACACAAACAGCTAGTTGAGCGCGTAGCCGCCCTCCCAGCATTCTTCCAGCGCCCAATCTTCTGCCTGGACGCCGCAACAAAACAGACGACGTCCGCCGCCAGTCAGTAAGTTTCTAGCGGCACAGGCAATCCTGCCCAAGGCAGTGTCAACACGATTCGCGAACGAATCGCGTAGCCAAGACCGTCAGTGCAACCCCCAATTCGTCCCCGCCGAAAACTCGCCCGGTTGCCGCTAAGCCCGACGAATGCTACGATTCCCTATTCATGCCCCGTCCTATTACTCCTGATAGCTCCGACCTGCGTCTCCGCGTCGGCATTCCTTGGCGCACCACCCAGGAGGAACGTGCCGGCGCACGCGAAAAGCTGGACTACTATTTTGCCTCGGTCCGCCAAACAGGCGCCGAACCGGTAGCCGTCTCCCTCCAGCAGTCACCAGCCCAGCTCGTCGAACAGCTGAACCAACTCGACGCCTTCGTCCTTCCCGGCAGCCCTGCCGACGTGGATCCCGCCCGTTACGGCGCTGCAAAACATCCCAAAGCAGGCGAAATTGACGAGAACCGCGACGGTACCGACGCGGCAATCTTGAAACACGCTTTTGCATCAGTAAAGCCAGTGCTTGCTATCTGTTACGGCTGCCAAGCCCTCAACGTTTTCCTTGGCGGCACACTGATCCAGGACATCCCGTCGGAACGCCCAGGTGCTCTGCTCCATGGCAAGACCGACCTAGCTGCAACCGCCCGCTCCGGAGACCTCGAACACGAGGCCAAACTGGTCCCGGGCAGCCGCCTGGCCACCCTCAGCGGCTCCACAAGCGCCACCATCAACAGCAGCCATCACCAGGCCATTGATCAGCCCGGAAAGAACTTGCGCGTCACCGCACAGGCCCCGGACGGCATCATCGAAGGTGTCGAGTGGCAAGGCGACGGCCCGTGGGTCGCCGGCGTCCAATGGCATCCGGAACGCATGGCCGGCGACCGTTTCGCCGAACGCCTGTTCCAGGATTTTGTGGCTGCCGTGCGCACCGCTCGCGGCGCTGTTACGCAAGCGCCTTAAGACGGCGCGCTCCTGCACTTCTAAACTTTATCGCTGGATATCTTTCTGGGGGACGGAATGATTTCATTGGCAGGCAAGGCAGCTCTTATCACTGGCGGTTCGCGCGGCATTGGCGCCGCCGCCGTAAAACTCTTCGCCCAGGCCGGCGCGGACGTAATCTTCAATTACAACAAAGCCAAAGAAGCCGCGCACGAACTCGAGAAGGAAGCCGGCAAGCACGGCACGCGCGTCGAAGCCTTCAAAGCCGACGTTGGCCGCCACGCTGACAACAAGAAACTAGTCGAACAAACCATCACCCGCCTCGGGCGTTTGGACATTCTCGTCGCCAACGCGGGCGTCTGGAATCTCGAAGATCTTCCCATCGAAAAAATGACCGAAGCGCAGTGGGACGAGATGATTCGCGTCAATCTAAAAAGTGTCTACTCCATCATCCATTTCGCCGTGCCGCACATGATCAAGCAGAAGTCCGGCCGCATCATTCCCATCAGTTCAACGGCAGGCCAGCGCGGCGAATCCTTTCACACGCACTATGGAGCATCGAAGGGCGCGATCATCAGCCTCACCAAAGGCCTGGCCACCGAGCTAGCGCCGCAGGGCATCCTGGTCAACTCCGTCGCCCCCGGATGGGTCGCCACGGACATGTCCAATCCCGTCCTCGAAACCAAACCCGGCCAGAAAATGGCCGCAGCAGTCATCCCTCTCGGTCGCCCCGCCACCGCCGAAGAAATCGCCGGTCCCATCCTTTTCCTCGCCTCGGACTTGGCCAACTTCATCACCGGCGAAATCATCAATGTAAATGGAGGTTCCGTCTTGTGCGGGTGAGGCTTTTTCTGATGGCCGCGCTGGTTGCCTTGGTATGTGCTGCTCCGCCGCGGCATGTCGTTGCGCAAAATCCGGACACCATGATGCCGGAAGACAGCGCCGCGAAGGCCCGCGAAATTCTTGCGCAACTGGTCGATGCTCTGGGCGGTCCTTCCTACACCGAAGTGCGCGACCGCGAATGCGATGGCCGCCGCGCCAATATCGGCCACGGTGGCGAGCTCGCCGGCTACATCGAATTCAAGGACTATTGGCTCTACCCGGATAAACACCGCATTGATTACTCCAAGAAAGGCAACATCATCGACGCCTATAGCGGCGACGAAGGCTGGACCATGGATCGCAGCGGGGTCAGCGAAGAGTCGGCCCCATCGGTCGCCGATTTTCAAGACGCCGTGAAACGCAACGTCGACAATATCCTGCGCCTGCACCTCAACGACAAAGACATAAATTTGCGGTATGGCGGCATGGACCTCGTCGACATGAGGCAGGTTGATTGGGTGGAATTCAGCGATCCCGAAGCCGACCGCACCCAGCGCCTGGCCGTCGAGCACTTGTCTCATCTGCTCGTTCGCAGCGTAATCATTACCGTGGATCCCAACTTCCAACAGCGCACCACGGAAACCACCATTTACACCAACTACCAGCGCCTCGGTGGCGTTATGACGCCGCTGCAGATCTCCCGTGAACACGATGGCCGCCGCGTTTACCAGGCTTTCTACGCCACCTGTAAATACAACACCGGCCTGACCCCCGCCTTCTTCACCAAAGCCGCCCTCGACAAGCGCTACGCCGAAGTCGGCGACAAAAAAGACAAAGACAAATACAAAAACAGCCGCGAATAAACTAACGGCGCGAGTCGGCGTTGGACATCCCATGGGCTAGATTGGGCAAGGTGAAGTGTTGATAAACACGGCGAAAGATGGGACCATTCCGGCCGCGCTCGGGAGCGCTCTCGATGATGATCGTTTCACCGTGCTTCGCACAGGCGAGAGAATCGAGAACGCTTTGGCGTCTTCGCCGATTTCATTTCCTTTTCTCCTCGCTCTTGGCGTTGCTCTGCCTCCTACTCGCCACTGCTCTCCGTGCAGACACTATTTCAGGCACCGTTAAAGACCCCTCCGGCGCGGTCATCACCGCAGCGCGCATCGAGATCACCGGCGGCAACCTCGCACAGCCGCTCGTCCTAGTCTCCGATGCATCCGGCAAGTTCGTCGCGCCCAATCTGACGGCGGGAAAATATTCCATCCGTGTCTCCAAGGACGGGTTCGATGACCTCGTCACCGCGTTCGACCTGCAGGGCACCGCCGAGCTTGCGCTGAGTTTGACCATCACCGCGCAGCAAACCAGCGTCACCGTCACCGGAAACAGTACGGCCTTCGCGAATTCCGATCCCGCGTATCGCCAACTCCGCAATAGCGGATTAGGTGACACCTACCGCTGCGAAAATTTCACCCTGCCGGTGGACGTCGGAACCTTCGAGCTGAAATCCGGGACCGTCACGCTTCTGGTCCTGGTGAACAACCTCGAAACTGGTGTTATTTTCGTTGGCCAGGGACACTTTTCGCTTAAACCTCTCGCCAACATCGACACTAGCGAGATGGTTCGCCGCGCCGGCGGCCCAACCGCCGAGGAAGACTTCACTGAAGTGGTCTTTCGTTTCACCCCCGGCGAGTATCCAAAGTTCGCCGCCGCGCTCGGAGCGAAGACCGATACGCCCACCGAGGCCGCCACCGTCTTCCAACACTGGAAAGATAGAGTTCGCCACCGCCATGAAGTGCCCGAAGGCCTGACCCAGGCATTCCTCGAGAGCGAATCCATCGACAATGTGGACGCCGATGTGCTCGCCGCCATTTACAATCCCAAACATCCGCCCTTCTTCAACGCCTACATGCGCGGCACACCGCACAAAGACCTGCGTTTTTTCCTGCGCACCCGCGTGGGCGCGCTTCCGCAAATCGATTCGTCCGAAGAAGTTGCGCTCATCAATTGCAACGGGGGCGGCATGGACGACGGCATTTGGTATTCGCAGCATCTGAAGTCCGAGCTACTGGACCGCTCCGCGAGCTCGCAACAGGACCGGCGGCTCTTTGCCACTCGGCGCTACAACATCGAAACCTTGATCGCCAAGAACGGTCACCTGTTCAGCCGCGCGACGATCACCTTTGAGCCACTGGTCGCGGGCGAACGCGTCTTGAAGTTTGCGCTGCTTCCCAATCTGCGCGTGGTGCGCGTAACCGGCGAGAAGGGCCAGGATCTGCACTTCATTCAGGAAAATAGAAAAGAAGACGGATCGTTCTACGCGGTCCTGGACGAAGCCCCGGCGATGGGCCAGCAACATTCGATCACCGTCGAGTACATCGGAGACAAAGTGCTGTTCGACGCGGGCAACGGTAGTTACTACGTCGAGGCACGTACCTCGTGGTATCCCAATCTAAACGGCTTCGGTGAAAAGGCCCTTTACGATCTCACTTTTAAAGTTCCGCCCTCGAATGTTTTGATCAGTGTCGGTAAACTCAACGACCAACACACCGAAGCCGGCTTTGCCGTGACCCACTGGGTTACCCCAGTGCCGATCGCCGTCGCCGGCTTCAACTACGGTCAATACAGAAAACTCGACTTCCCCGACCCCATCACCCACTACGAAATCGCCGGCTATTATTTGACGGAATTGCCTGACAGTTTGCGGCCGTATGAACACGGTGCGCTGAGCGGTATGTCCCCCACCGCGATGACCAAGTACGTTTTGGATCAGACGCGCGCCCAGATGGAGCTGTGCACGCTGTATTTCGGCCGGGCTCCTTACGACAACGTGTACGTCACGGAACAGCCCAATTTCAACTTCGGCCAATCCTGGCCCAATCTGGTGTACTTGCCCATCTCCGCGTACATCGATTCGACCCAGCGCTGGTTGCTGTTCGGTACCATCGATTCGAAGTTCACCGGATTTGTCCAGGAAGTCACGCCCCACGAAGTCGCCCATCAGTGGTTCGGCCACGCCGTCGGATGGTCTTCCTATCACGATCAGTGGCTCTCGGAAGGTTTTGCCGAATTTGCCGCCGCACTCTTTCTGCAGCAAGCCGTGGGACCCAAGTGGCAGAAGGCCTACATTGCGTTCTGGGAACGTCAGCGCACTCGCATCCTCGAGAAAAATAATTTCGGCGTCTCGCCCAACGACGCCGGCCCGCTGTGGCTGGGCATCCGGCTCATCTCTCCGCGCTCCGAGCAAGCCTACCAAGGCGTCACGTATTCCAAAGGCGCTTACGTCCTGGCCATGCTGCGCTCACTCATGTGGGACGACGACGCCCCCGCCGACAAACGCGATCAGACCTTCATCGACATGATGCACGATTTCATCGCCAGTCATCGCGACACGGCCGCGTCCACCGAATCCTTTAAGGCCATCGTGGAAAAACACATGACCAAGCGCATGGACCTGCAGCAAAATGGCCGCATGGACTGGTTTTTTCGCGAATGGGTCTTAGGTACCCAGGTTCCGCGCTACAGTTTTAAATATGAATTGCAGCCCGGGGACGCCGGCCAATTCAAGATCCGCGCGGAAATTACGCAAAGCGAAGTAGACCAAAATTTCGCCATGCTCGTTCCGGTCTTCGCCGATTTTGGCAACGGCATGATGCGAATGGGCCAGGTAGCCATGGCCGGCAACTCCACGCGGACCGTCATTTTTAATGTCGATCGCCAGCCCAAAAAAGTCGTCCTCAACGCCTACAAAGATATTCTCGAACGCTGAGGCCACCCCGTTCCGGCCTCGTGCTGTGGCGCGAACGGACCGTGTTCGACAGTCCGACGCACGGATTGATCGATGGATTGATCCAAGCGTGAATTTACGAATGGTACGGGGTGCTGCGAACCAGCACGGCTCTTGGTGGGAAAATTTCGGATGAAGTCTTTGGTGCCCGGGAGAGGACTCGAACCTCCACGACCTTGCGGCCACTAGAACCTGAATCTAGCGCGTCTGCCAGTTCCGCCACCTGGGCACCGGTGCAATACCCCTGACCGCGTGGCGACCAGAGAAAAACACTGCAGACATTGTGACCACCGCCCGCCGCTTTGTCAACGCGACCGATGTCCCGAAGGCCGGGATCCGGCTCCGGCCCAAAAGAGTTTCAAAGTTCCACACACGTTATTTTGACAGACACCTCACTGCCCCATAGGCTTGTTCTCGTAGAGGGCTTTTAACTTCCCTAGAATGAATACTTACGAAACGACACCAACGTAACTATCTTTAGAATGAATACTTATGAAAAAGTAGGGGGGCTGGAAACACGCAGGACCACACGAAATCGTAGGACTAGACGCTGGCCAGTGGCAACCGTCTGTCGATGGCCATTCATTTTTCTGATGACCCGTAGTGAAATCTTCAATTTATAGTGCTATAATCCCGCCCAACGGTTCGGTATCCCTTGCCTGCGTCCCGGCAGCCCTGTTTCGGTTAGCACTGCCGATCGCTTAGGCATCGCGAACCGCTCGCATTGGGAGGTCACTACATGGAATCCTTGGAATCCGTATTCACTGGGCCAATGCTTTATCTGGCCATCGCTTGGGCCTCCATCACCGTCATTTTCATGGCGCTGATGATTTGGCGCACGCTGCTCACCAGTCACGAAGACGACCAGATTTTCCTCAGCAAGGGCGAGGATTATATGGCCCGCGAACAGCGGGAATTGATCGCCAGAATCACCAGGCTGGCGCGGCCCATCATGACCACGGGGATCGCCTCTGGCGGTTTGCTGCTGCTCATCGTTGGGATGTACGTCTATCAGGGCCTGAAGCATTTCTAAACCCTGCGCCAGCAAGCCATCCATTGCGCGACGATTGCATAGTGCGCATTCTAGCGAGAGGGAGGCTTGCCGGCGGGAACAGCCGGTTCCGTCTTCGGCGCGTTGGCTGGTTCGGCAGGCTTCTGCACCTGCCCAGATGGCACCAGCGAGGTGTGGTTCAGCACGATCAACCAGTGACCGTCCCGCTTCTGTAGCACCAGCGTAGTCTGTCCCTGTGCCGTGGCCGTCTGATCGTCGACGGTGGCCGCAAAATCCCACTGATAACAGGCCCACGCCACGTTACCGTCGACTTTGATGTAGGTGTTGGCGCGGTCCAGCCGTACGCGCTGCATGCGTGCGCGTTGCTGTTGGTAGGAAGCGAGAAAGTTGGTCCAACCCATCACCGGCGGCGCATAAATGCCATTCACCACGGTCACATCGTCCGCGTAATCCTTGTGCAGTCTTTCAATGTCGCCGAGTTGCCATGCGCCGAGCATTTCGGAAATGACGTAATCCACCCGCTGTTCGTCCGGCAATGGCAGAGCCGAAGAGTCCGCCGGGGGAGCGTCCTTTTTCTTTTTTTGCGCCGCCACCGGCGCCGCCGCAACCAGCAGCAATAGCAACGCGAACAACAGGGTTCCGCTTACACGCAAACTGCGTAGATTTATTTGATTCGCCCAGACGTGCGTCATGCGCTCCAAACTCCTTCGCAGGGAGAATAGCATCTCTGGCGCGGTGCGCCGCAAATCTCGCCCGCGGGTTTCCTTACGGCGTCGGCTTATCGCGCAGTCTTCTCGCGCTGCGTGGCGCTCAGCAAATTTACAAACAGACGGTACGCGCCGGGCACCCCCTCCGGCAGTTGGCGAAAGAAAGCCAACCCGGTGTAAATGTACATGCCCTTGCCGTAGCGCGCGTACACCAATCCGCCATTCAAATCCGGTTCTCCGGGATCGTGCATGGCAAGCAGCGGCGTGTATTTCGCATCGAATTGACTCCAGAAATAGAGGCCGCGCTCCTGTACCCAGCCCGCAAAATCCTTTTGCGTTATTTTATTCGGCGTATTCAGGAGCGGATCGTCAGGCAGTAGGAATGTCACCGAAGCATTTTCATCCGTAATCCGCGGTAAAGGCGCGCCCGCTTTGCCCGGATCGATCTTCGCGGGATACGGTGCATACTGAAATTTATCCCAGGCGAAATCACGCTGGTATTCCACCACCAGCGTTCCGCCGCCAGAAACATATTCGAGCAGCCGCTGGTTCGCGCCCGCAAGTTCCGGGCGCAATTCGTACGCGCGCACTCCGACCACAATCGCGTCGAACTTGCGCAAATCGCTGAAGTTCAGCTCCTGCGCGTCGAGCAGTGCCACGTGAATGCCCAGCCGTGCAAGCGCCTCAGGCACAGGTTCGCTCTCCGCGGAGATGTAACCGACCTGGAGATTAGCGGGCACACTCACGTCGAACGCGTGCACCACGCATTCGGCGGGCGAGCTCCACAGCAAAATGGGCATCGACACCATCGGTTCGACAGACGTCATAAATTTCTCATTACCGCGTAACGCGTAAGCCGTAATGGTGTAGTTCCCCTCGGGGATTTTCCCCGGCGCAGAAACGGTCAGACGTGCGTACTGGTCGCCGGTGCCCGCAAACTCCAAGGCCACCGGAGCGGTGCTCGTCCAGCCCGCAGGAACTTCGAGGCCCACGGTAACCTTTCCGGGCTGCGTGGCGTAGGAATGGACGCGCAAGAGCACATCGAAGGGTTGCTCCGCCTTCGGCAGCACCTCAATCGCTTGCTTTGGCTCGACCGCCAGCGTGTACGCCGGCACGATGCGCAGCGGCACGCGCTCCGCCCTGGTGGTACTTGCTGCAATGTGTGTCACCGGCTGATCAAAATTAAGTTTGTAACCGAAGATCGTGGTGGGTTGCTCGACGATTGCCAGGGGCGGAGCCACAGGAAGGATCACGTTCCCGAGATTGGGCGACCGGGATTGGCCGACGCTAGCGGTAATCTCCGCCCGCTCGGGGCCGTCCTGCACGCGCTTGGTTTCGGCGATGGCGGCTGGCGTCTCGGCGGAACTTCCTGCAAGTTTGCTTTGGCCGAACTCACAGTGAATTTCGGGACGGCATCGCGCTTTCGTTTTGATGGTCACGTCTTCGCCAGTCACAAGGTCGCTGCGATCCGCATCGGCAGTTACTTGCAGCCCTGCTGCGAGCGCTAATGCACGATCGATGCGCTGTATCGTTCTCGACGCCGCGATCGCGTCGGCATCGACGTCGAGCCCGGCGTTCGCAGGCGAATTCGATTTCCCCAAAGTGGGGATCCCAGAAAACGCCTTGCGGAACACCATCTGCGCGCTGGCTATACTTTTCGCTGCTGTCACCCAATCCAGAGACAACGCCGCAGTTCGCGCGGCGTGGATCTCGTTGGAGACCTCCAGGATGGCATCGTCCCATGGACCACTGTGATTTTTCGACCATTCGTTGAGCGAAACCGCCAGTATTCTCGGATCAAAGGGTTCGCCGGACTCCGCCACCAGTGCCAGCGGCTGCGACAAGAATGGCGAATTTATAAAATTAGTGATGCCCTGAGTTCGATGATTGGTAAAAGCATCCAAGCCAATTTCCCGATAGCTCTTCCCGTAAAGCGGCGAGACCTCGTCTACCGGAACCAAATTGGCATTCGGTCTCCGCCCGCCCCGATCGACGTTCAAGATTATCACCGGGTTTTTGGCGCCACCCCATGCCGCGAGGCTTAGCCCATCCAGGTCTGCGCCCAGGTGTGGATAGGCGTTCGGATCTGCCGCGAGTTGCACGGCCTTCGGAGTCAGGAGGCCCGCGGCGACGTGATGGCCGTGTCCGCCAATCAGATTGTTGATTACGATGTTTGGGCGAAAAGTGCGGATCACTCGCACCATATCTTCCATCACCTGATCGCCCCAGATCTTTTCGGTTTCTTCGGCGGTCTTGGAAAAACCAAAATCCTTCGCGCGCGTGAAGTACAGTTTCACGCCGTAGCCCCGCGTGGCTGCCAGCAACTCTTGCGTGCGAATCAATCCGAGTTGCGGCGCTTGCTCGGGGCCCAGGGCATTTTGTCCGCCTTCTCCACGCGTCAGTGACAGGAGCGCAACGTCCGCGTGCAGGCCGCGCGCCAGATACGTCAGGATCGCCGAGGATTCATCGTCGGGATGCGCGGTGATATACAGGACGCGCGTGGTGACGTCGGCGCTGTCGATGGCCTCGATTGTTTCCGCGAGACCTGCACCGGTTCCGGGGGCCGGGGGAAATTGAGCCGCAGCGTGCGGGGCAATGAATGGCGTGCCAAAGAACGCGAGCGCCAAAATTAAGACCGTTACAAAACGCTTCACACTACCTCCGAGGTTGCCGCGAACTTTGCCGGCGCGAATGGCCATTGTCGCATTTCATGCGCGCGAACCAAGAATGCCAGCGCGCCCAGCGAAATTTCCAGCAGACCCCATTTTCGCGCCGGACCGGTGTACCAGAACAGCGCTGCCCATCCCATCATCGTGAGCACCGCGGGCAACGGATACAACCACATTTTGAAGGGAAAACGGTCGGCCGACCAGCGCCGATGCAGCAGCATCACGCCCACGGCCTGCCCGATAAACTGCACCAGGAGGCGCATCGCGAGAATCGCGGCAATCACCGTCTCCAGGCGAAACAAAACGCTGAACACAAAGGCCAGTCCGCCGAGCACCAGCAGCGAGACATGCGGGAATTTTTTGGTGGGATGCAGTTTGCCAAATACCGCAAAAAAGTTTCCATCCAGCGCCGCCGAATACGGCACGCGGGAATAGCCCAACAGCAGCGAAAAAATCGAAGCCAGGGCAATCCACAAAACCATCCAGGTGACAAAATGCGCCGCTGACGCGCCATAGAGCTTTTCGACAAACGTACTCACGATAAACGGCGAATATTGCGCCTCGCGCCAGGGCAAAACGCCAAGAATGCTGGTCTGCATCGCCAAATAGAGTACGGTGATCCCGATGATGGAAAGAAAAATTCCGCGCGGGATATTCCGCTCCGGATCGCGAATCTCTCCGCCAAGATGGCAAATATTGTAGTAGCCCCAATAACTGTAAATGGTGTTGACGGTAGCCGCGCCTAGCGTCGCAAAAAACGCCCACGACAAATGAAACGCTCCCGCCGGGAAATCAAACGCCTTACGCGCGTCAAAATGCGTAATGCCGCCCCAGATCAACCAGAGCATGGTGGCGATCACGCCGGCCCACAGCAGTACGGAAATTTTCCCGATGGTGGTGATACGCCGGTACAGCAGCACCACCAGCAAAATCACCAGCCCGCCGGAAACCAGCTTCGCTTGCCACCAAGTCAACGGATGTAAATATCCCGCGTAGCGCGCGAATCCAATTGCCGCCGACGAAACCGAAAGCGGCGCCTGCACGAACGTCTGCCAGACGAACAAAAACGACATCAGCCGTCCCCACTTCGCCGGACCATAGGCTTCGCGCAAGAAAACGTACGTCCCGCCGGCCTTGGGCATCGCCGCACCGAGTTCCGACCAAACAAAACCGTCGAGCGTGGCCAGCAGCGCTCCCACCAACCATGCCAGTAAACATTGCGGTCCGCCCATTTGCCGGATCACGATCGCGCTGACCACAAACGGGCCGATGCCCACGATCTCGATCATGTTCAGGGCTACGGCTTCCTTGAGCCCCAGCCCGCGCTCGAGCGCATCTTTTTCTGGGGCATACGTCGGCGCATTCGCCGCCCCAGGCAAGCCGTCCGCTTGTTTATCCACGTCATCGCGCAAATTCATCGGTCCGCCGAGAATAGCAAATGCGCCGCGCACCTCCTACTGCGCAACGAAGGCGCGACTCCACCTGGAACGGCAGCGGTGCCTGGCGAAACATCGCCGTCGTACGACATCGCACTTGCACAACATTGCCGCGATGCCTCAGGATGTTGGATTCGCGCGTGGCACTCCGAGCCTTCACGACATTCGGGAGTTGCAACCCACGACAAATTTCAGGGTTAACGAGTTCAGCCCGATACAAATTCGGGGGAAAATCGGAGAGCATGTCGCCCAGTCCGGACGTTTTAATCGTTGGTGCAGGTCTAGCTGGTTTGTGTTGCGCCCGCCGTCTCGCCGAGGCCGGCGTCAGCTTTCAAATCGTGGAAGCGTCTGACGGTGTTGGGGGGCGTGTGCGCACCGACGAAGTCGACGGCTTCCGGCTCGACCGCGGCTTTCAGGTTTTGCTCACGGCCTACCCCGAAGCGAAAAGAATCCTCGACTACAATCAGCTGGAACTAAGAGCTTTCTCGCCCGGCGCATTTTCCTGGTTCGCCGGCCGCATGAACCAACTCGTCGATCCCTGGCGCATGCCGGGAATGTGGCGGATCGCGCTGCGTTCCGACTTTGGCACCCTCGGCGACAAACTCCGCGTCGCCCGTCTGCGCGCCCGCCTCCGGCGCACCACCATCGATCAGCTCTTTGCTCGCGCAGACCACGCCACCAAGGACGATCTGCTTGCCGAAGGTTTTTCTCAGGAAATGATCCATCGCTTCTTTCGTCCTTTCATCGGCGGCATCCTGCTCGACGGCGAACTGAAATCCTCCAGCCGCATGTTTGAATTTGTTTTCAAAATGCTGTCCGAAGGCGACACCGCCGTTCCCACGCGCGGTATGGGAGCGATCCCGGCACAACTCGCGGCGAAGCTTCCGACAAACAGTTTGCGCCTCAACGCCAAAGTCGAATCGCTGCACGAAAATGAAATTACTCTTCACGGCGGCGAAAGCCTGCAGGCTCGCGCAATCGTCATCGCCGCCGAAGGTCCGGCCGCCGCCCACTTGGTCGGCGAAGCCGAGCCCGCCTCGCGCAGCGTGACCTGTTTTTATTACGCGGCCGAGGAATCGCCCGTGCCACATCCCATGCTCATCCTAAACGGCGACGGCGCAGGACCGGTCAACAATTTCACAGTGATGACGCAAGTGGCTCCCTCTTACGCCCCCGCAGGAAAGCACCTGATCTCCGTCTCCGTGCTGGGCATCCAGGAACTTACCGATGTGCAGCTCGGCGGCTTCATCATCGCGCAAATGAAAAATTGGTTCGGCCCGGTCGCCCGGTCGTGGCGTTTCCTGAAAAGCTATCGCATCCCGCACGCGCAGCCGCAGCAGTATCCAGGCGCGCTCGAACCGCCGCAACGCCCCGTGCGCGTCCGCCCCGGCGTCTATGTCGCCGGCGACCATCGCGACAACGCTTCGATCAACGGCGCCATGTTTAGTGGTCGCCGGGCCGCCGAAGCCGTGCTAGCCGACCTGGCCCGTTAAAAGATTTCGAGTACGAGCGCGCCGCGCCTCCGCTGCTGCCCGCCACTGCAGGACATCCTGCAGACTCTCAAGTATTTACCCGAGGCAAACGCGAGCGCGACAAATTTCATCCGCGTTTGCACACAAGTTTTCCACCAGACTATCTTCCGTACTATTGACCCTATTACCGCCGCCCATGAAACTATCGATGGCATGGCTCGTTACTCCGCGTTTCTCGGCTACAGAGTGGAAGTGCAATACCGCGCGAGCGATACTCTTCTTCCCGCTTCCGGAGTCTTCGTCGCCGATTCCGGACGCTCCATCTTTCTCGAACAGTCTTTCGAGCAACGCGGCCAGCACCGCCATTTCCGCTGGGAAATTCCTTACCAATATCTGGTCAAAATCGTGCGCACGCAGGCCGCCGATTCGGAGTCCGCGACTCCTTCGGAGCAGCTTGCCGCGGACGGCCGCGCCGAGGTGCCAGTTCCGCTCGACGAGCCCGAGCCTGCCCGCAGCGCCACCACGGAAAAATTCATTTCCACCGCCGCGGCTGGCGCGGGATTCGGCTCCGCCGTCCTGCCGTTACGCAAGCGTACGCACACCGCTTAGCGCAAATAGGCTCGCTGCAGGCCATACCTCCTTGTACTCGCCGCTAGCGTCGACTTCGCCCATCGTGCCGCCGAAATTCCGCTACAATTGGATTTCGGTGCGGTTCGTAGATTCCGCACCCGGAGCCAGCACATGAAACCTTCCGTTGGACTGATCGGTCTCGGCCTGATGGGCCGCCCCATGGGTATGAATCTATTGAAGGCCGGCTACTCGCTCACAGTCTGGAATCGCACTGCGTCGCGCGCCGACGAATTAGTCGCCGCAGGCGCCAAGCTCGCGAAATCTCCGCGGGAAGCCGCCGCAGCCTCTGATTTTCTGATCACCATCGTCAGCGACCCTCCCGCGCTCGAAGAAGTTCTGTGGGCTAAGGGGGGCGCGGACAGCGGTGCCCTGACAGCGTTGAAGCCCGGCGCCATTTACATGGACTCCAGCACGGTCTCTCCCGAGCTTGCGCGAAAAATCGCTGCAGCTTGCGCCAAACAAGGCGTGCGCTTCCTTGACGCGCCCGTCACCGGCGGCGACTGGGGCGCAAAAAAGGGCGAGCTAGTCTTCATGATTGGCGGCGACGCGGAAACCATCAAAGAAGCGGAGCCGGTACTCGGCGTAATGGGCAAAAAATGGTTTCATCTCGGCCCCAACGGCGCGGGCCAAACCATCAAGCTGGCCATGAATACCATTCTCGCCTTGCAGGTGGAAGCGCTTGCCGAAGCTATGAGTCTGGTAACCGCTGCAGGATTGTCCGGCGAAAAATTGGTGGAAGTGCTGCAATCCACCATGGCCCGCTCCGGCGTTCTGGACGTCAAAGCGCAAAACTTTCTGAAGCGCGACTACACGCCCAGTTTTCCCCTGCGCTTGATGCTGAAGGACCTCACTCTGGCGCTGGAGCTCGCGAAGCAGGTCGGCGTGATCCTGCCGGCCACGACTGCGGCGCACGACACCTACGCGCACGTGAAAGCCTCTGCGAAGGAAGACCTGGACTACTCCGGAGTATTGAAATTCTGGAATAAGGATTGAGGTCCGCAGGCGTTCGAGTCCACGCAATAGCGCTACAAGCCGCACAATGACATCGCGAGATACTTGACTTTTCGATAACTCGGCACATACTCTGCCAATCGCCATGCAGCTAGACGCCTCCCTCTCCTGGTTGGCCATGACGCTCACGCCCGGTCTGGCCTCGCGCCTCAGCGCGCGGTTGCTCCGGCGCTTCGAGTCGCCCGAGGGCGTTTTTCGCGCCACTCTGCCGCAACTGGAGTCCTGCAACCTCCCTGCGCCCGTAGCCCAAGCCATCTTCAAGAAAGAATCCTTCAAACGCGCCGAAAAAGAATTGGCCGCCATACGCGGCATTGCCAACTGCGCGCTGATCAACTGGAGCGATCCGGAATATCCGCAGAGCCTGCTGCAAATATACGATCCACCGGTCCTGCTGTACGTTCGCGACAACCCGCAGATTCTGAATCACCCCTGCATCAGCATCGTAGGCACGCGCCGTCCCACGCTATATGGTACGCAAATGGCGGAACGCCTCGGGCGTGACTTGGCGTCGCGGGGCCTGGTGATCGTCAGCGGCATGGCGCGCGGCATCGATGCGATCGGCCACCAAGGCGCGTTGGCCGCTAATGGTCCGATCATCGGCGTACTGGGCACTGGCATCGACGTCTGCTATCCCAAGGAAAACAAGAAACTCTACGAAAAAGCGCTGGAGCGCGGGGCCATCCTTACTGAATTTCCCACGGGCACGCATCCCGCGCCAGAAAATTTTCCCATTCGCAACCGCATCGTGGCCGGGATGCCGCTGGGCGTGGTGATCGTGGAAGGAGCGGAATACAGCGGCTCGCTGATCACCGCTCGCCTGGCCATGGAATTCGGCAGAGAAGTATTCGGCGTTCCCGGGAACGTCACGCAGGTTGTGAGCTTCGCGCCCAATCAATTGATCAAACAGGGCGCAAAACTGGTCACCAGCGCCGAAGGCGTGATCGAAGAACTCCCCACGCCGCTGCGTGCCGCGCTGGTAAAAGCGGAACAACCGCTCGCCGAGCAACGAAACCTGCTGGCCTCCGAAGCCTTGAACGACTCGGAGAAAACTATCTTCCTGCTGCTCAACATCGACAATCCCACGCCCATCGACGATATCGTCGAACGCTCTGGTTTGCACTCTTCGGAAGTTCTCGCTACGCTCTTTAACTTGGAGATGAAATCCATCGTTCGCCAGTGGCCTGGCAAACAATTCAGTAAAGTCATGCTATAAAACCACATAGCGGGAAAAGCAGCAGCGCATCCATCGGCGCGGCACGCCGAAAATGAATCTCCCGAGCCGCGAGCCGCATCCTTATTAGTTAGCGTTCAGGACACACGCACCACGTTCCGCTCGCTTGGGAAGCACTCTAAGAGGTTACAACTGCAAGATGGGCCGTTCGCTTGTCATTGTCGAATCGCCTGCCAAGGCGAAGACTATCAATAAGTATTTGGGGCGCAACTTCACCGTCAAAGCGTCCATCGGCCACGTCATGGACCTGCCGAAAAAAGATATCGGTATTCGTCTGCCTGGGGAAGATCCCTCTGGCCGCAAAAAGCGCAAACCGAAAAAGGGCTCGAAAAAGGGCACCAAGACCGAAATCGTCTATACCAAAAAGCCCATTGAGCTCGACGACGACAAAATTTTCGAGCCCACGCTGCAAATCATTTCCGGCAAGGGTAAAGTCATCAACGATCTGCGCAAAGCTGCGGCTACCGCCGACGCCGTTTATCTGGCGGGCGACCCAGATCGCGAAGGCGAGGCCATCTCTGCCCACTTGGCGATGGTGCTTTCGAAACCCGAGCGCTACGTCGAAGCCGACGCTTCCGGGCGCGCCAAAGATAAAGCCAAAGAAAACGGAAAAGAGCCGGAGCCCGCCCTCGGCAAGGACGGCAAGCCCAAAAAGAAATACAAATCGAAATGGGCATCGGAGCCGCTGCAAATGGATATTCCGGCTACCGACCCCAAAAAGATTTTTCGCGTAACCTTTAACGAGATTACGCCCAAGGCCATTCGCGCCGCGTTCGATAAGCCGCGCCAGGTGGACTCGAACCTCGTCGACGCCCAACAAGCTCGCCGCGTGCTCGACCGTATCGTGGGCTACAAAATTTCTCCGCTGCTTTGGGACAAGGTTCGCCGCGGCCTCTCCGCGGGACGCGTGCAAACCGTGGCTCTCCGCTTGATCGTAGAACGCGAACTCGACATTCGCGCCTTCATCCCCGTCGAGTACTGGTCCATTCACGCCATGCTCGATAGCGGCCGGCCGCCGCTTTTCGAAGCCAAACTTTTCAAGCTTAAGGGCGAAGACGTTGTTGTCAACAATCAGGCGGCTGCCGACGCCATCGTTGCGGCAGTAAGCAAAGCAAAATGGCAAGTCGCGAACGTCACGCAGCGGGAGAAAAAACGCAACGCTCCGCCGCCGTTCACAACTTCGAAACTCCAGCAGGCCGCTTACAACCGTCTGCGTTACACCGCCAAGCGCACCATGGGTCTCGCCCAGCGCCTGTACGAAGGCGTGGAGCTCGGCGAAGAAGGCTCCGTCGCGCTCATCACCTACATGCGCACGGATTCCGTCCACGTATCGAGTGACGCGCTACAGCAGGTGCGCGAATTAATTCCGGAGCGCTTTGGCTCCAGCTATCTGCCGGAAAAACCCAATTACTACAAATCCAAGAAAGACGCGCAGGAAGCCCACGAGGCCGTCCGCCCCACCGACGTCTCGCGTACGCCCGAAGACGTCCGCAAATATCTGGAAGACGATCTCTTCAAGCTCTATCAATTGATCTGGCAACGTTTCGTGGCGTCGCAAATGCTGCCCGCGATTTTCGATCAGACCAGTATCGACATTAGCGCTGGCGATTACACCTTCCGTTCCAGCGGCTCGGTACAAAAATTTGACGGCTACCTCCGCGTATATCAATTGCCGGTGGCCAACGCGGATCGCGAAGACGACGAAAAAGATGATGAAGGCGAGGGCAACGCTTTGCCGCGCGTTACCGAGGGCCAAATCTTGCGTCTCGATACCCTCCGTCCCGACCAGCATTTCACCGAGCCGCCTCCGCGCTACACGGAAGCCACGCTGGTAAAGGATTTGGAAGAAAAAGGCATCGGCCGCCCCTCCACGTATGCTTCGATTATTTCCACCATCGTCGAACGCGAATACGTCCGCAAAGATCAGGGCCGCTTCACGCCCACCATGCTCGGCGAACGCGTCAGCATCCTGCTGGTAAAAAGTTTCGACGACATTTTCGACGTCACCTTCACGGCGCGGCTTGAGGAAGAACTCGACGAAATCGAAGAAGGCAAACTTCCCTGGCGCGACGCCGTCCGCGAATTCTGGGAGAAATTTGTCATCGACCTCGACAAAGCCGGCGATGAAATGATTTCGTATAAAGCCGGCATACCCACCGGCAAGAAATGCGAAAAGTGCGGCGAGGGAGAACTTCTTGAGCGCATCAGCCGCCACGGATTTTTTCTGGGCTGCTCGCGCTATCCCGATTGCGATTTCATCCAGGATATGGCGCCCGAGCTGGCCTCGGAGCCGGGAGATGAAAATAAAGTCGAGTATTGCGACAACTGCGGCAAGGAAATGGCCATCAAGCGCGGCCGCTTCGGCGTGTTTCTCGCCTGTACGGGTTACCCCGATTGCAAGACCACGCGCCGCTTGGTGGAAGGCACGCGCATCGCCCGCCAGCCGGATGAACTGCTGGAAGAAAAGTGCTCACTCTGCGAGCTGCAACTCGTTAAAAAGCACGGGCGCTTCGGGGAATTCATCGGCTGCTCCGGCTACCCAAAGTGTAAATATACGCGCCCTATCACCATGGGCATCAAGTGTCCAAAATGCGCCGAAGGCGAATTTGTCAAACGCGGCAGCGCCGGAAAGGGCGGCCGCGGACGCCCCAGAATTTTCTACGGCTGCTCCCGTTACCCGGATTGCGATTTCACTACGCCCTACATGCCGATTCCTGAGCCCTGCCCCAAGTGCGGCAGCCCATTTATCGTCGAGAAAAAATCCAAGATTGGCAACGTCTTCACCTGTCTGAAAGAAGGGTGCGACTGGGAGAAACTAGTCCCCGAACCCGCTGTCGCGTCGGCGCCACAAGAAGAACCAGTTCCCGCTGGCGCAAAATCCTAGTACTAAGGCGTCGCAAACCGTCCCAATGCTCCACGCCATCGAAAAATATCTCGCTTATCTCCGCTCCGTAAAAAACTCGTCTCCGCACACCATTTCCAACTACGGCAATGATCTATCGCAGTTCATCACTTACCTCTCGCCTCCAGGCTTGCAACCACCCGCGCTAGTTGCGGTAACTCACCACGTAATTCGTGAATTCGTCGCGCAGCTCCACGACCAGGGCCTGCAAAAGAGCTCCATCGCCCGCAAACTGGCCTCGCTCCGCTCGTTCTTCAAATACTGCGTCCGCGAAGGCTTGCTGAAAGAAAGCCCCGCCCGCCTTGTCCCCACTCCTAAACTTCCCAAGCGCATTCCTAGCGTTCTTTCCGCCGAAGAAATGAACGCATTCCTGAATCAACTTGCTCCCACCCAGGCAGACCCCAAGCCAGCCGCCAGTACGCGAGCTACAAAAAATAAAATTAAAAACTCCGACTTGGTGGAAGAAGCCCTGCTTCTCCCCCGCGACCGCGCCCTCCTCGAACTTCTCTACGCCGCGGGTCTGCGCGTCAGCGAACTCACCGGCCTCAACTTGATCGACATCGATCAGGGCGACCGCGTTCTCCGCGTCCGCGGCAAAGGCAATAAAGAACGGATCGTTCCCTACGGGCGCAAAGCCCAGGAAGCCCTTGAAAAATACTGGCCGCTGCGCGAGGAACTCCTGTTGGACGTAGCGGGTTCCCGCGCCAACCGCCGCGCGGCCCCTCACACCTCCGCCGTCTTTCTGAACTACACCGGAAGCCGCCTGACCCAGCGCTCCGTAAGCCGCATCGTCAAAAAATATGTCCGCCTTATCAACGTAAACTGGGACCTGCACCCACATTCCCTCCGCCACGCCTTTGCCACCCATCTCTTGGCGGACGGCGCGGACCTCCGCGCAATCCAGGAACTCCTCGGCCATCAATCACTCTCCACCACGCAAAAATATACCCACGCCACCATCCGTCAGCTAATGGACATCTACGACAAATCCCACCCCCACGCCTAATCCACTGTTTTCTCGGTCACGGCCATTGGCCAACCACAGTGCAACGCTGGCCTCGGGGGTTTGGAGTCCGTGGGTCGGGCTTCAGCCCTTGAAGTACCTACTTCTTTGCGAGTTTCCAGCTAAAATGCGCAATGAGGCAATTCATGCCCATCGGATTCGCGCCCGTGTTTGTTGCCACCATGTTCACGCTCCTATTCTCTGCGGCCCTCGATGCCCATCAGGAGCCAGCTCCTTCGCGACGCTCCGTAGACGCCATCTTTTCCAATCTCACCGATGTAAATTCCCCCGGCGTGGCCGTGCTAATCCGCAAAAATCACCAAACACTCTTCAATAAAGGCTATGGCGTCACGGACCCCCGCACCAAAACGCCAATCACTTCCCAAACCAATTTCCGCCTCGCCTCTTGCACCAAACAATTCACCGCCATGGCCATCATGCTGCTCGTCCACGACGGCAAACTCCGCTACGACGAAGCCCTCACGGAAATCCTCCCCAAATTTCCAGACTACGGCCGCCACATCACGATCCGGAATCTCTTGAATCACACCTCCGGCCTCCCTGATTACGAATCGCTCATGAACCCCGCCGTCTACGGAAGCGATTCGGCCTCGCCGCCAACCAGCCAAATCTCCGACGCCGAAGTCCTGGCCCTGCTCGAATCGCAAACGGTCGGAAGCTTTGTCCCCGGCACAAAATGGGCTTACAGCAATTCCGGATACGTGGTCTTGGGCGTGGTCGTGGCAAGAATCTCTGGCCAGCCGTTCGAAGATTTCCTGCGCACCCGGATCTTCGAGCCGCTGCAAATGACTCACACCGTCGCTTACGTAAAAGGGAAGAACGCCGTAGCAGACCGCGCCTACGGCCATTCCAAAGAAGCCGCCATACTCAAAGAAACCGACCAGAGTTCCACCTCCGCCACGCTCGGCGACGGTGGCATCTATTCCAACCTGGAAGACTTGGCCAAATGGGATGACGCCTTAACCAGCCATCAATTGTTAAGCGCGGCGGAAATGCAACCCGCGCTAACGCCCGGCGTGTTGCAAGAGGCGGCGCTATCTCCCGGCAGCACGGCCGGCACCGAGCCGCAATCACCGTCGCCGGCATCCTACGGCTTCGGCTGGTTCCTGGAATTAAACGGTCCACACCCGCATATGTGGCACTACGGCGAAACCATTGGCTTCAAGTCCGCCATCCTCCGCTTTACCCAAGACGATTTAACCATCATCATTCTCGCCAATCGCACCGACCTGGACCCCTCCGCCCTGGCTAAAGAAATCGCCAGAGTTAACAGATGAAACCTCAGACGCCTCGCGCGTGGCGGTCTCGCGATCCAGCATTTTTTCATTGGTGGCGGTTCACGTAGGTCAGCCCGGCGCACTCTTCACTTCCAACGGCTTCGCCGCCTGCCGCGCAAACAACTTCGCGACGTTTTCGAGCGTGTCAATTTCCGCAACGGGTTTCTCCGGCCGCAACCGCACAATCCGCGGAAACCGTAACGCATATCCGCTCTCATGCCGCCCGGACTTCTGAATATTGTTAAACGCCACTTCCAGCACAATCTTCGGCTCCACAATTCGCCGGTAGCCCTGATCCTCCACCGTATGCTGCAAAAAGTATTCTGTATACTCGCGAATCTCCGCATTCGTCAGCCCCGAATACGCCTTGCCGATATTCAGCAGCTTCTTTCCATCCCGCACGGCAAACGTGTAGTCCGAAAGCACCTTGTGCCGCTTCCCATGGCCGTATTCCACTGCCGTCACCACCACGTCCAAAGTCGCAAATGGTTCCTTCAATTTGAACCAGAAACCGCCGCGCCGCCCCGCCGTGTACGGCGATTCTGCAACCTTCGCTACGACGCCTTCGTGCCCCGCTGCCAGCGAGCCGCGAAATGCCAGCGAAACTTCCTGCGCGGATCGGCACTCGGTTAGCCCCGCCAAGCGCAAAGCGGCGGGAGCGCCGGAAAAAATCGCGTCGAGGCGAACCTTTCTTTGCGACAAGCGTTCGTCCAGCAGTAATTCGCCGTCCTGATAAAGCAAATCAAAGGCTACAAATTTCGCAGGAATGTCGTGCTGCATCCACATGTCCACTCGTTTGCGTCCCAGGCGTTTTTGCAATTCGGTGAACGGCAGCGGCCGGGCATCGCGCCACGCCAGTATTTCGCCGTCCAGAATCAACTCTCCGGGAAGCGAGGCGAGCGGCTGAATCAACTCCGGGAATTCCGAGATCTCATCGAGTGTGCGAGAAAAAATTCGCACCTTTCCATTTTTGTCCTTGTGCACCTGCGCGCGAATCCCATCGTATTTTTCTTCCACCAACACCGCGGGAATATCTTCTCCGGCTAGCACTTCGCCGAACAAATCCTCCGCGCTCTCCACCGGCGCGGCCAGCATGAAACCCAGCGGATGAAATAACCGCACTATAGCGTTGGCCAATTTATTTTCCAGCGCCAGCGCCAGCGTTTCCCCGATATCCCCGGTCATCATATTCGCGCGCCGGACTTTGGGCAGTGGTCGTTCATAGGCTTTCGCGATGGCTTCTTCTACCAGGCTTTCTTTCGAGCCAATTCGCAAATCGCCGGTGATAATTTTCACGATGTATTTCACGTCGCCCGCACTGGCGCGTGCAAACGCTTTCGCCAGCAGGTCCATCTTTTGCGTCTGTACACGCGCAGCCGCTAGCTGCTCAAAAAGTTTGGCCACCTCCGGAAGGGGCAGGTCTCCCTCGCGATTCGTGCTGCGCAGCAGTTCCTCGGCCATGTCGCCAAGATCCCCGTGCTTTCGATACGCAGTTCCGAGACTTTCGGCCGCCGTGCCCGCCGATTCCGCGATCACTTGCGACAAATTCGCACCGCCGACTCCCAACGTCCGTTCGTCGAACGCAGCAAAAGCATGCGCGGAAAGAAAACGTGCTGCTCGCGCGGCATCGGGCGTATTTAGGGATTTAAAGAGTTCGGCGATCAGGCGAATCTTTTCCGTTTTTTTGGTTGTCGCGCCAAAGGCGTCCGCGGTTTCCACAAAGCTGCGCATATCGGAAGTGGGTCTCAGTCAATCTTCTTAGCGGGCGGTCGCCTTCCGCTGCCGTGCAACCGCCATCGGCTGGCATTGTGGGCACCAGAACGTCGTCCGGGCATCCATTCCCTGCTTATGCGATGCAATCGGGGCGCCGCATTTGCGGCAGGGTTCACTTCGCCGTCCGTAAACCCACAGGCGCTCCTCGATGTTGGAACGCCCCGTGGTGCGGCGCATTCCGTTGTACGTAACCATCTGGTTGCCGGAGGTCTCCGTGACGTTGGCGATCAGGAATCTTCTTGCTGTGGCCACCAGATACGCCAGTTCGTCGAGGCTCAACGTTGCCACGCGGCGGAACGGATTCACTCCACACGCAAAGCACACTTCGGACTTAAAAACATTTCCAAGGCCCGCCAGGATCGACTGCTTCAGCAACGCTACGCCAACTGCGAGTTCGCCGTTCGCACGCAAACTCGCCACCGATTGCGCGGGATCAAATTCCGCAGCGAGCACATCCTGTCCCAAGTGTCGAAAACCTTCGCGACGGCGCAGCGTGTCCGCCGTGTGGAATTCCGCGATCGGCACGTTGAACGCCACGGCCCAAATCTTTGCGGTCTTCACCACGATGCGCATATCGATTGTGCGCCGCTGCCAAGTCTCGGCCGGCCGGTAGATATGCCAGCTTCCGCTCATCAGCATGTGGGTCAGCAAAATCAAATTACCGGAAAAATGCATGCGCAGCCATTTGCCCTGGGCTTCTACTTTTTCCACGGTGCGCCCCGTTACTCTGGAATCGAAATCCACGCGCGTAAGTTTCGGCAAGACACTTTCAAATCCTGTCACCATTTGTTCGGCCAACGCGCGATGCAGCGTGCGTGCCGCCCGGAAAATTGTGTCTCCCTCAGGCATCAGGCAGACTCCGTAATTCCGGGATCGGTATCGCCGTCGTCAGAATCGTTGCCGTCCGACAATTCTCTTGTTTCGCCGTGAGCCATGGCAATCGGGGTAACGCGCCGCATTTGGAATCCCAGTGCGGTGTTCACAAAGCCAGCTTCTTCCAGAAACCGCGCGAGAAAGTGTTTGCGTGCCAGCACGTCATCGATGCTGCCAATGAGCAATCCAGTTTTCCGGCCTTGCCTGCGAATTGCGATTTCAGCCAGTTTTTTGCCCAGCTCATGCGCAAAGCGCGATCTGTCCGGTTCCGATTCCGGAAGAAAGACGCGGATGGCGGAATTTCTGCGCCGGAGAAACGCCGCCAGATTTCCGTTGATCAGGATTACGCCTGCCCCGCTGGTCCGTGACATCGATGGGAGGCCGAGGGAATTCGTAGCGGTCGCAGTAACGCCGGTGTGGAGTTCCGCAACAGTTTCTGGAAAAACCTCCGTCGTAGCCTTTGTGCTATCGCTCGGAGTTTCGGGATCTTCGCGCGGCCATGGCAGCAGCGTTCCGTATGGATTTGCGGGATCGGTGGCGGCAAGAAAAAGGACCTCGGGTGCTTGTGGTTCGGTACGCAGGCTGCGCAGCAGGTCGACGGCGCTGGGCATGGCGAATTGCGCTGCACCAAGTCCCGCGACGAACATTCCGCGACGCACCCAGCCGCTGTCTTCCATGGTTTTTAGCGCCGGATATATCGCCGGGTATCCGCGGGGAATATTTTCCGCGATGGCCGTTTCGCGCAACACGATGCCGTAGCGCACCAGCAATTGCTGCGCAATGTTGGCACTCCACTGCGTCACGGTGATCTCTTCAAGAACGTGCTGCCGCATCAACGACCAGCGGCCCTGCGCGGGACCGCCTCCTGCGGTTCGTGAACGCAGCCGGCGCAGAAATTCGGGCGAACCGGGTGTGCCGCCGTCGAAGGTTGCCCCGCGTTCGTGCCGGGATTCGCGTGGCCGCAACAAATCACGAAAGGGGTGAAACGTGTCGTTGGTAATTTGGCCGGACCAGACAAGTTCCCAGAGTGCCTCACGGGTCTCGCCGGGAAATCCGCCACCGAGTGCGGCGTGGATGCCAGCGAAGAACGAAGCCCCGTTTTTAGCGAGAAACTCCAAGATTTGTCTCGCTTTTGCCGATGACGGTGGATCTTCACCGCGCAATTCTTGTGGTGAAAGCAGCAGCGGGAGCGATTCGCTGAGATATAGCGCCACGCGCCCGTCGCGGTCGCCAATTTGTTCGAAGCCGACCCACACCACCTGGCCTGACGCCATGAGCGTGTCGAGATCGGCGGAGCGATAATCGGCAATGCGCGCGGGAAGAACCTCGCGTTCGAGCTCGGAGGCAAGAACTGCAGCGCCCTGGAGATTTTCTACGGTGTCGAGCAGCGCGTCGAGACCGCGACGACGCACGGCGACGCCTTGCCAGCGTGCCGTCAATCGCGCGAAGGTGCGCTGTTCGACCGGTTCGATTTCCCGCCGTAGGCGGGCCAGACTCTTGCGCCGGATCTGCTGCAGGACGTCGGGATCGCACCATTCGCGATGCGTGCCTCCGGGACGGAAGTCGCCTTCGAGCAGTTTCCCGAGACCGTGTAAGGCGTGCAGAGCAGTTTCGACCGTGCCGGGCAGCAAGCTGTACCGCGCGGCAACATCGGCAGTGGTGAAGGGTCCGTGCGTGCGCGCATAGCGCCGCAAAATTTCGCGGAGTGGATCTTCGCTCTGCGCAAGAAAAACTTCGGCGAGACCGGGAGGCAGCGGCGTCCCGAGCGCATCGCGATAGCGCGAAGCATACTCGACAGGAATGTAGCGCGAACCTCCGGCGATTCGCACGCGGACGGCGCGCCGGGAATTTACAAGTTCGCCGATGGCGGCGGCAATTTCCGGGGTTTCACTGCGCGCAATTATTTCCGGATCGGTCAAATCGCCGAGTTTCAGGAGCAGGTCATGTACACCGTCCGCATGGCGCGCGCGATATTCGGGCTCGAGAGATTGCAGTCGCGCTTCGACCTCGTCAAGCGCGGCAGCATCGAGAAGTTCGCGGAGATCGCTGTCGCCGAGCAATTCTGCGAGTTGCGATTGGTCAATGGAAAGAGCCTGGGCGCGGCGTTCGGCAAGAGGCGCATCACCGTCGTAAATATAATTTGCGACGTAAGAAAAAAGCAGCGATGCGGCAAACGGCGATGGACGATCGGAATTGACGGTGGTAACGCGAATTGCGCCGCGCTGAATGCCGGCAAGAATATTTGCCGCGGCCGGCAAATCGAAAACGTCACGGATGCACTCGCGATACGCCTCGAGAAGAATGGGAAACGAAGAAAATTGCGAAGCAACCGCGAGCAAATCGGCGGCGCGTTTCCGCTGTTGCCACAGTGGGGCGCGCATTCCGGGGCGGCGTTTTGGCAAGAGCAGCGCGCGGCCCGCGGCCTCACGAAATTTGGCGGCGAAGAGAGAAGTGCCGCCGAGCTGGCGCAGAACGAGCTCCTTAAACTCAGCGGGCGACGGCAGCAGATCTTCCGAGCGAATATTCTCCTCGCTGTCCGGGACACGAAGGACGAAACCGTCGTTGGACCACATGGATTCGACTTCGAGTCCGCGCTCCTCGCGCAACTTGGCGGTGACGGCCATGCACCACGGCGCATGCACGGGGCTGCCGAACGGAGTGAGGACGCAAACACGGCGGTCGCCCATTTCGTCGCGACAGATTTCTATGACGATATCCTCGTCGCTAGGGATGCGCGCGGTGGCGGCGGTTTGCTCTTCCAAGTATTTCAGAAGATTTTCCGCGGCGTTGGCGTCGAGGCTGTGTTCCTGTACCAATTTGGTGAATGCAACGGGGCGCGGCAAGCGCAAAAGTTCGCGGGTCATTTCGCCAATTTTTCTGCCGAATTCGACGGGACGACCGGGGGCGTCGCCCTTCCAGAAAGGCATTTTGCCGGGTTCGCCGGGCGCGGGCGAGACGACGACTTGGTTGTGGGAAATCTCTTCGATGCGCCAAGTGGAGGCGCCGAGAATGATGGTGTCTCCCTGCCGGCTTTCAAAAACCATCTCTTCGTCGAGTTCGCCGACGCGCGCGCCTTTAGCTGCGCCAGCGAGAAACATGCCGTAGAGGCCGCGATCGGGAATGGTGCCGCCATTGATGATGGCCACGCGTTGGGAACCTTGGCGGCTGGTGAGTTTGTTCGTTACGCGATCCCAAGTGAGGCGCGGACGCAGATCGGCGAATTCGTCGGAGGGGTAACGACCGGAAAGCATGTCCAGAACGCTGTCGAAAATTGAACGCGTCAGAGCTGCGTAGGGCGCGGCGGAACGGACCAGATTGAAGAGATTTTCTACGTTCCAATTGTCGAGCGCAACGATGGCCACGATTTGCTGCGCCAGCACGTCCAGCGGATTGCGCGGATAGTGGACGGATTCGACTTGTCCTTGATACATGGCGCGGGTGATGGCGGCGCAGGCGACCAGGTCGGCGCGAAATTTTGGAAAGATGATGGCGTTGCTGATTGCGCCGACGTGGTGGCTGGCGCGGCCGACGCGCTGCATGCCACTGGCGACGGAAGGCGGCGATTCGATCTGGATGACGAGGTCGATGGCGCCCATGTCGATGCCGAGTTCGAGAGAGGAGGTGGCGACGATACCGCGCAGGGAGCCGAGTTTTAGTTTGTCTTCGATTTCTTTGCGTTGCGCTATGGCTACGCTGCCGTGGTGAGCACGAACGAGAGTCTCTCCCGCAAGTTCGTTGATGGCGCCAGAGATACGTTCAGCGAGGCGGCGGCTGTTTACAAAAATCAGCGTAGAGCGATGTTTTTGGATTTGTTCGAGGAGTTTGGGATGGATAGCGCTCCAGATGGAGCGGCGGACTGGGCCTTGCGACGCAGGGCCGCTTGGCAACTCGTCAAGTTCGTGGAGCTTGGCCATGTCTTCGACGGGAACTTCCACGCGGAGATCGAGGCGTTTTGGTTCGCCGGCGTCGATGATGGTGATTGGACGATAGACGGGCGCGAAACTGCTGGACTCAAATTCGGACAACGCTTCGTGGGGAGCATCATTCACGGCTACTGCGGCAGCTGTTTCCGTGGCCGTTTTGCTCGAGAGTTCGGCGCCACCGAGGAAACGCGCAACTTCTTCGAGAGGACGCTGCGTGGCGGAAAGGCCGATGCGCTGCAGCGGGCGACCAGTGAGATGTCCAAGGCGTTCGAGGGAGAGAGCCAGATGCGAGCCGCGTTTGGTGGGAACGATGGCATGAATTTCGTCAATGACGACGACTTCTATCGAACGCAGAGCTTCTCGGGCATTGGAAGTTAGAAGGAGATAGAGCGACTCCGGAGTGGTGATAAGGATGTCGGCGGGATGACGCTGAAAACGGGCGCGCTCGGCGGGAGGCGTGTCGCCGGTACGAATGGAAATGGCTGGCTGATGAAAATCGGCGCCTAGGCGCTCCGCGGCTTGCGCGATGCCCACGAGCGGGGCGCGCAAATTGCGTTCGACGTCCACGGCGAGCGCTTTGATGGGAGAGATGTACACAACGCGGCAGCGCTGGGCCTCGGTGGGGACGGGGGAAAACATGATGCGATGGATGCACCACAAAAACGCGGCGAGAGTTTTGCCGCTGCCGGTGGGGGCGAGAATCAAAGTCGACTCGCCGCGCGCAATCGCCGGCCAGCCGGCTATTTGCGGACGCGTGGGCGCGGGAAAGACGGCTGCAAACCAATCGCGCACCGCGGGATGGAAGATGTCGAGAGCGCTTACAGACGGCGATGCGCTTTCCGAAGCGAGTTTTTGTTGCTTAGGCACGGACGTAGGTAGCAGTCCTTTCTTGCGGTAAACAGTTTAGATGCGGCGGTACAGATTGGGTATGCGAACGATAGCTGCCGTGAAAAATACAGGGAGTGGCGGACCTCGAACGAAGTGCGAGGCATCGAAGAGGTGCCAGCGAGGATGAAATGGTTGGGGAGATGAGCATTGGCCATTTTTACATATTCGCTTTAGTTTCGCCTAGAGTCATTTCTAGGCCCATGAGATTGGTTTGGCTCTAGTGCGCGCGCGAGGCAATAAACGGAGGTACTGAACACGCAATTCGTACGAAATCTGATTCGGGTCTGATTTTTCGCGTTCACGTGGCGCTTTCCCTCTACAGCTTGCCTGCATTTGCCTCGTCGTCAGTGCGTGCCGCCGCATCGTTGGATGCTCTTTGCCGACGGCATCATTTAATCTGGAACCTTTCCATATCCGGCGAATCAATATCGACTGTGGCAAAAAGAATGAGGTCGACGAGTTGTGGTCCGAAGGTCGCGTACGCTATTCGTTTCAGGGAGAGAGAAAATGACTGGCAAATGCTTGCGGGGAATAGTGTTCGCAATTGTGTTGGCGGTCGTTGCGGGAGTTGCGAATGCGCAGCTTAAAGACTTGGTTGCGCCGGACGTCTCGCGCGAGACGTATCGCACCGCGCAAGTGGATGGACTAAAAATATTTTATCGCGAGGCGGGACCGAAGGATGCTCCGACGATCGTGCTGCTACACGGTTTTCCGACTTCATCGCACATGTTCCGCGAATTGATCCCGCGATTGAGCGACAAATATCACGTGGTGGCGCCCGATTATCCGGGATATGGCTATAGCGACCAGCCTGCTCCAGAGAAGTACTCGTACACCTTTGATCATCTGACGGATACTGTCGACCATTTGCTGGACCAACTGGGCGTTCACAAATATTCGATTTACATTATGGATTACGGAGCACCGGTGGGATTCCGGCTGGCCACGCGGCATCCCGAACGGGTTCAAGCCATCATCACGCAGAGCGGTAACGCTTATGACGAGGGTTTGGGGCCATTCTGGGCGGTGTATTTTTATCCTCTCTGGAAAGAGCGCAATGCCACCACGGAAGCCCAGACGCGAAAGTTATTGACGTTTGACACCACGAAATATCAGTACACGCAGGGCTTTCGCAATCCGGAAGATGTGAGCCCGGATGCGTACCACTCGGACCAGGAGATTCTGGACCGTCCGGGAAACGACCAGGTGCAGCTGGCGCTGGCTTATGATTACCGCACGAACCCCCCGCTGTATCCGTCGTGGCAAAAATATCTGCGGGAGAAAAAGCCGCCGGTGTTGATCGTTTGGGGCAAGAACGATCCGATTTTTATCGAGCCGGGTGCGGTGGCTTTCTTGCGGGATGTGCCGAATGCGGAGCTGCATTTGTTGAATACCGGGCATTTCGCGCTGGAAGAAGATGGCGTGGAAATCGCGCAGTACATTCGGGCGTTTCTGGCCAAGAATGTTCATTGAGCAGACACTGAAAGTGGCAACGAATGGCGCGGCTGGAGTGCATGCCGCGCCGTGGTGTGTAAGAGCGATGAGTGAGGCGGCATGAGCGGTGCAAATCCATCTCATGAAGGGAAGTTACAGGCGCAGAGGCGCGCGGACGAAGTAGAGGAAGGTGAATCGAATGGCGCGATGATCGACGACGAGTTGATGGTTGGCGCGCTAAATTTTATTCGGGCGCAGAAGATGGCGATTTTGAGCAGTCGTGATGGGCGCGGCCGGCGATGGGCGTCGATGGTTCTGGGCGCAGTGGGATTTATGGAGCCCAACGGTCGCAAAATGCTGGCGATTGCGGTTGATATGGCGGAGAACGATGCGGGCGATGTGCTGTGGGAGAATTTGCGGGGCGATGATCGCGTGGGAGTTTTGATCATTGACCTCGTGAGCCGGCGGAGATTGCGCGTGAACGGTCGCGGGCATTTTGCGGACGGCACGTTGACGGTCAACGTCGAGGAGTCTTATGCGAATTGTCCGAAGTATATTGCGAGGAGGGAATTCGCGGTTGCGCCGAGGGTGAGCGCGCTTGAGAAGCGCGGCGCTTTGTAGGGCCGCAAGCTTGGCAAAGCGCAAATTGCGCTACTGAAAGCGACGGATGTTTTATTTTTGGCTACGGGTCATCCCGCAGGCGGAGCGGACGCTTCGCATCGCGGCGGGAATCCGGGATTTGTCGAAGTAGTGGATGGCAGTACCTTGCGGATTCCAGATTATTCGGGGAACAGTTTGTTTAACACGCTGGGAAATTTGCTGGTGGACGCTCATTTCGGGATGCTGGTGCCGGATTTTCGCGATGGAAGAATGCTGCAGTTGACGGGTATGGCGCGAGTGAATTGGTCGGCGGCGGATCCGGAGCACTGCTCGGGCGGCACGGGGCGGTTCGCGGAGTTTCAGATTGCAGAATGGCGGGAGAGAGCGACGGCAGCGAAGGGCACAGATGCAGGGTTGGAGCTTTCGCCATATAACCCGACGTGTGTTTTGCAGAATGAGCGCTCGGAGGGTTAGTACGCGTGGTGAACGGACTTTGCGCCGTGCGGCTTAATTAAAAGTGAATCAGCGCTAGGCCAGATTCGGGATCGATTTGCTTTTGCAGGTGCACTGGGCTTTCGGTGAGGATGAGTTCGCAGGTAGGGCGCACGTGGGCTTCAAGCAGGTGGCCGCCGTGGGCTGTGCCGTCCTGGCGGCCGACAATCATGTGGGCGTGGACTTGTGGTTCGTTGCCCTTGAGGGCGATGTCGCCGATCAGGGAGAGGAGTTCGACTTGTTCCTTTAGGTCGCCGGCGATTTCGTATTGTTTTGTTTTCCAGTTCAGCCATGCGAATTTTGCCCGCGAAAGCGCGCCAATCGCTTTGAAGCTACTGCCGGCGAGATTTTGCTTTTTGGCAAAGCTTTTTAGGCTAGATGCGATTTCTTCGCTCGTGTCGAAGATCAAGACGAAGGTTTTGGGTTGCTGGTCGATTTGCTTGAAACGCATTTTGGCCTCGCCATGTATCGTCCAATTTCTAAGGCGCTGAAATCGGATTTATTGACACAGAAACGATGCTAGAAAAAAATCGCCCGCGATTGAATACATCGAAGTCGGTAGCTATCACCCTCTAAATAGTTGATCACAGAACAAAATTTGGGGCGCTTGACAAAGCGGGCGCGGGAGTAGATTATTTTCTTGTAGGCGAACAAAAAGCGAATACTTAAATTCCTCCTCTGCCTCGCCTTTTCCGCCGCGAATACCCAGGATTGCGCTGGATGCCCACAGGTAATCGAACGGCGGCTTTGCGTTTGCAGGTGGAGATCGCGCTTGCAGGACGCGTGTTTGCGCCTCTCGAGTATCGCAACCGATCGGTGGTGGAGACGGCTGGCTGCGGGATTCGCGAGATTGATGAACTAACTGGAGGATTGCCGCGGGGATGCTTGACGGAGATTTTTGGCGGAGCGTGCAGCGGGCGGACCAGTTTGTTGCTGGCGGCGCTCGCGGCGCGGACTGGAGAGGGAGAGATTTGCGCGTTGGTGGATGGGCGGGATGCGTTTGATCCCTCGGCGGCGCTGGCGGCGGGATTGAGGTTGCGACAACTGCTGTGGGTACGCTGCAAAAATATCGAGCAGGCGTTGCGGGCTACGGATTTGCTGATTCAGGGCGGAGGGTTTGGATTGATCGCGCTGGATTTGAGCGATGTGGCGCCGCAGGTGGTGCGGCAGGTGCAGTTGAGTGTGTGGTTCCGGTTTCGCCGGGCGGTGGAGGGTACGCCGACGATACTTTTTTTGATGGGGCAGGAGTCGCATGCGAAGACGTGTGCGTCGCTGGTGTTGCGGATGGAGGGTGAGGCGGGGGTTTGGCGGGAGACGAGAGCAGAAGAAAAGGTTGATGGGATGCGTGAAAACAATGCGCAAAAAAATGCGGTTCGCGAAAACGATCCTCGGGGAAACGGGGCGCGCGGAAGAATTTCGCATGCGGCTGGGTGTTTGCTGGGAGGTGCGAAAAGTTGGGCGGAAGTGGTGCGGTCGCGGATGCAGACGGAGGATGGGCGGGCGAAAGCGAACCGGGTTATGGCGAACCGGATGAAGGCGAACCGAGTTTTGACGATTGATGCGCGAGAGACGAATGGGAAGCGGATGGATGCGACGGAATTTGAGATTAAGACGGGGTGGAATTATTTAGATGGGGATGAGGATGGAGAAGATTTTTAATTTGCCGGCAGTAAATTAAGACGAAGATTTAATCAGTACGCCTGGGCAAGCTGGGGCGCAGTCCCGCGGCGCGGGACCCCCTACAAAGGACTCTTCGCGCTTCGTGGTCGATCCGATATGGCATTTGCAGCGATATACGTTCCGGAATTTATGGTGCAGGCCGTGGTACGCGAAAAGACGCGTGTTGAGCCTGGATTGCGAGGGCTTGCGATTGCGTTGATCGATGGGAATCCGCCGCTGTGGAGTGTGGTAGCGGCGAACACTGGGGCGCTGGACGCGGGAATTGTTTTGGGAATGACCAAGGCGAATGCGGCGCAGTTTGCCGGGGTGGAGATTCGCTCGCGGTCGGTGGTGGCAGAGAAGGCAGCGCATGCGGCGTTGCGGGATGTGGGGTGGTCGGTTTCTCCTCGGATGGAGGAGACGGCTGCGGGTTTGATGGTCTTGGATGTGGCGGGCTTGTCGGCGCTGCTCGGCACGGATCAACAAATTGCGGAATTGCTGGTGGCGCGGGCTGGAGAGTGCGGGCTGCGCGTGCATGTGGCGATTGCGGAAAATTTGCTGGTGGCGGAGGTGGCGGCTCGCGGATTTGAGGGGATTACCTTGCTTGCGGCGGGGGAGGAAGCGGCGCGCACGGGAGGATTGCCGGTTAGCGTGCTTTCGCCACCGGAGGAAATTGCGGAAACGCTGGAGCTTTGGGGAATTCACACGTGCGCGGAATTGGGACGCTTGCCGGTGCTGCAACTTTCGGAGCGGCTGGGGCAGGCTGGGGTGCGTTTGCGGACTCTGGCGCAGGGAATGGCTTCGCGCGCGTTGGTGGTTGCGGAAGCAGAGTTGGTTTTTGAAGAAGAGATAGAATTGGATGACGCGGTGGAAGAGTTGGAGCCGCTGTCGTTTGTGCTGGGGCGGCTGCTGGACCAGCTTTGCGCGCGATTGAAAGCGCGGTCTCTGGCGGCGAGTTTGCTGCATGTGCGGTTTGATTTGCAGTCGGCGTTTGAGAATGCGCTGGATGTGCGCACAGAAGTGGCGCGGGCGAAAAGTTCGCCGGGGGGTTATGAGTGCACGATGCAGCTGCCCGTGCCAATGCGCGACGCGAAGCTGCTGCTGAAATTGTTGCGGCTACGGTTGCAGAGCGGTCCGCCGGGGGCACCGATTGTGAAAGTACTGGTAGCGGCGGAAGCGGCGCGGCCGCGAGTGACACAGCGCGGGCTTTTTTTGCCGAGCTTTCCGGATATGGAAAAGCTGGAGCTGACTTTGGCGCGACTCAAGGGCGTGGTGGGAGAGGGGAACGTGGGGTCGGCGGAAGTGGTGGATACGCACCGGCCGGGAGATTTCCGCATAGAGAAATTTTTGCCTGTGCGGGAAGAAACAATTTTTGCAGCCAGGAAAAAAAACGCGAAGAAACACGGAGCCGAAAACGCTGAGAAACATTTTGTAAAAAATGCCGTAGCCATGAGTTTTCGCGTATTTAGGCCGCCTCTGTCCATTAACGTGAATTCGCGCGAAGGTCAGCCCGTGGAAGTGTTTTTGCAGGGTCGGCGCGGAGAGGTGCGCAAAGCCTCCGGACCCTGGCGCACCTCGGGCGAATGGTGGCGCGAAGAGCAATGGATCGAGGATGAATGGGATTTGGAAGTTCGCTTTATCGGCAAAACCAGCGCACAAACAGGAGCATGTAAAACACTAAAATTCGCGCAGCAAAAAAACGCGCCAAAAGAAAACGAACCAAAAGACAATTCCGCGGCGGAATTCGGCCGATACCGCATTTATTTCGATACCGTGCGCCAAGGCTGGTTCGCGCGGGGAATGTACGATTGATGTATAGCGAACTTCATGTGCGATCTGCATTTAGTTTTCTGGAAGGCGCGGCGATTCCGGAAGAGTTGATCGCGGTAGGCAAAGAGCGCGGACTGGTGTCGATGGCGCTCCTCGATCGCGATGGAGTGTATGGTGCGGCGCGATTTCATCTGGCCGCGGTGAAAGCAAAAACCAAGGCGCACATCGGCGCGGAAGTTACGGCTGTGGGAGGTTGGCGTTATGCGCTGTTGGTTAAATCGCGCGAAGGCTATCAAAATCTTTGCCGGTTGATCACCAAAATGAAGTTGCGTGCCCCAAAAGGCGAAGGAAGCGTCAGTGCAGAAGAAGTGGCGGAACTTAGCAGAGGACTAATTTGTTTAACCGGCGGAGAAGAAGGCGTGCTAGCGCATGCTCTCCAACACGGCGGAATACGCACAGCGCGCGAACGCGTTACACAATTGTGCGAATCATTCGGTCGGCGGAATGTTTACGTGGAAGTGCAGCGCCATTTATCGCGCGGAGAAGAAGCGCGCAACGCCGCCGCCGTGGAAATTGCGCGGCAATTAAATTTGCCGCTGCTGGCCACCAACGGTGTGCGCCATGCGCGTCCCGAGCAGCGCCAGATACTGGATGTGTTTACATGTTTGCGGCATCATCGCGTGCTGGCCAACGCCGGCCGCCTGCTCAGTCGTAATAGCGAAAGCCACATAAAATCTCCCGCAGAAATGATGCAGCTGTTTCGCGATTTGCCGCACGCCATTGCCAATACTCAGGAACTTTCCTCCCGATTGCAATTCACGCTGGTCGACCTCGGCTACAAATTTCCTGAATATCCCGTTGGCAAAAGCGAAACGCAGATGAGCTTTCTGCGCGCTCGTACGCAGGAAGGAATGCTGTGGCGCTACGGAGCAGACAACGAAGAAGCGCGGCAGCAACTCGCACGCGAACTGGCGCTCATCGAAAAGCTGGATCTGCCGGGATATTTTTTGATCGTATGGGACATTGTGCGGTTTTGCCGGGAGAAAAATATCCTGGTACAAGGGCGCGGATCGGCGGCCAACAGCGCCGTTTGCTATGCGCTGGGAATTACCGCGGTGGACTCGGTGAAGATGAAATTGCTTTTCGAACGATTTCTTTCGGATAAGCGTGACGACTGGCCGGACATCGATCTGGATTTGCCCAGCGGGGACCAGCGCGAGCGTGCCATTCAGTATGTGTATGAGCGCTACGGGAAATTGGGCGCGGCGATGACCGCCAACGTGATTACTTATCGTGGAAAATCGGCGGCGCGGGAAATTGGCAAGGCGCTTTCTTTCGATGCGGAAACCTTGGCGCGACTTTCGAACCTGGTGGGCGCGTGGGAATATCAGGATTCGAACGATACTTTGGAACGGCATTTCCGGGATGCGGGATTTGATTTGAAGCAGCCACGAATCCGGAAATTTTTCGACTTGATCATGGGTGTGCAGGATTTGCCGCGGCATTTGGGGCAGCATTCCGGCGGCATGGTGATTTGCCAAGGACAACTGGATTCGATCGTGCCGGTAGAGCCGGCGACGATGCCGGGACGCGTGGTGGTGCAGTGGGACAAAGAAGACTGCGCGGATATGAAGATCGTGAAGATGGATTTGTTGGGGCTGGGAATGATGGCAGTACTGGAGGATTCCATCGCGATGATTCGCAGTGATTACGGAAAAGAAGTTGACTTGGGAAACTTGCCCGCGAACGATCTGATGGTCTACGAGACACTGCAAAAAGCCGACACCGTGGGAATGTTTCAGATCGAAAGCCGCGCGCAGATGTCTTGTTTGCCGCGCCTCGATCCAAAATGTTTTTACGACATTGTCGTACAGGTGGCGATTATTCGGCCGGGGCCGATCGTCGGAAAGATGGTGCATCCGTATTTGCGGCGAAGGCAGGGAAAAGAGAAGGCGGAATGTTTGCATCCTTTATTAGAAAAAGTGTTGGAGCGGACGCTGGGTGTGCCGCTGTTTCAGGAGCAATTGCTGTGCATTGCAATGATTGCCGCGGGTTTTTCGGGGAGCGAAGCGGAAGAATTGCGGCGGGCGTTTGGGTCTAAGCGGTCCGAGAAACGGATGAAAGAAGTGGAGGCTAAACTGCGGGTGGGCATGGCGAAGAATGGAATTCATGACGAGACGCAGGATCGCATTGTGCAGTCGATCACTTCGTTTGCGCTGTACGGATTTCCGGAATCGCATGCCACCAGTTTTGCGCTGCTCGCGTATGCCAGCGCGTATTTGAAATGCCATTACCTGGCGGCGTTTACCGCGGCGATGCTGAACAATCAGCCCATGGGATTTTATTCGCCCGCAACCTTGGTGAAAGACGCGCAGCGGCATGGATTGCGATTCAAGCCGATTGATGTGACGTGTTCAAACTGGGAATGCCATCTGGAAAAGTTGTCGGTGAACTTCGCCGTACGGTTGGGGATGCGCTATGTGAAAGGCTTACGCGCGGAGACCGGTCGGGAAATTGCGCGACAACGCACAATGCTAAGATTTGTTTCGATTGACGATTTGAAACGACGTGTCCCAGCGATACAGAAAGCGGAGTTGACAGCGCTGGCGGCGGTGGGGGCATTGAATTTCATTTCCGGCGAACGCGGATTCCACCGCAGAGATGCGTTGTGGCAGGTGGTGCGAGCGGCGCGGAATGCCGGTCCACTGCTGGAGAAAATGGACAGTGCGGTCGCGGAAGCGCTGCGAGAAGAAATTCCAGAAACAATTTCCCAGGAAAGAAAAGTGAAAGAGATCGAAGCGATTGAGGTTACTGGAACAGTGGCGCACAAGAACGGTTTACCTTTGTTGCAGATGAGCTCGGAAGAGCGCTTGGTGGCGGATTTCCTGGGCACGGGGATGACGGTCGGACCGCATCCGCTGGTCTATCATCGCGCGGCGCTCAGAGCAGCGGGAGTGCGCGCGGCGATCGAATTGCCGAAATTGCCGGATGGCACGCGTGTGCGCGTCGCCGGAGCAGTGATTGCGCGGCAGCGGCCGGGAACCGCGAAAGGCTTCGTGTTTCTAAGTTTGGAAGATGAAACAGGAATTGCCAACGCAATCATAACTCCTCAGCTTTTTGAACGGGATCACGCAGTCGTGGTGCACCATCCGTATTTGCTGGTCGAGGGGCGATTGCAGAATCAAGAAAATGTAACGTCGGTGAAGGTGGATCGCATCGAATCGCTGACCGTTACGCGGGCAGCAACAGGCTCACACGATTTTCATTGAACGCCTAGGAGGCCAATTCCAGATCGCTTTGCGAGACATGAGTGGGTGGGGGCGGGGTGAGCACGTCTTCCGTTATGCGCTGTTCATTCCACTTGGCGCGCTGGATTTGTTTGGCGAGATTAAGTTTTTTCAAGATCCAGATGCCGTACCAGTTCAAGTCGACTTCATACCAGCGCAGCCCGTGCCGCGCGGAAGTCGGATGCGCGTGATGATTGTTGTGCCAGCCTTCGCCGAAGGTCAGCAAGGCCACCCACCAATTATTGGTGGAGGTGTCGCGCGTAATAAAGCGCCGCGAGCCCCACAGATGCGTAGCGGAATTTACCAGCCAAGTAGCGTGCAAACCAAGCGTGGTGCGCAGGAAAATTCCCCACAGCACGCACGGCATGCCGCCGATCGCATAAAGCAGTGCCGCCAGTGCAATGATGGGCACGTAATGATATTTGGTGATCCAAACGTGAAATTTATCTTTCGCAAGATCGGGAACGTAGCGCGCCAGCGTGGACGTATCGTGGTGCATGGACTTGCCAACCAGCAGCCAGCCGATGTGCGCCCACCACTTGCCATCGCGTGGAGAATGGGGATCGCCATCGCGGTCAGAAAATTGGTGATGGATGCGGTGCGTAGCCACCCAGAAAATCGGACCGCCTTCGAGAGCCAGCGTGGCGCAGACGGTCAGGAAATATTCAACCCACTTAGGAGTTTTGTAGCCGCGATGCGTGAGCAGGCGATGGTAGCCCATGCCGATGCCCCAGCTGCCGGACATCCACCACAGCAGCAGCGATACGAACAACGCTTTCCATGTGAAGAAAAATAGCGCAGCGATGGCGCCGATGTGAAACATGGCCATGACCGAAGTAGTGACCCAATTGATGGACTTCTCGCCGGGCATTCTTCTCTCTAAAGCATCGAGTTCCATTGACATTTCTGGTCCTTTTTCTACCTCGACGTCCGAAGAGGCGAAGCGGAATGGCAGCGAAAATAGCAGGTGATACGAGGGCTGATCGCCGACATTGAAATCATGGCGTAGTTGCGCGTCGCTGACAACATAAATCGCGCTGGAACGATGCCTGATAGGAAGCAGGGTTGTGAAGCGTTTTTAACACAAAGGCTCTAACGGATTTGCAGGGTGAGGCTAAAAATCGTCGTCTTTTTTTGGCGTATAAAGATTGCGCGTGGGCTTTGGAGAGTGGTGCTCGCGAAAATCATCCAGTTCCGCCCCGGTGATGCGGTAATGCAGCGGCGCAACGGGAGCGAGTTCGCCGGCGAGTTCCGTGCGCAGACGCAGAGAACAGATGTTGGGACCGTCCTGAAAACGCGCGCGACGGGATGTAAACGCATCGTTCTCGATGGACAGCGTAAATTCGCGCTGTGCGCCGGCTTCCCGCACGCTGAAGGTATATTCACGGAACAGCGGTTTGGCCTGGAAGCCAACGTATTGAACATTGATCGAAGGGATCATCGATGGGATTGTCCTTCGGGTTCGGCGGCCACCTTCACGCGTTCTGGTTGCGGGGAAAACTTTCCGGCTAACCAGGCGGCTACGAGTCCAACGAGAATCCATGGAAGTACGGACATAATGGCCTTTCTTACGATCGTTTCTTGGATTCGCATGGCATGTGCGATTCCCGTATTGCCAGCACAGGCAGCAACGGCGCACACCAAAAAAAACGCACAATCCCTTGGCGGGTTGATTCCTGCTCTACTGCAACACTGCGCTTCTGCAACGAGGGTGTCAAGGCGCGTACGCGTGATTGCACTGTCCGATTTCCACGATTCCGGCGATAGACAGAGGCTACCGGCTTTCGTAGACTCGCTGTGGGAACTGTCTGGCGGACTCTATGCGCACGGAACTTCGCACCACAGCACGGATTTTCTTCTTGAGCCTGGTGATTTTTTTTGGCGTGGGGCCGGCGCGCGTTCCAGCAGATGCTGGCGCGACGCAGGATGCCGGTGCGCGTGACGGCGGATCGGGAGAGCCTTGGGCCAGCGCGGCAGGTAAAGTGGTGGTGCTGATTTTTGTGCGCACGGATTGCCCCATCGCCAATCGCTATGCGCCGGAAATTCAGAGATTGAGCGCGGCGCACTCCGGGGATGCGGCCTTCTGGATGGTGTATCCCGACAAAAAAGAATCTGCCGAGGCCATTCGCAAGCACGCGGTGGAATATCATCTCGCGCTCCCAGTATTGCGCGATCCGCAGCGCGAACTCGTGAAGCGTGCCCAGGTTTCCGTGACGCCCGAAGCGGCGGTGTTCGATGCCAGAGGGCGGCTCGTGTATCACGGGCGAATCGATAATTGGTTCGAAGATTTCGGGCGGGCTCGTCCGGCGGCGACCACGCATGAGCTTGCGGATGCCATTGCCGCGGCCGTCAGCGGTCATCCGGCGACGCTGCCGAGCGTTCCCGCCGTGGGATGTTATCTTTCTGACGTGCAATGACCTGCCTCGCAACGATCCGGCTCGCAATTCTGCGATGCCTCGGCACTTTCTCGACGCAACCATTTCTTTGCGCCGTGACCGTGTTCGCCGTGGTGGTGAGTTTGCGCGCGGACGTCTATCGCGCGCGCAGCGCGCCCCAGGCGCCAGCGCGGACCACGCCGCAAGATCAAACCGCGGCGCGCGAGGTGACTTTCGATCGCGATATTGCGCCGATCCTATTTCACTTCTGCGCGCCGTGTCACCGGCCCGGAGAGGCGGGGCCATTTTCGTTGATGACCTACGACGACGCGAAATCCCATGCGCGACAGATGGTTTCCGTGACCGCCCGGCGCTACATGCCGCCGTGGCTGCCGGAACCGGGCGAATTTGCATTTGCCGATGAACTGCGGCTAACCAGCGAGCAAATCACGCTGTTTCGCGCGTGGTTCGAGGCCGGTGAACCGCAAGGGGAAGCCAAGGATTTGCCCGCTCTGCCGAAATTTACGGAAGGATGGCAGTTTGGCAAGCCAGATGTAATTTTGCAAGCGACCAAGCCGTTCGCACTTCCAGCCGGTGGCACGGATATGTATTGGAACTTTGTGTTCCGCGCGCCGCTCGCGGAGACGCGCTGGATTAAGGCCGTGGAAATTCGTCCGGGCAACAAACGGCAAGTACATCACGCCAATCTGCTCGTGGATCGTTCGGACACCGCGCGCCGCCAGGAAGCCGCCCCGGGAGACGGTTTCGCGGGCATGGAGCTACAAATCGAGTCGGAGAGATTCGATCCCGACGGACACTTTCTTTTTTGGAAGCCTGGAACGCTCGTGAAAGCGGAACCGAGCACCATGGCGCTGCGGCTCGAGGCTGGGAACGATCTGGTTTTGAATACCCATTTGCAGCCGTCCGGCAAAGCGGAGCTGATTCAACCGAGCATCGGACTGTATTTCACGCCGCAGGCGGCCACGGAATTTCCCGTGCTGCTGCAACTGGAGTGCGACAAGCAACTGGATATCCCCGCGGACGAAAAACATTTTGTGGTGTCGGACGCATTCACCTTGCCGGTGGACGTGGAACTGCTCGCGATTTATCCGCACGCCCACTATCTGGGCAAGGATTTATTGGCGCTAGCGCGCCTGCCAAACGGCGAAGAAAAGACACTGATCCACATTGCACGCTGGGATTTAAACTGGCAGGCGGTCTACCGTTATGCGCAGCCGGTCAAGCTGCCGCACGGCACCTCCATTGTGATGCGCTATGTGTACGACAATTCGCGCGATAATCTCGCGAACCCGAATGATCCACCGCAGCGCGTGGTCGCCGGCAATCGCGCCAGTGATGAAATGGCCCATCTCTGGCTGCAGGTGTTGGCGGTTGGCGCAAACGGCGAAAGTGCCGGCGTGGCGGGCGACCACGCGCGCATGAAACTGGAAGAGGCGCTGGCGCGCCACCACATCGAAAATAATGCCGGCGACTTTGAAGCGCATTACAATCTGGGCGCCCTGCTGCAGATGCGCGGCGAAACGCAGCAGGCCGCCGCGGAGTTTGCGGATGCGCAACGGTTGCGTCCGGGAGACGCGACGGTGGAGAATGCGCTGGGCGGAACGCTCCTGGCCATGGGCAAATTTCCCGAAGCCATCGAACATCTTTCCGCGGCGGCCAGGGCGCGGCCAGATTATTTTGATGCTCACTACAACCTGGGACTGGCCCTGGCGAGCCACGAGGATTTTGCCGTCGCCGTGGAAGAGTTTCGCTTGGCAGTGAAGCTCAGTCCGAAGGATGGAAATGCGGAAGCAAATCTTGGGAGTGCGCTGGCGGCGAATGGCCAACTCGACGAAGGCAAGACGCACTTGGAGCGCGCCCTGGTGATTGATCCGCAAAATGCCCTGGCGCGGGAAAACCTCGATCAGATTTTGCAGGATATGCTGCAACCGCACTGACCGCAGATCCGTTGCAGGCAGCTTGTTAATGCGGAATACGTAACGAAACGCGCAATTTGTTTGGGGCCGAGAGCGAAAAGCAATACGTTCGATCATGAGAATCGGGAGGAGCGCTGATGACAACCGAAAAAACGGTCAAGCCTGCGAAAGTTCTGGTCATCGATGTTGGGGGCACCAACGTCAAGATACTGGCGACGGGACAGAAAGAGCCGCGGAAATTTCCCTCTGGTCCGTCGATGACCGCGCAAAAGATGGTCCAAGTGGTCAAGAACGCCGGCCGCGATTGGGAATATGACTGTATTTCGCTCGGTTATCCGGGGCCGATTATCAATGGCCATCCATTGCGGGAACCGCACAACTTGGGCGGCGGATGGATGGCCTTTGATTTCCGCAAAGCGTTTGGCTGCCCGGTAAAGGTGATTAACGATGCCTCCATGCAGGCGCTCGGCAGTTACAAGGGCGGGCGAATGCTGTTTCTGGGTCTGGGCACGGGGCTGGGGTCTGCAATGATCGTAGACGGCGTGCTGGAGCCGATGGAACTCGCGCACTTAATTTACAAGAAAGAAAAAACCTACGAAGATTTCTTGGGACTGCGCGGTCTGGAAAAACTCGGCAAAAAGAAATGGCGCCAGCAAGTCCAAAAGATCACAGAGAAATTGATTGAGGCGTTAGAGGCGGATTACGTGGTCCTTGGCGGCGGAAATGCCAAGAAGTTAAAAGAGTTGCCAGCTAGAGCGCGTCTTGGCACGAATGAAAACGCCTTCGTGGGCGGCTTCCGTATGTGGGAAAAAAAGTAGGGAATCCGGCGTAGGGGCGCAGAGTGGCGCGCCCTAGCTTGACCGGGCGTTCGAAAGGAAGCACCCTCCTCGCGGGATTTCTAATCCCGGTCAACGCGCGTAATCGACGTCTTCGCGCTTCCACTTCAAGAAACGAAAATGACACACTGCGGCGCCGTCGGCCCGGCTTCCGAGTACAATCTCGGCAATGCGGATTTTGCTGCTCAATCTCTATTTTCCTCCGGACACCTCGGCGACCGCGAAAATGGCGCTGGCGGTGGCGGAGTCATTGTCGCGGCGGCACGAAGTCACAGTGGTGTGTGGCCGCCCCTCGTACGATCCTACGGGGCGTCGCGCGTGGCGCATCTGGCAAACGGAACAAATGGGCAGGCTGCGCATTATCCACGTGGGCTCGACGGACTTTCCGCGGTTTCAGATGAAGCGGCGGCTCGCGAATTATCTCAGCTATATGGCGCTGATGGTGCCGCGCGCGGTGTTTCTGCCTTGCGATGTGGTGCTGACCATGACCGACCCGCCGTTCCAGGGCATTGTCGGTGCATTTGTAGCGCTGCTCAAACGCAAACCGTACATCTACAACATTCGCGACTTGTATCCCGACATGGCGGTCGGCGGCGCACTGGTGCCGCCCGGGATGCTGGCGCGGATTTGGGAGCAGTTGCACCGTTGGGCGCTGCGCCACGCGGCGTGCGTGATCGTTCTTGGCGATGACATGCGCGCGCGCATCATCGCCAAAGGAGTCGAGGCGGCACGCGTAATGGTGGTGCGCGATGGTGCGGACATCCCGGCGGCGAATGCGCCGCGCGTCGCCCTGGACCAGGAGGTGGTCGCAACGATTCGGGGCGATGCGCGATTCGTGCTGGTGCACGCGGGAAACCTGGGATTTTACGGTGCATGGGACACGCTGATTCTCGCTGCAAAAAAATTGGCGCCAGATGGCGTACGCCTCGTTTTTGTGGGAGAAGGTGCGCAACGGCAGCAGGTAGAAGCGAGTGCGTCAGGATTGTCCAATGTAATTTTCCTGCCATTTTTTTCAGGCGACAAAATTCCATCGGTGTTGGCGGCAGCGGACGCTCACGTCATCACCGTGAAGCGCGGCCTCGAAGGCGTGGTGGTCCCCAGTAAACTGTACGGAATTCTCGTCGCAGCCAGGCCGATCGTGGCGGTGACGCCAGCGGAAACCGACGTGGCGTCGCTGGGCGTGCGGCAGGGTTTTGCGGTGTGCTGCAATCCGGATTCTCCCGAGGAAATGGTCGCAGCCGTGCGTGTGCTGGTCGCCGATGCATCGCAAGTGAGGGCTATGGGCGATGCCGCGCGCGCGGCCGCGCAGGACTACGACCGCGTACGCGAAGGCGCGAAATTCGAGCAGATCGTCGGCAGCGTTGCGCGTTGGGCTGACATCTAACATTCATAGGAAATTGATGTTAGATGTTTAGGTGGAGCTTTCACTTGGACGAACTCTTCGGCAGTGGGCCGCTGCCCACAGAAGCTGGAAGAACTGGCTGCGGCAGCGGTTCCGCGAATTCCCCTGAAACTACAGCATTTTGCCAATTGTCCTGCAACTCTAATCGCAGTATGGTGTTTGGGGAGCTTGGGGTAGGTGTCCGGCCGTTCTTCTTGATTTGTGCTCCGGGAGTGCCAACCCGGTGGGGAACCACTGCAGTCTCAGTCGTATCGTCTATGGCTGGAGCATCAACAAATAAAGTAATTGGGGGAAAATGGACGCGGGTTTGCTGGCTTTCTTCATAGCTCTGGTCGCATCGCTGATTTTGATGGCCCCCGTTCGCGCGCTGGCCTTGCGTGTCGGCATGGTGGACCTCCCGGGACCGCGCAAGGTGCACCTGCAGCCGATTCCGTTGCTCGGCGGTTTGGCCATGTATGCCGCGGTGGTGCTGGCGGTTCTATTTGCGTTTCACGGTCCCGCGCGGGAACAGATCGCGGGCATCCTAACTGGGGCCACGCTGGTGGCCGCGGTGGGAATCATGGACGACCGTGGATTGCTGCATCACCAAATAAAACTATTTTTAGGCATGCCCTTGGCGGCGGGAATTCTCCTGCTGAGCGGAATTCACGCGCAATTGTTCAACGTGCTGGTTGGCGGCCGGACCGGCGACGTGCTGGATGCCGCGCTGACCATTGTCTGGGTCGTGGGCATTACCGCTTCGTTCAGCATTTTGGATCACATGGACGGATTGTGCGCGGGCATTGCGGCGATGGCGTCAATTTTCTTTGCCATGATCGCGTATTTGAATGGGCAAACCTTGGTCACGACTCTGGCGGCCGCGGTGCTCGGAGCCGCCACCGGATTTTTGCGCTGGAATTTCAAGCCGGCGAAAATCTTTATGGGCGATGGCGGCGCCATGTTTCTCGGTTTCTTGATGGCGACGCTGGGGCTGAAATTGCGCGTTGAGAATGCCAGTCATTTGTCTGGCTGGCTGGCGCCACTTTTAATTCTGGGTGTAACCATTTTCGACACCACGCTGGTGACCATTTCGCGTTCGCGGCGGGGATTTCTGCCGTTCACCACGCCGGGGAAAGACCACGCGGCGCATCGGCTCGCTAATTTGGGACTCGGGCAGCGCGGCGCAGTCCTGATGTTGTATGTGCTGGGCGCGTTTGGCGGCGGCACTGCGGTACTGATCGGATATTTGTCCACACGCGGAGCGTTGTATGTGGGATTGGCTTCCATCGCCATTATTCTCGGAGGCGTATTCTATTTGGAACGCGCGCCATATGAAAAGCAGCGCCCCAAGACTTCACCTGTTTCATCCTCGGTCAGCCCGCAGAATTCCTTGTAAAAGCAAGATGAAAATTTCGTGAGCAGGCGGGCAAGTTTTTGCGCAACTTCCTTCCTTCGTAATCCTCAAAGCTTCACGTAAAATGAAACGCTCAGAGCCCGAGGAAACAGCAGCGGAGAATTCATGGCCCAGGTCTACCCTTTTCGCGCATTCCGTTATAACCCTGAAGCAGCGCACGCCCCATTTGAGCGGTTGCTGACGCAGCCGTACGACAAGATTTCGCCGGCGATGCAGGAAGGATATTACGCTGCGGACCCGCACAACCTGATCGGCGTGGAGAAGGGACGCGCATATCCTGGGGACACTCCGCAGAATAACGTATACACCCGAGCGGCTGCGGCGCTGCAGGACTGGATCGCGAAGAACATCGTAGCGCAGGATCGGGCGGCGGCATTTTACGGCTACACGCAGGAATATACCCTTCCCGGCACGGACGAACGGGAGACGCGCCGAGGATTTATCGGCGCGGGAAAACTGGAAGAATATGCGGCGGGCGTCATCTTTCGCCACGAGCACACGTTGTCCGGACCGAAAGTCGACCGACTGCAAATGCTGCGGCACACGCATACGCACACCGGTCAGCTGTTCATGCTGTATTCGGATGCCGAACGGCGCGTGGATAAAATTTTGCAGGACGCAGAAGGCAGCGTCGGGCCGATCACCGAAATGCGCGACGAGTACGGAGTTGTGCACCGGCTGTGGATGTTCGCGCAACCCGAAATCGTGGCGGCGATTCAGTCGGCCATGGCGGACCAGAAGCTGGTGATCGCCGACGGCCATCATCGTTACGAGACGGCGCTGAATTATAGTAACGAGTGCCGCACGCGAGCGGGGAAAATGATTCCGGATGCGCCTTACGAACGGGCCATGATGACGTTCGTCAATACGGGAAGTGAGGGTCTGACGATTTTGCCGACACACCGCGTGGCCGCGCATCTGCACGATTTCAACTGGCCTGAAGTGCGCCGCCACCTGGAGCCATGGTTTGCCGCGGACGAATTCCCATTTTCCGATGAACCGAGCAAAGTGACAGCGCGGCAAAAATTCCTGGCGCGCCTGGCGCAAGCGCGGGAGCGCCGCGCGATCGGCGCATATCCCGCGGCGGAGCCGGGAAAGCGCGCTTTCTACGTGTTGCTGCTGCGAGACGGCGCGGATCTGACGCGCCTGCTGCCTGCCGTTTCGGCGCTGCAACGGGACCTGGATGTGGTGCTGCTGCATGAAGGGATTCTTGAACCGGCCCTGGGCATTACGCCGCAATCGGTGAGCGCCGAAGCTAACTTGACCTACGAGCGAGAAGCCGGTGCGGCGCTGGATGCCGTGGATCTGGGGCAGGCGCAGATTGCGTTTTTATTGAACGGCTGCGATGTAGAACAGGTGATGAAAATCGCGACCAGCGGCGAAGTGATGCCGCAGAAATCGACGGATTTTTTCCCCAAGCTATTGAGCGGAATTACCATGTACCGCGTGGATGGCGCGGCCTGAGCGAGAGCCGCGCAATTTTGTGGCGAGAGTGCGCGAGCGGAGCGAGTCACGGAAATGCGCGAAAACAAGGGGCACGCCCAGGCGTGCCCCTTGTCCGTCGAGCGAGTCGATCGAGAGTTTCCTTATTCCTTGGCGAAACTGGCCACCGCTTCCGCCTCGGTGTTGTATACCTCGAAGACGGTCAGCAGTTTGGTGATCTGCAGGACTTCCTGGAACTTGCTGCCCAGGTGGCAAAGCCGAAGTCCAGAGCCTTGGCTCTTGGCGCTGTGGTGCGCGGCCACGAGTGTGCCCAGGCCGGCGCTGTCGATGAAAGTGATGTTGTCCATATTGAGGACAATTTTCTTTTTCCCCTCGGCGATCAGGGATTTAATCTTCTCGCGCAGGGCGTTGCTTTCTTCGCCGAGCACAATGCGGCCATCGAGTGCCACCACGGCAACCCCGTCCACTTCGCGATTCGTCATCTTCAATGCCACGTTATTTCCTCCTCGTCGAAACCACTCACATCGCTAATACAGGCCCGGGGCAAACCGGACTGGAGCCACAGAGCTTATCAGATTTCCGGCAGCCGCACGGGGGCGGTTGCGAAAATTTCCCGCGAAGCGGAGCCAAACCGCGGATGACCAAGGGTCGATAACCATGAAACCAAGGGTCAATAAAAATCCGCGCAAGACATGTAATAGCCGCAGACCACGCAAAACAACTTGCAGTGGCGAGCAGCGAGCCGCTGCGAACACACCGGACAGTAGCGCGAGATATGGTCTCCCGGAGCCAGGTGTTGCACCGGAGTCGCAGCGACATCGCCGAGAACACGTTCCGGATGTAGAGGATGTGGCGACACTGGTTCGGCGTCATCCGTTACTCGTATATGTCTCGCGAGGCTTTCCACGGCTCGACGTTTATAGCACATCCGAACCCGAGGGAAAAGCATGGCCGTACGGGTGCCGAGGGATCCCAGGGAGGGTAGCCACAGCGGTGGACATCGCCCTGAGTGCGAATAAGGCTTGAAACCCCGCGTGCATGGCGCGCATCCTTATCTGTGTAGATCAGTAGCTGGTTGCTTCGGTGCTAAGGAGTCTGCCATGCGCCGTTTTGCGTTTGTATTAGGTCTGCTGTTTGTTCCGGTAGTCGCTCAAGCCCAGGTTCGCGGCGGCGGGGCGGGAGCCGGTCATGCGGTCATTATGGCGCCCAGACCGATGCAGCATGCGGCAGTCTCGTATGGCGGTCCGCAAGGGCGGGCATTTTCCGCATCGCGAGTCCCCCAGGGCCGCACCGGACCGACGAATTTCGCCGTGCACCGGCGCTCGGGTAACCGGCCGGTGAGCCGGCCGGTCATCACGCCGGCCGCATATGGGCAAAGCAGCGGCTTCTTGCCTGATTTTACCGGCGTGCCTGGACTCGGCTTCGATTACGTTCATTACGCTGCGGTGCATCCTGGCGTTGGCAGGACCCGGCGCGGTGGCTATCCAGTTTACTACGGCAGCTATTTCCCATTTTTCGATAGCGGATTTTTGCTGCCTTACGCGCAGAGTTATGCGGCTCCAGATGAGGCGCCCGTGTACGAAGGCCAGACGCAGGATGCCGGGGACGCCTCCGGTGATGGATCGACCAGCGGCGGCCGGATCCCTGGTTACGGACTGCGGACGATTTCTTCCTACGATGTGGTGGTGACGCCGCAGAGTCCTAGCGAAGCCTACGTGTTCGTGCGCCGCGATGGAACGCTGTTTTTCGCGGTAGCGTATTCGTGGGAGTCTGGGAATCTGTCCTACGTGACGCAGGAAGGCTTTCGGCGCAGCGTGCCGCGCGATGCGCTGGACCTGGATGCCACGCAGCAGTTTAACGAGCAGCGCGGACTGAACTTCCGCATTCCGGTGACGTCCTGATTTGCATCCGACCGGAAGCTGAGAACGGTGGTTTCCGGTAGTCTCCCCTTCAGTCTTTTTTTTCTAAGCGTTCATTCTAATTGTGTTAAATCGGGTATATTTCAAGAATAGCTCAAGACGGAAAGCTTCCGGCCTCCTAAAGAGAGCATCTCTACAAACTCTAAAGCCAATCTTCGATTTGCAATGCTTATGACGTGTGGCCTGAACTTCCGGCCCGCCGCAATGAGCCGTGGCCGAAGGCTTCGATGCACGGGAAATATCCAGTCGGAAGAAATTGGGTTGTTGGGGGATGCTCGCGGGTGGCCAGACGCAATTCTTTTACTGCTACATTGTGGGCTTGGCGGGCTCGGGCATTACGTAGCCGGATTGTGCGGGGAGACCGGCTCGTTCAAACTGGACGGTGGTGTGGTCGATGCCAAAATCGGATGCGGCTTTTTGCTGGATGGCGGTGAGGATGCGCTCGCACTCGTCCAGGTGCATGTCCGGGACGCGAGCGTGCAGGCTGAGAGCGTTGTGATCGCCGCCGAGGCACCAAATGTGCAGGTCGTGGACTTCGTAGACGCCTTCGACGGTGAGGATGGCGCGGGCGACCTCTTCGACGCGCATCTCGCGCGGGCGGCCTTCCAAAAGGATGTGGGCGGATTCGCGCAGGATGCCGATGCTGGACCACAAGACGAGGACGCCGATGGCCAGGCCGAGGAGCGGGTCGATCCACAGGATGCCGGTGAATTGAATCAGCAGAGCCCCACCGATGATGGCGATGTTGGAGAGAGCGTCTCCAAAGTTGTGAACCAGGATGCTGCGAAGGTTTAGATCGCCACGGCCTCGGACCAGGGCGAGAGTGATACCGCCGTTGACGGCCAGCGCGGCGACGGAGGTCCAGATCATCCAGCTCTCGACGACCTGTACGGGTGCGCGGAGGCGGGCTACGGCTTCCCAGCCGAGCCACAGGGAGAGAAATACCAGGACGAGGGAATTGGTGAAGGCGGCCAGGGTGCCGGCACGATGGTACCCGTAGGTCTTTTCGGCGTCGGCGGGGCGCTGGGCCCACCGCATGGCAAGGTAGGAGATGCCCAGGGCGGGGACGTCAGAAAGATTGTGGACGGCGTCGTTCAAGAGGGCTACGCTACGACCGGCCAGGCCGCCGAAAACCTCGGCGATGACGAGTCCGAGGGTTGCGGCCATGGCCCAGCCGAGAACGGCGGGGCGGAGTTGTGGATGCGAATGGGCCGCGTGGCCGTGAGCGTGGGAATGAGAGTGTCCGGCGTGACTGTGTGTGTGGGAGTCGCCAGGGCTATGGATGTGTGCACCCATGAACCTCCATGTTACGCGAGTGGAGCGGGAAACGCAGCCTGAACCAGGCGATTTTGCGCCGTTGTTGAGGGCTTGTTGGGCAGTTTGACACCGGGTCGTTGCGAAGAGATTGACGGTACTGGCCGTGGCTGCCAACATCCCTTAAGTGCGTATCGCGAGAGATTTTGCACGCGATGGGGCCGCGCGGGGAATTCAAACAGGGTCAATGAAAGTTCCCATAGCAAAGCTGAGCTTTTGGGGCGTGCGCGGTTCCACGCCTACGGTCGATCCCGCAACGTGGCGGTACGGCGGAAACACGCCTTGCCTGGAGCTGACGGCGCCGGATGGCACACAATTTATATTGGATTGCGGCACGGGCCTGCGCATGCTGGGGAGCCGGTGGGCGGATCCGGATGGGACACGTCCGGTGGAAACGCACATTCTGGTGACGCACTACCACTGGGATCATATTCAGGGAGTGCCGTTTTTCGCGCCGCTGTATGCCCCGAACAATGAATTTAACTTTTACAGTTTTCGTTCGAAATACCTGGGCCGCGACAGCCTGAAACAGGTATTCGAAACCCAGATGGCCTCGCCGTATTTCCCGGTGGACCTTTCGGCGATGAAGGCCACGAGGAAGTTCAAAGAAGTGGAAAGCGGGGAATCGTTTTATATCCGCGAGAATAAAATCACGGCGCGCTGGTTGAACCATCCGCAGGGCTGCATGGGATATCGGATCGAAACGCCCGCAGGGATCGTGGCGTATGCCACGGACAATGAGCCGGGTGATCCCGTGCTGGAGCAAAGTTTGCGGGATTTGGCGGCAGGAGCGGATATTTTTATAAATGACGCGCAATATACTCCGGAACAACTGGCGACGACGCGGCATGGCTGGGGGCACTCATCGTGGAGAGAGGGGGTGCGGGCGGCGCGGGACGCGGGAGCGAAAACGCTGGTGTTATTTCATCATGATCCGGATTCGACGGACCGCGCGGTGGATACCATTTTGCGGAATGCGCGCGATGAGTTTGATTCGGTGTTTGCGGCCAGTGAAGGGATGGTGATTACGCTAGGATCGCCGGGGGATCAGGTGCAGGCGCATATGCCGGGGACGCGGACGTCGCTGCAGAGAGAAGCGCAGTTTCGCGCGCGGGTCAGCGGCTTGACGGAAAGCGGGCGTCCGTTTGAAGAGGAGACAATGGTGCGCGACCTTTCGCTGCAGGGGGCGCTGATTTCCTTGGAACATGCGCCGAGATTGCAGTCCGAATTGCAGGTGACCATGGAGGCGCCAGGTTCGAACGGCGCGCAATCGATGGTATTGAAGGGGTATGTGGTGCGGATTGATGCGGGGGCGGAGCAGGGGCATAGCACGGTGGGTGTGGTGTTTACGGATTAAAGCGATCGCCTCGTTTTCGAATTTCTTCAGATGGTTTCCTCTTTTGGTTCATCTCAGCGCGTAGGAAGATCGAATCTAAAGATCCGTTACTACGACTGAAACGTGCCCGCTTCACAAAGCGGCTGGGAATTTATTGAAGGATGGATCGCTGCGGAAGATTTTTGCGCGGGGCCAGAGGATTTATGGGGAAGTTCCGCCTTGCCTGGGGGGCTGTTATTTATTTGGAAATGTGTTGTCGCATTATTACGTGAAGGATTTTTGGGGCTTGGCGGGGGATTTTATTCGGTGAAGAGCCCGAGCGAAGGCCGCGGGCGGCGTCGCGGTGGATGACGAATGACAAGTTTTAAATAGACGGAAAGCTGCTGGCCACAAGAAAGCGCCCGCCTCCCCGACGGGAGCGGGGTAAACGCAAGGCGCCTACTACATTTCAGAGATTTTCGCGTCCAGGTGGGCCAGGGCGGCTTCCAGGGATTTGCGGTGCTGGGGATGCGTTGCGGCCTGCAGTTCGTTCAGGATACGGACCCGCGATAGTTCCAGATCCTTTTTCCCTTGTTCGTGGCGAACCTGTGCATCGGACTTATTTCCCGCGTTGGGGTTAGACTTGGGGAGATCGGCAACCTGTATTTGTGATTCTACGTCTTTGCTTTCCCATCCTCGCGCCATAGACTTAAGTTTGACACAAATCCCGGGGTAACAGGGGTTTTTTCCCTAGGCAGAGGGCTACGCGCTGGCGGCGCGCCGCTGCGGGATGACGGGGAGGGCTGGCCGCATGACGCTTTGCAGGGTGCTTTCCGCGACGCGGGCGAGGTGTTCGGCGAAGATCCCGCGATAGGAAAATTCAGCGGCGTGGTCGGCCCAGTGGAGGCGGAGATACCAGACGCCCGCGGCGGATTCCGCTCGAGCCGCACTGAGCTCGCGGACAGGGATTACCAGCAACGGCTGAAAATGCTGGTCGAGGGCCCAGACGTTTTCCACCCCGGTGAAAAGCTGCACGCGTGCTGCCGGCGCGTTGCCGGGCTGATACTCGCCGCCGTTTACGACGATCAGGGCGCCGAGTTCGCGAGCTTTTTCGTCGGCGGTGGTGTCCGGCCTCGCGGAGGGCAGGAGGATGGCGGTAATAAACATGGCCAGGCCGAGGACGGCGAGGAGGTAGCTGTCCCAGAGAGCTAGGGGAAGAAGGACTAGCGCGGCGCCCAGGATGGCCAGTGCGATGCGGAATGCGAACCAGGAGCGCTCGTTGCGGCGGAGGTGGATGATTTTGGGAACGAGCAACGCCAAGGCAAATAATCCTACGATGCCGGCGTTGCGCAGGCGGGTGACCGCGAGGTTCCTGTTGTGGCCTTTATTCGGGTTTTGCTGAAGCGCGGCGGCGGGATCCGCTTGCGAGGCCGGCTTGGAGTTCGTGGTCATGTAGGCTGAGGTTCCGTTTCCGAAGGCACATTATTACCTATTCCGCGGTTTTCGAGAAATGGGGAAGTACTGAGAACTCATCGGATTGCCGCGCTCAAGAAAGCAGAGCCCTCGTTGCGCTCGCGATGACTTTACAGCTTTTGTTATGCGCCAGCGGCTCGAAGGGCTTTGCTGGCTAAAGCTTTTGCACCGGGCTTGCCGGCCAGCACGAGATCGCTCCATTCAACGGCAACTTTCGAAAGGCGGACGGATTCGCTGGTTAGCGATTCGGGGCCGCCGGAATCGGCGTTGCCAAAATAGATGCGGTCGAGCGGATGCGCGGCGGCGAGGCGGTTTTTAGTGAATTGGCCGGGTGCCGCGATAAACATGGGGTGGCCCCGGCGGTAGATGCGGACTTCCACGGGGTTGACGTTAAATTCGGGCAGAAGCTTTTGGAAATCGGCGAGTACATTTGCGGCGAGCGACTTGCAGTTTTCTTCCTGCAGCAGCGTGGAACGCTGATATTCGCGCAGCGGCGTGTAGAAAGAGAGAATGTTGTTTTTTTGTTTGTAACCGGGACTGTTGCGCACGGTCCAGTCGGCGACGATGAAGTCGGTAAAGGTGTTGCCGGGGCACCAGGTGTCGTAGCCGCGATTGTAGACGGGCTGGTCGAAGATGACGTTGACCACCGGATAAGGCGCGTAGCGGGTGTGGTGCATGGCCTTTTTTTGTTCGGCGGGGAGTTCGGTGATCAGGCGCGAGGCGATTAGTTTCGGGACGCACACGATTGCGGCTTTGGCGCTGACGGTGGTCAGTTGCCCAGCATGAAAATACGTGACGTTGACGCCGCCGGCTTCGGGCACGATGGCGACGACCGTGGCTTCGCCGAGCATTCGGTCTTTATATTTGGGCGGAAGAATTTCGACCAGACGATGGGTGATGCAGCCGAGGCCGCCGGGCAGGATGACGCGCTGATCGTCCTCGCCATTGATGAGGCCTTGAAAGGCATCGACGGCAACGTAGGCGGAGGTGTCTTCGGTGGTCGCGCCCCAATTGGATGGGCCATAATCGTCCCACCACTGCGTGACTTCCTTTGCATAGGCGGAAGTGAAATTGGTGAAAGGCTGAGCGTCGAGTTCCATGGCGTGGGATTTCAGGTCGAGCTTCATGATGTCGTCGCGAAATTTCTTGAAGCTGGCGATGACGTCTTTCGGATAGGGAAGCTGATCGAGGCCGGTTTTCCAGGTATCTGGGACGAACGTCTTGTTGACGATGGTGGGATCGGGGTTACTGACGAGCAAAAGTTTTAGGCCCAGTTCAGCGGCTAGTTGATCACCGGCGTCGTCGCGATAGGCGTAAGCGGAGCCGGTGGCGAAGGGCTGACCGGCGAATTCTTCCTGGTAGGCGTTGCCGCCGAAATGGTCTTCTTTTTCAAGCAGCAGCCAGTCGTTTTTGTCGCCGAGAAAATACGCGGCGGAGAGCCCCGCCACGCCTCCGCCGATGATGACCACACCTGCTTTTTTGGTGGGCCCGGGACGATCGAACACATGGCCATCGCGGATTTGATGGCAAACTTCGAAATGTTCGCTGTGCATCGATGGAGCTGGCGCCGCAGAATCTGGGGCCGGGAGAAGCGCGGTGTCGATGGGGCAACCGGCGGCGACGGAGCCGGCGACTACGAACTTGATGAAATCACGGCGTGAATGCGACATGCGTTTTCTCCCAGAAATCCAGCGTACGAAAATTCCGATAGTCGCTGAGAATCAACTCGCGTCGCGCAACGTGTGCGTGCGCATCCGATACCAGATGCTGATGAGCGCGACCGAGACGACGAAAATTAAAGTCGAGATGGCGTTGATCTCCGGCGTCATGCCCTGGCGCAGGCGGCCCCAGATTTCCATGGGCAGAGTGTTGTCGCGGCCGATGAGGAAAAACGTGACGGCGATTTCATCCATGGAGAGGGTGAAAATTAAAAGACCTGCAGCGACGATCGAAAGTTTGAGGTTGGGCAGCGTGACGCGCCAGAAGGTTTGCCATGGCGTGGCGCCCAGATCGAGCGAGGCTTCTTCCTGAGCGCGGTCGAGTTTTTGCAGGCCGGCGAATAGTTCCGTGGTGGCTACCGAGATGAGCGCGGTGCCGTGGCCGAAAAAAACGGTGAGCAGACTGAGCGGTGCGCCGACGAAGACCGCGAACATCAACAGCGAGAGACCGGTGATAATGCCGGGGAGAATGAGCGGCAAAAGAACCAGGCGGCGGAAGAGCGCTTTGCCGGGAAAGCTGGCGCGATCCAGAGCCAGCGCCGCGAAAAGGCCGAGCGTGAGGGCGAGGGCGACGCTGGCCGCGGCTACGATCACGCTGTTGAGCACAGCGTCCCAGATCGCGCCGTCGTTGGTAAATAGTTGGTGATACCAGTACAGCGTGAAATGGCGCGGTGGGAAGCCGCCAACGCCGTCGCGATTGAAGGAATAAGCGATGAGTACGACGATCGGGAGATAGATGAACGCGAAGACGGCCATCGAGTAGGCCGTGAGCAACGGGGCGCGGCGAGTTGTGGTGATGGCGCTCATTTATTTGCCCATTTATTTGAGAGCCCATCTCTTCTCTAGGGTTTCCGTGGTGAACAGCAAGGTCAACGTGAGGAGCAGAATACAGACGGACACGGCGGCGCCCAGCGGCCAATCGTACGCCGCGCCGAAAAGGCTTTGCACCACGTTGGCGATCATCGTGCCGGAGGCGCCACCAACGAGAAGCGGTGCAAGAAAATCGCCGAGCGAGAGTACGAACGCGAAAGTGGCGCCTGCGAGTAATCCCGGCATGGATAGCGGAAGGATAACGCGAAAAAAGGTTTTAGCCGGGGTAGCGCCGAGGTCTTGTGATGCTTCGATGAGCGGGCGCGGAATGGTTTCCAGTGCGGCGTAGATGGGCAGGAATACGAAAGGTGTGTAGATGTGCGTGAGCATAAGAATCACGGCGAACGGGCTGTAGAGCAGAAACTCGACCGGTTTGTGCGTGACGTGGGCATATTGCAAAAAGCCGTTCAGGACACCATCGCTGCCGAGAATGGTTTTCCACGCGTAACCGCGGACCAGATAACTGACCCAAAGGGGAACAATGACGAGTTGATATAGAAATTCTTTGCGCGCGCCGGAGTGGAAGGATAAATAGTAGGCGAGCGGGTAGCCCAGAAGCAGCGAAAAAAGTGTGACGCTTCCGGCGATGCGCATGGTGCGCAGCAGCACCTGCAGGTACACGGGTTTGGTGAACAACGTTACATAATTGCCGAGGTTCCATTGATGGACGATGAAGCCGTCGCGAACCAGCCAGAAACTGTGAAGGAACATCAAGACGTAAGGGAGCAACAGAAAAATACCGACCCACAGAAGAGGTGGGAGCGAAACGATCGATTTGTAGGCTCGCGAGTACATGTTCGTCTCAGACGTTGACGCGGACGGCCTCCGCCGCTGAAAACGAAAAATCGTGTTCGCCGGTCATTGGTTCGGCTGCGCGAATGCGAACGCGCAACGTTTGATTTTCGCCACAGGCGATTTCCAGCGTTTCGTTGGCGCCGCCGTACAGTTGCTGGCGGATGGTTCCGCGAAAGTTCACCGAGCCCGCCGCAGGCGGCTGATTTGACGGAACGAGGTTGATGTCTTCCGGGCGCAAGGAAAAAACTACGGCGCCCTCCCGTTCGCTGCTAGGCCAGCGCAGCGCGCCGCAAACCGCGAGACCGTCTCGCACATCGGCTTCCAGCAAATTGGTTTGGCCGATGAACTGTGCGGCGTAGGCGGTGGTGGGACGCGCATAAATTTCGCGTGGCGAAGCGACTTGTTCGAGCGCGCCTCCGCGCAGCAGGGCGATGCGATCGGAAAGCGCCATGGCTTCTTCCTGATCGTGGGTGACAAACAGAAACGTGATGCCGATTTCACGCTGCAGCGATTTCAATTCGCTCTGCATCTGTTTGCGCAAGTTGGCGTCGAGCGCGGATAGCGGCTCATCCAGCAGCAGCAGTTGCGGGCGATTCACCAGCGCGCGGGCCAAAGCGATGCGCTGTTGCTGGCCGCCGCTGAGTTTCACGGGCCGGGCGTTCGCAAAATCGTGCATTTTGACCATGCGCAGTGCTTCGTCCACGCGGCCGGAGACTTCGCTCCCTGGAGTCTTCTTTACGCGCAATCCATAGGCGACATTCTCGCGCACGTTCAAGTGTGGAAAGAGCGCGTAGTGCTGAAAGACGGTGTTCACCGCTCGGCGATAAGGCGGAAGCGTGTCCAGGCGCTGCCCGCTCATCCAGATTTCACCGGAGGTGGGAGCTTCAAAACCGGCGATCAGGCGCAGCAGCGTGGTTTTGCCGGACCCGCTTTCGCCGAGCAGCGTCAGAAATTCGCCCGCCGCGATATCCAGCGAAATATTTTTCAGCACGTTTGCGGCGCCGAATCTTTTGGCGACCGAGCGAACTTCGAGCAACGTGCCGCTGGCGGCTGTACTCTGCGGTGGGTTGGCAGCGGAGGCGGTCACTGAGCCGCTTTGACCTCGTTCCAGATTTCGTTGTATTTCGCTCGCCGCGGAACATCCTGCCAGAAGTAGATGCGCTGCATGTACGCGTCGGGGTTATCGAGATGCAGACTTTTCTTTTCGTCGTCAGTCATGAATTGCGCCGAGGTGGAGTTTGCCGGAGTGTAATGGGTGATGTCGGTGACTTGCTTCTGCGTTTGGGCTTCGATCATGTACGCGAGGAAAGCTTGCGCCAATTCTTTGTGCGCACTCGCGGCGGTGATCATCAGGTGGTCGATCCAGCCGGTAGTGTTTTCTTTGGGAATGGTTTCGCCGATGGGGAAGTGCAGCTTGCGCAGATCGTTGGTCATCAGCGGCCAGCCCATGGCGGCGACGATCTCGTGATTTTGAAACAGGTTGGTAAGTTCGCCGCCGGTGGTCCACATCTTGCGGATGTTTGGTTTCAACTCCAGCAATTTCTTTTTTACGGCGTCGAGTTGTGCGTCGCTCAAATTGTAAAGTTGCGAAGGATCGGGCTGGTCGTAGCCCAGTACCTGAGCGGCCATGTACACGCTGGAAAGATCGTCCCAGGCGGAGATTTTTCCTTTCAACCCGGGATCCCACAGCGCATTCCACGACGCGGGAGGCTGCGCGAACGCCGTCGTGTCGTACAGCAGCGGATTCGGACCCCACATAAATGGGACGCCGTAGATCTGGCCGTTGAACTTTACCAGCGGCATATCACGCAGTTCTTGCGAGAGCTGTGCATAGGCTGGCAACTTGGAAATGTCCAGCGGAGCCGCCAGTCCGGTGTGCGCGATGGACGCGGCGACGTCGCTCGAGGGCGAGATGACGTCATAGTTGGAAGCGCTGCCGCCGCGCAATTTGGCAACGAGTTCGTCGCTCGAGCCCATATAAGAGGCGACAACTTTGCAATGATGTGCCTGTTCAAAGGCATGCACGAAGGACGGGTCCGCGTAACCTTCCCAGACCAGCAGGCTGAGCGTCTCGTCTTTTTTCTGACAGGCGCCACAGTAAAAAACGAAGGCGAATAGTCCCAACGTAACGGCGATGCGCTTCATCTTGTGCCTCTGGCGATGATTATCCGGTGCCTTCATCTCGCTCCCGAATCCGATGCTTCTGGAAAACGCCGTAATTGCTTTTAAAACGTTGGCGGAGTGTTGATCCACAGCAGCGACGTTTCCGTCTCGCCGGGATTTTTCCAGCGATGCGGCGTGGCGCTTTCAAAATATAAGCTATCCCCCGTCTTCAGCAGATAGTGCTCTTTGCCGCCCAGCCAGATCTCGAACTGCCCGCGCAGCACGTGCAGAAACTCTTCCCCCTGGTGCGCGTAGGATTCGCCGCTCCCGCCACCCGGCTCGATGCGAAAGATATGCGGCTCCATGGCGGTACGGCCCCAGGCGAGCAGTTCCATGCGTACGCCCGGCGTGGTTTCCAGAATTTTGCGCTGTGCACGGCGCACCACGCGCGGATTTTCCTCCGCAGCCTCGAAAAACGAAAGGATGTTGGTGCGATAAAAGCGTGCGATGCGGCGGAGCGTGGCAACCGAGGAGCGCGTCTGTCCGCGTTCGAGAGCGCTGAGAAAGCCGACCGATACGCCCGTGGCACGCGCCACTTGGGCCAGCGACAGGCCACGACGCGCGCGCAGACGGCGGAGGCGCTGTCCCGGCAGCGGCGCAGGTTCTGCGGAAGAGGAGACCACGCCCTCCCTCTTGAGTTCGTGCACAATGGCCGCGGGGTTCAGCCCCCGCGCGCGGCGCAGAAAAACGGCGCGCTGCAGAAGACGGACATCCGCTTCGCTGTACACGCGGTAACGGCTGGCCGTGCGCTGCGGTGAAACCAGCCCGAGAATTTCCCACGCGCGGAGCGCGGACGAAGAGATGCCCACGCGGCCGGCTACCTCGCTGATGCGCAGGGTGCGCGATGGGCGGCGAATTGCCGATTCGCGAATTGCCGATGCGTCGGATGAATTCTTTCTGCTTGACACGGGTGGCGGCTTTCTCTAAGTTTGCGGGATTATAGTAAGGTTCAAGAAGCGCAGCAACCTCGAAGAATTGGTTTGGAAAAGAAATATTTTGCCGCAGGGGGTGGGTTTATGAGGCCGGAGATTTCCAGTTTTCATGCGAAATTGCGCTCAAGACTTGTATTCTTAGCGGCTTGCGCGATCCTGCTTTTGCTCTGCGCGCCGCTCGGCAGCGCGCAGAGCACCGGCGGACGCATCCGCGGCACGGTGACGGATTCCAGCGGAGCAGCCATTGCAGGCGCGAAAGTCACGCTGATGAACGAAGGCACCAGCGCGGTCCGCGAAGCTGAAACAAATGCTTCCGGCGCATATCTTTTTCTTGAAGTTCCCGTCGGGAGTTACGAAATTGATGTCGTTATCGTAGGTTTCAAAAAGTACGTGCGCAAAGCGATCCCGCTTAACCTGGATGAAATCGTTGGCGTAGACGTGCCATTGCAAGTCGGCGGAGCGACGGAGACCGTGGAAGTTTCCGGCGCGCCGCCCATCATTGATACCACCACCACGCAACTTGGCGCGGTGATGACGGAAATGTCGGTCAGGGAATTGCCGTTGAGCACACGGAATACCTACGAACTACTGCAACTCCAGCCCGGCGTACAGTCGCAGCTTGGCGCCGATCTCTTTTATGGAAGCGACAATCCCGGCGTAGTCTCGGTAAATGGCGGCCGCGGACGTTCCAACAACTATATGGTCAACGGAGGCGATGGAAACGACCTGTTCGTCAACGGACCGGCGATTCAGCCGTCTCCCGACGCCATCTCGGAATTCCGCGTGCTGACCAACACCTTCGACGCAGAATATGGAAGAAATTCCGGCTCGGTGGTAAACGTCGTAACCAAATCCGGCACCAACGAAGTTCATGGCGATTTCTACGAATTTCTTCGCAATGATGTCTTGAACACCAAGGGGTTTTTCGATCCCACCGTTCCCGACTACAAACAGAATCAGTTCGGCGCCACGCTGGGCGGTCCGATCAAGAAAGACAAAACGTTTATTTTTGGTTCGTATGAAGGGAATCGTCTGGTGGAAGGAATTCCATCCGGCGCGGTCACTCTGCCGACTGCGGACGAAGCAGCCGGCAATTTCAATCCAGGCGGCGGCTTCGTGCCGACGCCCGGCGGCAGCCAGGCGATGCTAACCGATTCCACGTTTGCGACGGCGCTGGCGAATCGAAACACCGGCGGTGGTCAGACCTGCCAACAGGCGGTAACTGCGGAAGGCGGCGCTCTGATTCAACCGGGAACCCTGTACTCCAGCATCTTTCCCAATAGCGTGGTTCCTACGGCCTGTTTCGATCCCACGGCTCTCGCGCTTTACAACAAATACGTGGCCCCGCTGGGAACCGGCCCAGTGGAGACTTTGCCCAACATGGCGGAACGGGAGGATCAATTCACCGTTCGCTTCGACCATGCGCTTACTCCGCAACAGCAACTTAGCGTTTACTATTATTTTAACGATGACAACCAAACCCAACCGTTCTCCAATTTCCAGGCCGCCGGGGCGAATCTGCCTGGGTTCGGAGATCTCTTCAAGACGCGGGTGCAGCAGTGGAACATCGGGCATACTTGGACACTCGGTTCTTCAGCGGTGAATGAATTCCGCTTCAATTACTTTCGCGAAGGAGAGCTCGATACCAACCATCCCGTAAATATTCTGCCGAGCGTGCATGACTCCTGTGGGTCGGAGGTCCCTGCCGCGAACTGCTTTGCGGACCCGACCAATCCGACCGCCGGAATCACCACGAACCTCCCGGGGCGTCAGGGCGTGCCGTTTGTGAGCGTCGGCGGAGGCTTCGCCATCGGCAACAACAACGAGGGCGAATTGCCGCAGGTGGGCAACACGTTTCAGTGGTCGGACAACTACAGCAAGATTATCGGCAATCACAGCACAAAATTCGGAATTGATGTCCGACGCGACCGCTTCGACCAGTTCCTTTATTACAATATCAACGGCTCTTTTGATTTTGAGACCGCCGGAACGGAAAACGATTTAGGCTACGGGAACGGCTACGCGGATTATTTCCTGGGCGTGCCAACGACCTATACGCAGGGCGCGGCGCAAGGTGAAAACGACCGCAACACAGGCTTGTATGTGTTCGCACAGGATAGCTGGAAGATCAAGAAAAACGTAACACTGAACTACGGTTTGCGGTGGGAACTGAATACTCCTTTCTATGACACGAAAAATCGTCTACAGACCTTCCGTCCCGGCCAGGCGACTACGCAATATCCGTGCTGGCTCTCTGCGACTAGTGCCGCAACGCTCGGGACGTCTCCGGGTGATTGTGGAGAAAACTCGGCCAACAACGCTTATTTTCCGCTCGGACTGGTTTTCCCTGGGGATACGGGTGTTCCCCAAGGGCTGACGAGCACGTACTACAAGGCCTTTGCGCCGAGAATCGGCTTGGCCTGGAGTCCCGATTGGAGCGAAGGTTGGCTGGCGAAGTTGACCGGCGGGCCAGGCAAGTCCACCATTCGCGGCGGCTACGGATTCTTCTACAACCCGATCGAACAGCTGGTTTTGGAGCAATTCAGCGCCGAACCGCCGTTTGGAACCAGCGTTTCCTTGTCCGCGCCGCTGTTCAACACGCCGTTTGTACTGCAAAACGGCACGCAAAGCCCCAATAATTCCGCGGGCGTGATCAATCAGACTCCCACTACGCCATGCTTTGATCCGGCGGGACCGGCGGGATGCGTGGATTGGTCAGTATTTCGGCCGGCGCTGCTTTTCGGCGAATTCCAGCCGCACTTGCGTTCGCAATACGCCGAACAGTACAACGTGACCATCGAGCGGCAACTCACGAAAGACATGTTGCTGCGCGTGGCGTATGTCGGCACGCAGGCACATCACCTGCTGGCGTCGCAGGATCTGGATTATGGGAATCCGCAAACCTGCCTCGACATCGACACGATTCAAGGTCCCAACTCTTGCGGTCCCTTCGGCGCGGATAGTGCATACACGGTAACTGTCCCAGCCGGGATGGCGTTCCACATGCCGTACATTTCAAATCCGTCCGGTAGCGGACCGAATATTCCTTGTCCGTATATGAATCCTAAGGATCCTGCGGGTTGCGTATTTACACCCACCGCGCCCACGACCCTAACGTTCGTTGGACTGCGGCCTTATTCTTCTCCCAATTGCAATCCCTCATCTCCGATCGCCGCTGGCTGTCCGGCGGATCAGGTTCCGGTGTTCAGCAATATCTTTGCGGAAAACACCATCGCCAATTCCAGCTACAACGCGCTGCAGGTCTCGGTGGAAAAGAATTACTCGCATGGGCTGTTGTTCCAGGCGTCCTACACTTTGAGCAAAGCGATTGATCAGGGAGCGTCGTTCGAGAATGAGTTGAATCCGACGGACCCCGATGCGACCCGCGGCCTATCGCTTTTGGACGCGAAAAATCGCTTCGTCTTCAGCCCCGTCTGGGAATTGCCCATCCCGCAACATTCCGGCGTGACGGGTAAATTGATCAACGGCTGGCAGCTTTCCGCGATCATCATCTACCAGAGCGGATTCCCCATCCGTATGCAGGACCAGGACGACAGCGAACTGGAAAGCAGCATCTTCTTCGAAAGCGCGAACACTCCGCAAGTAACGGGTCCCATACAGTTCACGAACCCGAAGACAACGGCGGGCAACTATTATTTCAATGCCTCGAATTTTAGCGATTCGGCTCTGGGATTCTACGGCAATGTACCCCACGCTTTGTGCTGTGGCCCCGCGATCAGCAACACCGACATGGTCATTGCCAAGAAAACCAGAATCAGCGATCGCTGGGACACGGAGTTCCGCACCGAATTCTATAACGTGTGGAACCACACGCAGTTTACAAATCCCGATGGCAATTTCTCCGACGCCACGTTCGGAGAAATCACCAAGTCCCGCGACCCTCGCGTGCTGCAATTTGGGCTGAAGTTTTTGTTCTGACAACACAGAGGAACGGCAGTGGATTCCGGGCGCGGCTCGTGAGGGCTGCGCCGGTCACTTGGACGGAATGAACTACAATATTAAGACGCATCATACTGACCGCAGGGAAGAGACCTGCACGAGTTGACGGTAGGGCCTCCGGCCGGAAGTGGAAACGCAGGTATCACGCATCGCTGCTAATACCAACACATTCACAGGCCACGCCGCCAGCAAAGATGGAGAAGTACCATGCACGACGAATTACAAAAAGAAATTGCCACGTACGAAAAGCGCACGCCGAAGTCGGCGGCGGCGCACAAACGGGCGCTAGAACGCATTCCGCTGGGAGTTGCGAGTAATTATCGGCACTACGAGCCGTATCCGATCTTTGTGAAGGATGGCAAGGGCAGCCGGATTCACGATGTCGATGGCAACGAATACATCGATCACAATTTGTGTTTTGGCGCGCTGATGGCCGGGCATTGTCATCCGGCGGTGGTGAAGGCCGTGGAAGAGAAGTTGCATCAGGGCACTACCTTCGGCATGCCGCACGAACAGGAATGGGAACTGGCGGAAGAAATTTGCCAGCGTTATCCGGTCGACATGGTGCGCTTCGGCTCCAGCGGGACGGAAGTGACCATGCATGCCTGCCGCATCGCGCGCGCGGCCACAGGTCGCGACAAGATTCTGAAATTTGAAGGGTCGTATCACGGACTACATGACGCCGCGCTCGTCAGCGTAAAGCCCAAGGCGGAAGACTGGGGCGATGCGGACGCGCCGAATTCCGTGCCGGGCGGCGGTGGCGTACCGAAAGCCAGCCTCGCGAATGTTCTGGTGGCGAGCTTTAACAATTTACACAGCGTGGAGCGTCGCTTCCGAGAAAATCCTGGACAGATCGCTGCCATCATTCTCGAGCCGATTCTGATGAACGTCGGCCTGTGCATGCCGCAGAAGGGCTTTCTGCAAGGTTTGCGCGACATCGCCACCAAAAACGGCGCGCTGCTGATCTTCGACGAAGTAAAAACCGGTGCGAAGCTGGCGTGGGGCGGCGCCAGCGAATATTTCGGCGTGAAGCCGGACATGATTTGCCTGGCGAAATCCATCGGTGGCGGATTGCCGCTGGGAGCTTTCGGAGCGAGCAAGCAAGTGATGCATCTCATCAGCGACCACAAGGTGTTTCACGGTGGCACCTACAATACGAATCGCGTATCCATGGCGGCGGGACTCGCCACTTTTCGTGAAGTCCTCACACGCGAAAACTACGCGCACACCGCGAAGCTCAGCAAAACATTGACCGAAGGCTACCGCAGCGTCGTCGCCAAGGCAGGTCTGCAGGCCTATGTCGTCAGCGCGGGAGTCAACGGCGCGCTGATGCTGTATCCCAAAGAAATCCAAAATTACCGCGATTGGACGAAAATCGACGTGGACCTCTGGCGGCAATACTGGTTCGCCATGGTGAATCGCGGCGTGCTCGCGCAGCCCTATTGGTGGGACGAGCAGTGGACCATCTCCGTGCAGCACACGGGAGCCGACATCGACAAGCATCTGGCGGTGTTCGAGGAAGTCGCGCCGGCGTTGGCGAAGGTGCAACAGGCGCGCGGTCTGGCGTTTGTTGGCGCCGCGGGTCACTAAACTTCCGGAGAATTGTTTGTCCACCAATATCACCAGCGCCGACGCGATAGGCGGTACGAATCACGTACCGAATTTGCGGCGGGTTCTGGGACGTGGGGATCTGGTTCTTCTTTTTGTTGTCGCGGTTTTCAACCTAAACGTCGTTCCCTCGATTGCCGCGAATGGCGGCGTCACCGTCTGGTTGTGGCTGATTTCGCTGATCCTTTTTTTCTGGCCGCAGGGCATTGCAGTGATCGAATTGGCCCATCGCTATCCTGGCGAGGGCGGCGTGTATCTGTGGGCCAAGGAAGTCTTCGGCGACTTTCACGGTTTTCTTTCCGGCTGGTGCTACTGGACCAACAACATGATGTACGTGCCCACGGTGATGTTGTACTTCGTGGGCGTTTCGGTGTTCGTGCTCGGGCCGGGGCATGAAGCGCTGGCCGACAACAAAGTTTTCGCGCTCAGCGCTTCGCTGGCGCTGCTGGTTTTTCTGGTGGTTCTGAATATCGTGGGGCTCGGGGTCGGAAAGTGGATTAACAATTTTGGCGCCATCGGAACGTTTGTGGCCGCGGGAGTGTTGATCGGACTGGGACTGATCATCTGGCTGCGCTTCGGTACGACGGTAACCTGGGCCGATTTCAAGATTCCGGCGAACCCGCGGTTCGTGCTGAATTCCTTTGGCGTTATCTGTTTTGGATTGGTCGGGCTTGAACTCGCCTCGGTGATGGGCGACGAGATCGAAGATCCCGCGAAGAATTTGCCGGGCGCTGTAGCTTGGGGCGGCGTACTGTCTGGCGCACTGTACATCGGCGCGACGCTCACCCTGCTCGTCGCCGTCAGCAAGCAGGACATTAGCGTGCTCCAGGGCGTGGTGCAGGCGGTTGGACACATGGCTGCGCGGATCGGTGCGGCCTGGATCGTCGCGCCATTTGCATTTTTGCTGAGCATTTCCATTGCAGGCATCGGTTCGGCGTGGCTCGGCGGCTCGGCGCGTATTCCGTTTGTTGCGGGACTCGACTCGTATCTACCGGCGTGGCTTGGGAAAGTTCATCCAAAATATCGCACGCCGGCGGCCGCATTGCTGGTGCACGCATTCGTCTCCATGGTGCTGGTGGTCATTAACTTCCTGGTGGTTGGATCGGGCGTACAGGAAACTTTCCAAAGCCTGCTCTCGCTGGCCGTCGTGCTGCAGCTCATTCCATTTCTCTACATGTTCGGCGCGCTGCTGCAGATTGCTCTGAGCCCATCTTTCGTCAAGGGGCGCTATGGGCGCGGCACATTGTTGTTCGCCGGATTCAGCGGATTGCTTACCACCGGTCTCGGTATTGCGCTGGCGTTTTTTCCGGCGCAGCAGATTACCTCGCTGCGCCGCTATGAAATGTGGATGTTCGGCGGAACGCTGTTTTTTATCGGACTGGCGGCATTTTTCTTTTATGTGTATGGCGGCAGAAAAGCAGCTAGAAAGCTGGCAGCCGCGCGTATGGAAGTTTAGGACGCTGCCGAAGATCAGGCGCATGAAGCGCGGCAGTTCAATGCACGGAGGGCGGGATGTCGAGCGGTGTGAAGGCGGAAGTCAAAAAATATAAGAACTATATCGACGGCAAATGGGTTGACGGTTCCGCCGGGGAAACATTTCCCGCTTACGATCCTTCCACGGAAGAAGTGATCGCGCAGGTGGCTTCCGCTACGGCGGCGGACGTGGATTCCGCGGTGAAGGCGGCGCGCGCAGCGTTTGATTCCGGTCCGTGGGCCTCCACAACCGCTCAGGAGCGCGGCCGCATGCTATTCAAATTTGCCGAGAAGGTTCGGCAGAATTCCGCGCATCTCGCGGAAATCGAATGCCGAAATTCCGGCAAGCCCATTGTCGAAGCAGAGTACGACATCGCCGATGTGGCCACCTGTTTCGAGTATTACGCCGGCATGGCCACCAAGGTTTTGGGCCACGTAAATCCCGTTCCCGCAAACGCCTTGAGTTTTACCATGCGCGAACCCGTTGGCGTTGCGGGGCAGATTGTTCCGTGGAATTATCCGTTGGTGATGGCCTCGTGGAAGCTGGCGCCGTCGCTGGCGGCTGGCTGCACGTGCGTGCTGAAACCGGCGGAGCAAACGCCGCTGACGGCCATGGAAGTCGCTAGTTGGTTTGAAGAATGCGGCGCGCCCCCCGGCGTGGTAAATATCGTGAACGGGACCGGCGAGACCGCCGGAGCGGCGTTGGTCGCGCATCCCGGCGTCGACAAGATCGCGTTCACAGGCAGCGCTGCAGTCGGCAAGATTATTGTTAAAAGTGCCGCGGATACACTAAAGCGAGTGACGCTCGAACTCGGCGGCAAATCGCCGAATATATTTTTCGCCGACGCGGATTGGGAAGCTTCCGTGGACGGGGCGCTATTCGGAGTGTTTATCAATCAGGGCGAAGTGTGCTCCGCGGGAAGCCGCATTTTGGTGGAGCGAAAAATATATTCCAAGTTTGTCGAGGCCATGACGGAAAAAGCCAAGCGCATCAAGCTGGGTCCGCCACTCGAGCGCGAAACCAAAATGGGGCCGCTGGTGAGCAAGGAGCAGTACGACCGCGTCAGTTCCTATATGGCGCTGGGCAAGAAAGAAGCCAAGGTGGCCATCGGCGGCGGCCGCCCGGCGGCATTCGGCAAGGGCTATTACGTCGAGCCCACAATTTTCTATGATGTTGACAACAACGCGCGGATCTCTCGCGAAGAGATTTTCGGACCGGTCGCTTCGGTGATTCCGTTCGACGGCGAACCCGATGCGATCCGCATCGCCAACGACACGCCTTATGGCTTGGCCGCTGCGGTCTGGACCCGCGACATCTACAAAGCATTTCGCGTGGTGAAAGCCTTGCGTGCGGGAATTATCTGGGTGAACCACATGCAGCCAACGTATGTCGAAGCGCCGTGGGGCGGTTACAAGCAGTCGGGCTTTGGACGCGAACTGGGGGCCTGGGGCATCGAAGAATATCTGGAAACCAAGCAGGTGTTCGTGAATCTCGATGAAACACCGATTGGCTGGTATTAAAAGGGCGGGTGGTACTGACATGGCGACAATTCAATTGCGAACGCAAATTCCCGGACCCAAATCGCGCGAATTGATGAAGCGGCGGGAAGCCGCCATCCCACGCGGGCCGTATCACGCCACGCCAATTTTCGCGGCGCGCGCGGAAGCGGCGGTGATCGAGGACGTCGACGGCAATCGCTACATCGATTTCGCCGGAGGAATCGGCTGCTTGAATATGGGGCACCGCGCAGCGCCGGTAACGGCAGCGGTCAGCGACCAACTCGAAAAATACATGCACCTGTGTTTCAGCGTGACGCCGTACGAGCCGTACATCGCCGTGGCCGAGAAACTAAATGCGCTGGCGCCGGGAAAATCGGCGAAGAAAACATTCATCGCCAATACCGGCGCGGAAGCAGTCGAAAATGGAATAAAAATCGCGCGCGCCTACACAAAGCGGCCGGCGGTGATCTGTTTCGAGGACGCATTCCACGGGCGGACGTTGCTGACCATGTCGCTGACCAGCAAGACCAATCCGTATAAGACGGGTTTCGCTCCTTATGCTTCTGACATCTATCGCATTCCCTACGCTTATTGTTATCGCTGCTCTTACGGCCTTACGTATCCCTCCTGCGAGGTGGCGTGCGCTCACCATCTTGAAGATACGTTCAAGCGTGTGGTTTCGCCCGAGGCGGTTGCCGCGGTTATTGTCGAGCCGGTGCTTGGCGAAGGCGGGTTTATGGCGCCCCCGAAGGAATTCTTTGGAATTGTGCAGGATATCTGCCGCAAATACGGAATCGTCCTGATCGTTGATGAAGTGCAAGCCGGGTTGGGCCGCACGGGAAAGTTTTTCGCTATCGAGCATTACGGGATCGAGCCGGACATGATTCTTACGGCAAAGTCGCTGGGCGGGGGACTGCCGATCGCCGCGGTCACGGGCCGCGCGGAGATCATGGACGCACCAGGTGTAGGGGGACTCGGCAGCACGTTTGCGGGCAATCCTCTTTCTTGCGCCGCCGCGCTCGCGTCCATCGAAATGATTGAACATGGTGGATTCCTGCAGCGGGCTACCGCCGTGGGCAAACACTTTGAGGCCAAGGCTCGCGGGTGGCAGAAGAAATGGCCGTTGGTCGGAGACGTGCGCAGCCTGGGCGGAATGTGCGCCATTGAACTGGTGCGCAACGTCGAGACTCGCGAGCCCGCGGATACAGAGACCAAGGAGGTCGCACACTACTGTTACGAGCACGGCCTGATCACCATCACCGCCGGAAGCTACAATAATGTCATGCGCATACTTGTGCCCTTCACGATTACCGACGAACAGTTTGAGGAAGGGCTCGGCGTTCTGGAGGCGGCCCTAGCTTACGTATCGGAGCGGAAGCACGCGGAGCTTTCGCACGCCTAGATTTTACAGCGAGTGACGGTATGCTCAATCGGTGCTTCGTGGGAATCAGAGCGTTCTCTGACGGACACCCCCTTAGGGTTTTTTGTAAGTGTTCATTTTAAAGTTAGTTGAAGTTGTTTGTTTTGATACACTTTCACAAGTATTGATTTTCCACGAGTTGGAGGCAGCTTATATTCGCCATTCGATTGCTATGCAAATATTTCCTGACGGGTCTGATCTAGCGCGAAACGATTGCGGCTGCGTTTCTAGTCTACAGCGGGCTGAACCCATTGATAGCTAAGCACTTATTGTTGGGCAAAAACTCCGACCTGCAAAATGGGGAGCTTCCCAGCTGTAAAGCAACTAATAAGAAGGTTATCTAAGGATTGTTGGGTATGCGGGTCGCAATTCTCTACAAAGCTATTATCACAGAATTGCAATTGAGTTGTCAAGACATATTTTTGAGAACTATTTTCGGGATGTTTTTCTGGTACGGCTAGTACCGGGAATCTTGCATAGCTCATGAACTGATTCGGATTCCGTACCCGCAAGATACCTAATGGGATGCTGGCTGTAGACAGACTTTGCATTCGCAAACGGTTCGAGGCTTAATAAAAAGCCAGAGTCTGGACACTGAACAAAAATGCCTACCGCGACGGAAACCAAAACGTTTGGCTTTTACATCGATGGCCGCTGGCACACGGAGGGCGAGCGCATCGAGATTCGTTCGCCCGGCACGGGAGAACTAGCGGGCGTTACGCATCGCGCGACCGCCGCAGACGTGGAAGCCGCCATTGCCGCAGCGACTCGCGCGTTTGAAATTACGCGGAAGATGGGTGGCTACGAACGGCAGCGCATTTTGCGGGGTATTGCGCAGCGCCTGGAGACGCATCGCGAAGAATTGGCGCGCACCCTTGCGCTGGAGGCGGGTAAACCGATTAAGGCCGCGCGCGTGGAAGTGGAGCGGGCCGCGTTTACGTTCGCGGTGGCGGCGGAGGAAGCGGTTCGCGTGGGCGGCGAGTATCTTCCGCTGGACTGGCAGGCTTCGACAGCGGGGCGCTGGGGCATCGTGCGGCGATTCCCGATGGGGCCGATCGCGGCCATTACGCCATTTAATTTTCCGATTAATCTTGTGGCGCACAAACTTGCGCCGGCGATCGCCGCGGGCTGCACGATTATTCTGAAGCCCGCGCCGCAAACCCCGCTGACGGCCCTGCGTCTAGCACAGACCATCGAGGATGCCGGGTGGCCCGCGGGGGCGCTGAATGTGTTGCCGCTCTCGAATGAAGATGCGGCGCAGATCGTCTCGGACGATCGCATCAAGCTGCTCAGCTTCACGGGCAGCACCGCGGTCGGATGGCAGCTGAAAGCACAGGCTGGAAAAAAGCGCGTGGTGCTGGAACTGGGCGGGAACGCCGCGGTCATCGTTTGCGCGGACGCTAAAATGGATTACGTGATCGAGCGCTGCGCTACCGGCGGGTTTACGTATGCAGGGCAAACGTGCATTTCCGTGCAGAGGGTTTTCGTGGAAGAGCAGGCGTTTGAAAAATTTCTGCCGGCATTCGTGGAGCAAGTGCAGAAACTGAAAGTTGGCGCGGTACTTGACGAAGCCACGGAGGTGGGTCCGCTAATCAACGAAGCCGCCGCGCGCCGCAACGCGGAATGGATCGCCGAGGCGGTACAAGGCGGGGCAAAACTGCTGTGCGGGGGAACGCGCGACGGAGCGATGGTAACTCCCGCGGTGTTAACGGGCACGAGCCCGGCGATGCGCGTGAACTGCAAAGAGATTTTTGGACCAGTGGTTACTGTAGAAAAATTCAGCGATTTCGATGCGGCACTCGCCGAAGTCAATCATTCGGACTTTGGTCTGCAGGCGGGAATTTTTACGCGGGATTTTCTGCGCATCAGCAAGGCATTTGAAACTTTGGAAGTAGGTGGAGTCATCGTCGGCGATGTTCCTTCCTTCCGGATCGATCACATGCCTTACGGAGGCGTCAAGGATTCCGGCCTCGGTCGCGAAGGCCTGCGATATGCCATTGAGGAAATGACGGAACCGAAGCTTCTGGCGATAAATCCCGCTGGGTTATAGGAGCGGGAGAGTTTGCTGAGCGCTATTTTTCCGTGGTGGTCCGGGTGTGAACCGCGGTGCGCGCTTCAGGATGCCTAGGCGTCCAGTCTTCCGGGGGAAATGCCACGCGCCAAAAGGTTGGGCGTGATGCGGAAAATTCCAGTCCCACTTCGGCTTTGCCGTTGCGCACGGGTCCGAGGAACACCACGTGACATTCTTGCTCCTCTTGCGTGCGCTGATGCAGCATCAGGAGTTTTCCGCCGCTGGTTACGCGCGCGGCGAGCAGTATCAGCGCCCCATGAGCGTTGATAGCCAGGGTGTCCGTCTCTTCTTCAAATGCTTTACCCTCGGCATCGGCACCGCGAATGCGGACGCCCACCTGCATCAATACTCGTTGACTCCGCCGACGTGCGACACCACCCGTCTGCGTATTCGAACCTTGGGCCATACATCCTCGCTGCTTCCACTATACCTGCAGCGGCCGTCTTGTCGAGGGGGTTGCAACCAGGGAGGGTTCGAACAAGATACTGGCCGCGAGTGAGCCCCGGCGGCGCGAAAAATTGTTCACGCGGGTTACGGCTCAGGAGCGCTGGTCGATGGGCACGTAATGCCGGGTATCGTGTCCCAGGTAAATCTGCCGTGGCCGCGCGATTTTTTGTTCTGGATCGAGCAGCATCTCTTCCCATTGCGCCAGCCAGCCCGACGTGCGCGGGATGGCGAAGAGCACCGGGAACATGGTCATGGGGAAGCCCATGGATTGGTAAATCAGCCCGGTATAAAAATCCACGTTCGGATAGAGCTTGCGCTTGACGAAGTATTCGTCTTCGAGGGCGATGCGCTCGCACTCCAGCGCAATTTCGAGCAACGGATTCTTGCCCATCAAGTCGAAAACTTCATAAGCCACGCGCTTGATGATGCGCGCGCGAGGATCGTAATTCTTGTAAATGCGGTGGCCGAAGCCCATCAGCTTCGTTTCGCCGGCCTTCACACGCTTGATGAATTCGGGAACTTTCTGCACCGAGCCGATCTGGTGCAGCATGTGCAGAACCTCTTCATTGGCCCCGCCGTGCAGGGGACCGTACAGCGCCGCGATGGCCGCCGCCGTCGCGGAGTAAGGATCCACGTGCGAACTGCCCACACCGCGAATGGTGTTGGCGGAGCAGTTTTGCTCGTGATCCGCGTGGAGAACGAACAGCACGTCAAGCGCATGCTCCAGAGTGGGATTCGGGCGATAACGCGTGCCAGTGGTGCGGAACAGCATGTTCAAAAAATTTCCAGGATAGCCCAGTTCGCTGTCCGGATACACGAACGGCATGCCGAGCGAATGGCGATAGGAAAACGCCGCAATCGTGGGCATCTTGCCGATCATCCGGTAGGTTTGCAGCTTGCGCGACTCCGCGTTGAAAACATCCTTGGCGTCGGGATAAAACGTGGACAGCGCCGCAACGGCGGAGATCATCATGCCCATGGGATGGGCGTCGTAGTGAAATCCATCCATGAATTTCTTGATGCTCTCGTGAATGAAGGTGTGGTGCGAGATGTGGCTGGTCCAATCTTTCAGCTGTGCCGTGGTGGGAAGTTCGCCGTGCAGCAACAGATACGCGGTCTCAAGGTAGGTACTCTTCTCCGCCAGATCTTCGATGGGGTAGCCCCGGTAGCGCAGGATGCCCGCGTCGCCGTCGATATAGGTGACCCTGCTGATGCACGACGCCGTGTTGTTGTACGCCGGGTCGTAACTCATCATTCCGAAATCGGTGGGCTCGACCTTGATCTGGCGCAGATCCATGGCCCGGATCGCGCCATTGTTGATGGGCACTTCGTAACTTTTGCCGGTACGGTTATCCGTGATGGTCAGGCTCTGCCGCGCGGGCGCGGGGTCTTCCGATTTTTTCAGTTGGGTTGCGGACGGAGAAGCGGAATCCATGAGCGGTCCTCGAAAAAGCGCGTGCTGCTGCGATTCACCACTACTGTACACCAAAGGCCCATTTCGGAGAAATGACGCGGGAAACGAACTGGGAAATGCCCGCAAGTGCAAGAAAGCGAGGATAGTTGCGGCCCGGAGCAGGACGGGCGGGTGGTCACGGGAATCCACCTCTTGACAATAGTCGTGATAACATGTATTATGCCCAGGAACCTGGGGGGGAACCATGATCAAGATTCGTAAGAGCGCCGACCGCGGACATGCCAACCACGGTTGGTTGGATACCCATTTCACATTCTCTTTCGCGAATTACTTCGACCCGAAGCACGAGCAATTCCGGACCTTGCGCGTTCTCAATGACGATCGCGTGGCTCCCGGCGCCGGTTTTCCCGCGCATCCGCACCGCGACATGGAAATTGTCACGTATGTTCTCGAAGGCGGCCTGGAACATCGCGACAGCATGGGCAACGGCTCGGTCATCCGCCCGGGCGACGTGCAATATATGAGCGCCGGCAGCGGCGTGACGCACAGCGAGTTCAATCCTTCGAAAACCGACCCGGCGCACTTACTGCAAATCTGGATGTTTCCGCAAGCCAAGGGTCTGAAGCCCGCGTACGATCAGAAGACGTTTCCGGAAATTGAGAAGCGCGGCAAGTTACGGCTCGTGGCTTCTCCGGATGGCCGCGACGGTTCTGTAAAAATCAGGCAGGACAATGAGCTATACGCGACGATGCTTGGCGCGGGAGAAATCGTGCGCCACGAATTGCAGCCCGAACGCCATGCATACATCCAAGTCGCTCGCGGCAGCGTAAAGTTGAACGGCAAAACGCTGGAAGAGGGTGACGGGGCGGCGATCTCTGCGGAAAAATCGCTGGAACTGACCGGTGTCAAAGACGCGGAAGTATTGCTGTTCGACCTTCCGTAAGCATCCAAATCCTTTGTAGGAGCGTCCCGACCCGGTCGGAGCGCCCCAGATTGCCCGGGCGTAAGACCTTATCCCCGCGTGCGCTGAAACTCACTCATAAAACCAGTCAGCGCCTGGACCGCCTCAAGGGCGACGGCGTTATACAACGAGACGCGCATGCCGCCCACGGAACGATGCCCGAGCGTTCCAACCAGGCCCGCGGCTTCGGCGCGTTTTGCGAACTCCTTCTCCACCGTCTCGTCGCCGCCGGACAGGCGAAAGACCACATTCATTTTCGATCGCGAAGACTTCTCTACCGGACACGAGTAAAAACCCCCGCCATCAAGCACATCGTAAAGCAATTTAGCCTTGGCCGCGTTGCGCTGCGCGATGGCTGCGACGCCGCCTGCGGTTTCGATCCATTCCAACACCAGTCCGATCACGTAAATCGCAAAGGTGGGCGGCGTGTGATACAGCGACTTCTCCTTAATCTGCGTGCGGTATTGCAGCAAGGTGGGCAAATTCTTATCCGCGCGTTCCGCCAGATCCCTGCGTACAATCACCACAGTGGCGCCGGCAGGACCAAGGTTCTTCTGCGCTCCGGCGTAAATCAAGCCAAATTTATTAACGTCGATCGCGTGGGAAGCGATGTCCGAGGACATATCCGCCACCAGCGGCGTTGCTCCGGTCTCGGGCAGGTCCTGCCATTGCGTGCCCTCAATGGTGTTGTTCGTGCAGATGTGCACGTAAGAGGCATCCGGCGAAAAAGCGATTTCCTCGAACCGCGGAACACGCGTGAACTTCACCGCTTCGCTCGACCCTGCGATGTTGAAGGGAAAACCTTTCTTCAACTCTCCAATCGCCTTGGCCGTCCACATTCCCGTATGCAGCACGTCCACGGGCTTCCCCGGCAGGCACAAATTCATCGGCGCCATGCTGAACTGCATGCTGCCCCCGCCCTGCAGAAAAATCACCGCATACTCATCGGAAATCCCCAGCAAACGCCGTAGCCGCTGCTCCGCTTCCGTTAGGATGCTTTCGAATTCGGGCGAGCGGTGACTCATTTCCATCACGGACATCCCGCTGCCGCGCCAATCCAGCAACTCCTCGCGGATGCGCTCGATCACGGGAAGCGGCAGCGCCCCTGGTCCAGCATTGAAATTGCTGACGCGCTTCGAAACCTTGTCCGCTTGCAAAACAATAGAAGGCGAAATCACGATGGCTATTCCTCTCGAATGGGAACCTACATTTAGGCAGCAGCAACAAACGGAGTGCTGCCAGCTCTTCAGAATACCAGAACTCTCGGCATTACCTGTCAGAGGCCCTGTGCGTTTGGGAGCGAGCTTCGCCGGCGAAGTGCAGTTGCGTTGACACTCCCTCTAGCCCTTAGCTACACTGATTCACGCGTCATCAGAGACTCCTCACTCTGCGATTCCCCGGTAGCTCAATGGTAGAGCATTCGGCTGTTAACCGAAGGGTTGCTAGTTCGAATCTAGCCCGGGGAGCCATTTTCTTTCTCTCAATAAAACCCACTAGCTATTTGGTTCCTCCCAGGCGCCGCAATGCAATTTGCGCCGCTGTAACACCATGAAATTGCGCTTCTTCAAAGATGGATATGCCGCTAAGGTCGGAATTTGCGAACAGGATGCGGCCATCGCGGCGCTTGAGTCTGTTGCGCTCTTCGGAAAAGATTGCTCCGACTGTGGGGCATACCATGGCGTGTCCCATGCGCATGATGTCCACGCGAGATACGCATTGGCGGATGTCTTGGTGTACGCGCTCCAGGTCGCGGAGGATGGCTTCCTTCCAATAGTTCCAGTCTTTCTCCAGCAGGAATCGGCGATTTTCGGCTGGCCCGCGGTCGGCGAGCGCCCAGTAGAACGTCCATACCGTGCGCTCGATGTGCGTTTGCACACTTTGGTGCATGGCATCGACGTAGCCCAGCGTCGGGGAGTCGAGGAAAACGGTGTCCCAGGCAGGTTCTGCGCCATGGGAATCCGGCAGACGTTCGAGCGTCAGATTTGCCGTTAGCCACGGGGAGTAGGCGAACGTCTTGAGTGGTGGAAAACCGTCGATAATATAGGGCGCCAAAAATGTTGGCGCGGCAAAGATAACGAATTCCGCCTGGTATTCGGTATCAGCGGCGAAAACGCTGACGCCTCTCGCTCCGCGGGTAGAAGTTGCGATGCGGTGCACCATCTGGCCGGTTCGGATATTTTCTCCCACACGCTCGAGCAATCGTTTGGTGATCCAGCCATTGCCCTCCGGCCAGGTGATGGGGCCTTTCTCTTCGGGTTCGCGGGATGAAAAGTAGTGAATGCCGGCCCATGCGGAAGTGTCGCTGGCCAGTGAGCCATAATCGTCGCGGCAGGCGTAATTCATGTACCAGAGCACAAGGCGGGAATCGAATCCCTGGGCTTTCAGCCAATCGGCGAACGACAGCTGATCGAGTGCCGCGAATTTATTGGAATAGCCGATTTCCAGCGGAATGGTGAATGCTCCCGACGAGCGATACTTGGCGAAGATTTCCTCGAGACGCTGAAATTGGTCGCGATCTTTTTGTGTCAAGCCGACGGCCGGTTCGATCCCATCCTGCCAGCGGCCATAGAGAAACAAGCGTTCCTGCGGCGCGAAGGCCAGGTAACGCTCTTCCCAGCGGCCATCCTTTAGAACACCGAGATCAGTGAAGAGTTCGCGAACGTAAATGGCTTGCGGGCCGGGCACCGGCACGTAATGCGCTGCCCAGGGATAGGCGGTGATCTCGTTTTCTCCCCATCGGGCATTGCCTCCCGCCTGGGCGTTCATTTCGAGAAGCACAAAATCGCGGAAGCCGCTTTTGCGCAGGCGCCAGGCGGCGCTCAGTCCGGAAATGCCGCCGCCAACGATGACGAGCGGAATTTTTATGATTTGTCTTGGCGCGGGGAATGGGGTGCGGTCGCGAAGCAGATGCCCGGCCGCGGCAGCTTCATTTACGAACGAACCTTCGATCTGTTTTTCACTTTTTAGCGAGAGACCAATGAGAGCAGCGCTTCCGGTGCGCAGAAATTTCCGGCGGCTGAAATTCAATGACTGATGTCCTTCCAGTCGTTTTCGTAGGTGCGCACCAGGACCTGGGTGTTCAATTGATTTGCCGGCATGGGCAGCGGCGCCATATCCGGAGGGAATTGGAAGAGCAGCGGAATGCCTTCAGGACGCAGGAATTTCAAGTCTGCGGGGATGGCTTTCGGCGCGACATAGTCGTGGGTACCGGCGAGTACAAAGCCCCACTCACCAAAGGAAGGAACATATACGTGGTAGGGAAAAGTTTGCAGCCCGGCTTGGTGCAGCGTCTCGGCAATGCACCAGAAGGAATCGCGGGCAAACATCGGCGACGTGCTTTGCACCACCAGAAAGCCCTGCGCGCTTAAATGACGGGCCACCGCGCGATAAAAGGCGGTGGTGTACAACTTGCCGAGCGCGTAATTCGTGGGATCCGGAAAATCGATGACGATGAAATCGAAGCTTTCGGTGTCTTTGTCCACCCAGGGAAAGGCGTCGGCGTTGATCACGTGCAAACGCGGCGACAAAAGGGATTTCTGATTTAGCTCTGTGAGCATGGGCTGCGCGGAAAACAGTTTGGTCATTTCAGGATCGAGATCGACGAGCGTGATTTTTTCCACCTGCGGGTATTTCAGAATCTCTCTCACCGCCAGGCCGTCGCCGCCTCCCAGCACCAGAACGGTGCGCGGAGCGGAAATGGCCGCCAAGCCGGGGTGCACCAGTGCTTCGTGATAGCGGTATTCATCCCGCGAACTGAACTGCAAGTGGCTGTTGAGAAATAGCCGTAAGTCATCTTTAAAGCGCGTCAGGACGATGTGCTGATAGTGCGTATCGCGGGCAAAAATGATTTCGTCGGCATAAATATTGTCCTCCGCAGTGGTCGTAATTTGTTTGGCTTTCACGATACTGACGCCCAGGATGCACAGGACCAGCAGGCAGGCCACGCGCAGGCTGGTTTTTTCCATCAATTGGCGGGAAAAAAGATATGTAGTCCAGAGAGCAACGGCGGCGTTGATCAAGCCAAAAAACAGGGCCGAGCGCACGAGCCCAAGATGCGGGACCAGTAGAATAGGGAACAAGAGAGACGCTCCGAGAGCTCCCAGATAATCAAAGGTCAGCACGTGCGCGATGACATCGCGGAAAGTGTAACGGTCCTGCACGATGCGCATCAGCAGCGGAATTTCGAGACCGACCAGAACGCCCATGATGATGACCAGGGCGTAGAGCACTAGCTCGAACCCTTGAGTAAAGGCAAACGTCAACATCAGCAACGCCGACGAAAAGCCACCGACAACTCCCAGCATCAGTTCAATCCAGATAAAGCGCTGCACCAGGCCCTTGCTTAGGTAACGGGAAAGTGCGCTGCCCAGGCCCATCGCGAAAAGATAGGTGCCGATCACCGTGGAAAACTGAAACACGCTGTCGCCAATCAGATAGCTCGCGATGGTTCCGGCAATCAACTCATAGATCAGCCCGCACGCGGCAATGAGCAGGACGGTGAGGAACAACAGTATGCCCATACTTCAGTGAATCGCCGAAGCGATGATGATGCAAATGCCGATGGACATCGCCCCCACCAGAATCGCCAGAGCGATGTTGTGCTCCTGCACGATCTCTTTCCACAGGTGGTACGGCGTCAGCTTATCCATCACCAAAAACGCCAGCACAAAGACGAAAATTCCGAGAAACGTAAAAACCAGCGCACTGATAACATTCGCGACCGGGACAAAATTCATATCATTTGCCTCCTGTATAGTGATGGTAGCCACTGTAAACGGAACGGTAAGAGCCGGGATTATCGCGCACCGACTTCGGGACATTTTTTAGTTGGTTCATGGATTCCATGCTCCAGCCGCGATATTGGGCGAATGCCACGGTGCCGAGCACCAGCATTCCGTAGGTTAAGTAAAGTTTGCGAAACACTAATCGCCCTCCCGATTTAAAATGGGTGTCGGCGGATGGTCGCTTTCGGACCATCGCGTGCGCTCAAAGCTGACCGACCGCCAGGTGACGATGATGGCGGGCACCAGCAGCGCAAGAAATCCTATCCAGTAAAAAGCGGAGACCGGTACGTCTCGCGTTACATCCACGATATATACGATGGGGGGATGAACCGCGGCGGTCTCCGGCTCGATTCGCAGGTAGTACTTTCCCGGCGGAACGCTAGGCACGATCACGGTATCGCGCATGCTGCCTTCCGTCCAGTAGCCGTCGCTATCGTAACCGGCATAGAAGCTCACCTCGCGCCCGAAGTCCCACGCCTGGCCGGTATCCTGACTGATCAGCGCATAATTCAAATAGATCCAGTTATTTTGCAGCCCCGCGGACGTGGTCACCTCGACATTGGAAGTGCGGCCCGTCAACTCAAATGTATCCGTAACAAACGACGCCTCTCCTTTTGCTTCCACGGAATTAAGTTGGTACCCCGCATGCAAAACCGGTTCTCTCTTCGCCAGCACGTCAAATCCAATCATCATCGCGAGCAGCGCCACCGCGAATAGTGCGAACGCCTGCCACACCGCCGCTATCTTCGTGCTGAAGGGCGATGGTTCATTCTCATAAACCCCCGTAGCCTCCGGCGGACTTCCCGGCAGTTGAAATGCGCTCCATATATCTCGGCCATACATGTACTCGCCGATGGACCAGGAAACCTCATCCGACATTTTTTCCCGCGACAGCACACGCGGCGGATGCACGTAATCCGTCACTCGCGCCTGTTCCCCGACGCGCACTTGCCACGGAAATTCTCCCAAAACGAAATCCGTGTTCGCGTCCGCGGTTTGAAAGTGCCGGTACATTTCTCCCAGATAGTTCGCTTCCAGAGGAATGCTCAGGCTCGTATCTACCATTGGCTGTTCTTTGCAAACCGCGAGATCGTTCCAGTGGCCCTGATACTCGCTCAGATAGCGGAAACCTTTGTAGGGATTGAAAAGCACATATTCATGCCAATCGTAGCGGACGCCTTCGACTTTTATGCTTCTTCTCTCAAATCCAATTACTTCGTAATCCGTCCCACGAATTTTCCCGCGCGTACCCAGTGGAATCAGCGGCGCGTCCGCCGATATAATTCTTTCGAAGGTTTGCAGGATCTGCAGTTGCGGATCCTTCGCGTCCAGGATGGCATGGCAGCTTTCGCAAACCACCGAAGCCGCCTGCCCCAGCGCCCTCAGCGTAATGGCCGCCCCGCATTTCGGGCAATTCAAGGCCTTGGCCTGCGGCTTGGGAGACCCCGGTAGAGGCGACGAACCCGAACTCACGACCAGCCCTCGAACTTCCTCAGATTCTTCAATTTCAGCTCATCGAGCTCCACGAACTCACCCAGGTACAACGCAGGTTCCGCGTCGCTGTAATCCAGGGTCGCGAATTTCTTGCTCTGTGTCCGCAGATCGGCAAAAACGACGTTGTCTTTGTCCCAATATTGAAATGGCAGTTCGCCCTGCACTCCGCGAAAGTGCGCCTCAGTGATCACGCTGAGCGTGTACATTTCACCATTCCAGGAAAACTGCTGCTCCGCCCGCAGTTGCGATTCCACCGGCAGCTTCTGCCCATTCGCCGCGAAGGACACCCCATACTCCTCCTGCGCATCGGAAAGCCATCCGTTCGTTCCATCGTTCATCATGAAATGCCATTCATTCCAGCCGCCCTGTTCGTACTCGTATAAAATCCGGCCGATCACAACGAACGCTTTGTTGCGGTAAATTCCTTCCGTATTCAGTTGAATGGGAGAAATATCCGGTGGCAAATCCGCCACCTGGCCGATCTTCGCCAGATCCACATCCGTCCGCACCAACACGCTTTTGCAGTATTCGCAAACCGTCTGAACGCTGCTGGACCATTGGAATACGATTTTCGCGCCGCAATTGGGACAAGTGCCGGCTGGCCGCGTCATTGTCCAGTCCTCATAAAACCTGCGGCAATCGTTTTCCGCCTACTCACTCGCCGCCCGCGCACTGGCCAGCCCATAAGGACGCTGCAATCTCCGCACCGCCACTTCGCCGGCGCCAAATCGCCGCCGGAGCTCCGCGTCAAACGGCCATTCCGTCCGCGGCACGCAGCAAAATAAATTTAAACAGAGTGAAGCGTGTTCCGGAAACGTGTGGCAGGCCAGGTGCGATTCCGAAAGCAAACACAGCCCAGTAATCCCGCCGCCTCCGGGAAACGCATGCCACACCGCCGATCCGATCGGACGAAGCTGCAAATCCCTAATTAGCGATGCGAATAGCGACTCCAGGCCGCGCTGGTCTCTCAGCGCTGCCGCGGAACAGCCCCAAGCCTCCACCACCCATTCCACTCCATGCATGGATCCGCCGCCGCTATCCTTGCGCCTTGCCGCATTCTGGACAGAACTTGCTGTTTCGCGGGATCGCTTTTCCGCACTCCTGGCAAAACTTCGTTTCCGCGGATGGCGTCGGAGTCGTAGTGGTCGTCGTAGTCGGAGTAATTGGTATGATGGGCGTGGAAGCCCCAGCCGCCGCTCCTCCGCTTTCCGGCGCTCCCGTAGTCGCTTTCTTCACCGCGTCCATCATCGCCTGCCCCATGGCCACACCCGCGCCCAGTCCCGCGCCAACGCCAACTCCTCCTCCACCTTCGTTGCCCGCCGCGATGGGGATCGACTGCGCCACCTGATATTGCGTATACCGACCCATATCGCCAAGCACGTTCATGCTGATCCGCTGATCCAGAACCTTCTGCAGCTCTTCTGGCAGCGACAGGTTCTCCACCACAAAACTGTCCACCTCCAGTCCGTATTCCTCAAACGCCGGCGTCATCTGCTCTTTAATCTTTTCCGCCAGCGCCCCTTGATTCGCGGCCATATCCAGGAACGGCACCTGACTGGTAGCGAACGCATCCGTCATCTTAGCCACGATGGTGTTGCGCAGTTGCCCCTCCAAGTCCGCAACCCGGTACTCCTCGCGCGTTCCGCTGATCTTGCTGTAGAAGGTCTTCGCATCCTTTATGTGATACGTATAAATCCCAAATCCCCGCAGCCGAATGGCCCCGAATTCCTTGTCTCGAATGGTAATGGGATTTTGCGTGCCCCAGTGCTGGTCCGTCTGGATCCGCGAAGAGAAAAAATACACATCCGACTTGAACGGGGATTGAAACGCTTTGTCCCAGTTTTTCAGGTACGTCAGGATCGGCAGCGTCTGCGTATTCAGGGTATACAGACCGGGGCCAAATGCATCCGCCACCTTCCCCTCATTCACAAACAGCGCCAGCTGCGATTCCCGCACCGTAAGTTTCCCGCCATTCTGAATTTCCCGATCTTGCATGGGAAACCGGTACGCCAGAATCCCGTCTTCCGGCTCGACCCAGTCGATAACATCGATGAACTGCTTGGCAATAAAGTCCCGCAGGCTCATGCTTGCTTCACCTCCTCTGTTACGTTGCCACGATGCTACCAGATTTGCGGTGGCCGGATGTACGAACAAACCCCTCGTATCTCCGGCCTTTCTTGGGTACTCTACCAGCTGTTTCCTTGGTATTTTTAGCTTGTAATCGACCCGATTCCCGCGATGGTGTCGCTGGCCCACCTTTTGAGATTTGCTCTCCGGCTTCCCGGCCACGTGCTACAGCGCTGCCCTGGGAGATTGACAGGTTGCGTGACTTCGCACGCCTCGCGCTCGCGAATACTGCTCCTGACCGTTCTTTCGCTGTGCTCAACCGGCTGTCATTCCCGCGACTCCAGCGCTCCCCCCAGAATCGAATTCACCAAAATTCCTCCCGCCGCCGAAGGTGGCCGCGAGCGCGTCACCACCATTTCCGGGCGCGTCATCGGAGCTCAGCCCGGTCAGCAAATCGTGCTCTACGCCAAAAGCGGACCGTGGTGGGTTCAGCCCTGGCCCGACCAGCCTTTCAGCCAAATCCAATCCGATTCCACCTGGACCCTCTCCACCCACCTGGGCTTCGAATACGCCGCGCTGTTGGTCGCTCCCGGCTATCAACCTCCGGCCACCATGGATGCACCCCCCGCAGTCGGCGCCGGCGTAATCGCCGTCGCCAGCGTCAAAGGCGAAGGCTTTCTGCCTACCCCATGGAAATCCCTCCACTTCAGTGGCTACGATTGGGAAGTGCGCACCATCGCCAGCGATCGTGGCGGCATGAACAATCCCTACTCTGGCGACAACGCCTTCACCGACGCGTCCGGCGCACTGCATATGCGCATCAGCAAAAAAGACGGCAAATGGGTTTGTGCGGAAATGCGCACGACGCGCAGCCTTGGCTACGGCACCTACGTCTTAACCGTCCGCGACACTGCTCATCTCGAGCCGGCCTCCGTTTTCAGCATGATCACCTGGGATGACAACGGCGATACCCATTACCGCGAAATGGACATCGAAATTAGCCGCTGGGGCGACGCTGCCAATAAAAACAACGCACAATTCGGCGTCCAGCCTTTTTACGTTCCCGGCAATCTCGCCCGCTTCACCGCGCCCGCCGGAACCCTCACTCACGTTTTCCGTTGGGAATCGGGTCTCGCCAGTTTCAAGACTCTTCGCGGCTCATTGGACCAACCGGGTGCGCCGGTAATTTTCCAGCACGATTTCACTTCGGGAGTCCCGGCCGTCGGCAACGCCATCATCTATGTGAACTTCTACGTCGTTGCCAGCGAAAAGAGTCCACTCGAAAAGGAGACGGAGGTCGTTGTTGAGAAATTCACCTACCTCCCCTAAACACTTTTCCAGAACACGGCGACTGACTCGCTCTCTAGTTTCAGTCGTAGCTCTCGCCTGTCTTTTCCAAATCGCTCACGCCAAAAATATAAGCAGCGCCAAATCCGAATACATTCGCGACCGTTGGGGCAGCGAGCGCGGTTTCCCCGGAGGCTCCATTTCCGGCATCGCGCAAAGCGGCGACGGCTACCTCTGGATCGGCACCGAAAAAGGTTTGATCCGCTTCGACGGTTTGAATTTCCAACTTTTCCAGCAAGCCGGCCCAGCTTCCGCTCCCATCGGCCCGGTCCAGGGCCTCGTGACCGATGCCGAAGGCACTCTCTGGGTGCAGCTGCAAAGCACAAAAATCCTCCGTTACCGCGAGGGACAATTTGCGCCTGGCCGCGAAGAAGTCGAATTCGGTGTAACTGCCATAGCTCCCGGCGCGAAGGGCTCCGTCCTCGTCTCCTCCCTCGCTCTCGGGCCGCTGCGTTATCGTGCCGGGAAATTTCTCATCCTCGCTTCCGCCAGCGGTTCGCCAAACGCTCCTCTGACCCCCAATCCCGACACCACCCGCAGCCAGAACGTTCCGGAGAACTGGTCCACCGGTGTCGCCACCCATCGCATCGTGGCCCCCAACTCTGCGGTAATTTCCATGGCCGAAACCTCCGACGGCAAAATCTGGCTCGGCACCCGCGACAAAGGCCTCTTCACTTTGCAAAATGGCCAAATCTCTGCGATCCCCGCCAGCCCGCACGATCCCGCAAAAACCAGTCTCGCCTCACAAAAAATCAATTGCCTCCTCCCCCTCGAAAACGGCGAACTTTGGATTGGCACCGACGACGGCGTCGTGCTCTGGAACGGCTCAGCATTAACACAAGACAGCATTCCCGCCGCACTCCGCCGCGTCTCGATCCTTTCCATCCTTCGCGATCGCGACAACAACATCTGGCTCGCCACGTCTCACGGCCTTCTGCGCTTCAACTCCGAAGGACTCTCCTCCCTGGACGAAACCATTTCGCCGCCGGACACTCCAGTCACCGCCCTCTTTCAAGGCCGCGAGGGAAATCTTTGGATTGGCGCCACGCAAGGGCTCGAGCGTTTCCGCGACAGCATCTTCGTAACGTACACCGCCGCGGACGGCCTCCCTTCCGAACGCAATGGCCCGGTCTACGTCGATGCCCAACAGCGCACTTGGTTCGCACCTCTCGACGGTGGCCTCGATTGGCTAAAATCCGGCGTCATAGGAAACGTCACCGCCGACGGCTTGGACCACGATGTCGTCTATTCCATTGCTGGGCGCGGCGACGACATCTGGCTCGGCCGCCAACACGGCGGCCTCACTCGTCTCCACTTCGACAACGGCGCATTCGCGGCGCAAACTTACACCCATGTGCAAGGCCTCGCGCAAGACAGTGTCTTTGCCGTGTTTGAAAGCTCCGATGGCGCGGTCTGGGCCGCCACACTCAGCAGCGGCGTCTGCCAGCTGAAAAACGGCCGCTTCACCACCTACACCACCGCCGACGGTCTCCCTTCCAATTCAGTAACCTCTATCGCCGAAAGTTCCGATGGCGCCATGTGGTTCGCCACTCCCCGCGGTCTAAGTTCACTTTCGAATGGCCACTGGCACATCTACGCCGTTCACGATGGGTTACCCCCGAATGGGGACCTGCCCTCGCATGCGGATTTACCCCCGAATGCGGGAGCACCGTCGGACGAAGGCGTGCTCTCCGACGATCTCGACGCTCTGCTGCAAGATTCACGAGGTGTCCTCTGGATAGGCACCGCCACTGGACTTTCTGCGCTGCGGTCCGGGCACATGCTCCCCCCGCAAAACATGCCGCCTCCGTTACACGAACACATCTACGGCCTCGCCGAAGACAAAGGCGGATGGCTCTGGCTGGTTACTGCCAGTCACATCCTTCGCGTCTCACGCGACAAGCTTTTCGCCGGCACGCTCACCGACGCCGATCTTCGCGAATTCGGTATCGCCGACGGCCTCAGCGGCACCGAAGGTGTCAAACGCCAACAATCCGTGTTTACCGATTCCCGTGGGCGGATCTGGTTTTCCACCAACCGTGGTCTTTCTGTTGTCGATCCCGCCCGTGCCGCCAGAACCGCTCCGCCCGCGCTCGTGCACATCGACTCCGTCTCCGCCGACGGCATTCCTTTCGATCCCCACGCCCCCATCCACATTCCCGCCGGCCGCCAGCGCATCACTCTCACGTACGCTGGCCTAAGTCTTTCCGTTCCCGAGCGTGTTCGTTACCGATACCAGCTCGAAGGCTTTGACCGCGGCTGGAGCGAGCCCCTCGCCACCCGTGAAGCCATCTACACCAATCTCAGCCCCGGCGCGTATCATTTCCATGTTATGGCCTGCAACAGTGATGGCGTCTGGAACGAAGCTCCCGCCACTCTCGATTTCAATCTCCTCCCCGCCTTCTATCAGACCAGTTGGTTCTATCTCGTCTGTTTCTTAACCGCTCTCGCTTTGGCTTGGGCCGGATATGTCTGGCGCGTGCGCCTCGTGGCCCATCGCTTGGACCTGCAATTCCAGGAACGTCTGTCTGAACGCACCCGCATCGCTCGCGAACTCCACGACACGCTGCTGCAAAGCTTTCAGGGTCTGACGCTCCATTTTCAGCGCGCCCGCAACCTTCTTCCCGAGCGCCCCGCGGAAGCCATGCAGACTCTTGATCGCGCGCTCGACGGTGCCGAACAGGCCATCGTCGAGAGTCGCGACGCCATCCGAGACATTCGCTCCCCCGTCGCGACCGATGCCGATCTCGCGCACCAGATCACCGCCCTGGGCCGGGAGTTCGAGAACACCGGCGCCACCGAGCCCGCCGCACTCCGGGTACTGATCGAAGGCGCGGTGCTGCATCTTCATCCTTTTGAACAAGTGGAAATCTTCCGCATCGCTCGTGAAGCCCTGCGCAACGCTTTTGGCCACGCCCACGCGCGCACCATCGAAGTCGAAATCGCCTATAGTAAAAAACAGTTTCGCTTGCGCATCCGCGATGATGGCCAGGGAATCGATCCGAGTGTCATCCAGGAAGGCGAACGCGCCGGCCATTTCGGTCTCCAGGGTATGCGCGAACGCGCCAAGCGCATCGGCGGGCAATTGGACGTGTGGAGTGAACCTGGAGCGGGCACGGAAGTCGAGTTGCGCATTCCCGGCTCCATCGCCTATCGCTCCTCGCTGGCGGACGTCTCGGATCCGAACCTGAAGAAAACGAAGCAACCCCTCTCATGACTCCAATCCCCAACCCGATTCGCATCCTGCTCGTGGACGATCATCCGCTCCTGCGTCAGGGCATCGCCGCTTTAGCAGCGGATGAAACCGATATGACCCTCGTTGCCGAAGCCTCCAACGGCCGCGAAGCCGTCGAGCAATTCCGCAAACACCGCCCCGACGTCACACTGATGGATTTGCAAATGCCGGAAATGAACGGCATCGACGCCATGACCGCCATTCGCAGCGAATTTGCCGAAGCCCGCTTTATCGTGCTCACCACCTACACGGGCGACGTGCAGGTTTTACGCGCGCTCAAAGCCGGCGCGCGTGCCTACTTGCTAAAAAGTCTGTTGCGTAAGGAACTTCTCGACACCATTCGCGCCGTGCACGCCGGGCAAAAGCGCATTCCTCCCGAAATCGCCGCGCAGCTTGCCGACCACGCCGCCGATGACGCCCTGACCCAGCGCGAAATCGAAGTCTTGCAACTGATTGCCACCGGGCTGGCCAACAAAATCGTTGCCGATAAACTGCACATCACCGAAGAGACCATCAAGGGTCACGTCAAGAATATTCTCTCCAAACTCGGCGCCAACGACCGCACCCACGCCGTTACCATCGGTCTAAAACGCGGAATCATCGAACTCTAAACCCCCTCGAAAGGGGGGTACGCCGGCACCGGTTCTTGGGGTTTCGCTTCTCCTCGCCAATCTCTATTGTCTCTTCGAGGCATCTTGGGCCTTCACGAGGCACGTTTCCTGCAGCGTCTATTCTCCATGTTCCCCAACGGCTGGCCTGGCAGAGGAATTCTTCTCCTGCGATGCGTTGCCGGATCTATGTTGATCCACGATGGCATCGTCGAACTCTTCGATACGCCTCCGCACGGCGCGACCGTCTTCCTGATGATGGCCGTGGCTTCGGGATTGCTTCTCCTCGCCGGTCTATGGACCCCCATTGCCGGTATTCTCATTGTTATCGCGGAACTTGCCGCCATTTTTTACGGGACCACCCATCTGCGCAGCGCCATTCTGCTCGCCACCGTCGGCGTCGTACTCATCATGCTCGGTCCGGGTGTCCGCTCCATCGACGCCCTGCTCTTCGGTAGAAAACGTATCGACATTCACGAACGCCCCAGTCCCCGCTAACGAGTGAAGAATACCGGCGATCTCTCGCCTTCAGTAGCACCTGCTTGTGCGTTTCTGCCTTCTTCGCGATGCATCACGCGGTTAAAAGTGCCCGTGCTACAACCCACACTTTTGAGGGGCTCCCCAAGCGCACTATCTAGGGTTTCGAATAATGTTTTGAAGTTTCACACTGACCTCGTCAACTGGCTGCACTCGCAATCGTGTAAGCATCTCCGAGAATCCCAAGAGTGCCGCCGGAAATACTTAGCGTTCAGGAGCCCCCGATGATCGCCCCAGATGTAATCGCAACACCATTCAAAAGCACCCAAGGCTCGTGCGGCAGTCCCTTGCTATCGCTCGCGGAAAACGAACTGGTGGCCGCGGCCAAGTGCGGCCAAACCGAAGCCCTCGAAATACTTTTCGCGCGTTGCTCGCAGAAAGTTTTCCAGGCCACCCGGCGCATCACCAAAAACCGCGAAGACGCGGAAGACGCTCTGCAAGACTCCTTCCTGCGCGCCTTCGTGCACATCCAGGACTTCGACGGCCGCTCGAGCTTCACCACCTGGCTCACCCGCATCGCCATCAATTCCGCGCTCATGCTGCTGCGCAAGCGGCGCACCGCACGCGAAATTTCCATGGATGAGCCCGTGTGTCCGGATGCCGCCAAAACCTATTGGGAAATTGAAGCGCCCGCTCCCAATCCCGAAAAGCGTTACGCCCAGCAAGAACGCGTGACCATTCTCCGCGAAGCCATCCGCGGTCTGCGTCCCGCCATCCGCCAAATGGTTGAAATCCAGCACTTGCAGGAAAATTCCTTAAAGGACGCCGCCGCGCAAATCGGCATTACGGTCTCCGCCGCGAAAGGCCGCCTGTTTCACGCTAGAGCCGCATTGCGCAAATCCCGCAGGCTACGCGCACTTGGCCCCCGCCGCAATTCCAGGTACGGTGTTTGGCGCTCGCCATCCCTCCTGCAGGAATCGCGCGGTTAGCGCTCTGCGCTGATTCACGAATTGGCCTGGAAACCGTGCATCAGCGCCGCCCGGAACCGGCGCCCCGAAAATGGGGCCGTTACTTCATGGCCCCCGCGGTGTTTACATCCCGGTGTACCAGGGCGTTTAGATAAATTTCTATGTTTTTCCGTCTCCGTGCGAATGCGTTCGTCATCAGAGAAATAGAGAACACAAAATGGCCACTAAGCACACTGCCCAAATAAATGTCCAGCGCTTCAGCCTGATCTCCTCGCGCTCTTTCGATGGAGTGCTGAAAGCCCTCGAAGCCGGCATGGGTCATCCCGATATGGCCGCATTTCGCAGCGCCATGATCAAGGCAAAAACGTATTCCGAAGTCGAGGAAATCGTCAGTGCCGCTACCGGTGCTTCTGGCTTCATGGAGTTCACGCGCTTTGATCTCGGCGTAGTGTTGCGCAAACGGCTCGGACCAAAAGCCCCGCGCAATGTGCGCTTCGTTGTCGGTAACCCCGTCATCATGAATCAAATGCTCGAGCACGTTCCCGACACGGGCTCCTATGCACCGGTGAACATTTTGCTCGATGAGCGGCCCGACGGCGTGCACCTTTCGTATGACACGGTGGCCAGTTTCCTGGCATCCTACGGGAACCCGAGGCCATGAAAGTTGCGCAGGATTTGGATTCCAAGGTCGAAGCCTTGCTGGCTTTGGCCGCCGGATAAACACCAGATAAATAAACTACAGATAACGATAAATAACCCCACGGGGACAGGAGAAACAATCCATGAGGGCGAAGCAGGCAGTTGCACCAAGCAAAATACCGGCAGGCCCCACCGAGCACTCGGCGGACCTGAACAAGGAAGGTGTAGCGGAAATTACCCTCGGCTTGCGTTACATGCTCGCCGACGTTTTCGCGTTGTATATCAAAACAAGAAATTTCCACTGGCGTATGTCCGGCCGTCATTTCCGCGACTACCATCTGCTGCTCGACGAACACGCCGACCAGATCTTCGCCATGTCCGACGACGTTGCGGAACGCGCCCGCAAAATCGGTGGCACCACGCTACACTCCATCAGCGACATCGCCAAGCACCAGCGCCTCAAGGACAACAACGACGAGGCCGTCGCGCCGGAAAAAATGTTGCATGAACTGTGCACTGACAGCCGCGAACTGACACGCTTCCTCCGCTCCCTGCACGACGTCTGCGACAAGCACGGCGACGTCGCCACCGCCAGCCTCATCGAAAACTGGATCGACCAGACCGAACGCCGCACCTGGTTCTTAGCCGAAATAGTTGATGGCCAGTGAGCCAGTCACGGCATCTATAGCGTTATGCGTCACTCTTGCGCGCCGGCTTTACGCATTGGACCCATATCATCACAGCAAAGAAATGGAGAATCACCATGCCATACATCACCGTAGGTAAAGAAAATTCCGGCAACATCGACATCTTCTACAACGATTGGGGCACCGGGCAGCCCGTGGTTTTCAGCCACGGCTGGCCGCTCAGCGCCGACGCCTTCGAGGACCAAATGGTTTTCCTCGCCGAGCGCGGTTTCCGTTGCATTGCCCCTGACCGTCGTGGCCACGGACGTTCCACCCAGACCTGGGGCGGCAACGACCTGGACACCTACGCCGATGATCTTGCCGCGCTCACCAAGGCGCTGGACCTCAAGGATGCCGTACACATCGGCCACTCCACCGGCGGTGGCGAAGTTGCACGCTACATCGGCCGTCACGGGACCGGGCGCGTCGCCAAGGCCGTGCTGATTAGCGCCATTCCTCCGCTCATGCTGAAGACCCCGGCAAATCCTCTCGGTTTGCCGATCGAGGTCTTCGACGGGTTGCGCGCCGGCGTCCACGCCGATCGTTCGCAGTTCTTCAAGGACCTCAGCATGCCCTTCTACGGCTACAATCGGCCCGGCGCCAAAGTCTCCGAAGGCGTGCGTGAGTCCTTCTGGCTGCAAGGCATGCTGTGCGGTTATCCCGCTGCCTACGAGTGCATTAGAGCCTTCTCCGAGACCGACACGACTGAAGACCTGAAAAAATTTGACGTGCCCACGCTCATCCTGCACGGCGACGACGATCAGATCGTGCCCATCGTTGCGGCTGGCTTGCAGTCGGCAAAAATCGTCAAGGGCGCCACGCTCAAGGTTTATCAAGGCGCGCCACACGGCATGTGCACCACGCTAAAGGACCGCGTCAACGCCGAATTGCTCGCATTCCTGGGCCGCAGTAGCCAAGCTTCGGCCGGAAACTGAAATCTTGCATCCAGGAGGAGCATCGTGATTTTGACCGTCTTCACGTTCGTGCATGTGGTGATCAGTCTGATCGGCATTGGCGCCGGCGTGGTGGTCATGGCCGGATTCCTCGCGGGAAAGCAGCTCACCGGCTGGACCGCGTGGTTTCTCTGGAGCACCGTGCTCACCAGTGCGACCGGATATTTCTTCCCGTATCACGGCTTCAAACCTTCCTACGTCGTCGGCGCCATTTCGTTGGTTTTTTTGGCGCTGGCGCTCTTCGCGTTGTACCGGGTACAGCTGGCTGGCGCGTGGCGTAAAACCTACGTCATCAGCGCCATGATCGCTCTGTACCTCAACGTCTTCGTCTTGATCGCGCAGCTCTTTGACAAGGTTCCGGCACTGAGAGCCCTGGCTCCCACGCAATCCGAGCCGCCCTTCAAAATCACACAACTCACCGTGCTGGTTCTTTTCTTTATCCTGACCATCTTTTCGGCCATCCGCTTCCGCAGCACCTCGGTGCGCACAGCCTAACCACCGCGAACTAGTCGACGGCGAATACCTCGTAGGGGCGCAGCATGCTGCGCCGCAGCTGGCCCAGCCGAACGCTTCGAAGTGTTTTCTCCCGCCGGGGTGTGCGGCTTCAGCTCCGCATCCCGCCGCAACAAACCTTCCACGGCCCGCTCTTTCTAGGGACGGAGGAAGGTTTTTCCTTTTGCACCAGTATTTTTGTCGATGTGTAAGCCGGTTATGCCCAACATGCGTAGCCTAAGCAGCCGGTTTATTAGCGAGGCGGGCAGCGGCGTGCGCTCGCGCATCGACAGCACAATCTCAAAATTCGATAGCTTGGCAGAGTTGCGGAGATCAGTTGGAGTGTGGGACCGGCAGGCCGAGGCGGTGGAGGAGTTCTTGGAATTGAGGGTCCTGGCGGAGGTTGCGGAAGGCGGGGTAGTCGCCCACGGTGATTAGTTCGTATTCGTGGCGCTGGTAGGCCTTCTCGAGGTACTCGAGGGCTTCCTTATTTTTCCCGAGCAGCGCGTAGGTTTTAGCTACGTCGACGGCCTGCGTGTTGCCTTGCTTGAAGTCTTGGATTTGGTCGGCCAACATCCCTTCGAGCATGGCGGTCTCACCGCCGGCTTGCAGATGTTTTTTGGCGGAGGCGATGGCCGCAATGGTTTTTTGGTCGTGGGAAAGCTGCGCGGCTCGTTCGGATTGTTCGAAGGATTTCAGGTATTCCTTCCGCTCAAAATATTCAGCGCCAAGGTAGGTATACGGGGATAAGAAATTAGGCTCGGATTTTTCGAGCGCGAGAAGCACTCGCATGGCTTCGTCCTGCTGGCCACTGGAGAATAGGATGACGGCGCGGTCTGCGGCAATGGAACTGGAGGCGGGGTCGAGCTGCCGGGCTTCTTCAATTTCCGCGAGCGCCTCAGGGTAACGCAAGGCGGACATGAGCGCCGTGGCGTACCAGTGATGGGCTTCGACGTCGTTGGGGTTGAGAGAAATGGCGCGGCGAAATTCCAATTCGCCGCCGGCGAGATCCCAGTTCCAATAAAAATAGGCGAAGCCCAATGCCCGGTGGCCTTCGGGCAAACGATCGTCTAACTCGACGGCTTTTTTCGCCGCAGAAATAGCCAGCGGGAAAGCCTGACTGGCCGGCATGCTGGTATATTCCCGCAACAAATTGTAGCAATCGGCCTGACCGGCATAGGCCAGAGCATAATTCGGATCGAGTTGGCTGGCCTTGGTGAAATCATCCAAGGCCAGCGTCAAGCTGTCGGGTGTGCGCTTATTCCAATAATAGCGGCCCTGCAGATAGAGATCTTCGGCCTCTTTGCGAGGGGCGACGGCGGTGCGGCGTGCGATCGAAGGCATCACGCGGCCCTGGACGGAACGCAGCTGAAAAAATCGCGGAAAAGCGAGCAACGCTACGGCGATGACGGCCAACGCAGCGCCGAGAATCCACCAGGGCTTGGGGTTGCCCGGAAGCGCCACGGGTAAAACAGCGGGCTGGGACACATCGGGCACCTGGGGAATTTCAGTGAGAGAAGATGGGACTGTCGCGTTGCCGCCCGGGGTGGACAGAACGGTCGTTTCGTGGGATTCCCGCTGCTGAGAGGAGCGTAGCCAAGCGGTCAGTTCTTCGGTGAAGGCATAAACTGTGCCACGGCCGCCACCGGGTACACGATGCACGGGCAAACCGCGTTGACTCTCCCAACGCTTGACGGTGCGCTCATCGCGGCCAAAGAAGGCGGCGATCTCTTTCCAGGAGTCGATGCGCTGGCCTTGGGAGTTTTTAGGCAAGTCGATGGTCATGACATGAAAAGCCCCTCAATGCCCCCATTCGCCCTGTTGGGCAAGCTATGCCATATTAACCTTAATAAGGATAGAGGCGCAGTATCCCTATCATGTATTGGATGCGGCGATTTCCGGGTGTGGAGGGAACCCATGCGCAGCTGGTCGTGGCTGGTGGTTTTCCTGGAACAGACCCCATTTAGTCTGTTGTCTTCTTGCGTTAGACTTGCGCGCATGGGTAAGCGTTTTAGCCTCGTGGCGTTCTTGCTGTTCGCGTGGGTGGCTCACGCCAACTGCCAATCGGGTGGTGTGCCGGGGGCGGAGTGGAAGCAGTTGACATCGCCGGAGCAGGCGGGCTGGTCAACACAGAAGTTGGCGAAAATACGCGACTACATCGAGGAGATTGGCTCGACGTCGGCGATGATCGTGCAACATGGCGTGGTGGTAGCTGCATGGGGGGATATCGCACACAGGTCGAATCTGCACTCCTGCCGCAAGAGTCTACTGAACTCGCTGATTGGGATCGCCGTGACCGAAGGCAAAATCAACCTCAAACGATTCGCTCGAGAAGCTCGGCATTGACGACAAAAAACCGTCATTAACGGAAGTGGAGAAGCAGGCCACGGTACGCGATCTACTGGAGGCGCGTTCGGGGGTTTATCACCCGACCGCGTATGAGACCAAGGGCATGCTGGAAGAGAAGCCTCCGCGCGGCTCCCACGCCCCAGGAACTTTTTGGTATTACAACAATTGGGACTTCAACACACTCGGCTACATCTATGAGCAGGCGACGGGCACGAAGATCTTCGACGCATTCTATCGAGAGATCGGACAGCCGATTGGAATGCAGGATTTCAGAGCGCGCGACGGACATTACATCTCCAGCGAGGATTCGCGCTTCCCTGCATATCCCTTCGAGATGAGCGCCCGAGACTTTGCGCGATTCGCCCTGCTTTATCTGCATGGGGGCAGATGGAATAGCACGCAGGTGGTTCCGGAAGAATGGGTGAAAGGCGAGCACGCGACCGTATTCCGATACGGAGTCGGGTGGCTATGGGTATTTGTGGTGGACGGGCGACGCGGCCAGTGGAAAACCGCAAGAAATAATTTTTCCGAAAGGAAGCTTCTGGGCCGAAGGCCATCTTGGGCAGTATGCCGTGGTGGTGCCGTCGCTCGATCTGATTATCGTCAACCGAGTGGACGAGAAGGTGACCAAACGTACGGTTCACAAACGACAGATATCGCGCATGGTGCAACTGGTGGTGGATGCCGCGCCGGCAAATTAAGGGGTTCGGCGTAAAAGGGGATAAGTCGATTGAGGTCGAGTCACAGTGGGGAGTGCGAAGACCTCAATATATAATCTGGCCGGGGTTTGCCGATGAAGCACAAATTTGCTTTTCTGAAATCCGGCTTATCGGGAGTTGCGGGTTCCGGCGAACCTCGTCGGTCAACTTCTTATTAACACGCCGGGCATCTCGGTACTGTTACGCGCGGACTTGGAGTGGCACAATGGATTGAAGAGGCGTAGCTCTAGAGGTCCAGCGAGAACGACCCACCCGCCCTGTTTGTATCAGAATTTTATAACCTATGAAGCGTCGCAAGCCAACACTCAAGCCAAAGCGGAAGCTCAAACGGAAACTCAAACAGCACCCCTCGAGGCCAGCCGAGCAGGTCCTGACCCATGTAGAGATGGAGCCTGTGAGCACCGTCGAGGTACAGGGTGAAACCACGGACCTCGCGAGCAACGTCGAGACACCGGTTGCAATCGAAAACTCTGCAGGTCCAGTGGACCTCCGCGATGAAGCCGAGGACTCTGGGAGTTCCGTCGAGATCCAGGGTGAGACCGAGGACCTCGAGAGCATCTTCGAGATACAGGTTGAAATCGAAAACTCTGCGGGATCTGTCGAGCTTCGCGAGGAAACCCTGGGCTCTGTGAGCGCCGTCGAGGTACAGGCCGAAACCGAGGACCTCGCGAGCACCGTCGAAACACAGGTTGAGATCGAAAACTCAGCGAATCCCGCGGAGATTCGCGATGCGCCCGGCAATCCCACTGGTCCTCTTGAGAGTTACGATGGTACCGAGATCCCTACTATCCCTGTCGGAATACCCGCCATTCCGGAAAAGTCCGCCCCTCATTCCGCGCTGCCAACCGGCGTCGATCGGCGCGCTCATCCTCGGTATGCCTTCACGGCTGCCATTGAGGTGGTCGCGGCCGAGTTGGACGCACGGATCAAGACGCAGGTGCGGGATTTGAGCCAGCAAGGCTGCTATGTGGACACGAGCAGACCACTCGCATTAGGAACAGCTACGGAGGTGCGCATCACCAAGGGCGCAAAATCGTTTGAAGCTCGCGCAAGAGTCGTCTACCACCAAACTGGCAAGGGTATGGGACTGATGTTTATTGCCGTGCAGCCGGAACAGCTTAGGACTTTGGATACCTGGATTGCCGAGTCCCGCGAAAGCTCATGGCGCGCGGCGAATCGCCGCAGGAGTCAGCGCGTGATGATGAACGTCCCTGTGCAGGTCTCGGGTCAAACCGCTGGCGGGGCGGCCTTTGAAGAGAGGACTCACACGCTGTCGATCAGTGCCCATGGCGCGTTGATTGTGGTGGCGGCGCCGGTGCATCGAGGGCAACGCTTCATCCTGTCGAACATGCAGACAAAAGCGGCGCTGGAATGTGTTGTGGTCCACCTGGAGAGGATTCCGGGTGAGCCAATTCAGGTGGGAGTGGAGTTCATGCTGCCCAATCCGGCTTTCTGGCGCGTGGCCTTCCCGCCGAAAGACTGGACGCCGCGACACCCAGACGCGAAGTCCTCTTAAATGGCGGTGAACGAACTGTTGCGATTCACAATAGAGGGTGGGCGCGAGGTGTCGGCGCTGCTGTCGATGCCTGCGAAGGCGCGGCGGCTTCTCGTGTTGGCGCACGGCGCGGGAGCCGGGATGAATCACCCATTTATGGAGAATCTAGCGGCTGAATTGGCCGCCGTGAGCGTCGCCACGTTGCGTTATCAGTTTCCCTACATGCAAGAACAGCGCCGCATTCCTGACGCGCCAGCCGTACTGACGGCGACGGTAATCGCTGCGGTGCGAGCCGCGACAGAGGTAGCGCCTAACTTGCCGTTGTTGGCTGGAGGTAAATCCATGGGAGGACGCATGACTTCCCGGGCTGCGGCACAGGGCGGGCTGGAGCCCGTCAGAGGATTGGTGTTCTTCGGGTTTCCGCTGCATCCGCCCAACCGCCCGGGAACGCAGCGAGCCGAGCACCTTGCGAAAGTTAGGACGCCCATGCTCTTCCTGCAAGGAACGCGGGATATTTTTGCCGATCTCCAGCTATTGCGTCCCGTGTGTGCGGAACTAGGGTCGCGAGCTACGCTACACATCATTGAAACGGCCGATCATTCGTTTCAAGTGCTGAAGAGCTCCGGAAAGAGCCCCGCGGAAGTGATGTGCGAGCTGGCGGGAACGGCAGCGTCATGGGCCGAGGAAATTGGCGCACTGCCTGAGTAAAGTTTTCGCCTCAAAGGCAAATGTATTCATCGACCGGAATCTCCTCTTTCCATCATTGTGATCGAGTCGCCGTTCACCACACTCCCTAGTTTCCCTGTCTGCAAACGCGACATATTGATCGCTCGGGTGGTAATCCACGCCTATCATCAACATGTTCGGCTCCTTTCTCCCGAGCCTTTGGTCTTCGACAAACCACAGTCTACGCGGCTCTAAGGAGCCGACGTTGTTATGAAATCAAGTGGAAATTTAGGCTGACCCGCGACCACAAACTACTGCGAATTTACTACAGTGCTCGTTTTTGACTTTTCAAATCTGTTACCGAATTCTGCCAAATCGATATAAAATCAACTTCTTATTCGGCGCGGGGCCTGTAGCTCAGCGGTTAGAGCAGCGGACTCATAATCCGTTGGTCCCAGGTTCAAATCCTGGCGGGCCCACCAAATCATTTCACACCCATGACGTTGTCGTTTCGCTTTGTGTGGCTCCCGGGCCACGCGATTGGCGTTATGGTGCCAATTGCCCCCGGGAGGCGTGCTATATCTTTTCCACGCCGAGCCATTGCTGTAATTGTTCGCGCAGCAGCTTGAAATCCACAGGTTTCGAGATGCACGCGTTGCACCCGGCCTGAATGACGCGCTCGTGGTCGGCGACCATGGCGTGGGCGGTTACGGCGATGATGGGAACCTGACGGGAGCGTGGTTCTTGACGGAGCCGCGAGGCGAACGCGAGTCCGTCCTCTCGCCCCAGTTTTACGTCGAGGAGAACGGCATGAGGCGATAGATTCTGGAATGCGGAGAAGGCTTGTTCCAAATTCGTGGCTGATTGTACTTCGAAATCGGCGGCCTCCAGCCAATCACATAAGAGCTCGCAGTTGGCCTCATTGTCCTCAACGACGAGAATCCGCCGCTTCATGTTTGCACGACGGGGACGGGAGGCACCGCTCGGTGTAACTGCCTGAGAAGCGCTTCCTGCCAGGGTTCCTGCTTGCGGAAGAGGGCGCTGGTAGTTTCGCGAAGGTAATTTTGCTCCTGCGGAGTCAGATCCTTACTGGTCAAGATAAAAATGGGGAGATCGGCGGTGCGGGAATTGGCGCGCCATTCGGCCAGCAACTGAAAGCCGCTAACCTCCGGAAGAATTAGATCGAGAATGGCAAGTTCGGGCAAAGAGTTCGCTATTTGATTGCAGGCCTCGCCAACATTGCCCGCAGTCTCAACTTTGTAACCCTGCTTGGAAAGCAGTTCGGTCACGAATTCTCGCGTGGGAGCATCATCCTCGACCAGCAGAATCCAGCCGTCCGTTTGTTTGGTGCGCCGGCGACGACGCATGCAGCGCTCGACGGCGGCAAGCAAAGCGTCTTTGTCGACGGGCTTCACAATATACTCGTCCGCGCCGAGCAACGCGCCGACAGCTTGTTCGTCAACAATAGTGACGATAATTACAGGAATTGCGGCGGTACGAGGATCGGCCTTGAAATTCCGGAGAACTTCCCATCCACTCACGGGTTTCATGACGATATCCAAGGTCACCGCACTGGGCTGGAGTTCAGCGGCCATTTCTACGGCGCGGTCAGGTTGATCACATAAGATCATTTCATAGCCTGCGGAGATTAGTTGGGACTCAAGGAGATGCGCGGCTGCGGGGTCATCCTCAACCACGAGAATGCGAGGAACTCCAGAGGAGTTGCGCGTGGAGTGGTCTTCGCGATGTTCTGACTTGTGAAGCGTTGGGACCATGGGGAGCGTGAAGAAAAAACAACTTCCCGTGCCCGGCTGGCTTTCAATGCCCAAGTGGCCGCCCTGCAGTTCGACCAAGCGGCGTGTGATCGCCAAGCCCAAGCCAGTGCCCTCCGTCGCATTGTTCTGTTGGCCCAAGCGAAAGAAGGCCTCAAACACGCGTTCGCGCTCCTCTGGTGGAATGCCGGGCCCGGAGTCGCGAATGTCGACCCTGACAAACTCTCCGACCTGATGGGCCGCCATTTCGATTTTTCCACCGTGTGGTGTGAACTTGATGGCATTCCCCAAGAGGTTCATCAGAATTTGCTTGAAGCGCGTGGAATCGGCCCGGACGCTAAGATTTGGTGAAGGGTGCTGGATCAAGCGGTGACCCTGCTTGTCGGCAAGTGACCGAAGGACGTCACTAACGTAGGAAAATGTTTCGGCCACCGGGACAGATTCGATGGATAACTGAAGACGTCCCGCCTCGATTTTGGAAAGATCGAGAATGTCGTTAATCAACCTAAGGAGGTGGCGGCCACCGTTTTGAATATGTTGCACATAACGCTTCTGGCGATCGTTCAGAGGGCCGTAGTGCTCCTCGGTAAGCAAATCGGAGAAGCCCACGACGGCGTTCAGGGGTGTTCGCAGTTCGTGACTCATGGTCGAAAGGAATTGGTCCTTAAATTTGTTGGAGCGCTCGGCCGCTTCCTTGGCACACAGGAGGGCTTCCTGGGTGAGTTTCAATTCCGTGATGTCGCGAGCGACGGCGTAGATCAATTGCTGCTCGGGGAATGGGGTGGCGTGCCACGAGAGCCACTTATAGGAGCCGTCTTTGCAGAGGTAACGGTTTTCAAATGATACGGTGTCGAGTCCTTGGTTGAGACTAGCGATCTGTTCAGCGGTTTTTTGGCGGTCGTCGGGATGAACGAAGTCAAAGCGAGGGCTGGCCAAAAGTTCTTCGGTGGTATGTCCGAGGAGTCTCTGCCAGGCAGGATTTACGCGCTTGAAGTATCCGTCCGAACCTGCAATACACAGCATGTCAATCGAAAGCGTGAAATAGCGATCTAGCTCTTCGCGCGCTAGCCGCCCCTGGACGATGCGTTTTTCAAGCTGGACGTTGAGAACCTGGTTGGCGGCCAGGAGTTGCGTTTGTCGCCGCATGAGAAATGCAGCGAGGGCCGCGGTGGCAAGATAGACAAGCAAAAGGTACAGGCCCACGGAGCGGTACTTGGATCGCAAATGGAAAGCGGGCGCCAGCGCCGCGCTCTCTGAGCGGGAGTAGACGACGGCCCAGCCTAGACGCCGAACGGGTGAAAATCCCACGAAGGCATTTCCGCCATCGATGCGGATTTGTTCGCTACCTTCCTGGCCCGCCAGCGCGCGCGCCGCCCCAAAAGGTGCCGGGAGGTGTACCGGTTCGCTCTCTGTGTCGATGCCAGGCGCCGCGGCGACAACACCGTGCTGGTCCACGACATAATATTCAGACGTAGCGCCCTGTTCGAGCACGCTGAATTTGCCGGCCAATTCGGAAAGACTATACGTACCCATCAGAATCCCGGTTGGTTTCCCGTTCGCGTCGCGAATGGGAACGGCCACGGCAACAACCAAGGGGTTTGGCGCCGCGGATGTCCGATAGACCTCGGAGACATAGGGCTCCCAATGCGCGGTTACGCCGGCATACCAATCTCGTTGTGCAAAGTTTTTGCCTGCAACTCTGTCCCCAGGTTCGAGCGCTCGCGAGGTACCTTCGAGATCAAATAGACCAACAAACAAGAATGCAGGTTCGAGTTTTAGGGCTTCCTCGAGATGGGCTTTCATTGAGTCTAGATCGCCATGGGCCCATCCGTTTTTCACCTCGGGACGATCGGCGATCGAGGTAAGGATGTTTTCGGCGGAGATGAAGTCTCTCTCTACAATTGCGGACAAGGTGCGAGCCCGAAGGAGGTCACTTTGCAATTCTTCCCCCGCAATTTCCTCTTTCGACTGGAGATACATCCAGTAGGTGCCGGCCATGAGCGGCAAAACAACGAGGAACAACAACAAGGCGAGTAACCAAAGTTTGCGATCCTGGGTTTTGCGGCCCTGGTCTTTTCGAGCCGGGTCGCGCAGCGGAGAGTCATGATGATCGGCCGAACCTTCCGGCTGATTTGACAAGGTGCTAGGGGGGCTAGAATCCATTCTTCCCTCGATCCGCTCCGACCGGAAGAAGCGATGCGGTAATTAAACCTTCCAGTTCATCGACAAGCGAACCATCCCACCAGCCGCGTTTAACCTCCTTGCGGATCATGGCGATGGCGTCCTCGGGCGGCAGAGCCTTCCGGTACGGCCGGTCGGTGGTCAATGCATCATAGATATCGACGATTTGGAGAACTCGTGCGGTGATCGGGATTTGTTCGCCTTTGAGCCCGTCCGGGTAGCCCGACCCGTCTAATTTTTCATGGTGATGACGAATGATGGGTATTACGAGACGGAAAGACTTCAGTGGGCGACAGATTTTCTCCCCAACGACGGGGTGTTGCTTCATGATTTTCCACTCTTCATCCGTAAGAGGGCCCGGTTTGAGGAGGATGTGTTCGGGGACCACCACTTTGCCAACGTCGTGAACCATGCCGCCACGGCGAAGAGCGACGCGCAATTCATCGGACAAGCTCAGGCGCTCTGCCAGAGCCACGGAGTATTCCGACAACCGCTCGCAGTGGCCTTCCGTGTATGGATCCTTCGCTTCGATACTGGTAGCCAGGCTGAAAAGGACCGTTTCGGCATTTTCTAATTCGTCCGTAAATGATTTCAAGCGCAGTAGCGAGTGAATGCGAGCCAGCAGTTCATGCTTGTTGACCGGTTTGTTTAAAAAATCGTCCGCACCACACATGATTCCGTGAATGCGATCATCGGTGTCCGTCAAACCAGTCACCAAAACGGTTGGAATCAGCCGGGTTTTAACATTGGACTTAATTTGCTGGCACGCGGAGAAGCCCGTGCGGCCCGGCATTACAACATCGAGAAGGACGAGATCCACTGATCCAGCGAGGACCGTGGATACTGCCTGGTCTCCGTTTCTGGCGCAGACGACGTGATAACCGGCCGCCGATAATATTCCTGAAATGAGTTCAAGATTGGCTTCGTTGTCGTCGGCGACCAGGATGGTGGCACTGCTAGGCTTGGGATCGGGCATACGGGGCCTCTCCGAGAAATGTCCGTCAACAACAAAAGACACAAGTCGTAGTAAAGCTGGGTCGGCCGATATTCGAAGGCCTATACCGAAGAGTAGGTCGATGGTGGCGTCAATGCTACGTACGTTCGCAAAGTACTACGACAAAGAGTTAACTCTGAATATCACTGTTAATGGTCTGGTACAGACAGAATTGCGGATACGCGCCATTGGGCAATTAACATGACAAGACCCGCTATCCAAAAAAAACGCTAAAACACGGCGAACCAATGAGATACGGGGGCCAAGGTTGGACTCATTCCTTTCGGTTTCCCAGGCTGAAATCCTGGCGAGCCCCAACCAAATCTTTTCAACGGTTTAACAGTTTATTGTACTGCCTACAGTAATCACTGTATGTGTCGAGCGGTTTTGGGCTCTCCATTCCGCGGAGTTTCAACCCACGTGCTAAAATCCAGCGCCTATGCGAATGGGAAAGCGCGCGACAAAATAGTGATACGATTTCTTCGTCCATCCAGTCTGCTTATCGTTCTTTCCGTCCTCCTCCTTTCCCCTGTGCGCGCGCAGTGGAATTCCTTGAACCCCGTCACTGCCGCAAAGGAAGAAACCGACGGCGCAACCCTTACGATGCAGTCTGGAACTCTGCGCGTGCGCGTATGTTCCGACACCATCATGCGCATCACCTATGCCGCGGGGACTTCCCTCCCGGACACCCCGCAGTACGTGGTCACAAAAAACGATTGGCCGCGGGCTCCATTCACGATGCAATCCACCGAGAATGAAGTCATCCTCGCCACCTCCACGCTGAAAGTGATCGTAACCCGCAAGAGCGGCGCGATCCTCTTTACCGACCTTGCCGGCAAGAAACTTTTTCAGGATGACGATCGTTCCCTGACGCCGGTGGAAGTGAATGGCGAAAAGACATTTCACTCCGAAGTGTTTTCGAATCTTTGGGATTCCACCGAAGCCTTCTACGGGCTCGGTCAACATCAAGCGGGCGTTTGGAATTACCACGGTGAGTCCGTCGAATTGTCGCAAGACAACACCAATATCTCTCTCCCAATGTTTCTTTCCAGCAAAGGGTACGGAATTTTCTGGAACAATCCTTCGCGCAGCCGATTCAATAACCGCTTTCCCCATGCCCTGTATCTGAGTTCAGAAGTCGCCGACACGGTTGATTATTACTTTCTGTATGGGCCTGAATTCGACGCCATCGTCGCCGCCTATCGCGAAATGACCGGCGCGGCTCCGCTCTTCGGCAAATGGGCATACGGCTTTTGGCAGTGCAAGAACAAATACAACTCGCAGGAAGAATTGCTGGGCGTGGCGCACAAATACCGCCAACTTCACATTCCCGTGGACAATATCGTGCAAGACTGGTTTTGGTGGGACACCATGGGCGAGCCGGTGTTCAACAAAAACTATCCGGATCCGCCGGGTATGTTGCAGGATCTGCACGGTAACAATTTCCACGTGATGTTTTCCTTCTGGCCGTATTTCCGTCCTGGATCGCCCCAATACGACGAGATGGACCAGAAGGGCTATTTTATCGCGCGTACGAAAGTCGCTGGTTTTCACCCGGCAGGACAGGCGCTTTACGACGCGTTCAATCCAGACGCTCGCAAATACTACTGGCAACTCATCAACAAAGGACTTTTCCAAATCGGTGGAGACGCCTGGTGGCTGGATACCGATGAGCCGGAAACCGAAGGGCGCGAGACGAATATCCTCGTGACCAACAAAGTCGCCATTGGCAGTGGTGCCCGCTACGCCAATCTTTATCCGCTGATGACCACCTCCGGAGTTTACGAGGGCCAACGAAACACGTCGCAGCAAAAGCGCGTTTTCATTCTTTCCCGCTCGGCCTTCGCGGGCATCCAGAGAAATTCCGTGGCGGCGTGGTCCGGCGATGTGGAATCCAACTGGCTAAGCTTTGCCCGCCAGATTCCTGCCGGACTGAACTTCTCCCTCTCCGGTATTCCCTATTGGACTACGGATATAGGCGGCTTCATCATCGGCAATCCTGATGATCCAGCATATCGCGAACTTTTCGTGCGCTGGTTCGAGTACGGAACGTTTTGCCCTATTTTTCGCTTGCACGGTACGCGCACCACGAATCAAAACGAACTGTGGTCCTATGGTCCCGAAGCGCAAACGATTCTTACCAGTTATGACCGTCTCCGTTACCGCCTGCTGCCCTACATTTATTCCTTGGCGTGGATGACCACCAACGGGGCCTACACGCCGATGCGGCCGTTGGTCATGGATTTCCGTTCGGATACTCGCGCGAGCAACATTGGCGACCAATTTCTATTCGGCCCCGCGATTCTGGTGAATCCTGTCACGCAGCCGGCCGCAACTTCTCGCAACCTGTATCTTCCACAGGCCAAGTGGTATGACTTCTGGACGGGTGAGAGCAAGGCGGGCGGCCAGGAAATTGTTGCCGCCGCTCCTCTGAATCAGATGCCGCTGTTCGTGCGCGCGGGATCGATCTTGCCAATGGGTCCGGAACTTGAATATGCCACCCAGAAGGTGGCGGATCCCATCGAGTTGCGTGTGTATCGCGGCGCAGACGCGGAATTCATTCTCTACGAAGACGAAAACGACAACTACAACTATGAAAAGGGTGCCCACGCGACGATTTCTATCCGGTGGAAAGATGCCAGCAAGACGTTGACGATTGGCGAGCGGGTGGGCAAATTCCCGGGCATGTTGGAAAAAAGAACCTTCAACGTTATTTTTGTGGGTGATGGCCACGGTAACGGAATCGATCCGACGATGCATCCGGACAAGATTGTGGAATATTCCGGTCACAAGTTTTCTGTTGCGTTCGAATAAGAAAACTCAGGTGCAAAGGATTGCCTAGAAATCCGACCAGAAATTTCTCCCGGAGTGCTGTACTTGCACGATTCTAAGGAACATCAACGTAGATGAAACTTCTCGGAATCGATATTGGAACTGGTGGCACGCGAGCCGTAGTGATCGATGGCCAAGGCCGAGTTATCGGTGCCGCCACCGCGGAGCACGTCAACTTTGCTTCGCCGCAACTTGCTTGGGCTGAACAAGACCCGAACGACTGGTGGGGCGCCGCCTTGCGTGCTATTCCGGAATGTCTCGCGAAGACGAACACAAGCGCAAGTGAGCTGAACGGAATTGGCCTTACCGGGCAAATGCACGGATTGGTCGCACTGGATAAAGATAATCGTGTCCTTCGCCCTTCGATTCTTTGGTGCGACCAGCGCACTGAAGCGGAGTGTCGAGAGATCACCGAGGAGGTAGGCCCCAAGCGGCTCATCGAACTCACGGCTAACCCGGCCTTGACGGTCTTTACACTGCCAAAAATCCGCTGGATGCAAAAGCACGAGCCTGAGCTTTGGTCTCGCGTGCGGACGATTCTTCTTCCCAAGGATTACGTGCGGTTTCGCCTGACCGGTTCGCGGGCCACCGATGTTGCCGATGCTTCGGGCACGTTGCTCTTCGACGTGGCGAATCGCCAGTGGTCCGTGCCCATGTTGGAAGCGGCGAAATTGAACGCCGACCTGCTTCCTCGCGTCTTTGAAGGGCCGCAAATCACGGGCCATGTATCCGAAGAAGGAGCGCGAGCCACCGGCCTGTGTGCGGGAATTCCCGTCGTCGCGGGAGCGGGAGATCAGGCCGCCGGTGCCGTAGGCATGGGCATCGCGAAGCCCGGCGCGGTCAGCGTCACGATCGGAACCTCTGGAGTTGTTTTTGCTGCGACGGGTAGTCCGATTTGCGATCCGAAAGGACGCATACATACTTTCTGCCATGCCATCCCGAATTGCTGGCATGTCATGGGTGTCACGCAGGCAGCGGGCCTTTCGTTGAAGTGGTTTCGCGATCAGTTCAGTGCCAACGGTAACTCCTCAGCGATTTCGTACGATCATTTGATGGAAGAGGCCGCTAAGATTCCCCCGGGCGCGGAAGGTTTGTTGTGGGCGCCCTATTTGATGGGCGAACGGACGCCGCATCTGGATCCGAACGCGCGAGGGGCGCTGATTGGCTTGACGGCAGGCCACACGCGCGACCACATGATTCGTGCAATTCTCGAAGGCGTCGCGTTCAGCTTGCGCGATTCCCTGACCATTTTTTCCGAGCTGGGAATTCCGGTTACATCGATCCGCCTGGGTGGCGGAGGAGCTCGAGCGCCACTCTGGTGCCAGATTCAAGCGGACATCTATGGTCAGGAAGTGTCTGTACTGCAGGCTGAGGAAGGTCCGGCTTACGGAGCGGCCTTGCTTGCGGGTGTCGGCGTCGGTGCGTGGCCTTCCGTGGAGCGTGCGTGCGAAGTTTCCGTCCGCGTGGCTCGACGATTTGAACCTGATGCGAAGCGCGTAGCCGCGATGGACCGGCAGTACGCCAGATACGCAAAGCTCTACCCGTTGTTGCGCGACATTTCGAGCTAGTCTGTGCAAATTACGTCCGGCCCTATGGTCCACCGTTCCGCCCAGCGTTATAGAACTCTTAGCACTTTCCAAACTCCGGCCGAGATCACCAGAGTGATGAGAACCATCAGTGCGTAGACGTTCGCGAGTCGCAAGCGCTGCGCGGTGCTAAATCCCTGGCCCGATGTGATTCCGTCGCTCATGGCCATCCAGAAATTTTGATACGTGGCCCAGAATGGCGCGGCGGCCAGCACTAGCGGCGCGGTCAGAATCAGTGGCGGAATTCCCGCCGCCATCGTGACGTCCGAAATCGGCAGGAAAAGTACGGGAATTGCCAGAAATCCCGTGGGATCCAGAAATCGCAAGATCAGCATCGCCACGGCCACGGCCACAACGAAAATAACCACGCTGAAGGTGAGTTGCCGGGCAAAGGGCACAAGATACCCCGCCACCCAATCGGTGATTTTGAGATCTTCCAGTACATTCGCGAGACTGAAGTTGCCGCCGAGGAAAAGTAAAATCGTCCAAGAAACGCCCCGGGCGATATCGCTATCCCCGATGATGCCACTCAGGCCAAATACCGCCAGGCCAAACATTCCGACCAGGAAGCTCGGCAGATGATGGACCCGGGCGGTGGCCCAATAGCTGATCGATAGCAGGACCACAGCGAGAGTGATCCACTCGGATTGTTTGATGGGGCCGAGAGCCCGCAGTCGGTCCGCGGCAAAAGAGCCGGAGGAATGCAGTTCCGTCTCCGGTTTCAGCACAAAACGATTCGCGAAGACCAGCAGTGTGCAGAGCAAAAGCGTAGGGGTCGCCATAACTTTCGCGTAGCCGAGCCACGTCAAGGTAAGGCCCTTCGCTTGGAAAACAGACTCCACCACGGGCCCAAAGAGCGAGCCATAAAGGATGGCGCAACCCGGCATCACGGCCATCTCCACGGTGGTAATCATGATCAGCGCCGTGGCTTCGCTGCGCGGCTGCAATCCCACGGACTGCACCAGGGCCCAGGCGATGGGCACCATAATCGCGGTGCGAACGGTCATCGAAGGGATACCGAGGGCCAGGACCAAACCGATCAAAAAGAAGGCCCACAAAATTCCCGCATACGTGCCCGGAAAGAGCGACAGAATATAGAACGAAAGCCGCTGGGCTAGCCCCGTTTTTTGCATGGCGAAGCCGTAGTAGAGGACCACGAGAAGAATCCAGAATTGGGGACTGGAAAATCCGCTAAGCGCCAGCGACGGCCGCACGTGAGCCAGGATCATAAGAGCCATCATGAGAATGGCGGCGATGCCGTTGTTCATGACTTGAAATACCCAGAGAACCACGGTGAAGCCGGCGATGGCCAGAACGCGGTGAGCTAGAGGAGAGAGGCCGCTCGACGCAGGGAGGAAAAAGATCGCGGCACCCACAAGGATGGCGATGCTCAGTCCGATCCATTTCTTGTGCGCGAACGCAGTCGCGGGAAGTGCCATTGGAGGCGTAACCACCTTCACATCCCTTCTCACTCAGATAACCATGCGGCGCTGCTATACGAACAAATTCCGCGTCCCCACCGAAGTGCGGACGCGGAATCCCCGGAAGACCGCACCGTCTCTCCTTGGCCTAGAAGATGAACTTCGCTGCGAACTGAAACTGGCGCGGATTGAATGTTGTTCGCGGTGAACCGAAGGAGGGGTTCGCCGGGGAAGTGATGCCGTCCTTGTAATGCTGGGGAATGGGACCCAGGAAAACGGGTGCGCCATATACGGAAAAAACTTCATCGACGTTGGCGCGGTTGAGGGCGTTGAAGGCGTCCACGGACAACTCCATTTTATATTTTTCACCGAGATGCAACATGCGCGAGAGGCGCAGGTCTACGGCGCGCAGACTATCGCCAAAGTAAGTGTTGCGAGCGGCTTCTCCTACGCGGTCGTTTACCGGATTTCCGTCATCATTGGCATCGAAGCCCGCAAACAGTGTGAACGGCCGCGGTGATTGGATAGTGACAATGCTGCTCAGCTCGAAATACCGTGCAAAGGAATGTTCTGGCGCGCTGGCCACGAAGTTGGCGACGAAGCGGTTTTTCACGTCCTGGTTGGAAAGCGCTCGCTCCAAGCTCCGTTGCGCGTTGGATTGCGGCGTGCTGACGAAAGTCACGAAGGTGCCGTCATCCAGTGTCTTCGAGAATGTGTAGTTGGCATTGAGACGGAAATACTTGCCGGAGTGCTCGGTGGCCTGCAGCGTCAATCCGTGATAAACGGAGTTTCCGCTCGAGTCCGTATAGTAAAAAATCCCGTCCGTTCCCGTGGAACCTCCCGGAGGAGCAAGAATGCTGGGATCGTCGATCGCGAAGTTGTACAGGTCTTTATTGGCGCCGTTGGCGGTGCCGATCGGGGGCCCGACATTCAAGTCGATGGGCCTGACCAGTTTGTGGCCCGCGACAAACAAATACCCGACGCTCACCGAGAGACCTTTAGCTATTTCCCGGTCGATCTCCAGGCTGGCCTGTTCGGAGTAGGGCGCGCGCAAATTCTTATCCACGGAAGTTCCGCCTTGGTAGTAGGGCTCGTTGTCCGGGAACGCACCGGTGGTGATGAAGTTTTCGAAATCGGTATCGATGATGTCGGAGGGAACCGTGCCAGGAGGGCACGCCGCGACTCCCGGTCCGCGAGGCACAAAAGACGGCGCGCATGCGCCCAGAAACGCGCTGTTCAAAATGTACGACCCGGTGGTCTGGTTGTTGGCGGTAGGCAGCCCGGTAATTACGGGCTGCCGCTGCGGCGCGGCGACGAAGAAAAACGTGAGATTGTAGCGGTCCATGAAAATTCCATATCCCGCGCGAATCACCGTCTTGGAATCGGGAGAGTAGGCCAATCCAACTCTGGGCTGAACGCCGCGATAATCCGGGTTGATGTAGAAACCTAGGCCGGTTTCAAAATCGTAGCGCAGGCCGTAGTTTAGGGTAAGTTTGCGAGTTATGCGCCACTGGTCCTGCATAAAAAAGCCGTAGTAGCTGTGGTTCAGATGAACGTAGAAGTTTGACGCTTCGGAAGGCAAATAGGCCTCCGTCCAAGTGGTCGGAACGGAAGGCGAAGCCTCGCTCGTATTAATCGGCCCGGGAGGGATGGCTGCGCCCCAAAAAAAGGCCGCGATGCATGGCGCAGTCAAGATGGATGGCAGGGGCGCTGGGCATGGCGTGGTGCCCCAATTCGCGGGGCCGGAAGCCAGCAAGTCCGCGAGGCTCGGAAAAATATCCCGGGACGGGGTGAAGCCCGGCCAGATGACAAAGTTTCTAAGGTAATTCGTGTCCACGCCAAACTTCACGAAATGCTTGCCCTTCACCCAGGACATGGTGTCCGAAAATTGCACCCGTGAATCGTTGTAGCGATCGAACGCGCCGAAATTGTGGCCGAAGAGCAATTGATTTGGAATATCCAAGGTAGGTTGTCCGGTGACGGCCGGGAATCCATAATTGCGGCGTGCCCATTGCACTAGGGCGGTGTTGACAAGAAAATCCGTCAGTTGTGAATTCCAGGTTCCCACCAACGCTTGATCCCGCAACAATCCATTCCGCCCGCTGCTCGGTGCGCCGATCCCGCCGCCGTCCAGCGTCTCGCCCACCAGCATATTTAAGTCCGTGGCATCCTGCAGCGAGTATCGGACAGAAATACGGTTCCGCTCATTCAGTTGGTGGTCGACCTTGAAGAAAAAATTGTCGATGTCTGCCGTCTTCAGCACGTTCAGATTCTCCGGCGCGAGCCCCAGGCTTTCTTTCAGCGTGTTGATGGCCGCCAGGTTGTCGACCAGGAGCGCTGGATAGGTCGGAGACTGCGCGCGCCGCTGCCCTTCGTAGTTTGCAAAGAAGAACGTCTTGTTCTTGCGAATGGGGCCACCCAGCGTGGCGCCAAACTGATTCTGCCGGAGCGTGTCAAAGCCCGATTGGCTCAGGATGGACCGCGCATCGGTCGCGTTGTTCTGCAGATAGTCATACACGGAGCCATGCAACTCGTTCGTTCCCGACTTCGTGACGATATTGACGATGCCACCCAGCGCCCGCCCATAATCCGCCCCGAAACTGCTATTCACCACGCGAAATTCGCTCACCGATTCCTGCGGCGGCGTGGCCCTTTGCGATCCCGTGGCCGAATTAATGTTGTCCGCGCCATCGACGGTCACATTGTTGCTGAGGTCGCGCTGACCTCCGAAAGAGATGCGCGTGGTGGTTGGATCGGTGAACGTGGATTGCAGGCTGATCCGCCCTGTCGCCACTCCAGGGCTAAGCAACGCAAAGTCCGTGAACAGCCGGCCGCTGATGGGCAGCGATTGGATTTGCTGCGTATCGATCACTTGGCTGACCTCCGTGCGTGTCGCCTCGATGACCGGTGCTTGCGTGTCCACCGTGACGACTTCTCCTGCTCCCGCGACCTTCAGTGCCACGTCCAGAGTTGCCGTTTGCCCGACAAGAAGATCGATCCCTGTTCGCGTGTATTTTGCGAAGCCAGCGAATTCCACAGTCAGCTCATATTTGCCGGGCGAGACGCTCGTAAATACATAGTATCCGTCGTCATTCGTAGCGGAATTTCGCAAACGGTTGGTATCGACATCACGAAGGGTTACGGATGCCTTGCCGATGCTGCCACCACTCTGGTCCCGCACTGTGCCACTGAGCTGCGCCTGCGCCGTAGCCTGGGAATGCGCGCGTGGCGGGCCGATGATCAGCATTGCGAGCACCAATACGGCGCCGAGTCCTTTGTTCTTCATCATGAGAAGTCACCCCTCTTCACAAGATTTTCTGAGCCACCTGAAAAACCACCGTGTCCTTTGCCATTCCTTGTCCGCCGCCGCGTCAATAAATCGTTCAAGACGGATACTGCCTCGGCGTCGTCTGGATGGTGATCCAGCGCAACTCCGTGAATTCATGAATGGCCGCGGAGCCCCCAAATCTCCCGTACCCGCTGAACTTCACCCCGCCAAACGGCATTTGCGCCTCGTCATGGACCGTTGGACCGTTGATGTGGCAGATTCCGGATTCGATTCGCTTTGCGATTCCCAGCGCGCGAGCGATGTCTCGACTGAACACTGCGGCGGACAGCCCGTACTCCGTGTCGTTGGCCAGCCGGATGGCCTCCTCGTCGCCTTTCACTCGAGTGATGGACACGGACGGCCCAAAGGACTCTTTCCGGAAAATGTCCATCTCAGGCGTCACGTGGTCAACGACGACGGCCGGCATCAGCGTTCCTTCGCTCCCCCCACCAAGCAGGAGCTTGGCGCCACGTGCCACCGCGTCGTCCACTAAATGGCGCACGCGCTCCACCGTCGAGAGATCTACGACCGGTCCCAAATCAACCTGCCCTTTGCTTGGATCTCCGCAGCGCAGCGCGCTCACCTTGGCGACAAACATTTGTACGAAACGATCTGCCACTTTTTCATCCACCAGGATGCGTTCCGTAGACATGCAGATCTGCCCCTGATTGGCGTAAGCGCCAAAGACGGCCGCATCCACTGCCGATTTCAGGTCGGCATCGTCAAGAATCACTAGGGCGGCTTTTCCGCCGAGCTCCAGCACCGCCGGCTTAAGGTGCTTTGCGGCCAGCTCGGCGATGATTCGGCCCACGCGCGTCGAGCCGGTGAAATTAATCCTTCTCACCGCGGGATGCGCGACCATGGCTTCCACCACGGTCGCGGCATCCCCCGCTGCATGCGTCACGACGTTTACGACTCCGTCACCCATGCCGGCTTCGCGCATCACCGTCCCGATCAGGCGATGTGTTGCCGGGCACGTCTCCGAGGCTTTGAACACCACCGTGTTGCCGCAGGCCAGCGGCACCGCGATCGCGCGCACGCCCAAAATGATCGGAGCGTTCCAAGGCGCGATACCCAGCACCACTCCGGCCGGCTGTCGCACCGCCATCGCGATATTCCCGGGCACGTCCGAAGGGATCACCTCGCCTTTGATTTGCGTTGTGATCGCCGCCGCCTCACGCAGCATCCTCGCGGCAAAATGTACGTTGAAGGGGCCCCAGCCCTCCGTTGAGCCAAGTTCGTCCATCATCAGGGCGGAGAATTCCTCGCCGCGGAGTTCCAGCAACTCCGCGGCGCGCAGCAATCTGTTCCGTCGCTCGCTTGGACCGATTTGCGACCACCCGGGAAAAGCGCCTGCGGCGGCTTCGACGGCGGCCCGCGCGTCTGCCGCTGTAGCTGCCGCGGCGCGACTCACCACTTTTCCGCTGATCGGATTTTTCCGGTCGAATATAGCTCCGCTGGATGCTTCTACATCGCCGTTCCCGATAAGCAGCCGCACGTACACCATGATTTCGCCTCAATGGCACCGGGTTCGAAGCGTTCACTGAGCTCTCAAACAGGTCGAAGATTCTCGACCCTCCACTGCGCCGCGCCCTCGAGCCCCATGGCAGCCAATCGGCGGAGCGTCCTCCACACGAATGAACCGGCGGAACAACAAAAAACGCCTGCCAAGACTCCGGGTGCGAGCGCGCAGCACGGACACTGCCACTCGCGCGCCGTCATTTCTTTGTTTATCGTGAACGGAAAACTTGTCTAGGAGTGAACCGGCGTGATCTGTACTCGCAACGAAACGAGTTCTGTATTGTGGGATGGGGCTTCAGACGTTGCAGACCTGCTGTTCTTCTATTCGCGGCCCTTGATCGTCTCAAGCCGCCTCGCGTCTTGCATCATGAGCAGTGTTCTGTTCGGCGTGTTCGAGACGACCGTTCCGGAGCTCGCTGTCTTATCCGCCCATCCAGCGTCCTCTACGACATGACCTGCGGCACGGTACGAGCGCGGGCAAAGATTGAAGGCATGCTTGAAGGCCTTGCTGAAGTGTGCGGAATTGCTGAAACCCCAGGAGAAGGCAATCTCGGTGATGGATTTCGTCGCGTATGCCGGATCCCAAAGCTCTTCACGGCATCGGCACAAGCGCATCCGCCAGATATACTCCGATGTGCTGGTTCCTTCGCTTTCGAAAATTTTGTGAACATATCGTTTGGAACAATTCATTGCCGCGGCGATTTGATCGAGCGACAGGCTGGCGTCTGGCAGATGCTCGTCAATGTACGCCTTGATCCGCTCCCTCCATCGCTCCCTCACGGACAAGACCGTTTGTACTCCGGCGGCTTCCAGCATCGCCATCCGAATCAGTTGTGAAATGGCGCCGACAATCTCCCACTCAAACTCTGGGTCCACATTGGAAAGCTCGGCGAAAGTCGTGATCATGAACTGATACGCTAGCTTTCCTAATCCCACGTCCCCTGGAAACCGCCGCACCAGCAGGTCATTCAAATTGAGCCGCTGTGTGGCGATGCGCGCTCGCGGGATCAAAAGCGTAAGCAACTCCACGTTTCCCATCGTCGAGACGGTGTACGGCCGCGTGGTGTCATAGATGCTCCAGGACCCCGGCGAAAGGAGCACGTTACGATTATTTTGTTCGAAATAGCTGGTGCCTTTGAGTTGCACCGCGACTTTTAGCAGGTCCTGATTGTCGTGGCGACTTTCGGGTTTCCGTACCACGCGGTGGCGGCGGGCTTTGAGCTTGCAGATTCGCAGATCTCCGATATCGCAATGCTCGATTTGCCCTGCAAATGATTCGTCTCCGGAGGCTTCGGAGCGGAGATGGCCGAACAACTGCCAGAGCGCATCTCGCCAAAGTCCAAACTTCTCGGCTGGACTCACGTCATTTGTGGAGATGATACCAAGCTGTGCGATGCCGAACCTCCCGAACAAGGAATCGATAGGTCGGATTATTTTTTTGGATGATAGTATAAGTTCGACCTCAAAACCATCAATAATGCAAATTTCGCCCGGAATCCTCCGGGCTGGCTAGTCCTGTGATCCCTGTCGCCAGCACATTCCGTCAGCGGTAGAGCGAAAAATAGCGGTTTTGGAAATAAATCATGGTGAAGGAATAACGGAACTCTGTCGTTCTCAAGCGGGATCGGGACACGAGGATTTTTAACGCAGGGGCAAAAGCGAAGAATTAGCCATAAAGATCAGCTAGGACTTTGCATTAGGACCAAGGGGAAGATAAACCGCCGCTCCCTTCTGGCTCGAGTGCCAGAGCGGAAATTTCTCGGTGATTCTTCGCGATTGTCGGCCAGGTATTTTCCGGAATTTTCAGGAAGACACTTACCACTTCGAGGTCGAAATGACTGCCCGCAAGTTGGCGGATCGTCTCGCGTGCTTCCTGAAACGACGATGCACGGTGGT